>Ga0268298_10000303_pt1 | contig 64427 bp, 55 predicted proteins | sample WWTPWeurt_MetaG_FD_194462 | JGI IMG/M metagenome (GOLD analysis project Ga0268298, IMG submission 194462) | Activated sludge microbial communities from WWTP in Nijmegen, Gelderland, Netherland - WWTP Weurt | ecosystem: Engineered > WWTP > Aerobic digester > Activated sludge | place...
CCAGGGGAGTGTCTCCGCCACGATCACCAATCCCAATATTTCAACGGCAAGCGCGAGCGCACCGACGTACTTCGTCGGGATGACGTGCAGCGTCCAAGGTGGTGGATGGAAGTGTGGGTGTCGGGATACGACGTGCGGGAATTTCTATTGGATGGTGCAAGGAGCGGGGATGTAGGGGCGAAATATCTTTCGCTCTGAACCCGATTCCCGATTCCTGCATTACGCATTTGAATACGAATATGGGTACAGGGCGATCCCGCCTGGGCGGGACGCCCTTACTCCAAACGGGTTCGGGGCCCCGATGCATCGGGGCTCGTACGATTTCAGGATCCGGGTACAGGGCGGAGATCCCGCCTCAGCGGGACCGCCCATACGGTATGCATTCGGGTACGGGCGTCCCGCCGAGGCGGGATCGTCCGTACAAATCATGCTATACTATCCTCATGCCTGCGCGCTTTTTTACGTGGATATTCATTCTTCTCTCCCTTACCGTGGGAGCGGTTTTGTGGTGGCGATCTCAAGGGAAAAACGAGGGGAAGGCGGCGGAGACGGTGAATGTGACGGTTCCGGGACCCACGTCTTCCATTCTTGTGGGACACTGGACGCTCGACGGGAATGATGTCGTCTGGGGCGATACGAGTACCGAGATCAAAGACGTCTCGGGATACGCGAAGCACGGCAATTCTTCAAACCTCGCCGCGGGGAGTGCCACGGCGGGAAGAATCGGTCAGGGAATTGTTTTTAACGGGACGAGCGATTCTGTCTCATTGGGGAGTGTCTATAACGGCGTCAAAACTGTTGCTTTTTGGGTGAAGCCCAACAGTACGACACAGTCGATTATTGACTTGAACGCGACCGCTACGGTGGATATTAACGCCGGCACGGTGCGGGGCAACAACTTCTCGACACCGACCGTCTATGTAGACGGCGCGGCGACCACTACTTTCCCCGATACCGCTTGGCATCATATCGCGATCACGACCGCGACGGGCATTAACGCGAGCGCGGCGTATCTGGGAAAGATTGCGAGTAGTTACTTTGGTGGCACACTCGATGATATTCGATTTTACTCAACTGAATTTACCGCGACCCAAGTTGCCGATCTCTACAAGAGTAGTGGCGCCAAGCAAACCGTCAGCTTCGGAATGGAAGGCACCATGACCGATGGCTTGGTGGGGCATTGGACCATGGACGGGGATGATGTGAAGTGGAGCGATACGGGGACGGAAATAAAAGACTTGAGTACAAACGGAAACCATGGCGACGCGACCGGCACCACCCCCGTTCGCGGCAAACTGGGCCAGGGGTTGCAGTTTAATGGGACGAGTGATTATGTAAAACTTGGGCAGTCAACTCTTGCGCAGATTTCAGTATCACTCTGGTTTTTCTATAACCAAACACCGTCATCAGGAAATTACGCATTGTTCCATCGAGGATATGCTGGTTCCTGCGCTTATAGTCCTCTCATCTCGATAAATGATTTGGATAAACTGGAAATAGCAAAAACCGATTTTAGCTGTGGTACTAGCGCAGCAATTTCCATTAGTAAGAACCAGTGGAATCATATCGTTATGACTGCTACGAATGGAAGTCAAACAGTGTATCTTAATGGCAACCTCGCGGCAAATATGACTGATAGTTTTTCCTCAGAAACGTATTATTCTACAGCCGGAGCTGCTATGCAAAATGATGACGGGAACGCGACTGGAGATTATCTGAACGGGAAAATCGACGATGTCCGTATCTACAACCGTGTGCTCTCGCCAATGGAGGTGTCGAACCTATATAATATGGGAAAATGATTTCCAAAGTCGAAAAATGCAAAAAAACGTTCGTGGTATGCTTCACGCATCAAGAAGCTTTCTCGCTTCTTTATCTCGCAAATATAAAAAGTAACCACGCTCGCGTATGAAATTATGGAAGTCTCTGGCAGGAATTCTCGTTCCTATACTTGCATTGTCGGTTTCTCTACTTTTTAGCGGGAAAGTTTCTGCCGATGCGACAACTCAACCACTTCTTCATCAGTCGGATATGGTGTATCAGGGTTCCTTCCAGCTCCCCGGAGGAAATTTTGGCATGGAAAATGGCACTTTCGAATATGCCGGGCCTCTGACGAGCGGTAATGTCTACAATGATCCAGTACACGGCAAAACACTCTTCATGGCGGGATACTTGGAGGGCGGCTATATTTCCGATGTTGCGAGCATCGCGCAGATAAAAATTCCATCGACGCTCGCCGACTCGGATGTTGTTGGTGCTGACAATCTGCCGGCAGCAAGCATTGTACAGGGTTTCGACGATCCGAGTAATGGCAAACAAAGTCAGATACTGAGCGGGGTCGGAACGGGACACGGCAATGTTCTCGTATACAACGGGAAGCTTATTGGCACTGCATCATCCGATTACGATGCGGGGTGCGCTCAATCAAAATCCGCATGGGTCACCTCGATTAATTTTGGTCAAAAGTCACAGGCGACCGGTCCCTACGCTTTTAATTCGCCCGTCATGCCCCGATTGGTCGCCGGCGGATATTTGACGCTCATTCCTTCAGAATGGCAGTCGCTTCTTGGTGGAAAGGTAGTGAGTGGAGATGGTCCGTGGTCTATTATTACATGCTCAAACTCTGGGCCGTCACTGCATGTCATTGATGCGGATGCGCTTGTTGCTCAGCCGCCAAGCAGTACAAATATCAATTCGATACCACTGGTATACTATGATTACAACCATCCTTCTCTCGGGGAGTGGAACTCTAATTTGCCAGGTCAAGTGATAAATGGAAAACTGGTGCCCAGCATCACCGTGACCGATCCACGCGGACGAGGGAATTTTACCTTTGCCTATAACGATAGTAGTGCAGTGATAGACGGGGTGCTTTTTCCTGACGGCTCTCGTAGCGTGCTCTTTTTCGGCAAAAAGGGGATGGGTGCCTATTGCTACGGAACAGGTGGGGCATCTGGAGGAGATTGCTACGATCCGGATTACACGTACAAAGGGGGTCACGCCTTCCCCTACACCGAATTTGTTTGGGCATATGACGCGAACGATCTGCTCGCCGCGAAGAACGGCACCAAAAATCCATGGGATGTGCTTCCTTATACTGGATGGGCGTTCAAGGTGAACGGGGACGACCCGGGAGGACAGCGTGTCAGTGTTTCTTGGGATGCGGCAACTCGAACGGCATATGTTGTGGTAGCCCATACAACAAGCGCTCGGACCCCAACCGTCCATGCCTATCAAATCGGCACTCCCGTCCTCGACACCGAATTCCCCACCTGGCCGACCGGCACGACCTTCTCCGCTTCCGCCACTTCTTCCTCCAGCATCACCGTCACCTGGAGCGCCGCGACCGACAATATCGGCGTGACGAACTACACAGTCCAACGTTGTACCGGCCTCCCCGCCGCCTGTCCCGACGCTTCGTTTGCTACCGTCGGCACTCCCACGGCTTCACCCTTTGTGAACAATACTGGCCTCTCTCCGAATACCGACTACAGCTATCGTGTCCGCGCAAGTGACGCGGCTGGGAATACGTCCGGCTGGACCAATACGGTAAGTGCGCGAACGCAAGCTGTCACCCCCGCTCCCACGTTCACTCTCTCCGCCAATCCAACCAGTATCACGTCCGGCGCTTCCTCCACCCTCACCTGGAGCGCCGTTACCAATGCCACGAGCTGTACCACAAGCGGCGGCACTTTCACGGGGAGCAAATCCACGAGCGGCGGCACACAGAGTGTCTCTCCAACCAGTACTACCATCTACACGCTCTCCTGCACCGGCGCTGGCGGCACGACCAACCAAACGGCAACGGTTACCGTCTCGGGCGGAACCGGTCGCACCATAAGTGTCCACAACCTTTCCGAACTCTACAACGCTTTCTCCTCTGAACAAGCAAGTGACACCATCGTTATATATCCCGATGGAAGTCCCTACACCCTGAACTCGACGGCACTTGCCATTGATCAGCCGAATATTACGGTGCGAGGTTCAACTGGCAATCGAAACGACGTGATTATCCGTGGCGATGCCATGTCATCCGGCGCTGTTATCAAAATGATTTTCCTCATTGACGCCAATGCCGCGGATGCTGTCACCATCAAGGATCTTTCTGTCGGACGGGTTGGCTGGCATCTCATCAAATTTTCCGGCGAGAATAACGCGGGACACAACTCCGTGATCGACAATGTCCGCCTATTTGACTCCTACGAGCAAATGATCAAGGTTTCCGCGGGCACCGAAGGCGGAGACGTTGGCGCGGATAACGTGATCGTGAAAAACAGCCTCTTCGAATATACCGCCGGCGTCGGTCCTCAATACTATATCGGCGGCATCGACGCGCATCGATCCACCGGCTGGATCGTTCAAGACAACACTTTCAGAGATATTCAAAGTCCCTCGGGGAGCGTTGCCGAACACGCCGTCCATTTCTGGGGAAACTCTGCTCGTTCGGCAAACCACACGATCGAACGGAATACCATCATAAACTGTGATCGTGGCATCGGACTGTGGTTGAATAGCGGCGGAACGATAAGGAACAATATGATCCTGCACGACGGGAGTGGCGCGTATCCGGATGTGGCGATTGATATTCAAAATTCTCCGAATGTGAGAGTATACAACAACACCTCATGGATTGCGGCGAGCGGCTACTATACCAATATCGAACTCCGGGGTTCAACCAGTACGGGACTGGTCTTGACGAATAATCTTGTGAACAAAGGGATCGGCAATATCTCGGCGCCGTCTCCGACTTTGACAAGCAATATCACCACGGCGCAGGCATCATGGTTTGTGAATGTCGCAAGCAATCTTCACCTCGCTTCTTCCGTTTCGTCGGTAGTCAATCAAGGCGTTGCCGTTTCGGGGCTTACCGATGATATCGACAAGCAATCGCGTCCCCAAGGGAGCAGCATCGATATCGGCGCGGATGAATATGTGAGTGGAGGCGCCTTCTCCCTCTGCAATACCGTTACGACCGCGAACTTCTCCCAATCCACCTACAACAGTTACGGCGCGCCGTTTGATGCGTTCCAAACGAGTACCATGCTCGTGAACGCCACCTGCTCATCATCCGATCCCCATACCATCCAAGCCACCCTCGGACAAGCGGGTGACACGACACGGATCGTATATACCAAGGGGTACTACTATACCGGAAGCTCGTGGACGCAGTACTCCGGCACCTGCACCGGCACCTTGAACGGCGACTGGTGCCAGGGGAGCGTCTCTGCCACGATCACCAATCCCAATATTTCAACGGCAAGCGCGAGCGCACCGGCGTACTTCGTCGGAATGACGTGTAGTGTCCAAGGCGGCTCTTGGCGCTGTGGGTGTCGGGATACGATGTGCGCGAACTTTTATTGGATGATTCAGGGAGCGGGACAATAGCGGTCAGTAGTCAGTAGTCAGTAGTCAGTAGTTGGTAGTTTGTAGTCGGTAGTTTGAAGTACAGAAGGCGGGGATGTGGCACCAATGATCAATGAACAATTTTCAATGATCAATAAGGAACCCACATTGTAAGGGCGATTCCGTGTAATCGCCCTGTTCCCGTATTGTTGTGTACGGGCGGCGGCTTGTCCTTGCCCGTTCCCGAATACGCATCCGAATTCGAAAATGCATTCGGGTATAGGACCTCGCCACGGTACCCGTACCCTTGGATTTGAATCTTTTGGGAGGGTCTGGTATACTGCTTCGTAGCGAGCTAAAAGACATATACAAACCGGTTTTCGATCAGCCCCTTTTTGTTGAAAGGTTTTTCTTTTTGCGGGCGAAGTCGGAATCGGTTTTTTTCTTGACACGATTTTTTCGTCCGTGATAGAGTGGGACATTATGGCTGAAATAAAACCGGCAATCGAAACCTTTGCAAAGATAAAAGTCGTCGGCGTCGGCGGCTCGGGCTGTAATGCCGTTTCGCGCATGATTGAAGCAAAAATCAAAGGCGTCGAGTTTGTCGTGGTGAATACCGACGCGCAGGCGCTTCATCATTCGCGCGCGAGCGAGAAAATTCACATCGGCAAGAATCTCACCAAGGGATTGGGCGCCGGTATGAACCCGGAAATCGGTCGGCAAGCATCCGAAGAGAATCGCGACGAAATACAAGAAATACTGAAGGGTTCGGATATGGTCTTCGTCACCTGCGGCTTGGGCGGCGGGACGGGGACGGGCGCCGCGCCCATTGTCGCGGAAACCGCCAAGGAAATCGGCGCGCTCACGATCGGAGTGGTGACGAAGCCGTTTGCCTTCGAGGGCGCGCAGCGTCGAGCGATCGCGGAAGAGGGACTCAAAAATATGCAGGAGCGGGTGGACGCGCTCATCACCATTCCAAATGACAAACTCCTTTCCATCATCGACCGGAAAACAACGCTCATCAACGCGTTTCGCATTGTGGACGATGTGCTCCGGCAGGGCGTGCAGGGCATCTCGGATCTCATCACAAAGCCCGGTATCGTCAATGTGGACTTTGCCGATGTGCGCGCCATTATGGAGGACAGTGGGAGCGCTCTCATGGGGATCGGCATCGCTTCCGGCGAGAATCGCGCGGTTGAGGCGGCGCGATCGGCGATCAATAGCCCACTCCTCGATCTTTCGATTGACGGCGCCAAAGGTGTCCTTTTCAATATTTCCGGCTCGAGCGACGTGACGATGCTTGAAATCAACGAAGCGGCGAACATTATCACTGAAACTATCGATCCCAACGCTAAAGTGATTTTTGGCGCCGTGTCCGATGATCAGGTGCGGAAGGGCGAAGTGCAGATCACGGTGGTCGCGACCGGCTTTGATGCCGGACGCAGTGTCGAAGATCCGTTTCGACGGCTCTCTCGCGTCTCAGCGTCGAAAGATGACCGCGCCGAAGAGCGAGAGACTCGAGATCCGCGACTTGTCCGCGAGACGATCAATGTTCGCGATGAGTTTGTCGACGCTCCGGAGACGCCTTCTTTTGAGCCGGTGAAGCGGGAAATTTCTCCGGAAGAAGCTCCGGCGCCTCGCGCAGCGCGCGAAGATATCGTTTTCCCGACGCGCAAACTGGAGCCAAAAATGATTCTCGAAGAAAAATTGCCGCCCAGACCCGTTTCGGTGCGCGGCGAATCGACGGAAGGGTTTGCGGACGATGATGATCTGGAAATACCGGCCTTTATTCGAAGAAAGATGAAGAAGCAATGAGTAGCGAGCAATGAGTAGGGAGGGAACGGTAAACAGACGGGAAGGATGTGGAAGTTAAATGAGTTTTTCGCTTCTTGCTCCTTGTTTTTTGTTCCCTGTTTATTGGAATGTATGTCTGCCTCGCGAGTGTTTCGGATGGGGATGCTGTGTTTTTTGGGAGGGACCGCGACGGGTCTCTTTTTTTCTTGGTCGCTTGGCGGGAGTCTCCTTTTTTCTTCAATCGTGATGGCCGCTCTCGTTTCGTGGTATTCGACGCGAGCGCTTTCGGTCATTCTCGTATCCTGTATCGTGGGAGGCGTTTTTTCGGGGGCGTGGTTTCGGGCAGCGCAAGAAGTGTCTCGGTGGGATAATGTTCCCGCGATACGGGCGACACTTGAACGAGCTGAAGTTGTGCGTGCCGTTATGCAAAAAGAGCAGTCGAAACAGGCGACACTTCGACCGATTTCGTGTGGCGAGGAAGCGTGTCCGGAGACGCTCGTTTTGGCGAGCTTCCCGACCTTTGCCGATATCGGGGAAGGCGATATACTCTCGCTTTCGTGCCCTTTGGAAAAACCGGAGCGATTGACGCCGGAATTCGATTATCCAAAAATGCTCGCCAAAGATGGCATTGGATACACGTGTCGGTTTCCGAAATCATGGAAGAGGGAAGGTGTTTCGGGAGGATGGATGCGCGGCTTTTTGCGTGCAACGAAGCGTGCGGTCGAAGAAGGCATCAATCGCGCGGTACCCGAACCGGAAGCTGGACTTTTGGCGGGACTGTTGGTGGGAGGGGATGATCGCTTGCCGCGGAATATTCAGGAGGAGTTTTCTCGAACGGGACTCTCTCATATCGTCGCCGTTTCCGGCTACAATGTTTCGATTGTCGCCGTTCTCTTGATGAGCCTTCTTGTTTTTTGCGGACTCTACCGACAGCAAGCGTTGTGGGGAGCGCTCCTTGGTATCGGGCTCTTTACGCTCCTCGTGGGCGCGCCCGCCTCGGCGGTGCGCGCGGCCATTATGACCGGAGCGGCGCTCCTTGCGGTTCGGATGGGGCGGCTCGGCAGTCCGGCAAACGCAATTCTTCTCTCGGGGACGGCGATGCTCTTCTTTAATCCGCTTCTCTTGCGGTACGATATCGGATTTCAACTTTCGTTCGCGGCGACGATCGGGATTGTCTCTCTGGTTCCCTTCGCGCTCCTCTCGCTTCGGTTGGGAGATGTTGTCTCGACAACGCTTGCCGCCGAGGTGTTTGTGCTCCCCATTCTCCTCTTTCATTTCCATACGCTACCGGTATTTGCGCTTCTCGTGAATGCGATCGTTCTCCCGTTTGTTCCGATCGCGATGTTGTTGGGGAGTGTCGCTGCTTTTTTTGGAGCGATGGTTCCTTCGCTTGCTTTTATTTTCGGCTTTCCGGCTTTTCTGGTCGCGCGCGGTATTCTCTCGACGGTTGAATTTTTTGCCTCTCAACATTTTGCAACACTGCTCATTTCATCTTTTGGAGCGAAAAGCTTGTTCGCTTCTTTCGCGATTATCGCGGGCACCCTGCTGATCTTCAGAAAAAAAGTTTTTTCTCACCACGCGCCCGTATGATGCCAGTTTACTCAAATCTCTGCTATCTTGAGAGTTGCCTCGACCGCAATCCCGCCTTGGCGGGATTCTCACATGCTCCTCTCTATCGGAGCAAACTTTCGAAAAATTATTTTTCGCGGTCTCGGCGCGCATGAGAGAAGTCTCCAGGATTATTTGGTATGAATGTGAAAAAATTTTTCTGGGCGGTTTCGATGTTTCTTCTCGTTTCGGGAGTATTTCTCGGCGCGGGTATCGTTCGTACTGCCTCGCTCGTTCGGATCGCGTTTCTCGATGTGGGGCAGGGCGATGCCATACTCATCACGCGAGGTTCCAACCAATTGCTTATCGATACGGGGAAGGATGGTCGTTCGCTTCTCTCGGAGCTTGGAAAGGTGCTTCCGCCGTGGGATCGCAGGGTTGAAACCGTGATACTCACACATCCGGATCAGGATCATATCGGGGCGCTTCCTGATCTTCTCTCGAAATACAGGGTGTCGACGCTTCTTTCGGAAGACATTTCGAGTGATACCGAAATCGGTCGTGTCGTGCGAGACGCGATTGATCGCCGAGGGATTCCCCGAATATTGCCGCGCGCGGGGCTTTCGATCGCGATGTCACCTGACGCGCGGGCGGAAGTGCTCTTTCCCGATCGCGACTACCGTGTCTCTCAAAAAAATACGAATGCCGGAAGTGTCGTCGTGCGCCTCCGTGTCGGGATCGAGACGTTTCTCTTTACCGGCGATCTTCCTCGAGAAGAAGTGGTATTGCCTGCTGAGGATATTCGCGTGCTCAAAGTGTCGCATCACGGATCGAAATATTCGACGAGTGACGTGTTTCTCAATCGTATGACGCCGGAAGAGGCGGTTATTTCTGTCGGGAAAAATTCCTACGGGCATCCGGCGGAAGAAGTGCTCACGCGACTGGAGGCTCGCGGCATACGGGTTTTTCGCACCGACAGGGACGGGACGGTGATCTATGACTGTTTCCCTGATTCCAATCGACCCTGCTCGATACTTTGACGAAAACCGAAGAGACCGTTATGCTGAAAGAAAAGTATGAAGTTCAAAATAAAACAAAACGCGCGCGAGGAATTCTACTGGGTTTTGGTGGCGGGAAACGGCGAGCCGATTTGTATGAGCGAGAACTACCAAACCAAGGCGGGTGCCGTAAAGTCGATCAACCTCGTTAAGCTCGACTCTGCGAAAGCGGAAATCCTCGACACAACCGTCATCTTTCGCCCTCGGGACAATTGACTCCCAACTCCCAACTCCCAACTCCTGACTACTGACTCCCAACTCCTGACTACTGACTCCCAACTACTGACTTCTAATCGTCTCCCCCTATGGCGACGCTTGTCTTCGATATAGAAACCGTCGGTGAGGACTTTGATGCTCTCGATGAAACCACCAAGAAAGTGCTGACGCGGTGGATTCGCGAGGACTCGCTCGATGAGGCGGAATACAAAGCGGCGGTCGAAGATGTCAAAAACGGCCTCGGGTTTTCGCCTCTGACGGGGGAGGTGGTCGCGATCGGGATGCTCGATGTCGAACGGGAGAAATCCGCCGTCTACTTTCAAGCACCCGGCGAGGAAATGGAGCCGTTTGAAGAGGGGGGTGTCCGATACAAGCCGATGGAAGAAGGAGAGATGCTCGCGGAATTTTGGCGGGTCGCGGAAAAGTATGAGGCGTTTGTGACTTTTAACGGGCGTGGTTTTGATGTGCCGTTTCTGATGATGCGCTCTGCCGTTCACCAACTTCGCCCGAGTCGCGATCTTCTGTCGAATCGATACCTGCCGCTTCAGCGAGGCGTGAAGCATATTGATCTTCTGGATCAATTAACCTTTTACGGAGCGACGCGTCGGCGACCGAATCTTCACCTCGCGTGTCGCGCTTTCGGTATCCCGACGCCCAAGGGTGACGGCATTGACGGCGATAGCGTGTCGCGATTTTTTCGAGAGAAGAAATACACGGATATCGCTCGCTACAATGTGCGCGATATCGAGGCGACCGCCGCCCTCTACGGGTATTGGGAACAGTATTTGCGATTTTGATACTTGATGTTTTTTGTTAGACCGTGTAGAGTATCTGAAATAAGTTCCCTGTAATGTAACTAAAATTGTATGAATTCGATGAAAAAAGAGCGGACGCTCGTGGTGATGAAACCGGACGCGATACAACGGTCGCTCGTGGGGGAAATTCTCGGGCGATATGAGCGGAGCGGACTCAAGCTCGTCGCGATGAAAATGCTCATTCCGACACCCGAGATGGCGACCGCGCACTATATGGTGGGAGGCGAGGAATGGCTTGAGAATGTCGGGAAAAAGGCTGCTGCCGCGTATGAAAAGAAAGGCGAAAAATCCCCCTTTGCGACGTTTCGCGAGAATGGGATGGCGATTCTCCGGGCGAATGCCAAATACCTCTCGGCGGGACCGGTGGTTGCGATGGTGTGGGAAGGGAACAGCGCTGTCGGGATTGTCCGGAAATTGACCGGCGGGACGGAGCCCTTGGGGAGCGATGTCGGGACGATTCGTGGGGACTTCACGATTGATTCCTACGGTCTTGCCGATGCCGATAGCCGCTCTATCAGGAACCTCATCCATGCTTCGGGCGAGCCCTCGGAAGCCGAGAAAGAGATTCCGATTTGGTTTTCACCGAGTGAGCTTTTGTCATACCGGCACATTCAGGAGGCGATTCTCTACGATGTGAACCTGGACGGGATTGTGGAGTAGCGCCCTTCGTTCGAGAATTTCAACTGCAAGAGGGCAGGGAAAGAATATTGATTCTTTCCCTGTTTTTTGTTAGATTCCTAGCGGAGAGGGAACTCGTTTTTTAACAAGGGAAACCCGAAGTTTCAAAGCCCGAAAACGGGCGAGGAATTCGATATGAACACGCTCTCTGTAGGTCATCGCCTTGTGATAAATGGATGTCTTGACATGTTCTTTGTCGCCATTCCTTTTATGAATACGGGAGGGATGCGTATGGCGATTGAAGAATTCTGCCGCGGTCTTACGATTTGCCGCGAGGAGTATCCCAAGGAATATGCGAGATGCTTCCTCCGCCTCCTTGGTCTCGAGAGGAAGGGATATCCAACGGATCACTGGGCGAGAGCGAACAGTATTCTCAATCGTCGGTGTCGGTGAAATTTTATTCTGTGTTATGCCCATTTCCGAAAGGTGATGGGTTTTTTCATTTTTTTTGATGAGGGAATGGAAATATTGGTGAACGCATACATATCCTGGATTTTTCTGGACACTTTGGTATACTCTGGGGACACGCGTAACCTTTGAGACACAGAGACTATGTTTCGATATGCGGCGGTCAAAAAGACGGATGGGAAGGTGATGGCGGCGATAATGGGGGAGATGAATCGACAGGAGGAAGGACTTGAAATGATTGCGTCGGAAAACTACGCTTCTCCCGCGGTTATTGAGGCCTTGGGGACGGTTTTTACCAACAAGTATTCCGAGGGGTATCCGGGGCGTCGCTACTATGGCGGGCAACAGTTTACCGATATCGTGGAGACGCTCGCGATCGAGCGAGCGAAGAAACTCTTCGGGGCGGAACACGCGAATGTTCAGTTGCTTTCGGGCGCCTCGGCGAATATGTCCGCCTACGCGGCGCTCCTCGCGCCCGGGGATACGATACTCGGGATGGATCTTTCACACGGAGGGCACTTGACGCACGGACATCCGGTGACGTTCTCTTCAAAGGTGTTCCGATTCGTCCGGTACAAGACGGAAGCGGACGGAACTATTGATTACGCGAAATTGCTCTCGCTCGCGCAGAAAGAAAAGCCGAAATTGTTGCTTGCGGGATTTTCTTCGTACACGCGTCAGATCGATTACAAAAAATTCACTGCGATCGGGAAGAAGGTGGGCGCGATCACGATGATGGATATGGCGCATATCGCGGGGCTTGTCGCGGGCGGCGTCGTGCCCAACCCGGTCGAGTACTTTGATGTCGTGACAACGACGACACACAAGACGCTGCGCGGTCCTCGAGGCGGGATGATCCTGTGTCGCGAAAAGTTTGCGAAGGACATTGACAAAGCGGTGTTCCCTGGAATACAAGGAGGACCCCATATGAATATCATCGCGGCGAAAGCGGTGGCGTTTCAGGAGGCGCTTCGACCTCCGTTCAAAAAATACGCGGCGCAAATTTTGAAAAACGCGCGGATGCTCGAGGGGGAGTTCCGGAGCCGCGGGTACGCGATTCTTTTCGGCGGAACGGACAATCATATGATTTTGGTGGATGTTTTCGGGACGCTCGGTATCGGCGGGAAAGAGGCGGAAACGCTCCTCGACGCAATCGGTATCACGCTCAACAAGAACGTCATTCCCGATGACGCGCGCAGTCCCATGGATCCCTCCGGCATCCGTATCGGCGTTCCCGCGCTTACGACGCGCGGTATGAAGGAAAAAGAAGTGAAGAAAATCGCCGGGTGGATGGACGCGACGCTCCGCTCAAAAGGCGACGCAAAAATTTTGAAGTCACTTCGCAAAGAAGTGTCGGCACTCTGTAAGAAGTTTCCCTTGTATCGATAAGTGCGGTAATCTTTCTTTGAATTATGAAATTATATGAATAGTTTTAAGATTGTTTCGTTGGTTATCGGAGGATCTCTTTGTTTTTTCTCATTGCTACTTTTCTTTCTGTCTCAATCATTTTGGGCGAGAGTGAAGAAATTTTTTCTTGGTGGTGGATTTTGGTGGAGTGTGTTTTTTTCTGATTCCTTCTACGGTGATATTGATAAAAGAAGATATAGAGTTTCTATCTCGGTGCTATTATTTTTCGTGGCTATTTTTTTCATTGTTTCTGGGATTTTGTAAATCTTGATTTTGCAAGAGAAAACTTATGAAACACACAAAAATCAAGAAGGCGATATTGCCGGTCGCGGGGTTTGGGACGAGGTTTTTGCCGGCGACGAAGGCGCAACCGAAAGAGATGCTCCCGATCGTTGACAAGCCGGTGGTGCAGTATTTGGTTGAAGAGGCGATTGCGTCCGGCATTGAGGAAATCATTTTCGTGACGGGGCGCGGCAAGCGCGCGATCGAAGATCATTTCGATGTGTCGTATGAACTTGAAGATACGCTCGTTGAGAAAAACAAGCTCGATCTTCTCGAGGCGGTGCAAAAGATTTCAGGGCTTGCGAAGTTTTCCTATGTCCGGCAACCGATTCCTCTGGGAGATGGGCACGCGCTTTTTCAGGCATCGCATTTGGTGGACGATGATGAAAGTGTTCTTGTTATTTTTGGCGACTGTATTTATGACAGCGGGACGCCGGCATCCGCCCAGCTTATGGAGGCATACTATGAATATCAGACACCGATTATCGGACTGACGGATATTCCGCGCGAAGAAGTGTCAAAGTTTGGCGTGGTCGCGGGAGACTTCTTGAATGATCGCGATATTCGCGTTCGCGCCATCGTGGAGAAGCCGAGCGTTGAGGAGGCGCCGAGTACCGTGGTCGCGCCCGGAAAGTATATTTTGACGTACGATGTCTTCCGGACGCTTTCGACGATGACCGAAGGAGAATCGGGAGAGATACGATTGGTTGACGCCTTTAACCGTATGCTCCGCGAGGGAAAGCCGATTCATGGGCGCCTTCTTGAAGGAGAGTGGTTCGATACGGGCGATAAATTCAACTTCCTCAAGACAACCGTTCATTTCGGTCTCAAGCATCCCGAAACCGGATCGCGTCTTCGTGAATACTTAAAAAAACTTGATCTTTAACGATTAGGACTTACGCGTTTGGCGCATTTCTTCGTCAAATGCTCCCCCGCCTCGGCGGGGACACTGTATGGCGCATACAATGAATTGTTTCCCAAACAATTCATTCCGTTCCTCGCATTTTCCTCGAACTGCACTCAAACGCGTAAGTCCTAAATTATATCAATCATGTACTGGATCTACCTTTCTCTTTTTGTTCTTATTGTCATCATACCGAAAGTTGTGAGCGGCGACCGACTCTTTCTTTTGGAGGATGATCAAGAATCCATCCTTATTTTCTTCGTGGGGGCGATTGGATTGCTGATTTATTTGTGGAAAGAGAATCAGCTTCGTTTCCAGCTTCGCGAAAAAGTGAAAATCCAAAAAGAAGCTTCTCGAGTTTCCCGCGATCTCGCCGATTCGTATTCCTATATCGCGGAAATCAATCGCAAAATGGAGATCGTCAAAAATATCGCCCTGGGGCTTCCGGAGACGTCGTCCGTCACGCCGGAACGACTTACGGAGCTCTATGAATCCATCCTGGAGGCGCTCTCGCTTCTCGGGAAAACGGATACGTTTTTCTTGTGCGTCGTGGATGTTCGCTCGGGAAATGTCGCCAAAAAATTCGATGTTCGCGGAAAACGATGTCCGGTACTTAAATATTCCGAGCTTGCCAAGCGAAACGAAACGGTGTTACGTGAAGGGGAGTATGTCATCATTCGTTCCTCGAAACGAATGAAAGGATGCCTCGCCTTTATCGTGCTTCGAAAAAAGAACGGTGTTATCGAAGATCCGGAAATTTTCAAAGCGCTCGCCGCGCAAGCGCTCTTCCTCTACTCGATCGAGCAGGAACACATCGAAGCCAAGAAAAAAGAAGGGAAGAAAGGGGAATAGATTTTATGAACATCGGCATTGACGCGCGGTTTTATGGGCCGCTGGGGAAGGGGCTCGGGCGGTATACGACGGAGTTGATCCGAACTCTTGAGGCGCTTGATACGGAGAATGACTATGTCGTATTCCTTCGTCGGGAAAATTTCGATCAGTACGAACCCAAGAATCCGCGATTTCGGAAGGTGCTCGCGGATTTTCGATGGTATTCATTTGAGGAGCAATTTTTGTTTCCTCGAACGCTCTTTCGGGAACGGTGCGATCTCGTACATTTTCCGCACTTCAATGTGCCGATTTTCTATCGACGTCCTTTTGTGGTGACGGTGCACGATCTCATACTCTTGCGTTTTCCGACGCTTCGCGCGACGACCCTCAGCCCCTTTTTCTATAAGCTGAAATTTCTCGCGTATCGCTTCGTCATTCGAAACGCGCTTTCACGCTCCAAGCGTGTCATTACGGTTTCGGAATATACCAAACGCGATATTCTCAACCGATACGTGCTTCCCGCCGACAAAATTTCCGTCACGTACGAGGCGACGCATCCGTTTTGTTTTCTGCTGCCGCGATCGCGAAGAGCTGAACTTTTCCAGCGGCTCGGCTTGACGATTTCCGAATCGACGAGGGCGTCCCGTGGTATACTAAGACCGTACGCGCTCTATGTGGGAAACGCGTATCCACACAAAAATCTCGAGGCGCTTCTTCTCGCATTTATGAATTTTCCGGATCGTGAGGCGCGGATTGTTTTGGTTGGTCGGGATGACTATTTTTATCGACGCTTGGCGAAATTCGCGCGATCGAAGGGACTTTCGTCCGTGATATTTGCGGGTATCGTTTCGGATGAGGAACTCGATGCGCTCTATCGGTACGCGCGTCTCTCGGTTTTTCCGTCGCTCTACGAAGGCTTCGGGCTTCCGCCTCTTGAGGCGATGACGAAGGGGTCGCCGGTTCTCGCCGCCTCGTCCGCCGCATTTCCGGAGGTGCTCGGCGATGCCGCCTTATTTTTTGATCCCGCTCGACCTGGCGCGCTCCGAAACGCACTTCTCTCACTCTGGAATGATGAGTCGCTTCGGGAACATTTTCGTCACAAGGGATACGAGCGTGCCTCGACTTTTTCTTGGGAGGTTATGGGACAAAAAACACTTGATGTATATCGCGAAGCCGGAATGAAATCATAAATTGGCAATATCATGCGCGCTTCCCCGACTTCTTTTCAAAAGAAACCGATCCGTCGGATGACGGATATTCGTTCGGTGCGAAAAAGAGTGAGTTTGCCGCCCGAGTTTTCCGATGCTTCGAAACCAAAGTCGCCTCAAGAGGAGCAAAAGACTTTTTCACCGATCGCCTCTTTCTCTCCCATTTCTTCATTTGAACCCGAGAAAGAAGAACACCCTGAACTTGTGACAGATGTTTCGCGCGATTCGATTTCGGATCGCTCGGTGTTTTTACAAACTTCTTTTCGAGATCGTTTGGCTTCCTGGTGGTTTGCACTCGCTTCTCGGTGTTCGTTTTTTTCGGAAGAGGGAAACGGGAAACGTTACGGGGTGGCGATCGCGCTCGCTTTTTTCTTGCTCGGATCCGCGTGGTTTGGCGTTCGGCTTTTTGAAAAAGGAATGGATATGAAAGCGCGAGTGCTTGGCGCGAGTACCGAAGGATATGGAGAAATTTCTCAGGCGATTGAGGAAGCGAAGCGGCGAGATTTCGAATCGTCCGGACGCCTCTTTCGAGAAGCTTCCGTTTCATTTTCGACCGCTTCCGATTTTTTTGACGGATGGAATGAATCAATGTTCGATGTGGCGCAGTTCATCCCGTTCGTCTCCCGACTTTCTTCGGGGAAATATCTCCTTGACGCGGCGTCCGATATCGCGATCGCGGGTGAAATATTTTCGAGAATCGGAAGCCGTATCGCTTCGCTGGGGAATCCTCTGGAAAACGGCGAAAATATTTCGTTTCTTGATGTGTTTCGATCGGTGCGCGCCGACGCGGCGGAAGCCGAGCGACTCCTTTCCTTGGCGGCGGGGAATCTCGGAAAAGTAGCGGTTTCCGATCTTCCCGAAGACAAGCGTGCCAAATTTCTTCAGCTCAAAACAGCTTTGCCGGAAGCGATTTCGGGTTTACGGCTTTTTCTCGAGCATGGCGATATTTTTTCGGATATGTTGGGCGGAAACGGTTCGAGAAAATTTCTCTTCCTCTTTCAAAACAATCAAGAGTTGCGGGCGACCGGCGGTTTTATCGGAAGCTATGCTTTCCTTGATGTGAATAACGGACGTGTGCGGAAATTTTTTGTGGACGGCATCTTTAATCCCGACGGGCAGATTCACGAGGATATCGTTCCACCGCTTCCCATTCAAAAAATTAGCGCGGGGTGGAGCCTTCATGACAGCAATTGGTTTCCGGATTTTCCTCTCTCTGCCGAGAAGGCGATTCACTTCTATGAGAAGACCGGCGGTCCGACGGTTGATGGCGTCATTGCTTTTACGCCGGAAGTGTTGAAGCGATTTCTTTCGATTACGGGACCCATCGCGATGGAAAAATACGGAGCGACTGTTGACGAGCAGAATTTTCTGGAAACCATACAGTATCAAGTCGAGGTGGCGTATGACAAAAAAGAAAACAAACCCAAGCAAATTCTCTCCGACTTGGCGCCGATAGTGCTTGAACGCGTTTTTGGCGAGGAGGCGCCGCCCGGAGCCTTCGGGAAAGCGCTTGCCTCGATCGAGTCGGGACTTTCCGAGAAGCACATCCTGTTTTATTCGCGAAATGCCGATATGCAACGCCTTATTTCCGATGTCGGCTGGTCGGGGGAGGTGCTTTTCGCGAGTCGCGATTACGCGAGTGTCATTCATTCGAATATTAACGGATACAAAACGGACGGCATTCTCGATGAAGCGATTACCCACCGAGCGGATATTCAGGGTGATGGCAGTATCATTGATACGATCGTGATACAGCGGACGCATCGCGGGGGAAACACGGGACGAGAGTGGTGGGACAAGGTGAATGCCGACTATATGCGGGTGTATGTACCGCTCGGATCGGTTCTCTTGTCGGCCGACGGGCACACGCGGGAAACGGTTTTGCCGCCACTTGATTATTCGGCGCTTCGATTTTCTCGAGATCCCGATGTCGCGCGCGAGGAAAATGGAACGCGTATTGATCCCACTTCCGGAACGCGCATTTCCGAAGATTCAGGCAAAACGGTCTTTGGAAACTGGGTCTATGTGAGTCCCGGAGAAACGGTGACGGTGACCTATACGTATCTTCTCCCGTTCCGCGTGGATCCCGGAAGTTTTGAAAATTCCCTCGATGCGTATTCGATGGTTTTTCAGAAGCAATCCGGATCGCGAGGGAGCGCGCTGTCCTTGCGTGTGTCGTTTCCGGATCGCTTCCGTTCTGTTTGGCAATCGGACGAGAATCTGATACCGTGTGACGGTGGACGGTGTCTGAAAACCGATCTGGTATTCGACCGTTTCGTTGGGCTTCTTTTTTCCGAGAAACCTTGAAAAATATCGTTGCTTTTTGGTTTTCTTGACTTTTGTATGAGGGGGATTCTTTGTCGAATGTTTTCACGCACCTGCTCGATGTTTCACGGAAGGGAAAACACGACGGTGGGGGGCGCGGCGCTCGTGATCGCTCTCTTTGGGGTGGCGAGTCGACTGCTGGGATTTGTTCGGGACCGCATTCTTGCGGGGACATTTGGCGCGGGCGATGTGCTCGATGCCTACTATGCCGCCTTTCGCATCCCGGATTTTCTTTACGGGCTTCTTGTCGCCGGTGCTCTTTCGGCGGCTTTTGTTCCCGTATTTACGGAGCTTCGCGAAAGGAACGGAGGGCGATCCGCGTGGGATTTGGCGAGCGGCGTTTTTGTGCTGGTTGTATGCGTCTTGGGTTGCACGGCGCTTCTCGCTTTTGTTTTTGCGGAGCCGATTATGAACTTCATCGTTTCCGGATTTTCTTCCGAGAAACAAGAGCTCTCCATGAATCTTATGCGGATTATGCTCATCGGACCGATTTTTCTCGGTATGAGCGCTGTTTTTGGGAGTGTTTTGGTATCGTTTCGAAATTTCATTGTTTTTTCACTCGCTCCGCTCTTCTACAATGTCGGCATAATTCTCGGCGCTGTATTTTTCTCGAAGTTCTTCGGTCCTTCGGGACTCGCGATCGGCGTAGTGCTCGGGACGGCGCTTCACGCGCTTGTTCAGTATCCGAGCGTCCGAAAAGCGGGCTTTCGAATTTCATTCGGCGCGTTTTCTTGTGCAAATAGAGAAGTGTGGCGAGTTATCCGTCTGATGGTGCCACGATCCCTCGGTATCGCGGTGGGTCAGGTGAGTTTTCTCGTAGTGACGATGTTCGCCTCCTTCTTGGCGCCGGGGACGCTTGCCGCCTTCACGCTCGCCAATAATATTCAAAGTGTCCCTTTGGGACTCTTTGGTGTTGCTTTCTCACTTGCCGCCTTTCCGGCGCTTTCCGGATTTGTCGCCAAGGATGATCGCCGCCGGTTTTTGGAAATACTGATCAAAACATCGCGACAAGTTTTGTTTTTTGTGCTCCCGGCAAGTTTTATGATAATAGCGCTCCGCGCGCAGATTGTCCGCGTCATTTTGGGGACGGGAGCGTTTGATTGGGAGGATACGACGCTTACTTTTGAAATTCTGGGCATCCTCTCCGCGAGTCTGTTCGCGCAGAGTTTGATTCCTCTCTTCGCGAGGGCATTCTTTTCACTTCAAGACACCAAGACGCCGCTCTTTCTCGCCCTTTTTTCGGAGGTGATTCATATAGCCGTGTTGGTCGCATATATAGAGGCATGGGGACCCCTTTCGCTCGCGCTTTCCTTCTCTGTTGCGAGCATTGTAAATGCGCTTCTCCTCTTTTTCTTTCTGCGAAAGCGAGTCGGAGTATGGAGCGACCAGTCTTTCTTTACGGCGGTGTCCAAGATGGTACTCGCCTCTCTGTGCGCGCTTCTCGCCGTGCAGTCGGTGAAGTTTTTTTTCGGACTCGGCAATGTCGAGCTTGATACGTTTGTCGAAGTGTTTCTTGAGTTGGTACTTGCCGGACTTTTTGGTATCGCGGCTTTTATTGCTTCCGCGTGGATTCTGAAGATTGAGGAGCTTGAACAAGTGTGGCGCTTCATTGTTTCTCGCGTCTTAAAACAGCCGCAGGTTTTAAAAGAGGCCGAGGAAGAGTCGTCGCTCGGGGGAGTATAAGTCAAAAAAAAGTTTTACAATCTTGAAGATATTTGCAATAATCCCCAGTGTAATCATTCGTTGAAAATATGCCTTATGGAGAAAACTCAAAAGAAAGTTTTGTGGATTGGTATGGCTGTAGTTCTGTTTTTGGGAGTTGCTCTTGTGGTGAGCTATCAATGTGGAAGACTCATTGATAGAGCTGGTGTTCAAAATACGCCACGGACGAAAGAAAATTCGGCACCGCCCATTATAGATTCGAGTGAAAAAAACACCCCTGTTGTTGCTGAACCGATTGAAAGTTGGAAAACATATCAAAATAAAGATCTAGGATTATCGTTTGACTATCCGGCTGACTGGGGAGCTGTTGTAGTTGAAAATGGCAACAGAAATAGCATTAGCCTCCCTCCTTGTGAAGTTCCTCTTCCGATGATGATTAATTTAACGAAAAAATATCAATGGGGATTATATAATGTTGTCCTTAAATTCTCTAGCGCACCAATTAATTTGGAAATTAAATTATTGGATTTAAACATCCCAAATAATCCTAGCAAGGTTTGCAACTTTAAAGGAGATTCTGTAACAATCTCAACCATACAACCTAAAATTCAAAATGATAATGTTTTGGTTGTCAACAAATCAGGTGTAAAGTTTATATCTGATCCTTCTTTATTTAATAGCCTAAATACCTCATTAGAGGGTCCAACATATACAGCTCGATATAAAGATAAACTTGTTTGGATTGGTGCAGCCTTTGTTCCCTATGCCGATACTCCAGAAGAAATTGAGTTGCGAGGATATGTCAATACCCCAGAATGTCGCGGTGGAAATGCTTACAATGTGGATAAGGCGTGTGGTATTATCGCGTGGTATCGAACCGGTAAGACTGCTGAAAAAATACGCGCCTCTTTTGAAAATTTAAAAGAACTTGTACAAACATTTGCACTCTCTTCAGGTCACTGATTGCATAGGTTTAAAGTTATCTCAAAATAAAAACCCCTGCCAGATTTCCTGACAGGGGTTTTAGTTTACGGACGTTGCCGTTTAGACGGGAAGTTAATTCCGCTCCCACAGAATGTTGTTGGTTCCGTCGCCATAGGGATCGACGCGATCCCAGTTCTCGCCATTTTTCTTGTACACCTCGAGATGTACATGGTATGCGCCAGGGGCACCTACATCACCCACTTCAGCAATATGCTGGTTCCTTGAAACTTGAGTGTATCCGTATTGCTGAATATTACCTCGAACTGTACTTTCCAGATCATTGCTGTGAAGGAAGACCGTCATGTAGTCATTTGTAGACCCATTGACGTGCAACCCTTCATGGAAGATGTAGAAAGTGTTATACCCATCGGAATCCAGCCATCTTGTGGTCACTACCGATGGCAATGGACAATGAGATTCATCGCGCCATACATTCGCCGGGTTTCGTTGTGCTGTATGAGTGGTAGCAACACAAAGAGTGCCGTCGGCTGGAGCATGAATATCCGTTCCCAAAGTAGCGGGATAGTCATATCCAGGGTGACCATCGTAGTAGAGATACTGGTCATCATAAGCAATGACGCCACTTAGGAAACCGGTTTCTTCTAAGTTTTTAAACCCAGCAGCGAAACAACTCGTGTAATTACTTGAGTTACAAGCAGAACTCGTCGAATAGCACCAGCATCCATTATCGACATTTCCTTCTTCACCATTGAAGGCTGACACTGTCCCATCTTTCGTATACGGAGTCGTCATTGAATGATCCATCACTGATGACACTGAAGCCGTATACGCCGTATAACCGCTAAGCGGGAAACTGAGTGGTGTGGCAACGGGATCACTCTGCAAAACATAATCCCCAGATGAGAGGTTCGGCAGATTGAACTGCCCATCCCAGTTGTAGGAGAAGTTCACCTTGAGATCCACGCCTCCGTATACTCGAATCAGGTCTTCACGGATATCGTATCCGGCAGGTCCCGAGTAGTGCCAATCAAACCATGTGTATGTCGCCGGATTGACAACCTGCGTTGGAACGAATGGGGTGAGCCAGTTATAGCCATAACGCCAATAACACAAGGCGTTACTATGATAGGCGGTACTATCCCAGGCTTGGGAAGAAGAGGCGGGATTGAGTATGATCCACGCATGCTGATATGGAGGACCCTGATTATAGTTCGCGATAACAGGCATCTGATCAGGGTCGAGATTAGCGGGGAAATAGCAGATATAGCTCTGGTTGTACCATGGGTGCCAGGTTTGGATATACGACGTGTACGTCACATCATTTTCCGTAAAGGGCACCTCCCTTGGGATATTCGGACCATTGAATGCAAATGTTTCTACAGGGAGACTTATGTAAACAGAGAGGCATGTTGCAATCACTGTGAAGCGTTTCATGAAATGATCCTCTTCGAGGGTGGTTGGCAAAAAAAACGCATGTACCCGCACATTTTGAGTGACCTTTTCGGCGCGTTCTCGGTTTGTTAAGGTACGGTTTCGAGTGTATACGGGGAAAATAAGCCTGTCAAGCGCTCATTCTGTTGGTTTGTGGTACTATGGCAGTAGACAAATATATTCTGATTTCGTCCTATAGCCCTGGCACTGTTGAAAAGTTGCCCTTTTTTTGCGACTTTTTAAGTATCTCATATGTATGGCACTGTGAGTTCGCTCGAGAGTTCTATATCCTCCAAAACGAGGAGTATTTTTTTGAGGGAGGCAGGACTCAATGTTTTGACTTCGTATAGGGCATAGATGGTTGTTTTTTTTGGGCACGGGTTTAGTTATAGACTCCAATAATGCCAGATTGCCTTTTCTTTGGGTTTATACTACCGTAAAGGAGCTTTTGAGGGGGCTTCTTTTTATTTTGAATTGGAAGGAAATTATGGATCAACGGTTTATAAGAAACTTTTGCATTATCGCGCATATTGATCACGGGAAGTCGACCTTGGCCGATCGGCTTTTGGAAATGACGGGGACGGTCGAGGCGCGAAAAATGAAGGAACAGCTCCTCGATCAGATGGACTTGGAGCGCGAACGAGGCATCACGATCAAGCTTCAACCGGTTCGGATGAAGTATGGGTACCGACAAACGACTGACAACAAACAACTGACAATGAACAGTTTGAGGCGAACAGCTGATAGCGGTGAGTTGTCGGTTGAAAGTGGCGAGTACATCATGAATCTCATCGATACGCCCGGGCATGTGGATTTTCATTATGAGGTGTCGCGATCCTTGGCAGCGGTTGAGGGGGCGATACTCTTGGTGGACGCGACCAAAGGTGTGCAGGCGCAAACGCTTGCTAACTTGTACCTGGCGATTGAAGAGGGGCTCGCGATTATTCCGGTTGTGAACAAAATCGATTTGCCGGCGGCGAATGTCGAGAAAACGAAAAAGGAAATTCTACATATTCTCGGGTGTCGCGAAGACGATATTCTTCTCGCGTCGGGAAAAACGGGGATTGGTGTTTCCGAAATTCTCCGCGCGGTCATTGAACGGGTGCCGGCGCCTACAGGAAGGGAAGATGCCCCGCTTCGCGCGCTCATTTTTGACTCGGCGTACAATACGTACAAGGGCGTGGTCGCTTATGTGCGCATTGTGGATGGATCGGTTCGGCGGGAGAATATGCTTCGTATGATGGCGACGGAGACCGAGAGTATCGCCATTGAAGTCGGGATGATGAAGCCGGAGCTTGTGTCGACGGACGAGCTTTCTGCGGGCGATATCGGCTATATCGCGACGGGACAAAAGGATGTCGCCTCGTGTCGTGTCGGTGATACGGTGACACTTTCCGTTCGGAGCGATCGAAATCCGAAACGGGTGGATGCCGGATCCGTCGAACCGCTTCCCGGATACAAAGACGTGAAACCGATGGTGTACGCAAATCTTTATCCGGTTGACGGCGACGACTATACCGAAATGCGCGACGCTCTGGAAAAATTGAAACTCAATGATGCCGCGTTCGCGTTTGAACCGGAGAGTAACGCCGCGCTCGGTCGCGGATTTCGGTGTGGTTTTTTGGGGCTCCTTCACCTAGAAATCGTGCAGGCGCGGCTTGAACGGGAGTTTTCTTTGACCCCGACCATTACGACGCCGTCGGTTGTCTATGAAATCGAACAGCGTGGCAAGGAGGGTCGCCTCCCGATGTATTCTCCGATGGATATGCCTGATCCCGCTTCGATTGAGGCGATCTATGAACCCTATGTGGATCTCAAGGTAGTCGCGCCCGCTTCGTACTTGGGTGCGATTCTCGATTTGGGATCATCTATTCGGGCGGAGTACAAGAATACCGAGTATCTCGACGAAGAGCGCATCTTGCTTTCTTTTGAGGCGCCGCTTATGGATGTGATCGTGAATTTTCATGATCGACTGAAGAGTGTTTCGTCGGGATTCGCGTCGATGAATTATGACCCCATCGGGTATCGGGTTTCGGATGTGGTGCGACTTGATATTATCGTGGCGGATGAGCCAGTTGACGCGTTCTCGCGTATGGTGCCGAAGCGCGAGGCGTATTCCGAAGGGAAGGTGACGGTTGAAAAGCTAAAGAGCGTCATTCCTCGACACAATTTTGCGGTGGCGATTCAAGCGGCGATCGGTGGCAAAGTGATCGCGCGCGAAACAATCTCGGCGTTTCGGAAGGATGTCATCGCAAAGCTTTATGGCGGCGATGTGACGCGAAAACGGAAGCTACTCGAAAAACAGAAAAAAGGCAAGAAAAAAATGCGAGCGATCGGTGGCGTTACCATCCCGCCAAAGGCGTTTCTCGAAGTACTGCGGAAGGGTGAAAATTAGGGTAGAGACGAAAGATTTTGTGTCTCTACGGTGCGCGTTTTTGATTTATTCGACGTATGCTACAATACCTGTAATGAAGGGATGCTATACCAACTTACTTTAATCTCTGCTATCTTGTGAGTTGCCTCGACCGCAAAAAATAATTTTTCTCACATGCTCCTCGTTGGGCTCGGAGCAAACTTTCGTCCCGCCAAGGCGGGATTGCAGTCTCGGCGTGCATGATAGAAGATTTCAGGGTGTTTTGGTGTTAACCATTAATATTCTTTCTATGTTGTACGAAAATAGAGAACAGTTGAGTCCCGAGGTGGTGGATATGACGCGGGCGATTGATTCTCTGAAGGAAGAGCTTGAGGCGGTTGCGTGGTATAATGAGCGCGCGGACGTGGCGACCGACGAAGAGCTTCGCGGGATTCTCGAACACAATCGCGACGAGGAGAAAGAGCATGCGGCGATGCTTCTCGCCTGGATCGGCAAACACGACAGTACCTTCGCGCACGAGCTCTCGGATTTCTTGGGCGGCAACGGCAAGGGCGGCGATATTCTCGGTACGGAGAAGTAGGGCTTTGCAATTCCTCATTCCTAATTTTATTTTTATGGCGCTTACATTTACCGATAGTAATTTCGACAGCGAAGTTTTGAAGAGTGACCAGCCGGTTCTTGTTGATTTTTGGGCGCCGTGGTGCGGACCGTGCCAGATGATGGGTCCGATCATTGATGAAGTGGCGGAAGAAATGAAAGGAAAAGCCAAAGTGGGGAAACTTGATGTGGATGAGAATCCCAAGATGGCGTCAGAATATGGCATTATGTCTATTCCGAGTCTCAAAATTTTTAAGGGCGGGAAAGTGGTAAAGGAGTTTTCAGGGGTTCAAAAAAAAGGGGCGCTTAAGGAGGTGCTTTCAAACGTGTAAGTTCTAATAAAACGGAGGGATTATGAGAATACACAAACAATTGCTTCCCTTTGAGAGTCGGACGCAGATCGACTTTGTCGATATTACGGATCGTGTTCGAGATATCGTGAAGGAATCGGGGATTCGACAGGGGCAGGTGACGATTTTTGTGCCGCATACGACGATGGGCGTCGTCATCAATCACAATGAGCCGCTCCTCCTTCAGGATTTTATGCGTGTGCTCTACAAAGTGGCGCCGGTTGACGATCATTATTCACACGATCTTTTTGAAATTCGCAAAGAATGTCCTTCGGACGGTCGAAGCAACGGGCATTCTCACTGCAAGGCGCTCCTTATGGGGTCGAGTGAAAATATTCTTATTGAGCGAGGCGATCTTATTCTTTCATCCCTTCAGAGTATTTTCGCGGTCGAGTTTGACGGCGCGCGGAAACGCGATGTCATCGTGCAGGTGATGGGAATTTGATTCAATGAACAATTATCAATGTTCAATGATCAATTCATGTTAAAAAAAATATTTTTTGCATTTTTTGTTGTACTCGTTGTTGCCGGCGTTGGCGCCGGTATTTTTCTGTATCAGTCGAAGATGGCGAAGAGTACGTTTGTGGGGGAAAAAGTTTTTCATATCGAAGCGGGCGAGGACATTACTTCCATCGCGAAGCGACTTGAAAGCGAGCGACTCGTTGTATCGCGGTGGTATTTCCTCTGGAGCGCGTGGCGAGGCGGGCTTCGTGGGAAGGTTCATGTTGGGGATTTCGTGATTCCCGGGAAACTTTCGGCGCCAGAAGTGGTCGTGACTCTTCTTTCGGAAGAGGGGAAGCCGATGGAAGTGAAACTCACGTTTCCCGAAGGATGGGACGCGAAGAAAATGGCGGCGCGGCTTTCGGCAAATCGGTTTGATGGTGAAGGATGGCTGGCACTTGTTAATGACCCGTCTCCCGACTGGAGGGTGACGTACCCGATACTCTCGAGCGTGCCGATCGACGCCTCGCTTGAAGGATTTCTCTTTCCGGATACGTATACCTTTCGTCTGGATGCGACGCCGCGGGACATTCTCGAGAAGATGCTTCGAAATTTTGAGACGCGTTTCGGAGACGATCTCCGGCAGGAAGCTGCTCGGCAAGGAAAAAGCGTTTTTGATGTGGTTATTCTCGCGAGTATTCTGGAAAGGGAAATTGGGACGGCGAATCAAAGCGTTGAAGTAATCGAACGTGATCGAAAGATGGTGAGTGATCTTTTTTGGCGGCGTCTCGCCGATAATCACGCGCTCGAGAGCTGCGCGACGGTGCAGTTTGTTTTGGGTACCAACAAGCCCCAGCTTTCGTTTGAAGAAACGCGTACGGATTCCCCGTACAATACTTATATCAATACGGGGCTTCCGCCGGGACCGATTGGCAATCCCGGACTTGTCTCGCTTCGCGCGGCGCTCTTTCCGATTGCGAATGATTTCTACTTTTTTCTCAACAATCCCCAAACCGGCGAGACCTTTTTCGCGAAGACCTTCGAGGAACATCAACGCAACAAATCGGCAAACGGATTGTGAAAGAGGTGTGCTCTCCTCGGGTAAGGGTGGGGGCAACTCTTCCAATCGGGAAAAGGATGTGCTATTCTCTTGAGTGAAAAATTGAGTACCTTTCAGGATTCAGAAATAGGTAGGAGGTAGCGATGAAGAAGATGTGCTTTACGGTTCCGGGGCAACCGAGAGAGATAGATATTGGGGATGAGCTTTTCGTGTATCTTCCTCCGGATGGCGTGCTCGTTCGTCGAAAGTTTACTTTGGAGGAAATGCGTGAGGATGGATGGTGGTATCCCTTGCGACCGTTTCAAGAAGTTGTGAAAATTCCGACAGGTTCATATTGTTTCCACAGACTGGATCCAGGACGGGCTTTGGTGACGCCTGCTACCCTCCCCTTTGTATCGCCGGTTTCCGTGCAAGAAAACCATCTTGTTCCGATTTCGGAGCTCATCACCGAGTATGCGAGGAGGTGCTATTTTGCAGGACAGGATGTCATTCGGACGGTTGAAGGAAGTGACGCGCCCCGTTTTCCTCTTGGGAGGCTTAACGCGGAGGGGCTTTTTCCGGGGGTGAGAGAAGATCAGCTTTCCTATTGTGAGTGGTCTGAGGACACTCGTTGATCGAGTGGCTTGCGCGGCGGATGAAGAGTGAGAGCATATTATGCTTCAATACTCTTCCCGCCGTTTTTTATTTTCGCAGGACTTGATTTTTTGTTACAGCGAAAGAAATGAAAGCGAAAAGGTTTGCGAAAAAAGTTGTATTTTTTATTGTACGCACTTTCTGGTATACTGAAAAAGTCGAAGCTTTTCATTGCAGAGCGATGTTTTATGGATGGTAAAGTGATCAAGGCAGAAGAAGGAATCGGTGGGCGACGATCGTTTTCGTCTCGGTGGTTTTTCGTGGTTTTCTTCGTGGCGATTTTTCTTTCGGTCGGAGCGACCTATTATCGGATATTTGTGGCTCGAAACTACGCGGTGACGCTGGAGACCGTCTGCGATCCGGCTGTGTCGGCGTGTTTCGCGCGCGATATTTGCGAGACCGAGGACGGCGTCTGCGGAGAAGGGGACACTCCTATTGAAACGGCGTATTACAAAATCGTCGAGCGGAAGGCATCCGCCTTTCCGGAGGTGTGCGCGTTTGGTTCGCTCGAAGATCCAACTTGCGCCGATCTGTCGTGCCGGTCGGACGAAGCGGACTGCACTGAAACGATGTGCGACGATGAAACCGTGCCGGAGGGCGAGTCCTGCGTTGGTCCGGGGTTTGTCCCGTCGAATGATGTGGAGCCGGAAGAAATGAATGAGAGTGAAGGAGATGAGACGGCGAATGAGGAAGACGCAAGTCCTCTTGAGGGCGAGCTTCCTCAAGAAGGAGAGGGGAGTGTGACCGAGCCCGAAAAGGGCGATATGGAGGCGACAAAAGAAGTGAATGAAGGAATCGAATAGAGAGCTCCGACCATCGTTGATGTTTTTCCGGATGTATTTTCCGATATGAAAACCCCATTTTCCCCCATTGAAAGGGTATTTTTCGAGCATAAAATATGGAGTTTCTTTTCAAGCGGACATTTTTGTCCGTTTTCTTTGACTTTTAATATTGACGCGTAAATCATTTTATGGTATAAATTCAAGTTTACTTTAGAAACTATATTTTGAGTTTGATTTTGATGTTTGATTGAGAGGAATTATCTTTTTTGTTTTATGCGGATACTCTTTGTTTCGGGGGAATTAATTGGGGCGGATCTGTGTGTTCGCCTGAAGGGCGAGGGGAATGACGTGAAAATGTATATTCGCGATCCGAAGCGGCGCGAATGTCTCGATGGTATGGTCAAAAAGACGAATGACTGGAAAAAAGAGCTTGAATGGGTGGGGAAGAAGGGGCTTATTGTTTTTGACGATGTCGGGTTTGGTCGAGAACAGGATCGCCTGCGAAAAGAAGGCTACCGCGTTTTTGGCGGAAGCGCGTTTGGAGATCGTCTCGAAAAAAATCGCGAGTACGGACAAAAAATTTTAGAGGAATGCGGGATTGCCATACTCCCGTCGTTTCGTTTTGAGAGCCCGAAAAAGGCGATAGCATTTTTAAAAAAACATCCGGGCCAGTGGGTGATAAAGCAGAATAGTCACCAAAGTTCGCTTAATTATGTTGGAAAAGTTGATGATGGGGAGGATGTTTTGAGTGTGTTGAAAAAATATGATGAGGTTGGAATTCAAGATATCGACCTGCAGAAAAAGGTGATGGGAATAGAGGTTGGGGTTGCTCGTTATTTTAATGGAAAGGATTGGGTGGGACCAATCGAAATCAATGTTGAGCACAAAAGTCTTTTTAACGATGGTATCGGACCGAAAACCGGAGAAATGGGAACGGTGATGTGGTATACCGATAATGAAAATAACCAGCTTTTTTGTCAGACGCTTGCCAAGATGAAATCATATCTTCAGAAAATTGATTTTAGAGGCGATATTGACATAAATTGCATCCTTGATAAAAAGGCTCTGTATCCGCTTGAGGTTACCTCGCGACTTGGTTGTCCCTCCACTCAGCTGCAAGCGGAAATCCATCTTTCCCCATGGACGGAATTTTTGAGTGCCGTGGCGGATGGAAAATCGTATGATTTGAAGTATAAACACGGATTTGGCGTAGTTGTCTCTGTAGCGGCGCCACCATTTCCCTATGAAGGTATATCATCGATATATTCATCAAAAGGTGTGAGAGTTTTCTTTAGTTGCCCACTTTCTCATGAGGAACGAAGTCGAGTTCATTTTGAAGAAATTTCCAAGGATAGAGGAACTGAGGGAAAGAATTACTATATTTCCGGAAGCAACGGGTTTATACTCTACGTTACCGGATTTGGAGATTCTATAGAAAAAGCAAGGGGAGAGGTATATTGCATTGTTGAAAAGATTATTGTTCCGAAGATGTTTTACCGAACAGATATCGGCGTTCAATTTGCAGAAAAAGAGCTTCCTTTGTTACAAAAATGGGGATGGGTTTCCTAATTTCCTATATCAGGGAGCTATTTATAAAGAAAGGATAGCAAACGGCTGAAACGATGGGGATGGATGTTCTGATGTCTTGCAATTTCGTAGTGAAGAAGCCTGCACTTGTCTTTCGTTTACTTTCCTGATAACTTCTTTTTGTCGGTTGCTTACTGAATTTTTTTTGTTGTATGGGGAAAACTTTGCAAAAAAGAGACCTTTATTGTATTTCAATAAGTCTAAATAATAACACTCAGGATATCGTCAATGCCTGTAATATTAAAGATATTTCGCGGGGATATAGTGAATTTAAGAAACTCCCCTGTGTAGAGGAGGTAGTCATTTTGCAAAAATGTAATTGCACGGAGATTTTTGTCTGGGGGGTTTTTGATTTGGAAAAAATTGTAAAAACGTGGAGATTAGTTAGTATCTCTCCAGATGGCTTCGGCGGATCTGACATCGCCCTTTACCGTGAATACAAATGTGTCGAGCATCTCTTGCAAGTGTCTTCCGGATTAAAGAGCGTGACCATTGGGGATGGTCAAGTACTTGGACAGGTTCGATTTGCTTTGACGAGCAGTAAAAAATTTAAAGCCTCTGGTCCGGTAATGGAGGTTCTTTTTCGTTCAGCCAAAAGAGTAGCGCTTTCCGTAAAAGAACAAACAATGATAGGGATTGGAAACGTTTCAGTCGGTCGACAAGCGGTTGAGTTGCTTCAAAATGTAAATGGCGATCAGTCTCAGTGCATTCTGATTGTCGGATGTGGAGCTATGGGGAGCCTCATTGCACATGTTTTACATGAAAAAGGTTTTGAATCTATTGATGTTACAAATAGGACAGAGTCTCGAGCAAATAAATTGGTTGAAACCGGAGTGGCAAGAGCCAGAGTCGAATTTAGTGAGTATCTCGATAAAATAGGCGAGTACGATGCCGTTTTCTTCTGTCTTTCGGATGTTCTTTCTTATGAAGAGTCAGAGAAAATAAATAAGTTGTTCCATATACCAAAAATTATCGATGTTGGAAACCCTCAGAATACGATTTTGCTTGCATCTTTGAACAAAAGCGCGTCTATCTATTCAATAGCGACCATAAAAAAACTGACTGCTCAACGATATAGGGATCGAGTTGCTCAAATTGAAAAGGCAAATGAGATTATAAGAGAACGTGTCGGTGAGGTGTATCGTGCTATAGAAAAAGAGTTGATAAGTGTGGAGGTCGGCTTAAACTTAGAATTGAGCAAGAAGAGGCTCAATAAAAATTTAGCGCACGTTGCTTTTTTGAGAAGCGTTTTTGAAAAGGGCTTCCGAGATTATCTGCAAGAAAAGGAGGTTTATACGGAAGTGCATACTCCGTATGTAGTACCAATATCAACTGACCCACCGAGAAACAATGCAAGTGAGGAATTGTTCTCTGTTCAATGGTATGAAAGAAAACTTTTTTTGCGACAGTCTAATCAGATGTATAAGCAAATGCTTGTTCTGTCTGGGATGAGGCGCGTTTTTGAGTATGGACCATTTTGGCGTGAGGAGACGAGTCCTACTGCAAGGCATTTATCAGAAGCATGGGGGCTTGATGTTGAAATGCAACTGAAGAAAAATGAAGGAATCAATGCTCTACTTGCTGTTGCTGGAGAAATACTGAATTTTTCCTCGGAGAGATTATTGGAAGGGCAACTTATTGCGCAAGAAAATGTTATTGCGAAGGAAATACAATCCATAAGTTATGACGAGGTATTTGAGATAGTGACAGCTCATGTTGATACTGAATATTCGTACGGGGATGATCTTGGTTATAGCAGGGAATACGAATTGGCAAATTTCTTAAAAGAAAATCGTAGCTGGGATATTTTTGCGATTGTTCATTATCCGAATCTCACGAAAAAGTTTTATACGAAAGAGGTGGACGAGCACTATACAGAGTCCTTTGATATTATTTATAGGGGCTGGGAAATTTGTTCTGGCGCCGTACGAGAAACCGATGCTTCTCGTATTGTTGAAAGAATGAAGATGTCAGGAGTAAATCCTGAAAACTTTCAGTTTTATCTCGATTACTTCAAGACGCCGGTTTCGCACGGCGGTTTTTGTCTTGGAATTGATCGGGTTGTTGCGAAATTACTTGGGTATAATACCGTTGAAGACGTAGTTCTATTTCCAAGAAGCCAGACACATATTATTCCTTAATGGAAACCATTATGAAAACCTATAGAAAGAATGATTGCTCTATAGCTGAGAGTCGGGAACGTGTCGGAAAAAAGACTATTCTTTCTGGGTGGGTACACAACCTCCGACTGCACGGAAAGGTTGCTTTTTGTGATCTTCGTGACCCTTCGGGGAAAATTCAGGTTGTGTGTACCGGAGAAACATTTGAACAAATAAAGAAGATTTCCCTCGAGTCGGTCATACAAGTTTCCGGAACCGTCGTTGAGCGACAAAAAAATCTCATAAATCCAAATCAGCCTCTCGGTGACAGAGAACTTGTCGCTGAAACTCTTCATATTTTTTCGCCTGCGACAGCGCTTCCATTTTCCGTTGACGATGACACGAATGCGATAGACGAGTCTCTTCGCATGAAACACCGATATCTTGATCTCCGATCGGATCGAATGCAAAGAAATATCCGGTCTCGCCATGAAACAATGCTCTTTCTTCGGAATTACTACAGCGAGAATGGATTTTGTGAGGTGGAGACACCTATCCTTACTAAGGGAACTCCGGAGGGTGCTCGAGAATTTATCGTTCCTTCGAGAATTCATCATGGACAGTTTTATGTTCTTCCGCAATCTCCACAACAGTTCAAACAACTTCTCATGGTCTCCGGTATGGGGAAATATTTTCAGGTGGCACGGTGCTTTCGAGATGAGGATCAGCGACAGGATCGTCAGCCGGAATTTACTCAATTTGACATTGAGATGTCTTTTGTTGATGAGGGTGATGTGATGAAAATGGTTGAGGATTCTATGATAGCGCTTGTTTCGAAGATATTTCCGAACAAGAAAATTCTTTCTACGCCGTTTCCAAAAATGACCTATGCGGATTCTATGAAGAATTATGGGTGTGACAAACCGGATATGCGAGAGAAAAAAGATAGTGACACGTTGGCATTTTGTTGGGTGACGGAGTTTCCGCTTTTTGAAGAAGATAGCACTTCGAAGACTGGAATTTCATCCGCGCATCACCCATTTACCATGCCGCTCGACGAAGATATATCTCGAATAAAAAGCGATCCGCTCTCGGTTCGTTCCACGGCGTTTGATCTTGTTCTGAATGGGTATGAAATTAGTTCTGGCAGTGTTCGTATACATGATGCAGGGCTACAAAAAACCATATTTGAGTCGATCGGACTTAGGGAAGAGGAAATACAGAATAAATTTGGTCATATACTTCGTGCATTTTCTCTTGGGGTTCCACCGCACGCTGGAACGGGGCTTGGAATGGATCGGCTTATCTCTACTATTCTTGGTGAAGAAAGTATTCGTGAAGTAATCGCATTTCCAAAAACAGGCGAGGCAAAAGATTTGCTTATGGGCGCTCCGAGCGAGTTATCCGATGAAACGCTACGACAGGTTTGGATTGAGAAGCGAAAGAAATAGCATGCGGAAAAAGCGCTTTCTGAATTGAGCTAATCGAGTTTATGAGCACTCTCTTTGAAAGAATTCTCTCTGGAGAATTGAAATCGTGGAAGGTATGGGAAGATAATGACTACCTTGCTTTTTTGACGCCATTTCCCAATACCATTGGAGTAACTGTCGTGATTCCAAAGAGTGATGTTGGGAACTACGTATTTGACTTAAAGGAGAATGACTATCAAGGTTTGCTTGGTGCGGCGAGAACGGTGGCAAAAATTCTTGAAAAAGCACTTGGCGTGTCTCGTGTTGCTATGGTATTTGAGGGTACCGGCGTTGCCTATGTTCATGCAAAGCTGTATCCGCTTCATGGAAATCTTGCGGATGAGACGAATATCTGGAGCAAGCACTTTGAATTTCATCCAGAATATCTTGGCTATATTACAACAGTTGAAGGGCCAAAGGTATCTGATGAGGAGCTCGATAGGGTGCAAGAGAGAATCTTGAACATACAGGAAAAGTAAAAAACAATTGATTTTTATAAATAGTTTTAGTTTTGTTTTTTACTGATTACCTTCGATATGCACTTTCTCTGGGATAATTGGTTTCTCTTGGCGCTGTGCGCGCCGGCCTTGTGGGCGATTGTCAATTTGATTGACGTGTATTTTGTTGAGGATATCTATGATGGACCGCTTGACGGTCTTTTGTTGTCGAGTTTTTTTCAGATCGTTCCATGGATTGCCGTTCCTTTCGGTATCTTGGAATTTCAGCTTCTTCCGATGTTTCCTTTTGTTCTTTTTCTTCTTGGGGGCTTCCTCTATATGGGGGCTTTCTACTTTTATTTTAAAGCCCTCTTTCAAAAGAACGATGTCTCGCTGGCGCAGGTACTGTGGACGCTTTCACTTCCCCTCGTTCCGGTTTTTTCATGGGTCACGCTTGGGGAACGGCTTGAATGGATTCAGTATGTTGGAATTTTTGTCGCTTTTCTCGGCGGATTTTTTCTTTCAATGGACTCATCGATTCGCGCGGAAGGATTTTGGTCTATCGCCGGGACTATGTTGTTTGCGAATATCTCTCTTGCCGCAAGTATGGTAATTCAATCCCACGCGTATGAGTTGGTCGGAGAAGGTGGATTTTGGAGCGGATATCTCCTTTTCTCACTCGGTGCATTTTTGGTGGCGCCGCTTGTGTGGGCGGTGAAAGTACGAAATGCAAAAGTGTTTCAGCTGGCGCGACGATATTGGTTTGTGTTTTTGATAAGCGAAGGGCTGGCGCTTCTCGGATTTTTGTGTTCGCAACGAGCGCTCTCCCTTTCCTCTTCACCGTCTTTTGTTGCGGTCTTGGAAACCCTGATTCCGGCTTTTGTGATGTTGTTTAGCGCTCTATTGATAGTATTTTTGTGGATTTTTCGTTTTCAGACACTGTTTGTACAAAAAATATATCGAGATCAATTTCGCGGTTTATGTGTTAAAATATGTTCTATAGCAGTTGTTGCTTTTGGAGTTTACTTATTGTAGATATTTTCCTTTGAAGTTGGCCTTTTAGAGCAGGGATACTTGTTTTATGTTAAAATGACCCCGAGGAGGGAATAAAAATTTCTTTTATGTTCTGTACAGACATTTCAGATCCTTTGTTTTTTATATTTTCAGAAGAAGCACATCCACTTTTGTATTATTCACATTTCCCGGCAATTCTTGTTTCATTGTTTCTCGGATTTTTTGTTTGGATGAAGGGTCGTGATATTTCCGCTCAGTCTCTTCTTTTCGTATCTATTTTTTTTACTTTTTGGGCGCTTTCAGACCTTGTACTTTGGACAAATAATGACAGTCGCTTCATTATGTTTGTGTGGTCGTTTGTTAACATTCTTGAAAATTTCGTTTCGGTGTTTACGCTGTACTTCGTGTATCTCTTCTTGGAAAAGCGCGATGTGTTGCTTCGATGGAAAATGTTTGTCGCTTTCCTCTTTCTTCCATTTTTAGCGTTGATTCCAACGGGTATTAATTTGAAGGGTTTTGATGTGGCCGTTTGCGAGGCGACGCAGGGACCGATCATATACTACTTCTATTTTCTCGAAGTATTCTTTTTTCTCTGGCTTCTCGGATTTCTTCTTTATAAAATAGCTCATTCTTCCGGAGAAGAGAGAAAGAAGGTGGTGCTTCTTTCCGTTGGTTCAATTTTCTTTCTTCTCTCTTTTTCCGGGATGAATATTTTGGGAAGTGTTACCGAGCATTGGGAATATCTCCAATACGGACTCTTCGGCATGCCGGTTTTTATGGGGCTTTTGGCGTATCTCATTGTCCGATACCAGATATTCAATATTAAGCTTCTTGCTGCGCAGGCGTTGGTGATTGGGCTTTCGGTTCTTATCGGCGCTCAGCTTTTTTTCATCAAGACAACGACCAATTATATTTTGACTTCGGTTACCTTTCTTCTATCCATCGGATTCGGGATATTGCTCATCCGGTCGGTGAAGAATGAAATTCGGCGGAAGGAGGAGTTGCAGGTGGTGACGGACAAGCTCGCGGCGGCGAACGTGGAGTTGAAGCGGCTCGACCAATCGAAAACGGAATTTATCTCGATTGCGTCGCATCAGTTGCGGACGCCGCTTACCGCCATCAAGGGATTCGTCTCGCTTCTTCTTGAGGGGTCATATGGCGCGGTGCCCGCCGGTATCGCCGATATTCTCAAAAAAATTTATACGTCCAATGAGCGTATTATTCACTTGGTTGAAGATCTTCTCAATATTTCTCGTATGGAGGCGGGGCGACTCGTCTATGAATATACGGAAGTGAATTTATGTGAATTCTTGAATGAACTTCGCGATACGTTTGCAATTGCCGCCAAGAAGAAGGGGCTTGAGCTTTCCTTTGAGTGTCCCGAAGGGGAGGCGTTGCCGCCGGTGTGGATCGATCGCAAGAAATCGTTCGAAGTGGTGTCGAACTTGATAGATAACGCGATCAAATATACGCCGAAGGGGAGTGTCCGCGTTCGAGTGGAGCGTGTGTCAAACATGGTTCGTATCTCGGTTTCGGATACGGGCGTCGGCATAGCGCCCGAAGCGATTCCGCGGCTCTTTGTGAAGTTTACCCGCGGCGAGGAGAGCGGGAAGCTCTATGCCAATGGTACCGGGCTCGGGCTCTATGTGGGAAAGAGCATGATGGAAGCTCAGGGCGGAACCATTTCCGTTTTCTCCGAAGGCATCAACAAAGGCTCCACCTTTTCCGTCGATTTCCCCGTGAAGAAAGGATGATCGAAGTTTTGTTTGTGCGAATATAAAAAGCGAGTCGAACTCGCTTTTTGTGTGTGTCCCTGGCAGGAATCGGACCTGCGGCCTTCTGGACCGGAACCAGACGCTCTATCCACTGAGCTACAGAGACGTGTGCCTTCTTCGTCAGGCAGTATACTTTTTTTTGCGAGTATTGTACACTGGGGAAATGGGGAAACTGGTATTTTTCGGTATTTCCGGTGTATGGACGTGAGTATCATTCTGGTTAACTATCGAAGCCGAGAGAAAACTCGGCGGTGTCTTTGTTCTCTTCGGAAAGCCGATTTCTCGGGAGTATCGCATGAAACGATCGTGGTTGACAATAGCGAGACGGCTGATTTTGATACTTCTTTCGAGAGGGAGTTTCCGGAGGCAGTGTTCCTTTCAAGCGGAAAGAATCTCGGAATGGGGGGCGGGAACAATCGGGGCGCCGAGCGGGCGACGGGGAAGTTTTTCCTTATTCTGAATCCCGACACCTTGGTTCGTCCCGATGCTGTCCGACTTCTTTTTTTGGGTATGAAGGAGCGTGAGGATATCGGCATTATGGGGCCGAAACTCTTGAATCCCGACGGGACGCTTCAATATTCCTGCCTTCGGTTTCCGAAAGTGTGGACGCCGATTGTACGTCGGACATCGCTCGGGCGTCTTGTGCCGGCGTATCTCGGGCGGTATCTTATGACCGACTTCGATCACGAGACGATTCGCGATGTCGACTGGATGATCGGGTCGTGCCTTATGATACGAGCGGATTTTTATCGGCGGGTGGGCGGGTTTGATGAGCGCTTCTTTATGTATTTTGAAGATACCGATCTGTGCCGTCGGGCGTGGCGGAGTGGTCTTCGAGTGGTATACTTGCCGGAAGCGGTTGTCATACACGATCACGCGAGAGGGAGCGCTCGATCACGTTGGTTTGTGGCGCCTTTTACGAGTCGCCTCGCGCGCGAGCATATACGGTCGTGGGTACGATATATGTGGAAGTGGAAATTCCGTTGATTATAGGACTTACGCGTTTGGCGAATTTCTTCGTCAAATGTTCCCCCGCCTCGGCGGGGACGCTGTATGGCGCATACAGTTTACTCTGTTCCTCGCATTTTCCTCGAACTGCACTCAAACGCGTAAGTCCTAGATTATTTAAGAAAACATCTATGTCAAAGGTACTCTTGGTTGAAGATGACCCGATGATATCGGAGATGTATGAACGGAAATTCGTTGCCGCCGGTTTCGATGTTCGTATCGCGGTTTCCGGAAAGGCGGTACTTGATATTTTGCGGGTTGAGCCGTTTGATATCGTTCTTCTTGACATCGTCCTTCCCGAGATGGGCGGTATGGAAGTGTTGGAGCAGATTCGAAATCCCAAAAGCGGGTATGCTCCCGATTTGAAAATCGTCATGTTTAGCAATTTGAATGAGCGAGAGGATCGGGAAAAGGCGCTGCGTCTTGGCGCGAACGGCTTTATTTCGAAGTCTGAGTTTTCGCCGTCGCAACTTGTCGAAGAAGTTTCTCGTTTTCTGAAACAACCCGGATCGCGGCAGAGTGATGAAATTGAGCATTTGCAAGCGGATGAAAATCCCGGAGGGAATAATCAGTAACAAGAAGTTATGGAACGAACACTGATTGTCGAAGCGTTGCGTGCGAAAGGGGAACGGGTTCGCCTGAAAGGATGGGTGAATATGCGTCGCGACCACGGGAAAATTTTATTTCTCGATGTTCGCGATCGAAGCGGTACGGTTCAACTGGTGGTAATACCCGATCATAGCGCGGCGTATGAGGCGGCGCGCGAGTGCCGGAATGAGTGTATCATCGAGGCGATCGGTGTGGTGAAATCTCGTCCGGGTGGCGCCGAGCGCGCCGATACCCTGGGGAGTATCGAAGTGGAAGTTGAAGAACTCATCATTCTTTCCGCTCCCGAAAGTCCGCTCCCATTTGAAATAGCTGAGGGCGGTCTTGAGGAACTTCATCTTGATACACTTCTCAACAATCGCATTTTTTCGCTCCGCAATCGAAAAGTTCAGGCGATTTTTCGGCTTTATGGCATACTGGTATCCGCGTATGCCGACGCGCTTCGGTCGCGCGGTTTTCTCGAGGTGAAGACGCCAAAGGTGGTGAATGCCGCGACCGAAGGCGGCGCCAACTTTTTCAAGATCAAATATTTTGATCGCGATGCGTTTCTCGCGCAGAGTCCGCAATTTTATAAGGAGGCGGGGGCAAGTGTGTTTGAGCGAGTTTTCGAGATTGGACCGGTGTTTCGCGCCGAGCCGCACTTTACGACGCGCCACGTGAACGAATACGTGAGTCTTGATGCCGAGATGGCGTTTATTGAAGGCGTCGGTGACGTGATGAACGAGCTCGAAAGCATCATTTTTGACGTGTTTGAAAAAATAGGCGAACGAGGAAAAGAAGAGCTTGAATTGTGGGGCGCCGAGGCTCCCAAAAGAGTCGCTATCCCGCGCATGAAGCTGACGGAAGCGCTTCAAATTCTTGAAAAAGAATTCGGGAAGAAAATGGAAGGCGGGGAAATCGACATCGATCCCGAGGGCGAGCGGATGATTTGCGAGTATGTGAAGCGCGAATTTGGATCGGATTTTGTCTTCTTGACGCATTATCCGACCGCCATTCGGCCGTTTTATACTTTGCCGGGCGCCGATCCGCACTTTACGGAAAGCTTCGACCTCCTCTTTCGCGGGCTGGAACTCGCGACTGGCGGACAGCGTATTCATGAATACAAAAAAATGGTGGAGTCGATCAAGAAGCGCGGGATGAATCCGGAGGATTTCTCGAATTATCTCGACACCTTTCGGTATGGTTGCCCGCCGCACGGCGGGTGGGGCTGGGGATCGGAGCGCACCATTCAGCAACTCTTGGGACTTCCCACCATCAAACAGGCTGTCCTCTTTCCGAGAGACGTCAAACGTCTCACGCCGTGAAGCCGGGAGACTGAGTTTTTCGTGGATTTTGAAATTCGCACGGGAAGTGTTGCCCGTGCGAATTTTCTTGCTCCTTGGGGGGTTTCTTGGTAGTCTTGGTGAAGGAATGACTCTTCCGATTTTTTTGCGTTTGTATGGAATCACATTCACCGAATTCATTTGCGCATCAATACAGGCGGTATCGGAAACAATTTTCCGATATGGTATTCGGGCGATTTTCGCAGGATATCGGTATTGATTTGGGAACGGCGAATACGCTGGTCTATGTGCGCGGGAAGGGGATTGTCATCAATGAGCCGTCGGTTGTGGCGGTGAATCAACGGACCGGGCAAATTCTCGCGATCGGACGCGATGCCAAACGTATGGTAGGGAAGACGCCCGGGCATATTGTGGCGACACGACCTTTGGTTGATGGTGTCGTGAGCGACTTCGACGTGACCCAACAAATGCTCCGGTTTTTTATCAATAAAGTGCATGATACCAATCTTGCGTTTTTGCGGCGACCGCGCGTTTTGGTGGGAGTTCCCTCGGGAGTGACCGAAGTGGAACGGCGCGCGGTCATTGAAGCGACGATGAATGCCGGAGCGCGCGAAGCGTTCCTCATCGACGAGCCGATGGCGGCGGCGATTGGCGCGCGACTCCCGGTTATCGAGGCGTCCGGCAACATGGTCGTCGATATCGGTGGCGGGACGACGGAGATTGCCGTTATTTCTTTGGGCGGCGTCGTTGTATCGCGGAGTCTTCGTATCGCGGGTGACGAAATGAACGAGGACATCGTCCGGTACGCGCGAGATTCATTCAATCTTCTTATCGGGGAAAAGACCGCTGAAGAAGTGAAAATTTCCATCGGGAGCGCCTATACGCTTCGAGAGCCGATGACCTATCCCATACGCGGACGCGATTTGGTGAGCGGATTGCCCAAAGAGATCATCGCGACCGACGAACATATTCGCGAGGCGCTTTCGCATTCGATCCGCATTATTGTCAATAACATCAAGACGATTATAGAGGAAACGCCGCCCGAACTTCTTTCTGATATTTTTCAGCGGGGCATTATTCTGGCGGGCGGCGGAAGTATGATTCGCGGGTTTGATCGATTTCTCGCCAATCAAACCGGCATTCCCGTCCGTATGATGGAGGATCCTTTGACTGCGGTGGTACGCGGTACGGGCGTTGTCCTCGAAGATATGGAGCGGCTTAAGGAAGTGCTGGTCGAGGACCAACGAGGGACCCCCCTCCGATAGAGGGGATAAACTATCAAATTAAAAATTGTAAGTTCCAAATAAAATTCAAATCTCAATGTTCAAAATGGTCTTACCTACTTCGTTTTATGTTTGTGATTTGGTGCTTATTTGGAAATTGTGATTTTGGATTTGGAATTTTCTTTTATCTTTCTTCTTCATGATTCGTTTTATTTGGAACAACAAATTTGGGAAACTCATACTCATTCTGCTCGGATGCGTCGCGGTGTTTTTGTGGAACCCGCCGTTTGTGGCATTTTCGCTTCGAACGGCGGTGGGGACGGTGACATTTCCGTTTCAAAATGTCGGTTCATTTTTTGGATACCATGCGGGACGAATCGGATCGTTTCTCGGGTCGATTGGTCGATTGAAACGGGAAAACGAACGTCTTCTTGAAGAAAATATCGATCTCAAGGCGGAAGTGGCGGCTCTCGCCGATGTGTCGCGGGAAAATGCGGCGCTTCGGACGGAACGGGGACTTGCGCCGTACGCCCAATTTGAATTGAAGGCGGCAGAGGTGATGGGGCGAGACGATGTGTCGTCGGGAGGGGCGATCCTTCTCAATGTGGGAGAACTCGCCGGGATTCGGAAGGGTATGGCGGTGGTGGTCGGGAAGGGGACATTGATCGGTCGCGTCATTGAAACGACTCCGCTTGCGTCTCGCGTGCTTCTTCTTTCGGATTCGGCGAGCGCGGTGAATGCGGTTGCCGGAGCGACCGAGGCGCGCGGCGTCGTGCGCGGAGAATACGGCTTGGGGTTGGCTCTCGATATGGTACTCCAGTCCGAAACGCTTCGCGAAGGAGATGAGGTGATTACCTCGGGCTTGGGCGGGGAAGTGCCGAGAGGACTCTTTATCGGGACGATTACAAAGGTAGAGTCTTCGTCTGATAGATTGTTTCAATATGCAACGATCGCTTCCCCTGTCCGTTTTGATCGGGTGCGTTTTGTGTCCGTCATTATCGGTACGAAATCATGAAACCGATCCTCTTTCGCAGCGCATTTCTCGTCTCTGCCGCAATTGCGGATGCGTCGTTTTTCACGGTACTTTTCCCGCAGTTTCCGCCCCCGATATTTCTTTCAGTCATTGTATCGCTCACCCTTCTCAAGGGATTCGCGTTTTCGTGGAAATGGGCAGTCGTCGGTGGCGTCTTTCTTGACTCAATCGTTTTTTCGAGGATTGGAGGCGCTTCTTTTGAACTGGCGCTCGCCTCAGCCGTGTTTGGTTTGATGGCGCGACAATTTTTGTTCGGATACAGGATGGAACGACTTTTTCTCTTCGGTATCGGCGTGTGGGTGTTTGAATTTTTCGCGCGGATGACCGATGTTCTTTTTCTTTCTTTTCGTGCGCGTGATGTTTCGATGTTTCTTTCGTATGTTTCCGATATGAATTGGTCGGCGATTCCATGGTCGATGCTTTTTTCTTTGCTGCTTTTCGTAGCGATGTTTCATCTCACTATGATTTTTGAGCGATATCTCGATCTCTTTGAACGAACGAATGTCGGACGGAGGTGAGAAGAATTGTGATAAAATTCTTTCCGCATTGAGACACGAAGAAAAATAGGATAAGATGAAGAGGTGGATGGATTGATTTTACGGTTGATTCGTATGAACTTCGGAATATGGTATCCCCTCGATTTTGTCGAATCGCTTCTTCACTACAGAGCTACCACCCCCTACCCCCTCCAACACGGGACAACCACCCCCTTGCCCCTTCACCGGAGAGTTACCACCCCCTTGCCCCTCCACCGGAGGGGAATTGGAGCGGGGATGATTCCCCTCCGGTGGAGGGGTGCCCGAAGGGCGGGGTGGTACCTTCCCGTATGGAGGGGCACCCAAAGAGTGGAGTGGTCTCTCGTATTGATGAGTGCCCGAAAGACGTGATAGTTTTTCGTCATACGCGAAACTTCATGTCCCTTCCTTACAATCCGAAACTCAAAGAACGCGCGAGAGAATTGAGAAAATCGGGAAATCTTTCAGAGGTGCTCTTTTGGCAACAGATAAGAAATGGTCAATTCAGGGGGCTCGATTTTGATCGGCAGAAAATTATCGGACACTACATCGTCGATTTCTTTTGTTCTAACGCAATGGTGGTTATAGAAATTGATGGGAGTAGCCATGATGACAAACAAGAATACGACCGAGAACGGGATTTGTTTCTTGAGGGACTCGGTCTTACCGTTATTCATATCGATGATTGGGAGGTGAAAAAAAATCTCCCGAATGTTATGGAATGGCTCGGGAAACATTCGGCGTTTCAAAATGGGAAGGTATGATCTTACAGAGGGGGCTAACGCTTATTGTTCCCTCTACCGCAGAGCTACCACCCCCTCGCCTATTAAACCACTCCCTACCCCCTCTGCTAGAGAACTACCACCCCCTACCCCCTCCACCGGAGGGGAATTGGAACGGGGATGATTCCCCTCCGGTGGAGGGGTGCCCGAAGGGTGGGGTGGTCTCTCGCATGGAGGAGTGTTTAAAGTGTGGGATGATAACTTCCTGTATGAAATAGTTCTCAAGGGGTGGGGTGGTTGTTTTATGTTTCACAACTATGAAAGAAAGTGATTTTTTTAGGCCAATCAAAGGAGAAATTGAGCGAGAGAAAGAATCTGCAAAAGCGGAACCGCTTACTCTTGAAGAACATGACGAAACAGAGGGAAGACCGATGACGCTCAAGGATCATTGGTTGTCTTTACGTTTATCAATCCAAGAGAAGATCTCTGTTGAAAAACCGACCTTGGAGGAACAAGAAAAAATGAAGTTGTTGAGCGAACTCATCGCGCCAGAACTGGTGACCGAATACAAACAAATCTTGAAGGGTTTTAACGAGAAAGCCAAAAAATCAGAAGAGCATCCGCACAGAGAATTTGTTAATGTTAATAGTGAAGAGTTTTCCTGCGCTATTGAAGACTGGATTGAGAATCTAGTCAGCGAGATACGAAACAAAAGAGAATCATCTCTTACTGAAGAAGATACTGAAGAATTACGTGCTCAATGCTGGCTGCTTTTTGATTCAATCGGGAACGTGATGAACACAAAGTCGTTGGAAAAAGATATCGCTGATTTTTACAAGGACAAAATGATTGATGAAGACGGCGAGATCGACGAAAAGGAACAACGAAAACAAAAAGCCGAGTTGGTAAAAGACCTACAAAATCGATATCCATTGGACAAGGTTGAGGTTGAAATTTTAGTAGATCTTATACGATCTGACAAAGGCGAGGATGAAAATTATTCGCCGAGAGTTCTCGTTGAAACAATCACGCGGCTTTGGAACGAGTATGAGTTGGGTGAGAAAAAAGGAGCGATAGCAAAAATTTCTCTTGGACATTTAGCGTCAAAAGGTTTGGAAAGTTTCGCCCCGTCATTATTTCAAGACATAATCGTGCAAGATAGGTTCAATGTCGCCGTGTTTTTGGAATTTCTCGGACTCAACAAGGTATCAGTGCTTATTGATGCGAAGAGTAAAATCGAACTGGCTAAGGTGATGAATGAAATTAATCATCAAATTAACGAACGGATAACCAATTCGTTGTTTTTTCAAGAATTTGAATTTATACACGAAAAACCATTGGGCGAAATTTATGCGACTTTGGAAAGGGGCAAAAACGCGACAGAGGGAATTTTACGAGACACTCTTTCAGAATTTGCTCCGACTTTAGCGGGAATAGCCATGTCTCTCGCATTTTTGATGAAAATAAATCCTGTTCTTGGTGCAATTGGCGCTGGAAGCCTGCCTGTTATGTATAGAGTCGCGAAAAAACAGAATAATGAAGTCTGGCCGATGTATGAAAAAGAAAGACGAGAGGGGGAAAAATAGAGACGCGTCTCGGATCGATAAAGAGTGGATTTGAAGAAATTAAAACTTCGTCTGAAACGCCGATCATTGCCGCCGATGTAAAAAGGCAGATGGACAGAATAGATACTCTTTCGTTGGGGAGATTTGTCGAAGAAACGAAGATGGATTTGATAAGGAGGATTCCTTTTGATGTTTCAACCGTCGTGGCGGCTGGCGTAGGTGGCGCGCTTCAAGCGGTCGGCATGATTTCCGGTGGAGCTATTTTGTCAAATATCACTTATTCTGGCATGCTAAATTACCCGGTTCAAGAATTGGTAAGTCTTTATTTCAATAGATTTTCTCGTTATATTCAGGATATACAACGGATGGACGAAATTTTTGGAAAATACGAAAAACTGGATTTGCCGGAAGGTGAAAAAGAAAAGGAACGCGTACCGATTTCCGAATTGGAAAATTTTGATATTTCTATAAAAAATCTTCGCTATAAAAATATTTTGCGCGGTATAAGCATGAATATTAAGCAGGGAGAATTCTTGGCTATATCGGGAGCATCTGGAATTGGAAAATCGACACTGCTCCGAAATTTAGTTGGTCTATATAAGCCGGGTGGCGGTGAAATAGAAATAGGCGGAGTTAAGAATGACAACATAAAAAAATACGGCAAAAAATCGATCTATTCAGTCATGTCTTACTGCAACCAAAATCCGCAAATTTTTGATGAAATGACATTGCGTGAAAATATTTTGCTGTGGTCGAAAGAAGAAATAAGCTATGAAAAAATAAAGAAAGTATTGGAAGATTTGCATTTGGAAAAATTTATTGGCAGACTCGACGAAGAAGTAAAAAATTTATCGGGAGGTGAGAGGGTAAGGATTGGCGTAGCGCGCACTTTGGTTAAAGGGGCAAAGATCATGTTGCTTGATGAACCGACGGCAAGCCTCGATTCGCAAGCTGCAACCGAAGTAAGGAAAATTATCAGTGAGATAAACGAGAAATATCCGGACACTACGATAATTTGTGTTTCACACGACGAGGAAATGATCAAAATCAGCAAGCGATCGGTAAACATGGCGGAACTGCAAAAGTAATCGGCATGAGAAATGGGGAGCCACTGCCTTCATCGCAGAGTTACCACCCCCTACCCCCTCCACCGGAGAGCTACCACCCCCTCGCCCCTCCACCGGAGGGGAATGAATGCGCAAAAAATTCCCCTCCGGTGGAGGGGTGCCCGAAGGGTAGGGTGGTTGTTTAGCGAAATGGATACGATACAAGATTTTTGATCACGGGCAACGTGTAAAGCCGTACATCTCTTTCTATGAACATTGGCATTGACATTCGAAATATCGGGAAGCGACGCACCGGGGACGAGGTGGTGTTTTTGAATCTCGTTCGCGAGTTGGTGAAGTTGGATTCGGAGAATGAATACTTTTTGTTTCTTGAAGAGCGGTCCGATGAGGCGCTTCGCGATATCGAAAAGCGCCTTGGTATTGTCGGGAGAAAGAATGTTCGTTTCGTGACGCTTCCGGCGAACAACAAATTCGACTGGAATGTGTGGTATGTGCCGCGATATCTCCGAAAAAACGCGATTGATATCTATCACACGCAATATATCGTGCCGTTTTTTGTGCCGAAAAGGACAAAAGTGGTGACGCATATTCATGACGTTTCCTTTTGCGCGTTTCCGGAGTATATCGCGCCTCTCGATCGACTGTTCTTGAACATGCTCATTCCTCACAGTCTCCGGCGCGCCGATCTCATTGTTGCGCCGTCGGAATTTACCAAACAAGAAATTATTCGGTATTATGGCGACCTGAAAGAGAAAATATCGGTCGTGTACAATGCGGTGGCTCCGGAATTTTTTGAAGAGCGCGCGATGGACTCGGAAAGTCGCGAGTCGATTCGGAAGAAATATCATCTGCCGAAAACATTTCTCTTGTATGTCGGGACGCTTCAACCGCGAAAAAACATTCCCGCTCTCCTTAAGGCGTTTGCTCAAATTCGAGCGGAAGATTCCGAGCTCGGACTGGTTTTGGTGGGGAATCGAACGGGGCACCATAGTGATCCTGAGATTGACGAGGCACTGCGGTGCCTTGACCTCGAGTCTGCGGTGGTGTTTCCGGGATTTGTCGATCAGCAGGATCTCCCATGGGTTTTTGCTTTTGCCAGAGCCTTCATATTTCCTTCGCGCTATGAAGGATTCGGCATCCCGATACTCGAAGCGATGAGTCAAGATGTACCGGTCGTCGCTTCGGATATCCCGGCGCTTCGGGAGGCGGGAGGGGACGCGGCACTATTTGTCTCGACGGATGATGCGGAGGCGTTTTCCGCCGCGCTTCGAACGGCGTGCCTTTCCGGATCGATTCGCGAGACGCTTATCCAAAAGGGACTTGTTCGGGCACGTTTCTTTTCGTGGGAACAGAGCGCGAGAAGCCTTCTTGCTTCATATGAGAAAATATGTTTTCATAAAAAGACAGTTTCGTGACTTTTCGAGTTTATTTTTTTCTTCGCGCGTATGACTTCTTTCGAACCGATTGCCAAACCGCCTCTTTTCCAACCGTCAAAAAAAGCCGAACCCAAAAAGCGTCGTCTTGCTAAATGGATGATCGGCATAGTTGTCGTTCTTCTGATTCTCGGAGGAGTGGCGTTTTGGAAGGCGGGTTCTTTGGTGCAGCGTATCGCGCCAAATGGGAGCATTTTTTCAAATATCGTGAATTCATTGCCGGGTGTCGATAAGAAACTCGCCGGCGAGGAGGAGGGGCGGATCAATATGGTGCTTCTCGGTATGCGAGGGAAAGGAGTCGAGGGCGGCGGCCTTCTCGCCGATACGATTATGGTGTTATCCTTTCATCCGAAAAAGGATGAGAACGATACGGCGCGCGCGTCGCTCGTTTCCATTCCGCGCGATCTCTACGTGACCGTTCCCGGCACGTCGGACAAACAGAAGATCAACGCGGTCCATCATTACGGCGAACAAAAAGGCGATGGGCAGGGACTCGAGGCGATGAAGACAATTCTTTCCGAGGTGACGGGCGTCCCGATTCACTATGCTGCGTCGATTGATTTTAAAGGATTCGAGGAGCTCGTGGACGCGGTGGGTGGGGTATCGGTGACGCTTGACGCGCCGTTTACCGAGCCGCTTCAGTTTCGAGAGCCACACGTTTGCGATCCGAATGTGTTTACGGTGCCGACGAGCCCGCTTCAATACGAGCACAAATATGTGACGACACCGAGCGGACGGCGCCGAATCGTTGAATCGTACCCGCTCTGTTATAATAAGGATGTCGAGTGCGGCGGCGTCTTTGATCTCCCCGCTGGGACGAGCGTTCTGAATGGCGAGCGAGCGCTCTGTTACGCGCGGGCGCGCGTGACGTCGAACGATTTCGAACGGGCGAAACGACAACACTCGATTCTCCAGGCGCTTCAGGAGAAAGCCTTGAGTCTCGGGACGCTTTCGGATTTTGGCAAGGTAAACGCGATGCTTGACAGCTTGGGTGATAACGCGCGAACCGATATGGAAGCATGGGAACTGAAACAGTTTTTCGATCTCTACCTCGAGAATAAAGATGTGAAGCTTTCGGAGGATGTCGTGGTGGACAATTCCGAAAATGGACTGCTTTACGCGCCGCAAGATACCGGTGCCGCCGGCTATATTCTCCTTCCCAAGGGTGACAATTACGATCGAATTCACGAGTTTTTCAAAAAGCTTCCCTAGAGGGTTCTGTACCAATGTGCCTAATCTCTCTGCTACCTTGTGAGTTGCCTCGACTGCAAAAAATAATTTTTCTCACATGCTCCTCGTTGGGCTCGGAGCAAGCTTTCGAAAAATTATTTTTTGCAGTCTCGGCGCGCATGATAGAAGTCTTCAAGATAATTCGGTTTTAGGGAACTATTTTTCGAGAGTTCTTTTGAGGTTCGGAGTCTTTACGGGGTGGGCAAGTAACATATTCTATGGAAATGACGCCACAAGAAGTTGAAAACAAAACAGGGATGGGGCGCCAAAAAAAGCGACACTCGTTTATTACGCTTTTTGCGATCACATTTTTGGTCGTTATCGCGTATTTCGCGGGTGTTGAACGGGGAAAAACGGAAGGGGATGCCGCGCGGGGTTTTTCTTTGCCGTCTTCGACGCTCTTTTCTTCTTCCGAAAAAAACGCGGAGCATCCCGATATGAGTATTTTTTGGAAGACCTGGGATCTTTTGCATGAGCGATTTGTCGATCGCGAAAAGCTTGATGGAACCGCGTTGTTCTATGGCGCGATCAAGGGAATGCTTGCGGCGACCGACGATCCCTATACCACCTTTTTTGATCCGGAAGAAAACACGCTCTTTGATGAGGAACTCGCGGGGAGCTTCGAGGGAATTGGGGCCGAGGTCGGCATGAAAGATAAAATGCTTACCATAATAGCGCCGCTTGAAGATATGCCGGCGGAACGTGCCGGGCTTCGTTCTGGCGACAAGGTGGTAAAGATAAACGATGAAAGCACCGAGGGAATGAATGTCGACGTTGCTGTCAAAAAAATGCGCGGCAAGAAGGAGACGGAAGTGAAGCTCACCATTTTTCGTCAGGGCGAACAAGAAACGCGAGACTTCATTGTTGTTCGCGATACCATTACCGTAAAAAGCGTTAAACTCGATTGGAAGGACGGCGAGATCTTGATTCTCAAAATCAATCAATTCGGTGATGAGACGGCGAATGAAGTGAAGCGCGCCGTGGACACGCTCCATGCTCGTCCGCCACGCGGCGTTGTAATTGATCTCCGCAACAATTCCGGTGGTCGCCTTGACGCGACGGTGGATATCGGGAGCTTTTTCCTCCCCAAGGGAAAGACGGTGGCGATTGAAGAGGATGGAAAAGGGAATCGAGAGCTTCTCCGTACCTACGATGTCAAAAACGGGGAGCTCTTGAGAACCGTCCCGATCGTGGTGTTGATCAATGAGGGTTCGGCGAGCGCCGCGGAAATTCTCTCGGCGGCGCTTCGGGAGAATCGGGACGACGTGACGCTCCTTGGTAAGAAATCTTTCGGCAAGGGCTCGGTGCAGGAACTGGTCAAGGTTACCAAGGATACCTCGCTCAAGGTGACGGTCGCGCGGTGGCTTACCCCGAACGGTCATCAGATCAACAAAGAAGGAATCGCTCCCGATATCGAGGTGGATCGCACGGACGAAGATTATGACGCCGATCGCGATCCCCAGCTTGATCGGGCGCTCGAAGTGATGCGAGAAAAAGTGAAATGATATCGTGATATGAAACCGAAACCGCCTTTTGACGAGGAAGTAATCAAAGCCAAATTGAAAGATTTGGAACGATACAAGGTTCCGGTGATCGTTCTGTTCACACTCCTTTTCTTTGGGAGACCTTTGCTTGAACTTTTAACTTTTTTTGCCACGCGTATGGATCCAATCATGGTTGTGTTGGTTCTTGTCGTTGGTGTCGTATTGATTTCGATTCGGCAGATCAATCAGTATGAACGCGGAGTGAAGTTTACGATCGGGAAATTTACCGGCACGATGGAGCCGGGATGGCGACTCGTCGTTCCCATTTTTCAGTCGTATCAGAAAGTGGATATGCGGGTGCGCGCCGTCGACGTGCCGGATCAGGAGGCGATTACCAAGGATAATATTTCCGTCACGGTAAACGCGGTCATCTACTACAAAATTTCACACGCGGAAAAAGCGATTATCGAAGTGGAGAATTTTTTCTACGCGGTTTCCCAACTCGCGCAAACGACGATGCGCAATGTCGTCGGTGAAGTGGATTTGGACGAGCTCCTCTCCAATCGTGACGCGATCGCCGAGAAGATTCGCGGCATTGTGGATCAGGCGACGGATGCGTGGGGCGTCAAGGTGAATTCGGTGGAGCTCAAAGACGTAACACTCCCCGAAGAAATGAAGCGCGTTATCGGAAAACAAGCGGAAGCCGAGCGCGAACGGCGCGCCGTCATCATCAAGGCGGAGGGCGAAGTCATCGCCGCGGAAAATATCTCGAAAGCGGCGGGTATATTGGCGAAAAATGACGGATCGTTGCACCTTCGAACGCTCCACTCGATCAATGATATTTCTTCCGATCAGTCCAATACCGTCGTCTTCGCCGTCCCCCTCGAAGTCCTCCGCGCGTTTGAGCGTATGGGAAAGGGAAGGGAGTAGGGGACTTCCCAATTGTCTACAAATTGTAGATGGTTGGGGTGGTTGTGATTTCCTTGCATATTTTGAGAAACCGTCCCGGTGTTTCCGGAGCGGTTTTTGGTGTATACTGGTCGGGCTGGGGGAGGGGGTAATCTGTAAGGTTGTCTGCTTATGGCACATTTTGAAATTGAGATAAAAAGTCTTTTGGGAGAGAAAGAGAAGGCGGATGCGTTACGGGAGAGGCTCGCGCAACTTCCCGAATCGGCAAAGCTTGTTCGGACGACTTCGCAGCTCAACCACTATTTTACGGGTGGCGATTGGAAGGAATTTTTGAAAAATATGGAGCCTCATTTTTCTGGCGAGAAGAAAAAGTCTTTCCATCGAATCGTGAGTGAGGGAAAAAATCACTCCGTGCGAACGCGGCAGTCGGATGGGAAGGTACTTTTGGTAGTGAAGGCGTCCATTGATGATACAACGAGTTCGAATGGTATTTCTCGAATGGAATTTGAAGAGGAGGTTCCAGAGCTTTCGCTTGACGAGCTTGATGCTGTCTTACTCAAATCCGGATTTGAATATCAAGCAAAGTGGTCGCGCGATCGGGAGGAGTACGCCGCGGGAAACATTTCCGTGTGTCTTGATCGAAACGCCGGGTATGGATATGTGGCGGAATTCGAAAAAATAGTACACGAGGCGCATGAAGCGGAGGGCGCGAAACGAGAGCTTTTGGACTTTATGAAAAAATTGGGCGTTGAAGAATTGCCACAGGAGAGATTGGAGCGGATGTTTGCGCACTACAATGCACATTGGCCGGAGTATTACGGAACCGAAAATATTTTTGTTATTGACTGAAACGAAATTACTTTTATTTCCCCTCCCTTGAAAGTTGCCTCGACCACGAAAAATATTTTTTCTCACATGCTCCTCTCTATCGGAGCAAGCTTGAGAAAAATTATTTTTCGCGGTCTCGGCGTTCATGAGAGAAGATTCCAGAGTAATTTGCTATGAAACGACTATGTATCTTTCTGATCGGGATATTGTGAAAGCGATTGAATCGGGAGATGTTGTTTTGAGGGACTTTGATCGAAAACGTATTCAACCGGCAAGCTATGACGTGCTCTTGGGAAACAAATTTGTCGTGACGGATCAGCATACGACGGAATTCATCGATCCGGTGAAGGGGCTTTTTGCCAATACACATGAAGTGGAGGTGAAGGACGGCGAATATTTCGTGCTTCACCCGCGGACGACCGTTTTGGGAATGGTGCGCGACTTCGTGGGATCTAAGAAATATCTCATCCAATTGTCGGGGAAGAGCAGTCTGGCGCGCATCGGGCTCGTGGTTCATAATACCGCCGGTATCGTGAATCCGGGGCACTTCTTGAATATTACTCTCGAACTTTCGAATCTCAATATCGTCCCTATTGTGCTTCGTCCAGGAATGCCGATTGCACAACTAACTTTTTCCGAGCTCTCGTCGCCCGTGTCGACGGACTACGAGAAAACCGGTCGCTTCAGTGGCGACAATTGGAAGAAAAATTTCGCACTTCCAAAGAAAACGAAGAAACTCGGTGTGAAAAAGAAGACTTCTAAAAAGTAGCAAAACGCCTATGGCAACACGAAAGAAACATCCGGAGTATCAGTATCTTGATCTTTTGCAAAGTATTCTTGACGGGGGGACGGATAAAGATGTGTTTTTCACGCCGGAAATTTTTGAACAGTACAGAAAAAAGGGGCAAAAACCGCCAATTATTCGATCGATATTCGGATATTCTATGCGGTTTCATGTCGGGGAATATTTTCCTCTATTAACAACAAAAAAAGTTTTCTTTCGAGGCATTCTTCATGAGCTCCTTTGGTTTTTGCGCGGAGATACAAATATCAAGTATCTCGTTGATCGAGATGTTCATATTTGGGATGAGTGGGCATGGAAACGATATCACAAACTTTGTCGTGATCGGAGCTTGCCCGATATGGAGCAGGACGAGTTTATTGAAAAGATAAAGTTGGAACCAGAAGAAAGTCCGTTTGTAAAGGAATGGGGCGATCTTATTATGGCGTATGGCAAGATGTGGCGCCGATGGCCGGCAAGTGACGGACGAAAGATAGACCAACTCGGATGGTTAATTGAGGGACTCCGGGACAAGCCTTTTCGAAAGTCGTATGTTGTGTCGGCATGGAATCCGGATTTTATTTATGCAATGGCGTCTCCTGGAAACGCAAATGAAGTGCCTCCATTTTGTCATACAACGTTTCAGTTTGCCGTAACGGGCGATGGAGTTTTGAATTTGGGGCTTTATCAGAGGAGTGCCGATACGTTTCTTGGCCTTCCGTTTAACATAGCAAGTTACTCACTTCTTCTTCGAATGGTGGCGCAAGTAACGGGATTGAAAGTGGGAGATTTCGTTCATAATATCGGTGATGCCCATATTTATAGCAATCATTTTGATCAAGTTCATGAGCAACTTTCTCGAAAGCCAAGACCATTTCCGAATTTGATATTGAATTCAGGGCGAAAAGAGATAGATGATTTCGTCTTTGAAGATTTTTCTCTTGAGGGATATGATCCGCACCCGGCTATTCGCGCCGAAATTGCCAATATAGGCGGATTTGAGAAAAAATAATTGACGCACTTCGCATTTTTGTTTATGAGTCCGAGAAAAATCAGTATCATCGTCGCGATTGGCGAGGGGAATCGAGTGATTGGCGATCACGGGAAATTACCGTGGCATATTTCAGAGGATTTGAAACAGTTCAAGGCGCTCACGATGGGGCATCCGATTGTTATGGGGAAGAACACCTTTCTCTCGATCGGGCGCGCGCTCCCCGGGCGGACGAATATCGTGCTCACTGACACGCCGTGGGAGGCGCCGATTGGCGTTATCGTTGCTTTTTCGCTCGAAGATGCCCTGCAAAAGGCAAGGGATTTTCCGGGGAGCGAGGAAGTGTTTGTGATTGGGGGCGGGATGGTGTATCGAGAGGCGCTTTCACGTGCCGATCGGCTCTACCTCACACTTGTTTATGGGAACTTCTCGGGTGACGTCTTCTTTCCGGAATACGAATCGCTCTTTCCAAAAACCGTCAGACGAGAAGATGGAGAATCGGACGGATTCCGCTATTCGTTTTTGGTGTTAGAGAAATGAGAGGCGATTCTATAGAGACGTAAAATTTTATGTCTCTACAAGAATGATGCATCCCCTTTTTCTTTCTTTCCGTGCTACAATAGAGGGAGATTAACACAGTTCTATGCGTATCGGCATCAATGCGTCGTTTGTGCGGAAGCCCTATACGGGGATCGGGCAGGTGACGCTTCATTTTTTGCGGAGCGTCGGAGAGAGTTCGCGGGCGGAGTTTGTCTTGTATTCGGAAGAAGAGATACCCGATGAACTCGGTATTCCGCGGCACTTCGAGCGTCGGGCGTTTTTGCCGCCGTGGCGGCGAGATGATTTGGTGCGGAAACTCTGGTGGGAGCGTTTCCTTTTGCCGGAAGCGGCGAAGCGCGACGGGTGCGATGCTTTTATCAGCCTCTCTCAGTCGGCGACCGTGATGCCAAAAAATATCCGTCACCTGATGGTGGTACACGATATTATTCCGAAGCTCTTTCCGGAATATCAAAACAATTGGCGGAAGCGACTTGACTGGAGGAGTATTGAGCGCGGTATCCGGCAGGCAGACAAGATCTACGCCGTATCGTCGCGGACCGAGAAGGATCTCGTACAGCACCTCGGTATTCCGCCCTCTCGTATTTCGATCAATCGTCCCGATGTCGATCCGATTTTCAAGCGGCGTGTTACCGATGAACGAAGCGCCGAAGTGATGCAAAAATACCACCTCTCGCCCGGCTATCTCTACCACGGCGGCGGGCTCGAGGTGCGGAAGAATGCCGAAGGCGTGCTTCGCGCGTATCGCAAGCTCCTTGATCGGGAGAAGTCCGACCATATGACGCCCGCCATTCCGCCCCTTGTTATTTCAGGGAAGCTCATGCCGGAGCTCGCGCCGCTCGTTACGGATGTCGAGAGACTTGTGAGGGAACTTGACCTGACACGATTTGTGCGTCTTCTCGGTTTTGTGCCGCAGAGAGAATTGCCGGCGCTCTACGTGAACGCGCGGGTCTTTTTGTTTCCGTCGCGGTATGAAGGATTCGGGCTCCCCGTGTTGGAGGCGATGAGTGTCGGAACGCCGGTCGTTACATCGAAGACATCGTCGCTTCCGGAAGTGGGTGGAGACGCGGCGCTCTATTGCCATCCGGATGATACCGATGATATTGCCATGGTAGTTCGAAATATACTGTCGAATCGAGAACTGCGCGAGTTGCTCGCGAAGCGCGGGAAGGAGCGGGTCGAGCGTTTTTCGTGGCATCATTTTTCCGATAAACTCCTCCGCTCGGCTGTCGGGGAGGGACATCTATGATTCGCATGGTTCCGATCGCGCTCCTTTCGGGCGCCGTATTTCTCAATCTCTTCTTCCTTGTTTTTGGAAACTCGGAATTGTTTCCGCTCGGCGAGATTGATGTTTGGTTTTTTGTCGCGCTTTCATTTCTTTTTGCGCTCTATCGTCCCGGGTGGGCGTTTCTGATATTTCTCTCGCTTCTCCCGTTTGAGATGGTGAACCTTTCGCCGGATTCGATCCCGTTCTCTCTCCGACCGTATCAATTGCTTGGCGCGAATATACTTCTCGCGATTTTTTTGCGTTTTCTGTTTCGACGACTCTCGTTTTCTCCAGTAAAGTTCCGATGGTTTGACGTACTCCCGCTTCTCTTCGCGCTCGGCGGATTTTTTTCGATCGCTTCCGCGTCGGATTCCGCGGGCGCGAGCAAGCAAGCGGTAGTCGCGCTTTCTTTTGTCGCGCTCTATTTTCTTTCGCGGCAATTTTTTGGGGAGGCGCGTGACGCTCGCCGCGCGCTTCTTTTCCTCGTCGTTCCCTCGGTACTCACGGCTTTGTTTGCCCTGTGGCAGAGTGTTCGATTTACGGCGGGACTTTCCTCGTTTGAGGTGATGCCGGGACGTCCCAACGCTTTTTTCCCCGAACCGGATTGGCTCGGGATGTTCCTTATCTTTTCATCAAGCATTTTCCTCTCTTTGATGTTTTTTCTCCTTGAGAGAGGTTCTTTGAAAATAAATGGGGAAATGCAAAATGAAAAATGCACAATGAAAAATTTCGAAAAATCTTCTTTGTATTCCTTTTTTAAATTTTTCATTTTGCATTTCTCATTTTTAACGCTTCTCCTTGGGCTTCTCCTCACGGTCGCGCGGAGTGCGTGGGTGGGGTTCGCCTTTTCCGCGCTTTTGTTTTTGAAGCTTCTTCTCGTGGGAAAGTATTCATGGAATCCGCGCGAGTGGCGGTGGAAACTGTTCGCGAAGGGGAGTACGGCGGTATTTGCTTCATTTTTGCTCGCGCTTTTTGCCGTGTGGGCGTTTCGGCTCACGACTTTTGACATCGGGAGCCGCGCCGGCAGTACGGTTTCGGGAGTGCAAGAAATAACCGTTTCCTGCGCGACGCCGATTTCTCTGCCGGAAAGAATAGGGGATGTCGCGGAGCTTTCTCCGTATGATTGCCGGCATATTCGATTGGAAGACATCGAGGCGGAAAAAAATGCCGGAAAATTCATCTCAACCGTCCTTCGTCTCGATCCGAGTATCGAAGCGCGTCGTGTCATTCGAGAAAAAACGTTTGAGACGTTGAGGGAACATTGGCTCTTCGGGATCGGGTGGGGGAGTATCGGCGATATTCTCGGGACGGACGATCGCGGATCAGCGCTCAACGCAAGCAACGCGTTTCTCGAAGTATGGCTCGGCGGCGGTATGATCAGTCTCATTGCGTTTGCGCTCTTCTGGCTGTGCGTCCCGTTTTTCGCGCTCCGAACATCTTTTGGGAGACATCTCGGAGGAGAGGATGCGTTTTCGAGTCGCGCGGTTGCCGTTTTCTTCTTGACCTCGTGGGTCGGTTTGACTGTTTTTAATTTCTTTAATTCCGGCATTCTTTTGGGCTTTGTCTGGGTGTGGTTGGGCGCGATCGGAATGATCGCGGAGAAAAAGGGAGATGAAGGCGGCCGGTGGAGTATCGAGAAAAAATAGGGTATAATGAGGCGCTTTGGTCTCTTGAATATCCGACCCTATGTCTTTCTTTGGCAATCGGACGAAGTATCGCGGGATGGAAATTGACGACGCGGTGCTTACGGTGACGGAAAAGGACGCGGCGCGCCTTGAATTTCCGATCAACCGTTTCGGGGCGACATGGTTTCGCTTTCTTTTTGTTGTCGTCTTGGTCTTGTTTGGCGCGCGGGTCTTCTTTTTGAATGTGGTTCAGGGGGAGTATTATCGCGAGATTGCCGTTCGAAACAGCGTGCGGAGCGTGCTTCTTCCGGCGCCGCGCGGTCTTATCTTCGATCGATACGGTCGACAATTGGTGCGCAATGTTCCGAGTATGGAGCTCGTTGCCGTGCCGGCGGGACTTCCCAAATCCGAAGACGAATGTCGAGCGCTTCTTACAAATCTTCACGCGATTGTCCCTTTCGATTCGATCGAATCGGAGCATTCGGTATGCGCTTCCGATATACTGTCTCTTCCGATTGTCTTGAAAACGTCGCTTTCACAGGATGAAGCGCTTCTTTTTTTGAGCCGTTCCGCGGAGTTTCCCGGCATTTTGATTGAGAAATCGGCGGTTCGAGAGTATGAGGATAGCCTTATCTTCTCGCACATCTTGGGATATGAAGGGAAGATCCGAAAGGAAGAGCTTGAAGAGCATCCCGAGTATCTCCCGATTGATTCGATTGGGAAACAGGGGTTGGAAAAGAGTTATGAGTCGGTACTGCGCGGGAAGCGAGGCGCTGATCGGGTGGAGGTGGATTCGCGAGGCGTTGTCAAGAAAGAGCTTGGGATTTTTGAACCGGAGCCGGGGAACGATCTCATTTTGAATATCGACGCGGAACTTCAGAAAAAAATATTCGATACGCTCCGTTCGGCATTGGAGGCAAAAGGGTTGAAGGCGGGGGCGGCGATCGCGATTGACCCCAATGACGGGAGCGTCCTCTCGCTTGTGAGTATCCCGTCTTTTGATAACAATCTTTTCGCCAAAGGCATCGACGCCTCGAGCTACGCGGAGATTATCAATGATCCGTCGCTTCCGCTTTTCAATCGTGTGATTGCCGGCGAATACCCGCCTGGCTCCACCATAAAGCCGTTTCTTGCGGGAGCGGCGCTTGCGGAAGGTGTTGTTACGGAACGGACGAGTATCGAGAGTCGCGGCGGAATCACCGTTGGGAGCTTTTCCTTCGGCGATTGGAAAGTGCATGGTTTTACGGATATTCGGCGCGCGATCGCCGTTTCGAGCGACGTATATTTCTACAGTATCGGTGGCGGGTACGGCGCGGTTCGCGGACTCGGTATGGAAAAAATAAACGAATATGAAGCTCGTTTCGGTTTCGGATCGAAAACTGGCATTGATATTCCCGGTGAGAGGGCTGGTTTTTTGCCGACGTCGGAATGGAAAAAGGAAAAAGTGGGCGAACGCTGGTATATCGGGGACACGTATCATGCCTCAATCGGTCAGGGGTTTGTCCTTGCGACGCCGATGCAGGTGGCTTCCGCGACGGCGGCCATTGCAAATGGCGGCGTTTTGTGGAAACCGAGAATTGTGGGGCAGGTTCGTTTTCATACCGGCGAGACGAAGACACTCTCATCGGAGATGGTGCGGGATCGCATTGTCGAGCCGTCGATAGCAAGGGCGGTTCGCGAAGGGATGCGTATGACCGTGACCGAAGGGACGGCGCAGTCACTCTCCAGCCTCCCGGTGCCGGTTGCCGGGAAGACGGGGACGGCGCAGTTTGGCAGTGAGGAAAGAACGCATGGATGGTTTTCTTCGTTTGCTCCCTATGAGCATCCGTCAATCGCGCTCCTCGTCTTGGTCGAGGGTCAATCCAAGGACGAAACCTACAATGCCGTTCCGGTGACGCATGATATTTACGAATGGTACTTTTCGGAAGGGCATGGAAAGGATGCTCTCAAATAATGACTGGTTCTCTTGACAAATCGAGTATTGACAAGCCCAAACCACCTCTGTATCATAGGGAGCATTGCGTTTCTTTGAAACAAAACATAATCAGGTAGCGCTTCACTATGACGAAAATATTGACCAAAGACGGACTGAAAAAACTCCAAGAGGAGCTTGAAGAGCGGCGCATCACCGTGCGCCAGCGTATCGCCGCCGCCATCAAAGAGGCGAAGGAGCAAGGGGATCTGTCCGAAAATGCCGAGTACAGCGAGGCGAAGCGAGAGCAGGCGGAGAATGAGTCGCGTATCGCCGAGCTCGAGGCATCGCTCAAAGAGGCGGTGGTTGCCAAGCACAATAATCGCTCCTCCGGCGTGCAAATCGGTTCGACCGTCCGAGCGCTCCTTCGCGGCAGGGAAATGGCGTTTACAATTGTCGGTTCCAATGAAGTGGATCCCGCGGCCGGAAAAATTTCCCACGAGTCGCCGCTCGGCAAAGCGTTTCTCAACAAAGAGAAAGGCGCCCGCATTTCCGTCGACACGCCCGCCGGTAGTATGGAATACGAAATTTTGGGAGTGGAGTAGAAGGATTCTTCTGTTCTTTGTTTTTTGTTTGGTTTCCAGCGAGGTGAGGTATCATGGCTAAAAAAGAGTCAAGATGTTGTGCGGAGGAAAGAAGGAAGATACGAATAGTATCAACTCCTCCAGGTTTTGCGCCAAAAGAGATACGGGAGCAGTGGATAGGTGTCGAAATCCCACTTCCTGAGAAGGATGTGGAACCTGGTGGAGTATGGACTGGAACGGAAAATGTAGATGGATTTGTTGTATTTACGGAAGATGCCGTTCAAGCATTGAGGGATTTTGGAAAGCATCAGGCGGCGGATTTTTGGGACAAAATTGCATCTCTCGGTAGTTTTCTTCGTTTCGGTAAAGATTTTTGCCGTTTAGTTCCTTAGGGACTGAAAATCGGTTTGCAAGTGACCTGTAGCACCCCTTCATTTTTTGGAGGGGTGTTTTCTTGCGACAAGTTTCAAAATTCGCTAGAGTGGAGGCATACATTTTTTGTTTCTTGTTTTCTGTTGCCGGTTGGCTGCTGACGGTTGTCAGTTGTCAGTCGGCAGTTGGCATGCCTATGCGTGAAGACATACTTTCGGCACGGAGAGAAAAACTCGAGCGAGTGAAAAAAGAATTCGGTGAGGCGTATCCGGAGGTTTCGTTTCGGACCGGGACGAACGCGGAAGTGTTTTCGAATTTTGACGCGCTTTCGAGTGAAAAGAAATCCGTATCGCTCGTGGGACGGGTGCGATCGCTTCGCACGATGGGGAAAATCGCCTTCGCGCACATTGAAGACGAGAGCGGGAAGGTGCAGGTCTTCGTGAAGAAGGGCGCGCTCTCGGACGATCTTTTCGCGACGTTTCTCGAAGGAGTGGATATCGGCGATTTTGTTGAAGTGACGGGGACGCTCTTTCTGACGAAGCAAAACGAGAAGACGCTTGAAGTGTCGAGTTGGCGGATGCTCTCGAAGTCGCTTCGTCCGATGCCGTCGGAATTTTATGGGCTCAAAGACGAAGAAGAATTGTTGCGGCGGCGCTACCTCGATCTCGCGACGAACTCCGAAACGCGGGAACTCTTCCGCAAGAAGAATGTTTTTTGGCAGACGATTCGAAACTTTCTTTCCGAGGAAACATTTCTCGAGGTGCAGACGCCGGTTTTGGAGCATATCCCGGGCGGCGCCGAGGCGGAGCCGTTTGTGACGCATCATAATGCGCTCGACCGGGACTTCTATCTTCGTATTTCGCTCGAGCTACCACTCAAGCGTCTCTTGGTCGGCGGATATGAGCGCGTTTTTGAAATCGGGCGCGTATTCCGGAACGAAGGTATCGATCGCGAGCATTTGCAAGAATTCGATCATATGGAATTCTACTCGGCGTATACCGATATGAAAACCGGAATGGATATGGTGGAGCGGCTCTTTCGGCAGATTGTCGGGCGCGTTACGGGGGGTCTCGAAACGAAATGGAATGATGAGACGATCCGCTGGGAGAAGCCTTTTGAGGTTGTGGACTACTTCACGGCATTCAAACAGGAAACCGGTATTGATTTGTCAGGAGATGTTTCCGTCCAAATGTTGAAGGAAAAAGCCGATGAATTGAACATCGCATACGAAGCGTCATACGGCAAGGGACGAATGATCGACACGATCTACAAAAAAACCGTGCGCAAGAAGCTCATTCAGCCATGTTTTTTGGTCGGGCATCCGATTGAAGTGTCGCCCCTCGCGAAACGCGATTCCAAATTTCCACGCAAAGTCCTTCGTTTCCAGCCGGTCGCCTGCGCGAGCGAACTCGGCAACGGTTTTGCCGAGCTCAATGATCCGATCGATCAGCGTGCGCGCTTCGAAGAACAAATGAAACTCCGCGCCGAGGGTGACGCCGAAGCGCAACAGCTTGATGAAGATTTCATCGAGGCTCTTGAATACGGAATGCCGCCGGCGTGCGGCTTTGGTATGAGCGAGCGTTTCTTTGCCATCCTTCTGAATCGCTCCGTGAGAGAAACGGTTATCTTCCCGCCGCTGCGGAGCAACGATTCTCAAATCGCCGAAAAAACTGGCGCATAATCGGGATTTTGTCGCTGAAACTTTCTTTGAAGAATGAGTACGGAGTGTTTTGAATCGCGCTCGTTTTTTCAGGGTGAGCGTTTGATGCTACAATGAAAAAAACAAAAATACATGCACTTCAATTTTTCATCGAGGGCGAGGAAGGTAGGGGCGAGTAAGGGGCGGACAAGGTGGAGCGCGCTCCCGCTTTCTATAGTGCTCTTGTTTCTTTCGGCGGGATTTGTGTACGGATTTCGTTCCTACGCGCGTATCACCGAAACGCGGCCGGAGCTTGATTTGACGACCGTGGGGAATGTGAAGTCCGAGAGCGCGATCGGCATTGTTTTTCTTTCTTCCGTGAAGACGGAAGGGTTCGTCGAGGGGATTCGTGTCAGCCCGTCCGCCGACATGAGTTTTGAATGGAAGGATGACGACATGAAGCTTCTTATTCGACCGAAGTCTCAATGGGAATTTGGGACGCGCTATACGGTGTCGCTTCCCGCTGGGAAGACGCGATGGTTGGGAATGATTCCCGAGACGACGCTTGTTTTTGAAACATGGGCGCCGCCTTCGGTCGCGTCGGTTTCCCCCGAGGATGGCGCGAGAGACGTGCTTCTCGGCGCCGAGGATCCGGTTGTCGTAACGCTTGATCGGCCGGCAAAAGATTCTTTTCTCGAATTTTCTTTTAATGACGCGGGAGCGATCGTCTATGAAATCGATCCCGAGAAATCGGAATTTCGTATTCTTCCGAGCGATATTCAGTCGGGGAAGCGGTATACGCTCGTCGTCCGCGCGCGTCATCGCGAGGGGAGTGATGATTCGTTTGCAAAAATATATGAAGGAAGTTTTGAAACGCTCCCTCCCAAGCCCTCCGCGTGGGCGAAGGATTTTCCGACGCGTCTCCTTGAGGCCAAGCGCTATACGGATCCCGCGATAACGACGGGGAAGTATATCGATGTCAATATTTCGAGTCAGGTTATGACGATTTTCGAAAACGGGACGGCACTTGACGCGTTTATGATTTCTTCCGGAAAACGAGGAATGGATACGCCCACGGGAACATTTTCGATTCATAACAAGACGCCGCGCGCCTGGTCCAAAACCTATGGGCTCTATATGCCATACTGGATGGCGATCGTGCCCGGCGGGAAGTTTGGCATTCACGAGCTTCCCGAGTGGCCCGGTGGCTACAAAGAGGGTACGAATCATTTGGGTATTCCCGTGTCGCACGGTTGCGTCCGTCTTGGCATCGGTCCCGCGAAACGAGTCTTTGAGTGGGCGGACATAGGCACTCCGATTGTGATTTATTGATGGTGGGACTTCCTCACTTTGCGCATTTCTTCGTCAAAACCTGCGCTCCTCACTCGGAGTATGTCTCATACACCTCGTTTCAGTGCTTGGTTTTTCCTCGAACTGCATCAAAGTGAGGAAGTCCTCGATGGGACTGATTGATTTTTATACAAAAAAACTCTCCCGATTGCTCGGGAGAGTTTTTCGCACAACACTTCGGGAGAGAATTACCAGTCCCGTCGGTTGTTGCCGCCGTCGGAGTATCCGCCGCCGTTTCCGCCTTGGCGCGGTCGGGGTTCAAACGGACGCGCCTCGTTCACGACGAGGGTGCGACCATCGAGATCCTTTCCGTTCCACATGGCGATTGCTTTTTCAGCATCCGCATCCGATGCCATTTCGACAAAGCCGAAGCCTTTCGAACGGCCGGTAGCGCGGTCGGTGATAACGGTCGCCGATGCAACGGAACCGGCCTGCGCGAACGCGTCGCGAAGGCTGTCGTCCGTCGTACCATACGAGAGGTTTCCGACGTAGAGCTTCTGTGCCATAGAATTTCGTTCTCTTTGAGAGAATAACGCGAGTAAGCCGACCTTCTCCTCTGTTTGCTCCCGCTTTCCCTAAAAGCTCGAAAATCTCGCCCTTAGAACGTCCACCCCGATTATCGGAGGGGATTCCGCCAGAAACCTGATGAGAAACTTACTACTGCCGCGAGTGTAGCATATTTTTCCCATCTCTGCAAGGGTCGCTCATTGCCAATGATACGCCCGGATCTGTCCGGTCGAGATACCTCAAAACCTATCTTGCCAATGAGTGTTTCACAATGATACACTGGCAATCACGAAGCTCTTCTTCTGAAAGCCGAAAGCTGACGACTGAGAGCTGAAATAGGAGAGGTGGCTGAGTGGCTGAAAGCAGCACACTGCTAATGTGTTAAGGGGGAAACCCCTTCCAGGGTTCGAATCCCTGCCTCTCCGCAAATTGAAACTTCCGAATCCGAAAGAGAAAAAGATC
>Ga0268298_10000305_pt1 | contig 64267 bp, 44 predicted proteins | sample WWTPWeurt_MetaG_FD_194462 | JGI IMG/M metagenome (GOLD analysis project Ga0268298, IMG submission 194462) | Activated sludge microbial communities from WWTP in Nijmegen, Gelderland, Netherland - WWTP Weurt | ecosystem: Engineered > WWTP > Aerobic digester > Activated sludge | place...
GGATCTAATCTACGTTTCAGGCTCGTAGCCTGAGGGGCGACACAGATTCTCTCACCATAGCCTCGACAGCGCCTTTAATCTCTAGCTTACCCTGGTTTCTCTATGATACAAGGGGCGATCCCGCCTGGCTTGAAATTTGGCGCGGCCATCACGGATAGGGTCGCCCTGAGCCGACAAAACCGGGTGACCCTGAAGGTGAGTACACCTTTCTTTTATGGCGATGCATTAAAAATGCCGACCGGGCTCGCCCCACATGCTCAATGTTCCACCCAGGGCGCGTCCAATGCCGGGCAGGTTTTCGTTGATGGATTTTTGGGTGAATCTGAGATTGTTTCTGCTGATATACTTAATTCGGGAGAATGACCTATGTCCAAAACGATCCAACTTGGAACTCTGGCTGGTTTGGAACTGGCTGCCCGGCCATCGGCCCTGGCGGGCTATCTGTTTCTTGGGCTTGGGCTTGGGATGCTGGGGGCTTTTGGCCCCGGGCTGCCGGCCGCCCAGGCGGTTGTCTTTGGGGCAGCCTGCGCCCTGCTCCATTTTGGCGGCGAGCTGTGGCACAATCTGGGGCATGCTGCCGCCGCCCGCCGGGCGGGCTACCCCATGCTGGGGGTCACCTTTTGGGGGCTGCTGGCGACCTCACACTACCCCGCAAACGAAGGGCAGCCCCCGGCGGGTGTTCACATCCAGCGGGCCCTGGGCGGGCCGCTGGGCAGTGCGGCCCTGACTGTGCTGGCTGGCCTGCTTTTGCTGGCGGTCAAAGACTCAACCGCCCTGGCGGCAGCCCTTGGCTGGTTCTTCTTCCTGGATAATCTGCTGGTATTCTGCCTGGGCGCCTTTTTGCCCCTGGGCTTTACCGATGGCAGCACCATTCTCTACTGGTTAAATAAACGTTGAAAGGAGCTCATATGCGCCCGAATCCATTCCACCTCGCTGTGATTGCCCTGGTTTTACTCAGCCTGGCCTGCGGCCGCACATCCACAACCGATCAGGTTGGTCCAACCCTGGAGGCCGGCCTGAAAACAGCGGCCCCGGCAATCCAGGACGGCCTTGGGACTGCCCTGCCCACCCTGCAGGCCGGGGCAGCCACCGCTCTGCCCATCATGCAAACCGCCCTGCCCACCCTCCAGGCGGGCGCAGCCACCGCTCTGCCTGCCCTGCAAACCGTCCTGCCGCCCGAGCTGATCCCCGGACAGGGGCTGCCGCTGCCGGGCACACTCCTCCCGCAGCTGCTGGATCAGCTGAACCAGGAACAGGCCGCCCTGGCATTGGAAGCCTACGCCCGGGATGTGCTTGGCATCAATGTTGACATCAGCATAGGCCGCAGCACAACCGTCAACGACCTGAACCTGCCTGTCACCACCGAGTCGGGCGCCAACCAGGCCATGCAGCTGGCCGGCGTCAGCTACAACGGCCTGTTCCAGGACGGGATCGCCTCGCTCAGCCTGGGCAGCGGAACCACCAGCGGCTCCGACCTGACCGGCAGCCTTGAAAATGCATCCCTGGGGGCCTTCTCGATCAACCTGTCCCAGACCATGCCAGCCAGCGCCGATGAAGCCCTGGCCCTGATCAAAGCGACCTACCCTGGCATCGCTAACCGGGAGCTGATCCTGAGCGATCAAACCAGCGGATACACCTTCCAAACCAGCGAGGAGCAAGACTGGGCGATTGCCAATGGGCAGATCATCCTCAAAGGCACCCTGATCGGCGCCGGCGTCGCAGAGGGCCGCCGCCCAGGCAGGATCACCGTCTGGGTGACTGTGGCCTCAGGTACGCTGGCAGCGCCATTCGTGAAATAACATGTTCTTGATGAATCGGGCCGGCCGCGCCGGTATCAACCAACGCAGCAAAGACATCAAAAAGCCATCTGCCGCCGAACTGAGACGGCTTTTCAGCTACCTCAAGCCATACGGCGCCATGATGAGCCTGGCAGTCGTCTCGCTTTTACTCAGCTCAGGACTGAACCTGGTCTTCCCCTGGGTGATCCAGAATGTCGTCGATTCGGTGCTGCTGCGCGGCGACCGGGCCGAACTGAACCGGATCACCGCCTTGCTGGTCGTCACCTTCCTGGTTCGGGCAGTTTTTACCTACATCCAGGGCTACTCACTGACCTTTACCGGCGAACGGATCGTGACCGACCTGCGCAAACAGGTCTACACCCACATCCACCGCCTGAGCCTGCGCTTCTTCACCGAGCGCCGGACGGGCGAGCTGATCTCGCGCCTGGCGTCTGACGCCACACTGGTGCGGAGCGTGCTGACCAACAATATCGCCGCAGTGCTGGGCCAAAGCCTGACCTTTATCGGGTCGCTGGTTCTAATGCTGGTGCTGAACTGGCGCCTGTCACTCTTCATGCTGGTGCTGCTCGTTCTGGTGGTTATCAGTGCGGCGGTTTTTGGATACCGCCTGCGGGGCATGTCCACCATCGTACAGGACGAAGTCGCCAACAGCAACGCCCAGGCCGAAGAGGCCCTGGGGGCCATCCGGGTTGTCAAAGCCTTCCATCGCGAGCAGTTTGAGGTCCAACGCTACGGCGACCAGGTCGAAAAGACTTTTCGCTCCACCCTGAAAATGACTGTCTGGCGCTCTGGCTTTGGGGCCCTGGTCGCATTCCTGGTGTTCACCACCCTGGCAGCCATTTTATGGTTTGGCGGGATGGAGGTGCTTGCCGGGCGGCTGACCGGCGGCAAGCTGATCGCCTTCCTGGTGTACGGCGTCAACATCGCCGCAGCCCTCTCAGCTTTCACCAACCTGTACACCCAGCTGCAGGAGGCGATCGGGGCTTCACGCCGGATTTTCGAGCTGCTGGACGAAATCCCTGATATTCAAGACCTGCCCGAAGCCCAGCCCCTGCCGGCGGTGGTCGGGCATATCCGCTTCGAAAACGTCTCATTCAAATACGAGGCCCAAACTGCGCATGTCCTGCATTCCATCAGCCTGGAAGTCAAGCCGGGCGAAGTCCTGGCGCTGGTTGGGCCTTCCGGGGCGGGCAAATCGACCCTGTTCAACCTCATCCCGCGCTTTTACGACCCCGACGAGGGCTATGTCCGGATCGACGGTCACGACCTGCGCCAGATGACGCTGGATTCAGTCCGCACCCAGATTGGCCTGGTGCCGCAGGAAACCCAGCTCTTCTCAGGCACGGTGCGCGAAAACCTGCGCTATGGCAAGCTGGATGCCAGCGACCCAGAACTGGAAGCCGCCGCCCGGGCTGCCAACGCCGAGGAGTTTATCCTGCGCCTGCCCCAGGGCTACGACACCCTGGTGGGCGAACGGGGCGTCAAGCTCTCAGGCGGGCAGCGCCAGCGGATTTCAATTGCGCGGGCCCTGCTCAAAGACCCGCGCATCCTGCTGCTGGATGAAGCCACCTCCAGCCTGGATTCCGAATCGGAAGGGCTGGTGCAGGAGGCGCTGGAGCACCTGATGAAAGCCCGGACGACGGTCATCATCGCTCACCGCCTGTCGACGATCCATAAAGCAAACCGGATCGCCGTGCTGGAGGAGGGCGCTCTGGTGGAGCTCGGCAGCCACGCCGAATTGATGGCACAAGACGGGCTGTATGCCAGGCTTTACCGGCTGCAGTTCAGCCAGGGGGACCTGGCATGATCGTGATCATCAATGGCCCATTGGGGATCGGTAAAACCCAAACCTCATGGGAACTGCTGGGGCTCTTTGAAAAGGCTGTCATGCTGGATGGCGACTATCTGGGCGCGGTTCAGCCCTTTACGATTGCCGACCCCGAGCGGGTCGATTATCTTTACCAGACGCTGCGCCAGACCATTGCCTGGCACCGCCAGCATGGTTACCCACATTTTGTGATCAATTATGTCTTTGAAGAAGCTGCATCGGCTGCCAGCCTGCGGGGGATGCTGGCAGAGCTGGACAGCGAGATCTACACCTTCCGGCTGGTGTGCGCCCAACCCGAGATCGAGCGCCGGATTCTCGGGCGCGGCAACGGCGACGCGCAAAACCTGGCCTGGGAAGTAGCGCGTTCGCGGGAACTGGTGGGGATTCAAAACGCCAACGCCATCTATGGCGACCTGGGCTATGTGATCGACACCACCCACCTCACAACCCGCCAGGCAGCCCAACAAATCTGGGACAATCTGCATGAAGCGGTGGAAATTGTGCCCCATTCGCCGGCCTGGGCCGAACAATTTGAGACCGAACGCCGGCAGGTGGCCCAGGCCCTGGGCGAAAAAGCCCAGCGAATTGAGCACATCGGCAGCACTGCCATCCCCGGGCTGAGCGCCAAACCGATCATCGACATCCTGGTGAGCATCGCCCGCCTGGAAGACGCCTGGGAATGCATCGCCCCGCTGGCGCAGTTGGGCTACACCTTTGTGGACTATCCCGCCAATATCGAACGGCGCTTCTTCCGCAAGGGGTTCCCGCGCACGCACCATATCCACATTGTCCAGGCGGGCGGGCGCGAGGAGCATGAAAAGCTGCGCTTCCGGGATGCCCTGCGCTCCGACCCCGGGCTGCGCCTCCGCTATGAGAAACTCAAACTCGAACTGTCGGCTGCCCACCGCTACGACCGGGCACGCTACGCCGAGGAAAAGACCGATTTTGTGCGCGCCGCCCTGGTGAAATAACCCAGAGGTTGTTTTGGATGTTTTTTGAGCAGCTACGCTGCTCAAAAAACACCCGAAAATCTCTTATCCCGAACTAAGTGTTATGTCAAACATGATTCTATAGTTTGTTTTGGGCGCTTTGCGCCCAAAACAAACTATAGATTGATGCATGACAGACTACTAAGGTGAAATAGGGTACTGCAGGTACAGAAATCAACGCCCTGTTTCAGCGCTTACTTTGAAATTACCAGAACTGTGCCGCTGCGGTCTTTGTCTGGATCGTGATTGCTGCCGGGTTGATATGTCATCCCTGAAGCAGTGAGGTTTGCGATTGTGAAGGTGACGCTGGTTACATTCATCTTTAAGCCAGTTTTACTGACCTGGCAAACACCGCTGGCGTTTGTCAGACAGATGACACTGCCAACGTATCCATTCGACCAGAGACCTGAAACCTTTACATTTGGCATTGGTTTTTCATTGGCATCGTGAACCAGAATAGTGACATAGGCGCCCCAGCTCCTGCTGAACAGCACAGCAGCGCCATTCAGATCACCGATGTGGATGGTTTTTGCAGCCCCAGTTGGGGTTGGGGTGACAGTTGGCAAAGAGGTTGGGGTGGCGGTTGGCAAAGGCGTTGCAGTAGCCGTTGGGATGGCAGTGTGAGAGGGGGTGGACGTTGGCACAACGGTTGAGGTTGGCGCAGGGGTTGCCCGGTTGCCAGCAGCCAGCCAGTTGTAGGCTGCCTGTGCATCCAGCCGGCCGTCGCCAAAACTGTTGTCTGGGCCTGGGTTTCCCAGATCAACCGCTGTGGTCAACAGGGCAGCGGCTTGCGAATCGGCGGAGAGACCTGGAAAGGCGTTGAGCAGCAGAGCCAATACGCCCGCCGCATGCGGCGCAGATATTGAAGTGCCTGAGACTGTCGTATACAGCCCGCTGCGGTCTGTCGTGTCAATATTCACCCCAGGGGCAACAATTTCCGGGTAAATGGCTGTATTTTCACCACAGGCCGAAGGGCCGCGGCTGCTGGAGGCTGACAGGCTGCCAGTGTTGTCGACACTTCCGACCGCAAAAGCCTCTGGATAGTTGGCAGGGCTGACGCTGGTAGCTGCGCCTGGGCCATAATTGCCGGCAGCAAAAACCGGCAGAATACCGGCGCTGCGCAAAGCGCGCAGATCATTCTGGAACTCCAGATTGCAGCCTGGGGTTCCGTATGCCCAGGAGTTATTGACTACCTGGGGGGCATCCGCTGTGCCTGGGTTGCCATCAGGATCCAGGACCCATTGGAATGCAAGATGAATGGCGGTGGCGCTGGATGCCCCGTTGTCGTTGAAAATTCTGGCTGCGATCCACTGCGCCTGGGGGACCACTCCCAGACTGACACCAGAAGCATCCCCGGCAACCATCGCACCCATCGTCCAGGTGCCATGACCATTGAGATCGGTTGGAAGGGTTGGATGTTGATTAAACGGATCATACCAGGAGTTGCTGCCACCACGCCAGCGAGCCGATAGTTCGGGATGACTGATATCCACACCGCTGTCAAGACTGGCAACGACTACGCCCTGCCCATAAAAGCCCATATTCCACAGCGCCTGGGCGTTAATCGCTGTCAGGTTTGCAGACGGGGCAGTCATGCTCAGGCTTCCAACCGGGATAATATCAATCGCATCCGGGGTGATACTGACCACATCAGGGCGCTTCGCCAGTTCTTGAATAACCGAGCCGCGGGCAGTGACGGCCAGCCCGTTAAATATCCAAAATGAGGTGACATTCTTAACCAGGCCTTTTCTTTGCCCGTCAAACAGCGCTGCAGTGATTGCCGCCTGAGACGATATGGCCTGATTCTGGAGGGTTTCAATGACCGCTTGTTGATTTTCCGAACGGCTTTGTACAACAGCGCCCGGCAAAACCGCCTGATCCCTGAGCGTAACAATCACGGTTATGGACTGGTCGGCAGGCAGGGCGTTTAAGGAAGCCTGCACAGCCGGGTCAACGCGGGCGAGTCCAATTACTGCCGAGCCTGCCATGGCGTTCTGCGACAGCCCCATAAGCGCAGCAAAGACCAGGACAGAAAACAAGAAAACTGCTTTAATTTTCATGGAATCACCTCATACTTTTTGTACCAATCAGGAGAAAATTAGAAACCGTCAGTTTTGGGTGTTTTTTGGGGTGGCTGCGCCACCCCAAAAAACACCCAAAATACCCTCATCTATTTCACCGTCTGGGGCTGCAAGAGCACGTCGCCAAACACCAGGCTTACCTTTGTACCGGCCGCGATGGTGTGGTTTTGAGTTGGAAAGAAGACCACGAAAATCTGGCCCATTTTCAATTTGTTATGGCGGTGCATATTGGGCGCCTCTACCAGAATGGCGCGCTCAACCAGCAGCCCCGGATGATTCTTTAACAGAACAAAAGCCTTATCTGGATCAATGACCTTTAAACGCACATCGACAATGCTGTTCATGGCGGTCATTGCCACCCGTGATACTTCAATTCCATATTTTTGGCTCAATTCATCCTCTGATATCCAGGCAGCGCTTTTTAGTGCTTCGAGCGACATGCCAGGCATCCAGGCTGTTTCACCAGGCCCTTGCTCCAGCATGGAAATGTTACCGTTGATCAAGATCAACACGACTGCCATGAGCCCTGCCGCTAAATTTTTCAGCCAGGGATGCTTGAGCGCCAATTCCTGGTCACTGGCCGGCCTGATCCACGGACGCAGAAAAAACAGCCCGATGAACAGAGCTTCCACAGTCAAGGCGGTGATGCCCCAGAGTGACGACCATTCTTCAATGTCCATGCCAGGCATGCCGGCTGTGCGGCTCCAGACATACCCTGAAATTGAAGCTGCTGTCACGCCAAAACCCAGGTACCAGCCCCATTTGTGCTGACGGTATATTCCATAAGCGGCAAGGATGGCAGCCAGAAAATTGGCTGCAAACAGATAGCCCATATAGGCCGCTTCTTCATACTCAGACTGGGCGTTGAAGATATGAATCAGACCGGTTTCTAAAACCAGCAGAATTGACAACCAGTTAGCAATTTTTGCTTTCATCCTGTATTCTCCTGAGATACGTTTTACCTGACCTGGATCGGCTCAAGCTGGACATCGCCAAACACCAGGGTGACCATGTCTCCGGATTTGACCGCAGATCCAGCATTCGGGTACAAAAGGAATAAATTTCCATTGTCATCAAACTTGATTTTCTGAGGCCTGTCTGCCTCGGACATTTGCAGAGTTACATCTTTTCCGGGAACCCATACCGTTGGAAAACTGGCCGCATTTTGGAGCAAGTTCCTGGCTTTGGCTCCTTCCAAAAACTTCAAACGCACGTCCACCATCCCGCCGCCGGCTGTCACCGCTACCAGGCTGACGTGGAGCCCATATTTTTCTTGCAGCGCGGCTTGAGGGATAATGACCCTGGCAGGAATCGCAGCAGTGTCCCATAAGGTTCGATAAAGACCAGGCCCAACAGCAAAGCCGAACAAAATGATAAGAACCATAATGGCAAAGATGAGCTTTCGGGCGGGAAATTGGCGGTTGGCAGGGCGATCTTTTGTGATGTTCATATAAAATGCTCCTGGTCAAAGTTTGTGTTGGGCGCCGGGCGCCCAACACAAACTTTGATTCGAAAAAGTTGAATATTCTATTAAGGAAGCAGCGGGGTCAAAGTTCGCTTGGCAGCAAAGGCATCAAAGTATTCCAGGATGCTGCTGCCGCCGCTGGTCACTGAGCCCAACCGGAAAGCTGCCAACGAACCCGAACCGGCAGTCAATGTCTGCGCAAGAACGCCGTTGACATACAGGCGCAGGCTGCCGCCCGCCTGCCAGGTGACCTGGATCACATTGGCGGCATTGTTGGTGATCCCTGTCCAGGCGGCATTGGTATTGGTTGTGCCTACCTGGATCTGAACCTGTGGCGATCCTGCATTCCAGCGGTAACGCACACGGAAAAGGGTGGCGGCAAAGCCGCTTGTGCTTCCAGCGCTGAAAATATCCTGGGTTGACGCTGTATTCCCATGTGGGTTGAAGGCGAACCGGGCGTCAAAGGTTGTAGAGGATGTACTGAAATTGAGCTGAACATAATTCGCATTGCTGCCCTGCGCCTGTAAGCCGTACATGCCAGCCAATGCGGCAGATGCAGTTACATTCAGGCGGGTCGTGTTGTTGGTTGAACGGCTGGACCAGGCATTGGTATTGCCAGCTTCAAAACCATTCGAGAAAATTGCGTCTGGCACAACCGTCAATGTAGTCGACTGGGCCGCGCTCCAGTTGTTTGCGGCATCACGAATACGGGCATTGACTGTGTATGTTCCATTCGCAGGAACGGGGATACTGGGGGTCATGCCGCTGAACTGCGTACCGCCGCCAACTGCCGGGGCTGTCGCCCCATACCAATATTCGCCGCCTGTGGGGCTGCCAGTCGAATTCAGCACAGACAAAGTCATGACTGCTGCGCCATTGGTGGGGTTCGGGCTTATGGAAAGCCCATTGAAAGCGGGAGGCGTCCGGTCGATGACCAGGACAGTGGTGCTCATAGCGCCCCAGTTTCCGGGGGCATCTTTCGCATGTACATAGATGGTGTGATTGCCTGTGGTCAGCGCACCAACAACGGCCAAAGGAATATCCCCATATCCACTTTCAGTTGGGCTGTTGAAGCTGCCATCCGAGGCAATGAAGGCAAAGCCTGTGCCTGTCGTGCCAATTGTATCCAGGAAACCTTCTGCCGCAGCCAGGTTTGAGTTGCCGGTGGCGACATCACTGAAGTTGGCTGTAACCCGCACCGCTGGAATACTGGTATTAAATCCCAGAGCGCCGTTGTTGGGGTTGGGCGAGGCGCTGACAGCACTGGTTGCAGGCGCTGCGGTATCTGCTATCTGCAGATTGATGGTGGCGATTGGCCCCCAATTACCAAAGGCGTCCTGGCTGCGCACGCTGACAACATGCATCCCCATACTGAGGCCAGCCGGGATCACGGCGCTGAAGGTCCTGACTGGTGAAGCCAGGCCAACAGCGGTCATGGCGGTCATGGCTCCGCTGTCTATTTTGTATTCGGCTGCCGCGACCGCGCTGCCGCCAGAGGCAGTATCGTTACCAGTGGCGCTGAGCGCCACAGCGACTGCACCAGAACTGGGGTTGGGCGAGAGGCTCAGACCTGAGGTGGCTGGACCGCTCTTATCCAGGCTGAGGGTGACGGGCAGGAAAGATCCCCAATTGCCCAGGGAATCCTGGCCGCGGATAAAGATGGTGTGATTACCAGAGGCCAGAGCGGACAAAGTCGAAATTGAGATCGAGCCAGAAACCGAAACGATTGGCGAGCCAAACGCGCCGGTCAGGGCATTTGCAGCGCCGGCGGTGCTATCGATATAGAACTCGGCCTGAGCGACATTGCTGCCACCCGTGGCGGCGTCACTGACGGTCGCACTGATGGAGACAACTGCTGTGCCGTTGGTGGGATTAGGCGCAAGGCTGGAAGCAACAACCGCAGGGCCAGTCGTATCACTTCCTCCAGGCGGGGTCGCTCCGACGTTCAAATACACCAGCATGCCGCCCATCGAGTTCGTGCTGCTGTTGCGCAGCATCGAGTTGGCGTCATAGATCGCGTATTGGGTGCCATCAGCAGCTCCAACTGGCAGGCTGGTCAGCACATCCAGGGTTTGCCCGGTGGCGATTGTCTCGGCTACCATCCTGTGCGGGTGAGCATAGGGGTGCCCGTCAACGGCAATCGCTTTTTGAGATACACCCAGGGTGCTCATGGCATGGCTCTGCATACCCGCATTGATATAACGCAGGAGCACAGTCTCGCCCGACAGGGCGGCAATCGCAGCCGTATCTGGATAGGCCTTACCGTTGACCAGGAAATACTTGGGGGCAAAGCTGCGCATATCGAAGCTGGCAGGCGCAGCGCTGTTATTGAGCGCCGGGTCAACCTCGCTGAGCACCAGGACAGCTTCCCGGGCAAAGGCTGTGGCAGGGTTGTTGTAAGCGTACCCTGGGCCTGATGAAGGCCGCACGATCAATGCCCCGTACATGCCCATGGCAGCCTGATGCTGTGTGCCCTGGATCAAACCTGCCTCATACAGGAAAGAACCAGGGTTCGCAGCGGTAAAGATGTAAGTCTGTGTTCCTCCAGCAGATACACCGGTCAGATCTGGGGTCATGCCCTGACCGTGAAACTCCAGACCCGTCACCTCAACGAGATTGTTGTGCAGGTTTACCTGGACACAATCTCCCTCATTGACCACAATTGCAGGGCCGGGCAGGCTGGGAGCGTCGCCTGGATTGGCGGCATAGCCCCAGATGTTCGTTGTGACTGCGCCGTAAAGTGCAACCGTTCCGCTTTTGGCATACAGGTCAAAAGAAGCGTTGGGCGCACAGGCTGCTGCCGCATGACCTGCGGGTGAAATTCCGGCGCCGAATAAAGCAGCCGCCAACAGGAGCGCAAGTGCAAACTTTAGCGAATTAGGCAAGATTACTTTCATGATATTCTCCTTCGCCCTATGGACAGGTATTGGGCTGAGGCGGGTCGACCCTCAGATAAGTGATCGGACCGGACATCGTCTGACCAAATGAATCCAGTTGGAACAGCGCATGGTTATGTGAGATGATGTAATATTCACCACACTCGTTGAGCGTGTTTTTTCCGGGCGGCAGGGTTTCCGACTTTCCCAGGTATGGGCTTCCACTGAAGAACATACCCAAAGTAAGACTGACCAGGTCGGGCGCAGCCACCGGAATCGGGTTGGTAACCGGGTTGTAATTTTCAGCGTCAAACCACTTGAAAACGACATCCCAGGTCTGCCCAGGACCGATGTTGAAGGAGAACTTCTCCATCGCCAGATCCTGACCGCCATCTTCCAACGGGTAGCCATCTCGTCCGATCAACATGCCATTATTGCCATGGGGATGGAAAGGATACTCTTCCGTACCCACATTAATAAAGCGTTCAACCGCCGGGTAGGGGTGGCTGCCGGCATTGTATGGATAGATGCGGGCCAAAGCGCCATAGGGCTGGTTGGGCAGCCAGGTGGCGTTGTTATCGGCAATGCTGTCGGGGAAGCCGCGTCCATTGATCAGCCAGTAGCGGGCTCGATAGTTGTTCAGGTTAAAGAACCGGTTTGATTCGACAGCCTGATGCTGGTAAGGGTCAACTTCGGAGAGCAGCGCCAGGAATTCTTCGCCCGGCGTGAACTGGCTGTCTACCCGGTTGTAAACATGGTCTGCGCCCAGGGTGGGGCGCACGATCAGAGCGCCAAACAAGCCCATTGGGATTTGCAGCTTGATATCAGTGCCGCTCTCGTAGATGAAAGTGCCAGGGCGTGAGGCAACAAAACTATAGGTGACACTTCCTGCGGGGGCGATACTGTTGGTCAGCGAATTGTTCGCCGGGTCCGCTTGAACTGGTGAACCGTTGGCAAGAACATTTTCCTGCCCCGGGAAGATGAGCGAAGTGCGGACCGGATTTCCCATGTAGTTGGCGATCTGGTTTTGGAGAACAATCGTCACCGTATCGCCTTCATTGACGCACAGAATGGGACCAGGATGCTGAAAGATGCCGCCGGAGAGGGCGTAGCTCCACATGTACATCGTGTTCATGTCTGGCATCTGGATATAACCCGACTGAGCAATCAAGTTAAAGGTCGGGTTGGGACTTACATCGGTTGTACAGGCGACACCCACGGCAGGTACCGCTTGCTGGGCTTTGACGTGTTGAGGACCAGCTGTTGAGCCGATCACCAATATGATGATCAACACAGTCAGACTAATCCGGATCCGAGTTAATTTTGAAGAAACCATTTAAAAACTCCTTTTCACGATCAGATCAGGTAATTCACTAAATCCCGTATCCGGCAGCAGGATCCTGCGCAGGCAGTGTTCCAGGAGCATAGACACGAATTTCAGTGCGTTGACCCTGTGTGCTCAGATCGTCGTCCTGGGGATAACGACGGTTATAAAGCAGATATGTGTCGTAGCCCGCGTCAGATTTGGGCGGAGCGGTGAAGATCACATCGTAACTTTCACCTGCACCCATTAGAAGGGTGTCGGTTTCATAGCTGGTATCGGTGCCATCGCGCCCAGCCATATAGGTGGCATCCCGGCCAACTACTTTCACACTCAGCCCAGCGAAAGTCATCGCAGCTTCACGGAAGCCCAGGTTGGCGAAGCGCAGCAAGATTTTTTCGCCGGCATTGCAGTTCACCAGTGCAGAATGCGGTTGGTACTGCAGGTCGGGCCTGCCAGCCGGGGCGATCAAATCTCCCGTCAACGGATCAAAGCCTCCGCCATCCGGCGCCAGGGTATCAGGGAATACCCGCCCATTCAGCAGACTGTAATCGGCTTTGAACATGCTCCAATCTGACTCCTGGATATGGGCATCGTTCCAATGACCTTCAGCCCACATCTCGCTGAGGAACATGGGATATTCTCGGTCGTACGCTGTGGAGCGCGGATCACCAGGGGCAACGCCATCGTTATAAACATATCCCAGAGGAGCATTGGCTGCGCCGCCGCTGGCCCGGGCAACAGGCGCCCCCGCGCCGTTGCCGTACTTATTCTGCAGCGGCCGAACGAAAACGAGCCCTGTCATCCCCATGGTCACATGTTCGATATCTTCCACATGGCAGTGGTACATATACGTTCCGGCGTCGCGCGGGCGGTACACATACGTAAAGAAACGATTCACAGGCACCGATACAGACCCGGTCGGCTCGCCATCAAAGTAGGGTATGACGTTCCGAAATCCGTGCCAGTGCAGGGTATGCGAGTCAACCAGGTCTGGGCGCTGCGCCAGCCCCAGGTTCGTGATCTGAACCTTGAAATCTTTCGGGTCGCTCGGGTCGAATTGATCCACCCACCACAGCGGCGCATTGTGCTGGGCCTTGTTTTTCTGTCCAGCGATCAAAGCCGGGTCCATGCCAGTCAGGTTGCGAAAGCCGAAGATGTAGGTGGTGAACGGTGCCGGTGCATACGTATCTGGATGGTAAGGCGGGGTTGAGCCGGGGATGGACATCCATCCATCCGTACCAGCGAAAAACAAATCATACGGCTCCTGAGCGCTGGCAATTTCTTCTGGCAGCAGCGTTTTACGCAGGAACCTGGGCAGAAGACTGGCTCCAGCCACGGTAAGCGCAGCTCCTCCAGCCAGTTTAAAGAACTCTCTGCGGGAAATACCATTTTTCATCGTTTTATTTCTCCTTGTTCAGGTGAGGCTGAGGGCCGGTAGAACGCGGCCCTCAGCCTGCTTCTGGAATTTAGGGCAGTGTGCCCCCACGAAAATCGTCAATCCGAGCATTGATCGGGAGTTGGATTCCAATCCGGCCTGTGCCAGTAAACGTTGAAGCTGCTGAGTGCCCGAGGTAGGTGGTGACATTTGCCGCACTTGTTTTCCATACGTCTACGGAACCGTCGGAATTTGCCACTGCGAACAAACGGTCGCCCGTAACGAAGGTACCGGAGGTAAAAGTGCCCAATGTTGTGTAGGTGGGTACCAGAACATTGCCATTGTTTGTCCATTGAACAACCACCCGGCCACCGTTATCTGTTTGATACTGTACCCGGAGATAGTTCGCCGGATTTGTGGTTGAGCCAGATCCATTCGTGACTTTAAGCAGCAAGCTCGTTCCACTTTGAGGGGTTGAGGGGCTGCCGCCGTTCTGGACAAAGGTAAAGGCCGCACCTTGCTTGCTGCCGTAACCGGAAGTTGGATTGTTCCAGTAGGCAAACCCAGTAATGGCTGCAAAAGCCTGGTTGGTATGACTCCGAATGGACGCCCTGCCCAAAAGAACGATCTGACTCCAGTTTGAGCCAAGCGTGGTTGCGTTAGCACGGTTGAAATCGTCGAGCAAGGTCAGGGTTGGCAGGGCGATAGCAATCGTATCGGTATCTGTTGCGGTATTATTCGCCGTAGTCGGGTCGCTGGTAAAGCCAGCGGGGATTGTGACACTGGCGGAGTTACTGAGGGAACCAACCGCGCTCGGCGAAAGAGTTGCTCGAGCGGTGAAGACCGCACTGCCGCCAGCCGGCAGCGTTACGGTACCCGTCCGGTTATTTCCAGCGCCGCCTGTTGTACAACTTGAACCAGCCGCGGGTACACACGACCAGCTTACATTGCTCAGGACAGCCGGCAGGTTATCTGTTACGTTTGCGCCAGAAACATCATTCGGACCAGCATTTGAAACTGCAATCGTGTAAGTAACCACACTGCCAACCAGAACGCTGGTCTGACCATCGGTTTTGGTGATCGACAGGTCGGCGACCGGGTTTGGAATTTCATCCGCGCCTGCATCGAAAGCCCCAAACCCTGGACGACCCTGGTTATCGATATCAAATGTCGGAGCAAAGAGCGCGCCAGAGGGTGTTGCTTTCGAAACAGCACCTGAATTGTAAGCCGGTGAGGTGTTATCAAACAAATGGTAGTCTGACAACAAAGAGGGAGGCAGGTCAGCCGTCACCATGATTGCACCGACAAAGTTGATATTGGTTCGCCAGGAGGTGAAACTTAATGGAATATCCAATGAAGAAACCACCAGGGGGTTCTGATCAACCTTGTTGGTTGGGCTGGCGATAACATCATTATGATTTACCGTTTCGCTGTGCAAAATGGAATTGGACGGGCTAAGCTGGTAGCTTGATCCAAGTACACCCATATCCCAATAATAGGCATCAGCAGGGGTAATTCCGGTGACCGTATTCGTGCCTTTTGTCCCGGCCCAGTTATCCCAGAAGATATTGTTGAAAAGCAGTGGATTGCTAAAGGCAGCCGAACCCAAAGGCAGAGATGCCTGAAGCTGATCGCTGTTTGGACCTGTTGAAAGACCGGCTGGCGCAGGAGAACCATCGCTGGTGATCGCTGTTGCAGTGGTCTTATTATTCATCACGGTGTTGTTCAGGAAGCGGATGTTTGGTGCATCATCAATGGCAACGCCGCCGCCTTCATGGGTTGCAATGTTGTTGACAAGCATATTGTTGTAAACGTTCATCTGAAAATTGCCAGCCATCAAGAAGCGCAGACCGCCGCCATCATCCTCAGACATATTGCCCTGGATCAGGTTGTTATAGATGCTGACAGCGCCAGATCCCTGTGGGCCGCCTGGCTGCCCATACGCTGCGGTAGGAATTGCTGCCAGCTCGCCAGCAATGATGATCCCGCCGCCTTCATCATAAGCGTGATTGAAATAGATGCGGTTATCATGGATTTTGCCAGCAGGGCTCAGACCAAAGTGACTGATTGCACCGCCATACTCTGCCGAGAAGTTCCCGCACACATCGTTGTTGGCGATTTCATAATTATTGGAACCGCCGAACAAACCAATAGCACCCGCCAGATTGGTGCCGCCGTTAGCGACGATCCGGTTGTAGGCAATTCGCACGTGGTCATTATGATTATCACTGGTATCAATGTTTGGTGTGCCGATGCGGATTGTGCCATATGTGCCGCTGTTATTTTCGATGATGTTGTTGGTGATTTGCAGATAACTGGCATAAGCATTGGCAAAAATCGCCCCGCCCTGTGTTTCTGCATTGACAGCCCCAACAGGACCAGGGTAACCGCCAAAGATGGCATTCAGGTTGCCCGGGAAACCCATCTGGTCGCCGCCGCGAATGTTGATCCCATCTATGGCGGCTGCAAAATTGTTGGTGTTGGAAGCGCTGAACTGGTTTGTTGTGCCAGGCAGAACATAAATCACCTGCCCTTCAGCAATATCCTGATTGCCAGCTCTGGTCAGGCCGCTGACCAAAACCCGGAAGGCTTCGGCCATGTTGGTATCGCCGCCAAAGGCAATCCCATCCAGAATGGCGCCCTGAACGGGCGTACCGTCCGGATAAACGCCGCCTGGGCCAACTCCCTGGAGCTTGACCGGTGAGTGGATTACAACGTTTTCATAGTATGCCCCGCGGCCGTTGTAACGCGGGTTGCTCAGATCAACCGGGCCTGGATAAACCACCACCAGGGCTTTCGCCACATTGGCAGCATCGTTCAAGGCATCCTGCAAGGCATGTTCATAGCTGCCAATTCCGTTGGCGGGGTCGCCGGCATTGCGGATTGGGCTGGTTGGGTCATAGGTCTTTCCGATACCCACCTCAAAGATGGTCGGGTTGTACAATCCGTTGCTATTAACCGGATTAAGCAGATGGAAAGTCAGGGCGTTGACCGTGTTCTTTCCGCCAGCCGTGATGATCTTTAACTGGTGTGGCCCCGGCTTAAAGCCATTGGGCAGTTCATCGGGCACAGTGAACTTGATCTGGCGATCACTCCAACTGCTGATCGTCATCACTGCGTTATCCAGTTTCACGCTGCCCCGTAGAGCGCCGAACGCCAACCCGGTGAGGGTGAAGGTTCGGGCAGCACCATTGGCGTTGATGCGCATATAGGGCTTATTGATCGAGAAGAACTCTGGGGTGGTTGCCGGGGTTACGCCGGTCATATCATTGAGCGAACAGGCGACTGACTTGATCGTCTGTGAACCGGGGATTTGCACTGCCACAGACACAGGGGTAGGCGCCAGGTCAGCGGGGATGGTCAGACCAGGGAAGGCTTCAAACTCAGCCGCGATACTGCGGTACTGCGGGTCGTAGTTTGGATTCCAGTGACCGGGTGTGCCAGGATCATTGCCCACAAACCGGTACATGTTGGCGCACACGCCCGAAGGTGTTGGGCAGCTGATACGATTGGTAGAGGGCAAGAGTACGTCCCACAAACCGTTATAGTCGGATTCGACGGTATAAATCAAACGATTTGTGTAGTCATAAATACCGACTGCTGTGAACGGGATGCCGAGCTTCTCACCATAGGCCGTGGACTGTGAATTGCTGGAGAAGTTCAGATCGTCCACCAGCAGACCCCAGAAGCGGCCCGGGAGCGGCACATCGGTGAACAGATTGAAACCGGGAGCAATCGAGCGCCGGTCCGAAACATGGACAAGCTTCATATCGCACAATGGCTTTACCATACCTTCGTAAGGAGAGCTGCCGATAGAGACGAAATTGGGGTTATCGGTGGGGGTTGAAGCAGGGACGGTGACGCCATCGAGGGTTGAAGATGGGTAGCCATCGGTGCCAAAGCCGGCCACATCCACAGTATGCAAGGGGCCAGCGCAGGCAGGGGGGAGCTGCTGTGGGACAAATGAGTCGCCGTTGGCGATGTTGATGTCTTCTTCTCTGGTCACCTGATACAATGGGCGGCCGAAGTCATCGTTGGGGATTTCGACCTTGACGAGGAAATCGCGGTTGAAATGGAGGGGCTGGAAATCGCCCACGGTGCAGGTCCCTGAGATTGGATCGAACACGCCAGGAGTGCCATTATTGTCGATGAAACAACCATCGCCAAAGCCATAATTACCATCGACACTGGCGCCAAAGTTGGTCCCGTCGCTCATTGGGCCAAACTGTACGCCCATCATCGGGGCTTCCAGACAGGGTGCATTTGGGTCGGTCGGCAGAACTTTTTCATCCACGCCAGGCACCAGGGGGGCGCCATCCACATTCCGAGCTACACAGCCGGAGGGTCTTTCCCAGGTTTCAGAGATATACTGGTTAACCAGGTTGCCCAGGGCATAAGAACCATCGGCTGCCAGAAGATAGGATCCGGTTGGGTCACAGGCTGCTGTTGGCAGGCCTGTATTCAAGTCGTAAGGGCAGTCGACAGGGGTATACAGATTCACCGTCAAATCAGCAATACTTGGCTGCCAGTTCTCAATGGCCGCGTAGGCAGGGTCCAGCTCATTGCGGGTAGTATCGTAAGAGATTGTGCCCACAATGCCGCCGTTGGTGCCTGGAGCATAGGCTTTAACACCCCAGTCCAACCGACCACCCAGGCCAATGACAGGATGCAGATTTACATCCACCCCCTGGCCAAGAATCGTCGTTGGTGTAAGCTGGTTATCAGCCTGGAATGTGATACCAGTTGTCTGGAAACCATCCGCGTAAGCTTCTTCCACCAGCCACTGGGTGATAGGATAGGCGCTTTCCATCCAGTAATAGCCGCTGGCATCTGTTGTTACGGCAGTAGTGCCGCGGTCCATGATCGAATTTTCACGTGTACGCATTACGATGGTGAAATTGGGGATACCTTTTTCACCTGGATCCATCATGCCGTTTTCGTTCAGATCATTAAAGACATGACCTTCAACGGTAGTCCACCAACCGAGCAGGGACAACGAGCCCAGATCGGTCAGTTCGCCGTTCTTGATACTGACATTTTGTTCCAGGAAAATATAATCCTGTGGTTCATCCCAAACACCGAGAACATAATCCCCATCCGGGACATTCTTAATGTCAAATGGGCAGCCCCCCGTCAGGTTGGGGCAGGTAAAGTGCCCCATATAAACGGTTTGATCATTGTTATTTAAATCGGAAAGAGAGACAAACAGGCTGTGAATTGGGTTTTTATCTTTGGGTTTTGCACCGAGCAAACCCGCTTCACCGCCAATCCCGCCGGTTGGGGGAATATAGGCGCTAACAGCCAGGGCGTTTCCCTTGATCTCGCCTGAACCAGCGCCCATTGTATTTGATTCCTTGACATAACCAAAGAAGGTAGCCGGGAAAGGTTCGCCGGCCACCACAAATTCAGTATCGAGGCCGGTAGAACCCTCCATCACCCAGGCATCCCAATCGTGATTGCCTTCAAGGGTCGTGGTCTGAGCCCAGCCGGAATTATTTGGGGGAACAACCGAAAGCGCATAACGGTTGGGGCCTAGATCAGGAATGATGACCTTGCCCTGAATCACCGCATCTTCCGAGATGGCGACATTGGTGTCAATGGTCGTGGCATTTGCAGGCAGTTCATCGCGGAACGGGCAGCGCCCGGCCATATCGATTGGGGCAACGATACCGGTGTCAACGCCGCCATCGACCACATAACATTTACTGACACAGCCTCCGCCGCCGCACAGCGGATCGCCGTAGACATTGGTAGTCACTTCGTCAATATAATCGGATATGTGGCCGGTAAAGCCAGCCAAACCGCGTTCGGCCGGTACATCAGGAGCGCTGTTGGTGGGGGCGGTATCTTCAAATACCTCAGCCTGGATCGTAGCCGCAGGCAAATCGTAAGGCTGCATTTGGACATTTACAACCCCGGCGCCTGGCACTGTAAAATGGGCGCCATCGATTTTGAAGTTATCAGCCAGGATTGAAATCAAATAACGCCCGGCAGGTAAATGGACGGGCGAGCCGTTAATCGTAAAAACGCCAGCGGGGAAATCATTCTGATTGCCCTGGGTGTAAATCGGCGAATTACTTTTGGAACCTGCAATCGAAACCCAATTGCAGGAATTGGGGTAACCTGCGTCCTGAGGTGAACAGCCAGTGCCGGGAGCGGGGCTGCGCTGCTCGGTGGTGCCGGTATTATCCACGTTGATAATATACTTAAACTGAGTAATAGGATCTCCCTGATGGATCCCATAGTTGGTTGTGATATTCTTACTATCGTTGGCACTGACAACTGTAAGAGAGAGTGTATCGACTGCTGCTGGGGCGAGAGGTGTACTCGCTTGGGCCCGAACATTGAGTGCGGATTGAGTGCCCAACAACAGGACCAAAACCAGCAGCAGGCGGGCGCTGGTACTGAGATAAGCATAAGTCTTGTAAAATTTAAACGGGTATTTCATGAGCAGAACCTCCTGAATGGGTTGATTGAGAATTTTTCGGGGGTGAAATTGAGCGATTTCAATTTTTTTTACTCCTTCTGAGGTTTATCGAATAAGATATCTTTTTTGACCGAATTACCTGGAGCAGGTCGGAAGACTGCAGAATCGCGATTTCATGACGGGTATAAACATGCAACACATTGTGGTTTTGGTCGAGCGTGATCACGCGGAGTATATGCTGACTGTCAAGGAGCATATTAAGCAGATTGTGATGACGAGACAAAATACTGTGCACGAAAAGAATTGCATCCGGACGAATAACCTCCACCAACTCCACAAGGTGTTCATAGTCCTTTGCAGTCACGAGTGTCAATTCCATATCACGAGCACTGGTAATCAATGCGCTGATACCAGAGTCCAGAACCGTTTCATTGGAATATAAGATCACTTTACTGTTTGTCAAAACAAATGCTCCATTAGCCTCTTTTGGTTATGCAAGTAAGAATACTGAAAAGAGAATAGACTGCCTATATACCTGGATCCATCGTCAGGAATCAAAAAAAGGACCATTTGGGAATGGTCCTTTTGGAAAAGGATTAATCCAATAGTTAACCCTTCAGGCGAATACCACTATCGGGACAAGGAATTTTAAAAATTTTGGGAGCTGCCGTTAAAAACGACAGCTCCCAAACAATCTCTTTTCAGGAGCTGTCCGAAAAGAATTTTTCGGACAGCCCGCCCTCGGAGCGGGGAGTAATCCTATTTTTATGCGATATTTTGCCCACAAATGTGGGCAAAATATCGCAATTTCATCATTGCTCCCGCATCTAAAGGGGCGGGCTGGGGTGGGGTGATCGGCACACACACGAAATAGTCAGTCAGGTGGTTTTCCCCCCACCTCTGGGGGAAAACCACCCCCAACCCCACTTTTTAGACAGCCTATGTGTCACGCCCCAGGAATTTTCCAGGATTAGGTCAAAGGCGGTTTAAGCAGCCCATGCTTGCGGGCAAAATTATTGGCTTCACGCCGGTTTGCAAGATTAAGCTTGGCCAGGATATTGTGAATGTGATGCTTGACCGTATTTACAGAGAGATGCAGCTGGGCGGCAATTTCTCCATTTGAGATTCCTCTGGCAAGTTGGCGCAGGATATCCAATTCTCGTGGACTGAGATTTTGCAGGTCTTGAGAGACAGCAATCTCCTCGCTCTTCGGGTGCGAGAATTCAGACAGGATTCGCATGGTCATGGTCCGCGAAATAGCTGCCTCGCCTTTTTCTATCGAGTGGAGTGAACACAACAAATGATCTACTGAGGTGTTTTTTAACAAATAGCCCACAGCGCCGCTGCGGATCGCAGCGAACAGTTTTTCGTCCGCCTCAAACATCGTCAGAAAAACAATTTTGCAGGCGGGCAGTTCCTGCAGGATGGCAGTCGAAGCCTCAGCGCCATCCCCATCTGGCAGTGCAAAGTCCATCAGGATCAGTTCGGGTTTAAGTTTTCGAGCCAGCTCAACTGCCTCCCGAACAGAGCCTGCCTGGCCCACCACCCTGAATTTAGGATCTGAGTCGAGTAAGCTCGCCAGTCCTTCCCGGAATAAGTTGTGATCATCAACAATGAGGACTTTCATCTTAGGAAATTTAGGGGCAGATCAAGATATTTCATGTAATTTCACCGAAATGTGGGTTTTGCAGATGCTACCGGCAGGCTGAAATTAATTTGCGTCCCTTGCGTTGGCCGGCTGGCGACCGCAAAAGAACCACCCAGGGCAGTAAGTCGATCTTCCATAATTCTCAGGCCAAAATGATCTTCCATTGGAGTTGTGTGTTCATCAAAACCGCAGCCGTTATCCTCGATTTTCATTTTCAGGTCGGCGCCTACCCACTGCAAGGTTACATTAACCTCGGATGCATGAGCATGTTTTTCGATATTATAGAGAGATTCTTTATAGGCATTGAAAAGCTGATGGACTGTGTTATGGGGCAGTATGACCGGACTACCTTCTTCGTAGATTTTAATCTCAAATTGGGCTCTCTCGGCGACTGTTGTAGCATGTGCTTTAAATAAATCACTGAGATAATGCTGATTTTGTTTATGCAAAATTGAGAGTGTATTGCGGACAAGTTCATAAGATTCGTTTGCCAGGTCGCGCAAGCGGCCGAGTTCAGATTTAATCTGGACATAGGAACTGCCACTGCGACCACTCATAATTTGATCTAATTTAAGATGAATAAACCCAAGGTTTTGGCCGAGCGTGTCGTGCAAATCACGCTGGATCTCCTGGCGCTCATTGGTGGCGGCAATTTCGATTTCAATCATCTGAAACTCCTTGCGCTGCCAGGCCGAGTTCAAGACAATTGCAATATCTGCTGCCGTGTTATTAAAAAGCAGGGTTTGCTCAGGTGTAATCTTTTCATCGATGGGAACAAAAATATGAAGCATTCCAACTGCCAGTACACCATAATCGATCTGGAGACAGTAGCAGCGATGCTGTCCTGAAAGTGTTTTCAGAGAAGGCTCACAATCAATCAAACGCAAAGCAGAAGCTGGTTTGGTTTGGGTACAATCCGCACAGGCAGCAGTTGAGATTTGGATCGCGGGAATGCTGCCTTCTACACCTGGTGCGGTCCAGCTTCGCAAGGTTATGTAGCTATTCTGCAGCGAATCATAGCGTAAAAGGGATGTGGCAGAGACATTGAGAATAGAAGCCGGGTATTGAAGCACGCGGGAAACGACCTCGTCCCAATCTCTGGCAGCCGTGAGCTGCATACTCAGATTGTGGCGCTCGCTCAGAATATAGAAAGCCAGCCTTTTCTCCCGGTTTGCCCTGATCAGAATTTCAAGGAACACGCCAACAATACAGGGCATTGACAAGTAAATCCCAATCTCAATACTAAAATTATTTTCGGTCTCAGTTAAAAGCCCATAATGCTCTTTGAATTCAAAGATTACCAGAATCAAGGCAACAAAAATCAGAACTGGAATCCGCCAGCGCAGAAGCCAGTCCCAGAAAGCAGTTTGGTTTAAAAAAGTGGGTTTACTCATAATTATTATACGATATTCTATACCTAAATTATCCAGATTGCAAGTATTCAGGCGTATTTTCTAATATATTAATAATTTGAATGGGCTTTTTAGTGAAAAATAAGGGTTAAAAGCCTTTTTTCAGGGATTGCAGCGCCGTGACACCATTCAGGCGAAACAGCTTAAGATGAGTAAAATTAAATCATTGGAAATTGCCGTGATACAGCCCAAACACGGTGGTTCCGAAAGAATCACAAATTCGGCCTTGCAAATCCGGTGAAACGCGGTATAATTTTGGACGCTCTAGGATTGCCCTCGTAGCTCAGTGGATTAGAGCATTTGCTTGCGGAGCAAAGGGTCGCGTGTTCGAGTCGCGCCGGGGGCGCCATTTTCCAACAAGACACCTCCCGAACTTAATGTTCGGGAGGTGTCTTGTTTTAACAACCTCACCCATCCCCCCAGAGCAAAGAGTTTTTTGTGTTGTTTGGGTGGCGCAGCCACCCAAACAACACAAAAAACAACCTCTATTCGGGGTGAAGCGGCTATAATTATCCCCATGGAAAAGAAACATATTTTACTCACCAATGACGATGGTATCGAGTCGCCCGGTTTGTGGGCGGCAGCCCAGGCTCTGGCTCCGCTGGGCTTTGTGCATGTGGTCGCGCCGCGCCTGCAGTTCAGCGGCGCCGGGCGCAGCCTGCCGACCACCAGTGATGGCATAATCACCCGGCGCGAGATGCTTGTCAACGGCCAAAACTGGCTGGTGCATTCGGTCGGCGGTTCGCCCGCCCAGGCAGTGCTCCACGGGCTGCTCGAAATCCTGCCCGTCCGGCCCGACCTGGTGGTATCCGGGATCAACTTTGGCGAAAATATCGGCAACGGGGTCAGCATCTCCGGCACGGTGGGCGCCGCCCTCGAGGCAGCCTCTTACGGCGTGCCGGCTATGGCGGCTTCGCTGGAGACTGACCCGCAGCATCACTTTCAGCATTCCGACGCGGTTGATTTTTCGACAGCCGCCTATTTTGTGCATTACTTTGCAAGCTGGATGCTGAATGCCGCGGATGGGCAGGTGAAGCTGCCTTACGATCTGGATGTGCTCAAGGTGGATGTGCCCTGCGACGCCACCCCGCAGACGCCCTGGAAAACCACCCGCCAATCGCGCCTGCCCTTCTACCTGCCCATGGCGCATCCGCGCCCAAGCTGGGATGAGCCCAAATTGATCGGCTACCGGCCCAATCCCAACGCCCATCTCGACCAGCCGGATACCGATATCCACGCCATCCGAGTTGAGCGGGTGGTCTCGGTCACCCCGCTCAGCCTGGATATGACCTCCAGAGTCAGTCTGGAAGCCCTGGAAACTCTATTGCGGAGTTAATAGGATATTTTTGGTTACATCGATCACCACATGTGGTGATCGATGTAACCAAAAATATCTTAGCGGAACTGGGGCAGCATCTGCCCGTGAATGAGGGGCGGGGCGGCCAGGATGGATGTCTCGTAGGCCAGGTATTGGGGGCTGCCTTTGATGGTTGTGACCTTTGCGCCAGCTTCTTCAGCGATCAAGCCGCCCGCTGCCACATCATAAGACTTGACCGTCAGCTCCCAATAGCCGTCCAGCCGCCCGCAGGCCACATAGCAGCAGTCCACGGCGGCCGCGCCCAGGCGCCGCACACCCTGGGTGCACAAAGAGAAATGGCTGACATGGTTCAAGTTGTTTTCGACCCGAGTGCGCACATCATATGGGAATCCGGTCGCCAGCAGGCTCTGGTCGAGACTGGTTTCGCTTGAGACATGGATGGGCTTGCCGTTGAGGGTGGCGCCTTTGCCGCGCTCGGCACTGAACATTTCGTCCAGCAGGGGCACATACACCACCCCCAGTTCTGCCTGACCCTCCTCTTCGTAGGCGATCGAGACACAAAAAATGGGCAGACCGTGGGCGTAATTGACTGTCCCATCCAGGGGGTCGATGTGCCAGAGACCGGTTGAGACGCCTGCCAGGCTGCCGGCTTCCTCAGAGATAATCCGGTGGTCGGGGAAGCGCTGGCGAACCGCGCCGATTAGAAACTCTTCCGAGCGGTGGTCCATCTCGGTGACCAGGTCAATGACGCCTTTGTGCTGGACGCTGTACCCCGTGATCAGGCCGGCGCGTAAAATATCTCCAGCCTGGCGGGCCAGGCTTTCAATCCATTCGAGTGTTGGTTTCATTCTTTTCTTTCAAAATTGGACAGCAGGAGAAATAATTCATCCAGCTCGGTTTGAATTTCCTGGCGCTGGAGGCGCTCTTCGGCCAGCAGGCTCTCAAACGAAGGGCGCTGCTCGGGCGGCAGGGTGGGCAACAGGCGCTCGGTTCGGGCGATCTGCTGGTTTTTATGGTTTAACTTGGCCTCCAGACGCTGGTGGTAACCGGTGTAGAACTCACGGTCGCCCAGCGGCTCACTGGAAAACGGGCGGCTTTGGGTCAGCACTTCGGCGACCGTCAGCAAGAACTCTTCGGTATCAACCGGTTTCTCCAAAAAGCGGACTGCCCCCAGGCTGAGGGCAAAGGCCTTATCTTCCGGGGTGACATAGGTCGCCGAAAGAAAGATAACCGGTATCGGGCGGGTCAGCGGATTCTTGCGCAGGGTCTGCACCAGGGCATAGCCATCCATTTTGGGCATCAAGATATCCGTGATGATCAGGGCCGGGCGTTCCTTTTCAATCAACGCCAGCGCCTCCTGCCCATTGCTGGCTGCCATCACCGGGTAACCTTTGAATCGCAAAGTCACCACCAGCAGCTCCTGAATATTGGGCATATCTTCCACCACCAAAAGCGGACCGCTTGGGATAGCCACGGCTATTGTAAACCCTCAATTTCGTTCCCCAGGCGCTGGAAAAAGTCCTGCATAAAGGCATGCCGCTGGCGCCCAATCTCCTGAGCGCTGGCTGTAAAAAGCCTTTCTTTAATTCGCTCGAGTTTAAAAATAAATTCGTGATAAGCCGTATGCCCTTCGCCTTCGGCCAGGATGCCCTGGGCGCTGAAACTGGGTGACACCGGGCGGTAAGCGGGCTGCCCATGCAGAGCGGCATAAGCCACGGCCCTGGCAGCCCCAATTGCCCCAATGGCGTCCAGTTTATCGGCGTCAAACAGGACTTGCGCTTCGATTGTCTGGGGCGGCTCACGATCATCGCGGAAGCGGTGCGCCCGAATGCAGTGCTCCACCGCCTGGATACGTTCTTCACTCCAGCCCTCTGCCAGCAGCACCCGGCGCGCAAAGCGGGCCGAGGCGTGGTGGTGGCTGACCCGGGCATGTTCAGCCGGGTCGAGGTCCGGGTCAAGCGCATCGTGCAGCAGCACAGCAGCCCGCACAATTTCCGGGTCGGCCTGTTCCAGGTCCGCCAGGCGTTCCGCCATGCGCAGCACCCGCAGGATATGGTCAAAGCCATGCACCGGATCGGCAGACGGATACCAGCCCCTGGCGCGCTCGATCTCCAGCATGTTAACCCTGCCCAGCCAGAAAACGCAAGAGCGCCAGCAGCACTGCCAGGGCCACAATCACGCTGCAGCCGCAGGCAAATACCTTAGCAGCCAGTTTGAGCACGAACTTCAGAATCACCCAGACAATGATCAAGCCTACGATCAAATAGCCAATTTGCACAAGTTGGTCAGGATCCATATTTACCTCATCTGCGCCCAGGGGCGCACTTAGTCACCGTCCGTTCGGGAAATGAGATTTTTGGGTGTTTTTTGGGTGGTGTAGCCACCCAAAAAACACCCAAAAAACTCTTTCGAACTAACCCGAACTGGCGTTAATCAATAATCCGCCCTCTTTTCATCACGGCTGCCACCAGGTTGTCGCCAAAGCGATAGCCCAGGTGGCGGTAGTCGGAGACGGACAGCACCAGCAGGTCGGCCTGCTTGCCAGCCTCCAGCGAGCCGAGATCGTGTTCGCGCCGGATGGCGGCGGCGGCGTTGATGGTGGCAGCGGCGATGGCTTGAGCGGGTGTCAGGCGCATATACCGGCAGGCCAGGGCAATGCTGAACTGCATGTCGCCGCCCCAGGCTGTGCCGGGGTTGAGGTCGGTTGCCAGCGCCAGGATACCGCCCGCCGCCAGGATGGCTCTGGCGGGTGTATATTCGCGCTCTGCCAGCCCAAACGGGGTGCAGGGCAGCCCGACCGCCACACAGGTGCTTTGCCCCAGGGCCTGAATATCGGCTGGCGAGGTCTTGACCAGGTGATCGGCCGAGACAGCCCCCAGCTCAGCCGCCAGGCTGGCCCCGCCCAGGTTATCAAATTCGTCGGCATGGATCTTGAGAGGGAAGCCCAGCCGGGCTGCGCTTTGCAGCACCTGGCGTGACTGATCCAGGGTGAAGGCGCCGGTTTCACAAAAGACATCCACAAAGGGCAGGCTGCGCCCTGCAGCATTGGCCTGCCACCAGACTTTTAGCTCAGGCAGCATTTGCTGGCAAAGCAGGTCAGTGTAACCCTGCGGGTTTTCTTTGTATTCAGGCGCAATGGCATGTGCGCCCAGGTAGGTCAGGGCCAGTTCCAGCGGGCCCTCGGCATCCAGTTCCAGGAGGGCAGCCAGCATCCGCAGCTCGGTTTGGGGGTCAAGCCCGTAGCCGGTCTTGACTTCGGCGGTGGTCGTGCCGTGAGCCAGCATGGCAGCCAGGCGCGGACGGGTTTCGGCTTTGAGTTTTTCGAGCGATGCCTGGCGGGTTTGTTTGACGGTGGATAAGATCCCACCGCCGGCAGCCAGGATTTCCAGGTACGAGCGGCCTTCCAGGCGCATTTCAAATTCAGCCGCCCGGTCGCCGGCCCAGATGGCATGGGTGTGCGGGTCCACAAAACCAGGCATCACCACCCGCCCGCCCGCATCGAATGATTCTTCGTCCGGATAGCGCTGGCGCAGATCGGCGCTGGGGCCGGTCTCGACGATTTTGCCAGAACGGATCAACACAGCCCCATCGGTGATTATCCCCAGGCGGCCCAGGTCGGCGCCGCGCTGCGGGCCGCCTGCCAGAGTCAGGAGTTGAGAAGCAGAATGGATCAGCATGGCTGTATTATAAAGTAAAAGATGTCTGAACGGCTGTGCCGTTCAGACATCTTTTGGAGTTGGTGGGTGAAATAGGGCTCGAACCTACGACCTTCGCGATGTCAACGCGATGCTCTAACCAACTGAGCTATCCACCCGAGCGGATTGCATTATACACATACCTTTCGAAATTCGCAAGGTTATTTTCAAGTCTTTCTAAAAGTCGGGGTTTTGGGTGTTTGCTGCAGGCTGCAGCCTGCAGCAAACACCCAAAAATCAACTTTCATCAGGCTTTCGAGAGGTGAATTATTTAAAAAACCCTGTCAGGACGGCGCCAATAAAGGCCCCGCCGATGAGCGGGATTGCCACCTGAAAGTAGAGCATCGAGAGCAAAGCTTTTTCGCTCCGGTCGCTGAGCAGCAAAGTCTTGCCGGCTGAAGAGCCAATTGTTCTTTGCGCTGTTTCGGCCAGAACTTCGCCCAGAACATAAATCTGATCACCCTGAACCAGACGTCTTTCTTTAACCTTCAAGGTTTTGTCAAACCCCAAAAAGCCCTTTGTTTCAACCCCCAAAGCCTCCAGGGCCGCCAACGTTTCGCTGCTCAAGGAACTGAGAAAACCAGCGGATTCATCCATGTCATCTTCCAGGTAAAGGTTTGAACCGGCTGGATTCACACCAACAGCCCCGGTGTCATCCTGAACCACAAACTCCTCGGTTGAAGTCTGCCTGAAGATTGTGACCCAGCGGGAGTTTTTGCCCCCGCCTCTTTTCTCTTTAATTTCAACGTCCCATAATACACATTCGGTCTGGGAAATTGGACTGCGCACCAGATTAATCGGCTGGACCTGGCCGGCCACTTCCACCTCACCCAAAGGCGGAAGCAGGCTTATGCTCGTCGTGGGCGTCCGGCTAATCCGCAGAATTTCTTGAATCTGGCGGAAACTGATTAGTGCGCCAATCAAAGCACCCAAAAATCCAAACAAAATGGGAACAATCGCTGTGTTCATCAATGTCTCCTGGTCACCACGGCAAGTCACATTCCGGGATTGAACGTCAGTTCGGATAAGCGATTTTTGGGTGGCTGCGCCACCCAAAAACAACCCAAATAAGTATCATCTCAATAAGCAGGGGAAGTTGGGTGTATTTTGTGGGCGAAGCCCACAAAATACACCCAACTTCCCACTTTATTGAGATGGTGCCAAAATAAGCTCTATTTAAACTATAGCATAAAAGCTGGAGGGTGAGCATATTGAAAAGCAATATGCTCACCCATAATTTCCCCCAAAAAATCTCGGGGCTTATTTCGCTGACCAGACCCAAACGTTTTTGAAAGTACAGGTCACCTCACGATCCCCATTGACATTATAGGTGATCAGACCGGCTTTGCCAGCATCAAGCCTGGTGCTAAATTGTCCGATCCGTTTTGTGCCGGAATAAAATTCCGCCTTCGTACCTTTAACCACCAGTGTAAAGGGCAGGTATTCGGCTTTCTTGTATTTGAAAGCAGAAGTGAGTGCGGGTTCAGATACCAGCTCAGATGCGCCATCCTTCGAATGTTCCACACCCCAGAAAGAGCCGGCTGGGGCAGACAAAAATATTGCGATATATGATTCCTGGATAATTGTAAAATCATCCACAACGTGAAACATCACCCCACAGCCGTACATATCTGCAGCAGTTTCGGCTGTAACCTCGTAGTGGAGGACATATTCGGTCAAATCGCCCCAATCCATCTTGAGGCTGTAGTCATAACCTGGATAGATTGAACTGAGATTGTAGGGCTCGCTTTCAACAGCCACCATCCGGCCGGTCTGAGGATCAAACCCATAGCTTTTAACCTCTTTCTGCATCGCATCATCCAAAGCCAGAGGGGTGGGGGTGGGCGTCTGGGTAGGTGCGGCTGTCTTTGTGGGGGTAAGGGTAGGCGTTTTGGTGGGTGTTGAGGTGGGCGTAGCGGTGGCGGTAGGGGTCAGCGTGGGCGTAGAAGTAGCAGTGGGGGTGGGCGTATAGGTCGGGGCAGACGCTGTAATCGTACCAATCAGATTGGCGGCAACCTGGGTGCTGGTGGCGTCCAGTTGAGCCTGGGATGGGCCACAACCGACAACCAGCAGAGCAATCAACAAGCAAATCACAATATTGTTTTTCACCTTTTTTCGATCTCCTTTGCAATAAGTTTTTTTGTTCAACAACAGCATAGCAATAAAAAGACGCCAAAAAACGCCAGAACGACGGTAAGTGTCGTTCTGGCGTTTTTTGGCGTTTATCGAAATCGATTTAGCGAATTGCAGCGGCCTGCTGCAGGAGTTGGGCAAACTCCAGCACGTCCTGGTCATCCAGCAGGGTGTAGGGGGTCTCGGCTGCCATGCTGGCGAGCTGCGACAGACTGAGATTGTAAGCCCAGGGGCTGCCGCGCAGGATCTCGGCGTACTGGGCTGCCAGTACGGTCACCTGGTAATGGGCGTCGGCTTCATAGAAGGATTTGTCCAGATCGTAGGTGTTGAAGTTGCCGTTGATCTCCTGCACCTGATGGGTGGCGGGGTCTTCCCAGCGCAGTTGGACGGTGGCGAGCCGACCCTGAGCGGGCAAACCCTGGGCATCGGGGCGAAGGACGACCGCGTACAGGGCGGTGGCGCTGTGCCCGGCGCCAATCTCCCCGGCGTCGACTGCATTGTTGCGGAAATCCTGGTCTGCGACGGCCCGGTTCTCGTAGCCGATCAGACGGTAGTAAGCCACCGTGTCGCTGTTGAAATCAACCTGGACTTTGGCGTTCAGGGCGATCACCTGGAGGGTGGAGGTCAGCTCATCCACGAACAGCTTGCGGGCTTCGTCCATATTGTCGATGTAGGCGTAATTGCCGTTGCCTTCATCGGCCAGCTTTTCAAGCAGGACATCATTGAAGTTATCCATCCCGACACCGATGGTGGTCAGGTAGATGCCTTCTTCCACAAAGCCGTGCACCTTGCGCAGGATCTCATCCGGTCCGGTGGCGCCGACATTGGCCACACCATCTGAACACAGGATCACCCGGTTTGAAGAACCTGGGCGGTACATGCCCATCGCCAGTTCATAGCCCAGCAGCAGACCGGCTTCGGCGTTGGTGGCGCCTTCGTTGGCGAGCGAGTAGATGGCGCTCAAAATCTCCTGCTTCTGGCTGCCAGCTGTGGGCTGCAGGGCAACCCGGGCGGTGGAGCCGTAGACCACAATCGCCACGGTATCGGCAGCCTGCAGACGGTCGACCAGCAGGGCCAGCGAGTCTTTGACCAGACCCAGGCGGTTGTTGATCTGCATCGAGCCAGAGATATCGATCACAAAGGTCAACACCAGCGGATTGCGCTGAGCTTCGGTCACCTGGTAGCCCTGGACGCCAATCCGGAGCAGGTAGCTGCCGTCATTGGCAAAGGGTGAGAGCGCCCCATCGGCATAGACACCAAAGGCGACATTACTGGGGGTGGGGTAACCCTGATTGAAGTAATTGACATACTCTTCCACCCGCACCGAGTCGGCCGGGGGCAGGCTGCCCTGCTGAATGTAGCTGCGCATTACAGAGTAAGAGGCTGTATCCACATCCAGAGCGAAGGTGGAAAGATGGTCCTGGGCGACGCTGACGTACGGGTTGACACCGTAATTCTGGAATTGGGCATCCACCGGGGTGGGCATGGGTGGAACGGGCATGGCTGGAGCCTGGAGCGGCGCAGCCGAATCGGTGGCGCCGCTGTTGGCAGCATTTTGCTCAAGAACCTGGGCGACTGATGGGTCAACAGCCGGGGCGGCAGTGGCCTGGACAACCGGGGCTGCATATTCGTGATTGGTCTGCCCTTCGGGCTGGACAGCTCCAACCTGTTTCTCGGCCTCACCAATGGTTGAGGGAGCCTGGGCGGCGGGAGCGCAGGCTCCCAGCAGCAGTGCAAAAATTACCAAAACATATACCAGACGATGAGCGTTCATAACAGTCTCCTTTTTTGTCCTTATCTGCCGTCAATTTCTGGTTGTTCTTGGGTGGCTACGCTACCTAAAAACAACCAAAAAACTCTTTTCGAACTAACCTTATCTAAAGGATACTGCATGGACGGTTGATATGCTTGACGGCAGGTTGACAGCCCGCTGACATTTTTTGCAGGATTTTCGGACTGGGCCGGCTGCACTCACCATAACTGCCCTTCTGGCGCGATAATAGATTTATTCTCAAGAAGTGGGCGCCAACGTCCCTCTTGATTGAAATGGCGCTCATCATCCAAATTTCGGGAGGGCATATGACCTGGCAAACTCAACTCAAAGGCGATTCGGTCTCCTGGCTGCTGGCTTCAGACCAGCCCGGTGTGCGCTACCTGGCGCAGCGCGACTTGCTCGGGCTGCCGCCCACCGACAGCGAACTGCTCTCTGCCCGCCGGCTGTCCCACCAGTCCGGGCCAATTGCAGCCGTCCTGAACGAGATGAACCCAGCCGGCTACTGGGTGGAGCCCGGTCCCGGTTACAACCCCAAATACCACGCCAGCGTCTGGTCTGTGGTTCTGCTGGCGCAGTTGGGCGCCCGGGTGGAAGAAGACGAGCGAATCGCCCTGGCCTGCCGCTATCTGCTCGATCAGGCCCTGACCGAAGGCGGCCAGTTCAGCGCCTCCGGGGCGCCCTCCGGCACTGCCGACTGCCTGCAGGGCAACCTGTGCTGGGCGATCCAGGAGGTGGGGTATGCAGACCCGCGTCTGGATCTGGCCCTGGATTGGCTGGCGCGCAGCGTGACCGGTGAAGGGATCGCCCCAAACGATGACCGGCGGGCGGCTGTGCGCTACTACGCAGGCAAATGCGGGCCGACCTTTGCCTGCGGGTCGAACAACAAGCTGCCCTGCGCCTGGGGCGGCGTCAAGGTGATGCTGGCGCTGGGGAAACTGCCGGCGGCAGAGCGCACGCCGCTCATCGAACGGGCCATTCAACACGGCGTGGATTTTTTCTTCAGCACCGACCCGGCTGGCGCGGCCTACCCCAACGGTTTCAGCGCCAAACCCAGCCAAAACTGGTGGAAATTTGGTTTCCCGGTGTTCTACGTGACGGATCTGCTCCAGATTGTGGAGTCGCTGGCGGCGCTGGGTCTGGGCAAAGATGCCCGGCTGGAGCAGGCTCTGGCGCTGATTCGTGAAAAGCAGGATGAAAACGGACGCTGGGCGCTGGAATATGACTACAGCGGAAAGACCTGGGGCGATTTCGGGGTTAAAAAACAGCCCAACCCCTGGGTGACCCTGCGGGCGCTGCGGGCTTTACGCTCTGCCAGTTTGGCCTGTCCCCCGTCATGTGCTTAAAAGATTTATGGGTGGCTACGCCACCCATAAATCTTTTAAGCACATGAACTGGGGTTAAAATAGTTGCTTCCGGGTGAGGGGGGCACCCGGAAGCAACTAACCACTATTATATGCAAAGTTTTTCTTCTGTCAAGGGTTTTTTTAGGATTTTTTGCCAGACCTGAACCCCAGCAAACGCAGCCCCCAGCGAATGGCCAACCCCAACAGGATGAAGGGGCCAAACAAAACCAGCACCCAGATCAGCAGATCGACTCCGAAGCCGAACACCCGCCAGAAGACGCCAAAGGCCTGGCGGAAGGTGTTCAGTGGGTTCCAAGCGCTGAACCAGTCGGATGACAGATGAAAGGCCGGCCAAATGGAAGGCTGCGGGGTGAGGGTGAGGATGATTTCGGTGTAGGTGTTGGGCCCATAGCCGCCCGGGTTCCAGGCTGAGCTGGCGCTCTCGCTGACCAGTTCCCCCAGCCCGAGCAGGTCGGACCGCAGCGCAGCAAAAGACGGGGCGGGGACTTCCAGCACCAACTGAATCCGGGTCTGCTCATCCTGCTGCCAGGTATTCCAGCCAGCCAGGTAGCCATTGTAACGCTCTGCCAGCTCCCGGGCAGTCTGAGCAGCCTGTTCCACGCTGTTCACCTGCAGTTCAACAACGGTGTTATACACCCGCAGCGATTGGGCAGGCGGCGGCAGGGTTGGCGGGCTGGTTTTACCATCCAGCGGATAAGATGCGATCAGCCGGGGTGTATTGGAGCCCGAACAGGCGGCTGCCGTGAGCAAAAGGACGCAAACAACGAGCAGATATTTCAAGCGGGACATAAAGGCCTCCTTCGTGGGTTAATCCAACGATACAACCTTTTGGCCCTGGGCGCTTGACAGCCCGCTGACAAAGTTTTGATAAGCCGCCCAGGCTATCCCGGGCAATCTTTAATCTGCCTGGATGACACCGCCGCAGTATGCGCATTCTGCGCTTTGTTCGTCAATCCACTCCACTTCATCCGAGCGGGCCGGGGCGCCGCACTGTGGGCAGGCGGACGGCAGCCGGGCAGACGGCTGGGCAGATGATGCATCTTCTTCCTGCACGGTGGTAACTTTGATGGGCTGACCGCCAAACTCGAGCTGCAGGAGGTTGGCTTCTGAATCCATCCCTTTCATGCGCAAAAGCTGGCTGAATGCTGCCAGAAACCCTGTAACCCGCAGCAGCATCCCCAGGCGAGCGAAAGCCTTCAAGGCAGCCCGGCCATAGAGCAGAGCCAGCTCGCGATCGGGCTGCTCGGCAGCAGCCTGGGCAGCCTGGGCGTACAGGTTGGCGGACTGGCGCGGGTGGCCGGTTCGATCGGCCTGCAGCGCCAATTGGGCAAATAATGCGGCTGCCTGCTGATGACCGCCAACGGCCAGCATCTGGTTGGCGCGGCTCAGATCTTGCAAAAAAGGTCCAGGGACAGCGCCAAGCTGGGCAGCCTGGCGCAGCATTCGACGGCGACGACCATTACGAAACATAGCACTTTCTCCTGTAAAAAAAGAACACCCAAAAATCTCTTATCCCGAACTGAACAAAATTATACCGTGATCCAGTCCGGATTTGGGTGTATGCAAGCGGCTTGTATGCAGAGGCTGTCCAAAAAGTTCCTTTTTGAACAGCCTCTGCCGTATATATTGGATTCTTGGGGTACATCGACCACCACGTGTGGTGGTCGATGTACCCCAAACCCCTCTTTTCGGACAGCGGCTTGTATACACCCAAACCCAGACGACGGGGATATAATAAAGAAAACCGAATCTCAATTTAAGGAGTTCTCAATGACCGAAGCAACAACCCTCCCACCCCGCAGTGCTGTATCTGTGGAACAGACCTGGGATCTGGAAGATGTTTTCGCTACCCCAGCCGCCTGGGACGCCGCCTGCCAGGATCTGGCAGCCCAGCTCCCGGCCCTCTCTGCTTTTAAAGGCCGGGTCAGTGAAGGCCCACAGACGCTGTTGGACTTTATCGTCCTCTACGAAAAAGCCGCCATCCTGGCCGGCAAGATCGGCACCTACGCCAGCAATGCCTCGGCGGTGGACTCGCTCGATCAGGCCGCCGGCGGGCGCGCCGGGCAGGCCCGCAGTCTGATGTCTCGTTTTGGGGCGGCCGTATCATTCTATGAACCCGAACTGATGGCAGTGGGTTTTGAAAAACTGCGCGCCTGGCTGGCTGACGAGCCGCGCCTGGCTTACCTGGCCCAATATGTGGACCGGCTCGAGCGCCGGCAGGCCCACATCCGCTCCAGCGAAGTGGAAGAAGCCCTGGCGATGGCCTCGGATCCATTCTCCGGCGCCTACAACACTTTCAATGTCCTGACCGCCGCCGACCTGACCTTTGAAGCCGCCACAGCCTCCGATGGCACCCGGCTGGAAGTCGGCCAGAGCAGCATTGGCTCGCTGGTCACCCACGCCGACCGCGAAGTGCGCCGCACTGCCTGGGAAAACTACGCCGATGGTTACCTGCGCTTCAAAAACACCTTTGCCAGCGTGCTGACCACCGCCATTAAACAGGATGTCTTCACCGCCCGGGTGCGGCGCTACCAGTCTTCGCTGCACGCCTCGGTTGAGCCCAACTTCATCCCGGTGGAAGTTTTCCACAACTTCATCGGGGTCTTTAAGCAGAACCTGCCCACCTGGCACCGCTATTGGGCGATCCGCCGCCGGGCGCTGGGCTATGATTCTTTCCGGGTCTCGGATATCAAGGCTCCGCTGACCGACGCCAAGCCCAAAGTTTCTTTTGAGCAGGCTGTGGATTGGATCTGCGAGGGCATGCAGCCCCTGGGCGACGAGTATGTCGGCATTCTGCGCAAAGGCTGCCTGGAAGACCGCTGGGTGGACCGGGCGCTGAACAAGGGCAAGCGTGAAGGCGCTTTCTCCAGCGGATCGTACGGCACCCGGCCCTTCATTATGATGAGCTACTCCGACGACCTGTTCAGCCTGAGCACCCTGGCCCACGAACTGGGCCACTCCATGCACTCCTATTACAGCCGGCGCGAGCAGCCTTTCATCTACAGCCGCTACGGGCTGTTTGTGGCTGAGGTTGCCTCCAACTTCAACCAGGCCATGACGCGCAATTACCTGTTCAAGACCCAGACCGATCCCACCTTCCAGATCGCCCTGATCGAAGAAGCCATGTCCAACTTCCACCGCTACTTCTTCATCATGCCCACCCTGGCCCGCTTCGAGCTGGAAATGCACACCCGCGCCGAAAAGGGCGCCCCACTCAACGCCGATATTTTGATCGGTCTGCTGGCGGATCTGTTCAAAGAAGGCTACGGCGACGAGGTCGTTTTCGACCGCGATCGGATCGGCATCACCTGGGCCCAGTTCCTGCACATGTACCTGAACTTCTATGTCTATCAGTATGGCACCGGCATCGCCGGGGCTCAGGCCCTGGCCAACGGTGTGCTGGCGGGCAAGCCCCAGGCCGCCGAGAATTACCTGAACTTCCTCAAGGCCGGCGGTTCAACCTACCCGCTGGACACGATGAAAAACGCCGGGGTGGACCTGGCTTCCCCCGAACCGGTCGAAGCTGCCTTCGGCATGCTGGCCGATCTGGTGGAGCGCCTCGACAAGCTGGTTTAATTTTTTCAAACAAGGGGCTGTCCAAAAAGTTCCTTTTTGAACAGCCCCTTCGGTATAAATTGGATTCTTGGGGTACATCGACCACCACGTGTGGTGGTCGATGTACCCCAAACCCCTTTTTTTGGGCAGCCGCTTGTTTAACGTCAGACCGACTGCACCCGCCATACCCTCTGCGCCAAAGCTGGATAGATCTATTTGGGTGGTAAATTGTATCCATTTTGGCACTTTTGCAAGATTCTGCTCTCTGGTTAAATGAACCATCGAAACTTCCAACAGCCGTTCAAGCCGAATCTTCAATAGAGGGTACCGTGAAAAAGAATATTTATCTCCAAGTCTTGTCCATCGTAGCAATCCTCAGCCTGTTGCTCCCCCAGGGGTCCATTCGGGCAAATACGCTGCTGGCTCCAACCGTTTTTGATTGTTCAGCGGTCACGGAAATTCCCCAAAGCGAGTGTCAGACCCTGGTGACTTTTTACAATGTCACTGCGGGGGGAAATTGGGCGAATGATACCAATTGGCTGCAAACAGCTACACCCAGCGACTGGTATGGGGTGACAGTGACTCTGGGACACGTAACAGATCTCTCTCTGCCCTTCCTGGGACTGACCGGCAGTATCCCGCCGGAAATAGATAATCTAAATTACCTGATGCGCCTCGATCTGGGCTACAATAATTTAAGCGGCAGTATCCCGCCCGAACTGGGTAATATCACGAGTCTGGAAATTTTGGTACTGCATGTCAATACCCTGAGCGGCGACATCCCAACCGAGTTTGGCAATCTTATAAATCTGATATACCTCAGGCTGGGATACAACCTCCTTTCCGCCTCCGACCCGGCGCTGATTGCATTCTTGAATGCAAAAGAACCCGGGTGGGACACCACCCAGACCATCGCCCCTGCCAATTTGCATGCACAAGCAAACACCCTCTTTTGGACACCAATCCTGTATACAGGCGACGTTGGGTACTATGAAATAAGCTATGCGGCCACTCCAGATGGGTTTTACCAGGTACTGGCTAACACGGCCGATAAATCAGCCCAAATGTATCGCATCACCGAATTGCCAAGTGGATTACATTACTTCCGATTGCGGACCTACTCCACGAATAACTCAAGAGCGCTTTGGAGTGATTACACAACACCCGTGGCGGTAACCGTGCCCGTACTGGATATCATTAAGACTGCTCCCCAATGGGCTCCAGCCGGAAGCGAAATAACCTACACCCTGAAAATCAGCAATTTCAGCACCATCACGGTGACCAACATGCTGATTACAGACACAATTCCAGTCGGCGCCAACTATGTGCGCGGCGGCAGCAAAAACGGAGAGATTATTGAATGGGCTGTGCCCTCCATGGCACCAGCTGGTTCGCTGGAGGTCCAGTTCGTGGTCACTGCCACGCAAACCATCACAAACTCGAAGTATGGTGTATCGGCAGCAGGCGGCTACTCAGCAGTTGGAGAACCGCTGGTAACGAAAGGTGTCGATACATTTTGCAAATCGGTGACAGAGATACCATTAAGTGAATGCCGGGCTTTGGGTGCATTCTATTTTGCGACAAACACTCCCCGTATAAATTGGCTGCAAACACTCACACCCAGCGGTTGGGAAGGCGTGACAGTGACTCAGGGACATATAACAGACCTGTCTTTGCCGTTCAGAGGTCTGAACGGCAAGCTGCCACCCGAGATTGGTGACCTGCAGTATCTTGAACGACTGGACCTGGGCTTCAACGACTTAAGCGGCAGTATCCCGCCCGAATTGGGCAGGATAACGAATCTGGAAATTTTAGTGCTGCATGTCAACAATCTGAGCGGCGGCATCCCGACCGAGTTTGGCAATCTTATAAATCTGATATACCTCAAGCTGGGAAACAACCTCCTTTCCGCCTCCGATCCAGCGCTGATTGCTTTCCTGAATGCAAAAGAGCCCGGTTGGGATGCCACCCAAACCATTGCCCCTGCCAATTTGCATGCAGTCGGAAACACCCTCTTTTGGACTCCAATTCTGTATACAGACGGCGGCGGATTCTACGAAATAAGCCATGCGGCCGCACCAGGTGGGCCCTACCAGGTGCTGGCTAACACAGCCAGTAAATCGGCCCAAATGTACCGCATCACCGAATTGCCAAGTGGATTACATTACTTCCGATTGCGGACATACTCCATAGATAACTCAAGAGCGATTTGGAGTGATTACACCACACCTACAGCTGTAACTGTGCCGGTACTGCAGATCGTCAAGACCGCCCCCGAATGGGCTTTGTCTGGAGGTGAAATAACCTATACCCTGAAAATCAATAATTTCAGTGCCGTTACTGTGACTAATGTGCTGATTACAGACACAATCCCGGCGGGGGCGGGTTATGTGCGCGGCGGCAGCAAAAACGGAGAGGTTATTGAATGGACTGCGCCCTCCCTGGCGCCATCTGGTTCGCTGGAGGTCCAGTTCGTGGTCACTGCCACGCAAACGGTAACCAATTCAAAATATGCAGTAACCGACTCAAATGGGCACTCCGCTGTGGGAGCTGCGGTTGTCACCCAAGCAGCCAGTGCGTTTTGTGCAATGGTGACAGAGATTCCCTTGAGCGAATGCCACGCATTGGAAGCGTTTTATTCGACATTCCATAACCCGCCAAGCAGTTGGCTGCAAACACTAACACCCAGCAGTTGGGAAGGCGTGATGGTAACTCAAGGCCATGTGACGGACCTGTCTTTGCCTTTCAAACGCCTGAAGGGCAGCCTGCCGCCAGAACTTGGTGATCTGCAGTATCTACAGCAACTGGATTTGGGCTACAATAACTTAAGCGGCAGTATCCCGCCCGAACTGGGTAGGATAACGAATCTAAAATTTTTAGTGCTGTACTTCAATGCCCTGAGCGGCGGCATCCCGACCGAGCTTGGCAATCTTGTTAACCTGGAATACCTCAAGCTGGGAAATAACAGCCTGTCCGCATCTGACCCGGCGCTGATTGCATTCTTGAATACAAAAGAACCCGGTTGGGACACCACCCAGACCATCGCCCCTGCCAATTTGCATGCACAGGGAAACACCCTCTTCTGGACACCAATCCTGTACAAAGGCGACGGTGGGTACTACGAAATAAGCTATGCAGCCGCGCCAGATGGGCCATACCAGGTACTGGCTAACACGGCCGATAAATCAGCCCAACTGTATCGCATCACCGAATTACCAAGTGGATTATTTTACTTCCGATTGCGGACATACTCCACGAATTTCTGGTTGCCGGTGTGGAGCGACTATACTACACCCGTGGCGGCAACCGTGCCCGTACTGGATATCATTAAGACTGCTCCCCAATGGACTCCAGCCGGAAGCGAAATAACCTACACACTGAAAGTCAGCAATTTCAGCACCATCACGGTGACCAACATGCTGATTACAGACACAATCCCGGTGGGGGCGGGCTATGTGCGCGGCGGCAGCAAAAATGGAGAGGTCATTGAATGGGCTGCGCCCACTCTGGTGCCATCTGGTTCGCTGGAGGTTCAGTTCGTGGTCACTGCCACGCAAACCATCACAAACTCGAAGTATGGTGTATCGGCGGCAGGCGGCTACTCAGCAGTTGGAGAACCGCTGGTAACGAAAGGTGTCGATACATTTTGCAAATCAGTGACAGAGATACCATTAAGTGAGTGTCGGGCTTTGGGCGCATTCTATGTTGCAACAAACACTCCCCGTATAAATTGGCTGCAAACACTCACCCCCAGCAGTTGGTATGGCGTGACAGTGGCTCAAGGACATGTGACGGATCTGTCTTTGCCATTCTGGGACTTGAAAGGCAGCCTGCCCCCAGAAATTGGTGATCTGCAGTATCTGGAGCGACTGGATTTGGGCTACAACATCTTAAGCGGCAGTATCCCGCCCGAACTGGGTAGGATAACGAACCTAAAAATTTTAGTGCTGCACTTCAATGCCCTGAGTGGCGACATCCCGACCGAGTTTGGCAAGCTGGTAAACCTGGAATACCTCAAGCTGGGACACAACCTTCTGACCGTCTCCGATCCAGCGCTGCGGGCATTCCTGAATGCAAAAGAGCCCGGGTGGGACACCACCCAAACCGTCGCTCCCACCAATGTGCATGCCCAGAGAAATACCCTCTTCTGGACGCCGATCCTGTATACAAATGACGACGGGTATTACGAAATCAGCTATGCGGCAGCGCCTGGTGGACCTTACCAGGTGCTGGCTAACACGCCCGATAAATTGACCCAAATGTACCGCATCACCGAATTACCAAGCGGTAATTATTTCTTCCGATTGCGCACAAATGTACTCAAATTCTCATACCCCAATGTATTATCTTTTTGGAGTGACTATACTACACCCGTGGCGGTAACCATCCCCGTCCTGGATATCATTAAGACTGCTCCCCAATGGGCTGCGGCGGGCAGCGAAATGACCTACACCCTGAAAGTCAGCAATTTCAGCGCCATCCCGGTGACCAATGTGCTGATTACAGACACACTCCCGGCGGTGGCGAGCTATGTGCGCGGCGGCAGCAAAAATGGCCAGGTGGTCGAATGGGCTGTGCCCTCCCTGCCGGCATCCAGCACCCTGGATGTCCAGTTGGTCGTTACAGCCACCCAGACCATAACAAACGCAAACTATGGCGTAACTGCTGCTGGCGGCTTTTCGGCGGCGGGAAAGGCGGTCGTGACGATGATCGTAGACTCGTTTTGCGGGGCAGTTACCGAGATCCCCTTACTCGAATGCCATGCCTTAGCCACCCTTTACAGAAAGACAGGGGGGCCTCAATGGACTTTGTCGACAAACTGGCTAAAGACACCCACACCCAGCAATTGGAACGGTGTGAATGTGGCCAACAATCATGTGATCGGGCTTGACGTGTTAAACAAACAGCTAACCGGAAGCCTGCCGGTTGAAATCACCTATTTGTCAGAGCTGATCTGGCTTGAAATGGGCTACAACAATTTCAGCGGCAGCATCCCGCCCGAGCTGGGTAAGTTGACCAAACTCATTTTCTTGACTTTGAATTCCAGCCATTTCAGCGGCAGCATTCCACCCGAACTGGGCAACCTGACCAATCTGGGGATCTTAAATTTGAGCAACAATGCGCTCAGCGGCAGTATCCCGGGTGAGCTAAGTAATCTGGTTGAGCTGATTGCGCTTGACCTGGGACACAACCGTCTGTCCACATCTGACCCCAGACTAACAGTTTTCTTGAACAGAAAAAACCCGGGCTGGGTAAACACCCAGACCGTCCCCCCCGCAAATTGGGGCGTCCAAATCGCGGCAGCCGATCAGATCATCCTGTCCTGGACGCCGCTGCCATCCGCGGCAGGCGGCGGCAATTACGAGGTGTATGCCTCCACGCTGCCAGACGGGCCATTTAATCTGATAGCCGTCACCTCCTCATTACAGGAGAGTACCTTTACGCTTAAACACCTGAAACCGGCTGCCACGTATTACTTCAGTCTGCGCACTCATACACCGGCTTTTGAAGCCCAAAGGAATGAACTGTGGAGTGATTTCACGGCGATCATTTCAGCCACGACTGCCAAAGGCCAGATCTTCATCCCGGCAATCATGCGCTGAATTCACCCAACCCCAACCCTCCCTTGGGAGGGGATAAATACTTTTATGTAGTTTTGGCCGGTTTACACCGGCCAAAACTACATAAAAAAACACCCCAGCCCTTGAGGGCGGGGGCCGGGTCAGGCAAACAAATAGCGCTGGCTCAGATGGGCCGCCGTCAGATACAGGAGATGTTTCTGGAACGGCTGTAAATTGGCATACTTCAGCGCGCCCAGGCAGGAGACATACAGCGCCAGGTAAAATTCACGCGGCTGGGTGGGGTTAAACAGGCACTGGCGGGCAACCTGCGCCAGCTCGGCCAGCAAGCCCGCCAGCGGGTCGCCAGACTGGCCTTCAAACGGCCGCTGGTTGAGGATCTGCAAATAAGCCTCGGCCGAAGGCATTTGGGGGGCGATGACATGCGCCACCAGCGAAGCCCCCAGGTGACAGAAATCGAAGAGGGTGTGCCCGTCGCGGGTCATGGCAAAGTCGATCAGCCAGACAAAGCCGCCCGGCCCCACCAGAATGTTTTCCAGGTTCAGATCGCCATGGATGGTGGACTGGCTGCCGGTGATCGGCTCTTTGAGGGCAGCCGGCAGATGGGCGAGCGGATCCGGCAGGCCAAACAGATCAAAATCCTTGACCCAATCGGTGAGCAGATCACGGCGGGTGGCAATCACCCGCCCGGCAGCGCCATTTGGGTTCTGCAGCCCCATCCAGCGCACCCGCAGAGATGGGCCAGTGGGTACATCCCCCTGCAAAGACAGACTCTGACCATCCGCCCGGCGTTCGATCTGGTTAAAATCGCGCAGGGTCACCAGGTCGCCAACCCGCAGATTCAATTCGCCAGGGACACTGTGCGGGGTCAGCGTTTGGCGCCCCAGCCCAAGTCCATGAGCGCTGAGCGGTTCCAGCACCAGGTGGGTGGGCAGGACCCGGTCATATTCCTGCGCCAGACGGAAAGTATAAGACCGGCGCTGCATCCACCAGTTGGGGCCAAAGGTCTCAAACAGGCGGCGCAGCAGGGCCGGGTCAGGGTTCGCCAGCAGCGCCTGGCGCAGACTGACAGGCCGCTGGTTATCGGTGCCGATAAAGGTGTACTGGATGGCTGCCAGCCGGCTGCCGCGCACACTGACCGGCGGCTGCTGGATGCGGGCCGTGACCGGCGGCAGGGTATCTTTGACATAGCGTTCGTAATTGATGAATTCCTGTCCCATGGCCTGGACATCGCCGATCTTGATGATGGTGTGGGCGTCTGCCCGCCCATCCGGGCGCAGCGGACGGGCCAAAAAGGTGCGCGCCCCGGAATAGCCCGAGAGGAACTCGCTCTCCAGCACCAGCCGGCCGTAGCGCCGGAAAAGGGTGCGCAGCAGGTTGGCTTCCTCATTGGCCAGATGCAGCCCAGCTGGCGGTTCGATCACCAGAGCCGGGTTTGGCTCTGCCAGCTGCAGGGCTGAACGGACAAAACCAGGCTGGTAGACCAGACCAAAGACCACGATGGCAGCGCCCATCAGCAGGCCAAACATGCCGCCCGAAAGCGACTGAGCCCGGCTCAGCCCAAAAAACGAGCTGACCTGGACATTGATGCCGCGGCTGAAGACCAGAGTCTCACGCAGGGCGGCCGTTGACCCGGCCTGCGGCTGCCAGCGCAGCAGAAGGCGCACAACCAGGCGCTGCTGCCCGCTCTGGCGCGGCTGCAGGGACCAATGCCAGCTTACTTCTTCTCCAGGGGTCAGGAGCAGGGACTGCTCGCCGCCGGGCGCAATCTCAAACCCCACCCCTTCCAGGCGGGCAACGCCGAACAGGTCATAACCGGGAATCTGCGGGGTCTGGATGTCCTGGACATCGGTCTGGTGGTTGGGAAACTCGGTGCGCACCGTGTAGCCATCCAGCGAGGGGATCAACGACAGCCGGATGACATCCGAGTCGCCCAGGCGCATTTGGGGCGGATACTCCAATTCCAAAATCCGCCCTTCGGGCTGCGCTTCCGCCGCCAGGGTGGGGACGGCGGTCTGGGTGGCGGATTGGGCCTGCCCCAGGGTGGGCGCCGCGATTTGCGGAGTGGCGGTCGCCTGGATGACCGGAGACTCGGCCAGAGGGGAGGCCGTAGGCTGGGGAGCTGCCGCGGCAGGCGCAGCGGTGGGGCTTGCGGCGTTGGAAGCCGAATCCGTCGCCTGTTCGCCGACCTGGGTCTGGGCTGTGGCCCTCACTTCGGTTTGTTTTTCAGCCTCTGCGGCCGGGTTGGGCGCCTGGGCCGCCGGGGCGCAGGCATACAGCCCAGCCGCCAGGGTCACTGCAAACAAAAGCCAGAAAATGATCCGGATAACGCGCATACGCCTCCTACGGCGAAATGAACAGGGTCGGCATCAGCGGACTTTGCTCCACCAGCGCTCCGGTCGGCCAGATGGCATAGACCAGGGCAGCCAATGAGCAGAGCACAATGGCTACTCCTAAGACGATTATCAACAGCCGCAGGTTCCTTGAACGGATCATCATTAATTAGTATAACCCCAGTTCGGTCTGCTCGAATAGAGATTTCTGGTGTTTTTTTTGGGTGGCTGCGCCACCCAAAAAAAACACAACTCCGACTTGTTGAGATGATACAATACAATCTATGTCTACTTGGGATTCTTACCCTGCCACCTACCGCCAGACCGAAGTGCAGGCCATCGCTGCGGCTGCCCGGGCCGGCGAGTGCTGCGCGGTCGCCGGGCTGAGCGGTTCGGGCAAGAGCAACCTGCTCGGCTTTATGGCCAACCGCCTGAAAGCAGACCAAACCCCGGCCTTTGTGCTGGTCGACTGCAACCGGCTTGCGCCAGCCGCCAGCGGGCCGGAGCTGCTGGCTGGTTTGTTTGGTCTGATTGGATCGGCCCTGGGAACAGCGGGTGTTCAGACCTTTGAGGCGGCCGCGGCAGTCATTCAGCAGCGGCTGGCGGCAGAGCCGGTCGGTGTGTGCCTGTTATTCGACCGCTTCGAGGCCGCCGCCAGCCAGACCGGCCCGGATGGTACCGCTGCCAGCAACCTGCGCGCCCTGCGTGACCTGTACAAATACGATCTGACCTATGTCATCGCCGCCCGGCGGCCGCCTGACCCACACAACGAGCTGGCCGAATTATTCTACGCCCATACCCTCTGGTTGGGCCCCCTCAGCCTCGAGGACGCCCGCTGGACCACAAACCGCTATGCCCAGCGCCTGGGCCAGAGCTGGGACAGCAGCCGGGTGGACCGCCTGATCGAGGCGACAGGCGGGTATCCGGCCTTTCTGCGGGCGGCCTGCGAGGCCAGCGCCGCCGGCTGCCCACCCGAACTGCAGCAGCTTGCGCTCCATCCGGCGGTCAGCCGGCGTCTGACAGAATTTTTGGCCGATAAACCCACCCCGGCCGAGCTGGCTGCCAGCCGCCTGGCCGGACTGCCCCTGCTGGCGCTGGCCGGACTGCCCACCGGCTCAACCACACCTGCCGCTCAGCCCGTTTCTGTCGAGCTGACCGCCAAAGAGCATTTGCTCTACAGCTATTTCCAGGCCCATCCCAACCAGGTTTGCGAAAAAGATGATCTGGTGCATGCTGTCTGGCCGGAAGATGTCATCTTTCAAACCGGGGTTCGCGACGATAGCCTGGCCCAACTGGTGCGCCGGCTGCGCGAAAAAATTGAGCAAAACCCTTCCAGCCCCCAGCACATCCTGACTGTGCCTGGCCGAGGTTACCGTTATCACCCATAAAACAAACCCAGATTTATCCCACATCTAACCCACATTTATCCCACAAAACCCACATGAACAAACCTGTTGAAGTTTTGATTACCCTGCCTTTTCCCGACCCGCTCATCCAAAAGCTGAACAATGTCTCGCCGCGCCTGCATATTTCAGTCTATAAAGCGCGCAAAAGCGAAGATATCCCGGAAGAAGTCTGGCGCAGCGCCGAGATTTTGTACACCAGCCGGCTGCTGCCGCGCCCGGAACAGGCCCCCAACCTGCGCTGGATCCAATTTCACTGGGCCGGGGTTGACCATGCCCTGGAAGCCGCCATCATGAAAAAGACCGACCTGCAGGTCACCAGCCTGTCTGGAGCGGCGGCCAGCCAGATGGCTGAGTTTTCTCTGATGATGATGCTCAATCTGGGGCACCACATCCCGCAGGTTTTCAGCCTGCAGCGCCTGGCCGAATGGCCGAACGACCGCTGGGAGCGCTTCACTCCGCTGGAACTGCGCGACAGCACAGTGGGGATTGTGGGTTACGGCAGCATCGGCCGCGAGATTGCCCGCCTGCTGACCAGCTTTGGGGCAACCATTCTGGCTGCCAAGCGGGACGCCATGCATCCCGAAGACAGCGGCTACACCCAGGAGGGCCTGGGCGACCCGGAGGGCGACCTGGTGCGCCGGCTTTATCCCTTCCAGGCGCTGCGCTCGATGCTCAAAGAGTGCGATTATGTGGTGGTAGCGGTGCCGCTGCTGCCCGCCACGCGCGGGTTGATCGGTGCGCCTGAACTGGCAGCCATGAAACCCACCGCCTTCCTGGTGGATATTTCGCGCGGCGGGGTGATTGATATGGATGCTCTGATCAGCGTGCTGCGCGAGGAAAAGATCGCCGGCGCCGCCCTGGATGTGTACCCGCAGGAACCTTTACCCGCCGACAGCCCGCTCTGGCGTCTGCCGAATGTCATTCTTACCCCGCATATTGCCGGCTTTTCTCCGCATTACGATGAGCGGGCCGTTGCTCTGTTTTCCGAGAATCTGATGCGCTATCTGTCCGGCTTGAAGTTATACAACCTGGTTGATCTATCTCTGGGCTATTAAAACATGACGCCTCCCGAATTTAACGTTCGGGAGGCGTCATGTTTTACCAGCCTTGCCCATCCCCCCGATCAAATAGAGGGACTTTGAACGTGCTTTGCACGTTCAAAGTCCCTCTATTTGAAAATTTCTCCCCCTCTTTCCTGACCAGGATACTATTGGCGAATCGATTTAGGTGTTCATTCACCCACCCCCCGGCCCCCGCCCTCAAGGGCGGGGGTGTTTTATTATGTAGTTTTGGCCGGTTTACACCGGCCAAAACTACGAAAAAGTATGGGCTGGGGATGGCAAAAATGATTCACCAACAGTATCCTAACCAGGGGGTGATCGGTTGAATCTGGTTAAATACAAAATCGGGCGGCCAGGCCGCCCGATTTTGTATTTAAATTCTATGAAGCTGGGCGAGGCTCTAATTCAATCGTGATCTCTTCCTCGGCGCCATCCCGGACAATGGTCAGGGTGATGGTGTCGCCTGGGCGGGTTTTGAGCGCCACATAGACCAGCATATCGTCAAACGATTCCACCGGCTGGCCTTCAATCGCGATCACCACATCGCCGCCCACGTCGGTCGGGCGTCCATCCACGGACAGGGTATTATTAGCGCCGCGCAGACCGGCCTTTGCAGCCGGGCCGCCCTCTACAACCTGCCAGATATAGGCGCCCTTTTCCACCGGCAGATCCATGCCTTTAATCAGTTCATACGACAGTTCCGAGCCGCGCACACCGATCCAGGGCCAGGTGAACGAACCTTCATCAATCAAAGAAGGCACAACCAGCTCAATAATGCTGACCGGGATGGCAAAACCTACGCCGCTGTTGGCCCGCGAGCCGTCGGCAGTTTCGATCTGGTCATTAATCCCAATCACCTCACCGCGCAGGTTTAAGAGCGGGCCACCCGAGTTGCCCGGGTTAATCGCCGCGTCGGTCTGGATGCTTTGCGGGATAGAGAAGACATTCAGCGCCGGAATGGTCCGGCCGAGGGCCGAGATGATACCGCGGGTCAGGCTGCCGCTCAGGCCAAAGGGGTTGCCAATCGCCACCACAGTCTGCCCAACCTGCAGCTCTTCCATCGAGCCCATCGGCAGGGGACCAACCCCGGCGGGCATGTCTTCCACCAGCACTGCCGCCAGGTCGCTGTTCAGATCGTAGCCCAGCACTTCACCCTGGCGGATGGTGCCATCCGAAAAGCGCACATCCACCTGTTCGGCATCCTGCACCACATGGGCATTGGTGACTATGTGCCCGGCATCATCATAGACAAAGCCAGAACCCTGGGAAAACTGGAGTATATTTCCATTTCCATCATCGGCATAAATGGTGATGTTGACCACCGATGGGTTGACCTGGGCGTAGAGGGCTACAAGCGAATCGTCGCCCGGGGCGCTGGCGTCAGGATCCAGGGTGGGCAGAATTTGGGGCGAAACAGGCTGGACCTGCTGGGGCAGATCCAGCTGAGCTTCTGGGGTGGGAATTCTCCGGCTGGGGAAAACCGAACTGCAAGCCAGGCTGGTGACCAGCACCAGGGCGGACAGCATGAGAAATGGTTTCGTAACGTTTTTTGTTGTATTCATACTTATATCTCCTGAAAAAACCGGCTTACGCCAGATTGTGCGATATCACAAGCCAATAAAGATCGGACTGGCTGAAAAAACCAGGCCCGCCATACCATCTCGATAAAGAGGGGGTGCTTTTTTTTGGCGGGCGAAGTCCGCAAAAAACACCCAACTTCCTCCACTTATTCAGAATAATACAGGGTTACAGTATATCCGAATTTGTTTGTGTAGAATCTAAAATAAATATAAGAAAATCTGGCTGCCTGTGAGAAAATTTGCCCTGTCGCCAGCGCAAATGAAAGTTGATTTTTGGCTTGTTTGTTGCGGGCTATCGCCCGCAACAAACAAGCCAAACCCCGACTTGAGCCAGCCAATTTTGCGCCAAAATTATTTGGATGGTAGAATCACAAACAATTCAATTTGCTGGCGAGGCGTCCAATCCAGATTGCAGCCGCACCCGGCAAAACCACAAGGAGACTGCATGAGCGAATTCCGCATGGAACACGACCTGCTTGGCGAGCGACCGGTACCGGCCGAACGCTATTATGGCATTCAAACGCTGCGCGCCCTGGAAAACTACGACATCACCGGCATCCCCATCTCGCACTATCCCAATTTTATCTACTCGCTCGCCGAAATAAAAAAAGCCGCAGCCCTGGCCAATACCCGGCTGGAACTGCTGGACGAAAACATCTCGGCGGCCATCGTCAGGGCCTGTGACCGGCTGCTGAGCGGTGAATACCTGAGCGAGTTTGTGGTGGATGTAATTCAGGGCGGTGCAGGGACCTCGACGAACATGAACGCCAACGAAGTCATCGCCAACCTGGCCCTCGAAGATCTGGGCCACCCCAAAGGCGCTTACGAGATCGTGCACCCGCTCAACCATGTCAACATGTCACAGTCCACCAACGATGTCTACCCAACGGCCCTGCGGATTACCCTGAGTAAAGAACTGGACATTTTATACAAGAAGATGGGCCGGCTGGAACGCTCGCTGCTGGCCAAGGCAGCAGAATTTGGGGATGTGATCAAGATGGGCCGCACCCAGCTGCAAGACGCCGTCCCCATGACCCTGGGCCAGGAATTTGAAGCCTGGGCTGTGATGGTCAACGAAGATATGCACCGGGTTATTGAGGCCCAGGCCCTGATCCATGAGATCAACATGGGCGCCACTGCCATCGGCACCGGTCTGAACGCCCACCCCGAGTACGCCAATCTGGTGACCGAAATTTTAGCCCAGGTCAGCGGCGTCAAGGTGGTGCTGTCTGAAAACCTGGTTGAGGCCACCCAGGACACTGGCGCCTATGTCCAGCTTTCGGGCGTGCTGAAACGGGTGGCGGTCAAGGTCTCCAAAGTCTGCAACGACCTGCGCCTGCTGTCCTCCGGGCCGCGCGCTGGGCTGGGTGAAATTAACCTGCCCGCCATGGCGCCGGGCTCTTCGATTATGCCGGGCAAAGTCAACCCGGTCATTCCCGAAGTCGTCAACCAGGTGGCCTTTGAAGTGATGGGCAACGATGTCACCGTCTCCATGGCTGCCCAGGCCGGGCAGCTTGAGCTGAACGTGATGGAGCCGGTCATCGCCTTCAACCTGCTGCGCTCGATTGACATGCTCGGGCGGGCCTGCCAGACCCTGGCCGAGCGCTGTGTGGACGGCATCACCGCCAACCGCGAGCACTGCCGCCAGATGGTCATGCACAGCATCGGTCTGGTGACAGCCCTCAACCCTTACCTGGGCTATGAAAAGTCGACCGAGATCGCCAAGGAAGCCCTGGCAACCGGCGGATCGGTGTACCAGATTGTGCTGGACAAAGGCTACATGAGCAAGGACGAGCTGGAAGAGATCCTCCTGCCGGAGAATATGACCCGGCCGAGGTTTATTCGGAAGAAGGGGGCGGCGGCGTAGAAAAGTAGGATGGAGACAAAAAAACCTCACCCCGGGTTGAGTACAACCCACCCCTCTCCCGCAGGGCGAGGGGACGACGCGCTCCCTTCTCCCAGTGGGAGAAGGGTCGGGGATGAGGGTCCTTCCCACCCCACCAAGCCAGCACTCCCCCCAGAACTCCTGGAGCGCTGCCGCGAACTGCGTCAGAGTGCGACAACTGCCGAGAGTTTACTCTGGCAGATTATTCGCAACCGGCAGCTAGGCGGAGCGAAGTTCCGCCGGCAACATCCAACCGCTGGATACATCCTGGATTTCTATTGCCATGAAGCCCAACTGGCGGTTGAGCTGGACGGCCGCGGCCATCTGGAAGAAAAACAAATGAATTATGATATGGAGCGGACAATGATTTTGAATGCACTGGGTGTCCGGGTGCTGCGCTTCTGGAACCACGAAGTGCTCAATAACACCACAAGTGTGCTCGAAGTGATTTATGCTGCCTTGCTGGAAACGCAAGTCCTGCGATAGGACTGGATGTGTTCAGGAATTGTCACACAACAATCACTAACCTGCCCCCATCAATCCGGACGAGCCGCACGGCAGCCCGGCCGGGTTCAAGCCACGCCAGGCTGAGCCGATCGGGCAGAACGGCGGGAGTAGCGGCCCGGTAGCTGTGGGGTCGGACTGCCTGGGCTGCGCTGCGGAACAGCTCGCCGTCATAGTCCGGGTCCACCTCCCAATAGTCCAGGTCTGCCAGCAGGGCAGGCGGCAGGATCACCTGCCCATCCTGGATCTGCGGGACGGCGCCTGGTTCGCCTGAGGGTTGGGGAGCGAGAGCGCAGACCTCAAGATTGAACTGGAACGGCAGGCTGGTCGTCTCCACCAGACGGCTAATCTGGGTCTGGACCGCCCGCCAGGCCCCGTCGGTGGAGATGAAGCGCCGTCCGTGCAGGCTGGCGGCGGCAGCCGTGGTGCCCGAGCCGCCAAAAAAGTCGGCTACCAGGTCGCCCGGGTTAGACGAGGCCAGGATGATCCGCTCCAGCAGGGCCAGTGGTTTTTGGGTGGGGTAGCCGGTGCGCTCGTTGTGCAGGCGGGCCACCACCGGGAAATACCACCAGTCTTCAGGGACTTTGCCGCGCTCCAGGTCGGGCACTTTGCCAAAACCAGCTTTGGCCGAGGAGGCAAAGGTCTTGATGGTAACCGGGTCGTAAGGCTGGCGGACGGCATCGACATTAAAGGTGTACTGGTCGCTTTTGGTATAGACCAGGATCGTGTCGTGCTTGCGGTTAAAGGCGCTGCGGATGGGGGATGGCCCGTGGTAGACCCAGACTATTTCATTCAAGAGCCTGTCCGGGCCAAAGATCTCGTCCAGCAGGACGCGGGCATAGGCGCTGGCGTGCCAGTCCAGGTGCAGGTAGAGTGTGCCATCCGGGGCCAGCAGACGGTACATGGCCTGCAGGCGGGCGTAGAGCATGTCCAGGTAGACGTCCAGGTTGGGCCAGTGGTCGGGATAGCCGGCGGCCAACTGCCAGTCCTGCGGGCGGCGTGAGTCTTCGCCACGTCCGATGCGGGCAGCGAAGTGTTTGTTGGTGAAGAAAGGCGGGTCAACATAGATCAGATTGATCTTGCCGGCCAGCTCGGCCTCCAGGGCAGCCATCACCTTCAGGTTATCCCCCAGAATGACCTGATTGGACGCAGCCGCGTCCGGATAGCCCGATCCATGCGGATAGATCAGGCTGTCCGGTCTCAGCGTCCCATCAGACCCTGTGAACGGCTGTTTGGAAGCCCAGGTTAGTATCGGCATAGGTGGATTATTTTCCTACCCACCAGAGGTGGGTAGGAAAATAAATCTATTACTTGCCGAATTTGGCTTTGAGCAGGCTTTCGAGGGTGGGCTGCCCAATTTCCTGCAGTTCGTAGCGCACGCGCTGGGCGGGCTTGTCGATCTTGAGGATGCGGGTCAGATCGATCGGCGTGCCGATGATGACCATATCCACATCGGCGTTGCGGATCGTCTCTTCCAGGTCGCGGGTCTGGGCCTCGCCGTAGCCCATGGCGGGCAGGATGGGGCCGGTCTTGGGATATTTCTCGTAGGTGGCCTTGATCGAGCGAACTGCGAAGGGACGCGGGTCCACAATTTCGGCGGCGCCAAAGCGGCGGGCAGCCACCCAGCCGGCGCCGTAGGCCATTTCGCCGTGGGTCAGGGTCGGGCCGTCTTCAATCACCAGGACGCGCTTGCCGCGGATGGCAGCCGGGTCATCCACAAAGAGGGGAGAGGCGGCTTCGATCACGATGGCGTTGGGGTTGGCTGCCTGGATGTTCTGGCGCACCTTGATAACGTTATCGGCGTTGGCAGTGTCAACCTTGTTGATCACAAAGATATCGGCATCCCGCAGGTTGGTTTCGCCGGGGTGATAGGTCATCTCGTGCCCGGGGCGGTGGGGATCCACCACAACTACCTTGAAGTCCGACTGGTAGAACGAGAAGTCATTGTTGCCGCCATCCCAGAGGACAATGTCCACTTCCTGTTCGGCCTGGCGCAGAATGGCTTCGTAGTCCACACCGGCATAAACGATCACACCGTTGTCGAGATGCGGTTCGTATTCCTCGCGCTCTTCAATGGTGCATTCGTGTTTGTCGAGGTCCGAATAATCGGCGAAGCGCTGAACGGCCTGTTTGACCAGATCGCCGTAGGGCATGGGGTGGCGGATGGCAGCCACTTTGTAGCCCATGCTGCGCAAAATGAGCGAAACCCGGCGGGTGGTCTGGCTTTTACCAGAACCGGTGCGCACAGCGCAGACCGAGACAACCGGTTTGGTGGATTTGAGCTGGGTGTTCTTGAGGCCCATCAGGCGGAAATCGGCGCCGGCAGCCAGAACGGTGGAAGCCTTATGCATGACATATTCATGGGGCACATCGCTGTAAGCAAAGACAACCTCGTCGGCGTTGTGCTCTTTGATTAATTTCACCAGGTCAGATTCGGCGTAAATCGGGATCCCGGCAGGGTAAAGCTTGCCAGCCAGTTCCTTGGGATAGGTGCGGCCTTCGATATCGGGGATCTGGGTGGCGGTGAAGGCCACCACCTGATAAGCCGGATTGTCGCGGAAAAAGACGTTGAAATTGTGGAAGTCGCGCCCTGCAGCGCCCATGATGATCGTACGGATAGGCATTTTGGTTTTAACTCCTTACAAAATTTTTTTTATTATGAAGGATGGGTGTGCTTTTACGCACACCCATCCTTCATAAAACAATTTACATAACTTCGGGGGCAGCAATCCCCAGCAGATTCAAATTATTTGCCAGAGCCTGGCGGACAGCCGCTACCAGGCGCAGCCGGAAGGCTCGCACGGCCGGGTCAGCCTTCATCACCGGACAGGCATTGTAAAAGTCGGTAAAGGCCTTGGCCAAGTCGTAGGCGCTGTTGGTCAAAAAGAGCGGGCGATACTCGGCGGCAGAGCGCTGGACTTCATTGGGCAGGCGCGAGATCTGGTCAATCAACTGGATCTCGCTGGGGTCCAGGCTGTATTCGGGCTGGAGCGAGGCAGGCAGGGCGTTTTCATACCCGGCCTTGCGCAAAATGCTGTTGGCGCGCACATGGGCGTACTGGATGTACGGGGCGGCCTGGCCATTAAAGTCCAGGGCGCTCTGCCAGTCAAAGACGGCAATCTTGGCGTTGTCACGCGCCAGCATGGGGAATTTGATCGCCCCAATGGCCACATCTTTGGCCACCTGGAGTTTAATGGCTTCATCCAGATCCTGGCTCTTCTCGCCAACAGCCGCCAGCGCCCGATTGGTGCTTTCGCGGATTAAGTCTTCCAGCAGCACCACCGTGCCCTCGCGCGAGGCCATGACCACATTGCCGGGCAGGGTTACAATTTCGTAGGCCACATGCATGCAGCGGGAGGCCCAGGGATACCCGGCCAGCTCCAGGGTCTTGAAGACCTGGGAAAAGTGTAGCGACTGGCGCACATCCACCACATAGACGGAGCGCACCAGGTCGGGGTAGTCGGTGAACTTGATCTTCGCAAGGGCCAGGTCTTCGGTGGCATAGAGGGCGGTGCCATCTGAGCGCAGCACCACCAGGGCGCGGTATTTCTCTTTGCTCAAACCGAGCAGGTCGTCAATCTTAACCACCACCGGGCCGCCGGTCGAGCGTTCGTCCTGGGCGATGTTTTGGGCGATCAGTTCATTGACCAATTCTTTGCCGGGGTGTTCGGCGTCGCTGTTGCCATATTCACGGTCAAAACGAATGTCCAGCACCTTGTACATGTCGCTGAACCCATCCAGCGACCACTGGCGGGTTTCCTGCCAGAGGGCCACAATCTGCGGGTCGCGCTGGTCCCAGCGCACATAAAGTTCGCGCACTTCTTTTTCCAGCTCGGGGTCAGCTTCCAGACGTTTGGTGGCTTCAGCGTAAAGCGCACCCATCCAGCGGGTTACATCCGTCTCGGGCTTCTCGCCGGCGTGAAACTTCTGATAATTCCAGAGCCACTTGATCACATGCAGGCCAATATCGCCATAATAATTGGCGCGCACCACATCATAGCCTGCGCCTTCCAAAATTCGGCAGAGGGCGTCGCCCAAAATGGCACTGCGCAGATGGCCCACGTGAAAGGCCTTGTGGGTGTTGGGCTGCGAAAACTCCACCATCACCCGCTCGTGCTTGGCAGCGCCGTGCCCAAAGGCCGGGCCCTGCTCCAAAACCTCATCCACCACCCGGCGGGCATACTCGCCAGAGGCAAAATACAAATTCAAACGGCCTTTGACGCCTTCCACCCGCGAAAAGCCAGCCGGAGTTCCCAGGGCTTCGGCCAGGCTGATGGCCAGTTCCTGAGCATGCTGCTGGACATTGATGCTTTGCCCGCTGGTCTCCTTGATCTGGCGGGCATTGGCCGCAGCCAGGGCAAAGAAATTGGTGGAAATTCCCCACTCGCCCGAAAACGGGATCGGCGACCAGCTGAAGACCTCCGGATCGGGGAGGTTATGGCTGGCGCAGTAGCTGCGGATTTGCTGCTCAATGGCGTTTTGTTCGCGCTGAAACATATGGTTCGTCAATCCTTTATCGAAATGAATCAGAAAGATGTTCAGGCCATCTTTCTGCTGATAAGAGAATTATATCACGCTGAATTTTAACCTCAAAGTTTGCGAGTGCCACTTTGAATTACGTCAGTTCGGTCCAAGAGATTTTTGGGTGTTTTTTTGGTGGCGCAGCCACCAAAAAAACCACCCAAATAACATCCTGTTAAAATTAACACTTTTTGGCGTTTTTTTAAGCGTATACTGAATAAGAGCCAATGGATTCAGAAGTCTGTCAAGCATCGGTCTATAGTTTGTTTTGGGCGCAAAGCGCCCAAAACAAACTATAGAATCATGTTTGACATAACATTCAGCAGTCTCACGAAAGGAAAACCCGATGAGTGATCAGACACAAATCAAAGCCACACCGGACCGGCTGCGGCGGCTGGCTGAAGCAGACCTGCTCAACGCCGCCCAACTGGACGAGGCGCTAAAAATGACCGGAGCGCTGCCCAACCTGACCCGCTGGCGCTGGTTCCTGGACTACCTCCTGCTGGTCCTTGGGGCAGCGATGGGGGTTGCCGGGATCTTCTTTTTCTTCGCTTACAACTGGAACGGTCTGCCGCGCTTTGCCAAGCTGGGGCTGCTGGAACTGCTGGTGACGCTCAGCGCGCTGGTCGCCATCCGGATGAAATTGAAAGGTCACCCGGCGCTGATCACCCTGACGGCGGCGGCTCTGCTGACCGGCGGTCTGCTGGCGGTCTACGGTCAAATCTACCAGATCGGGGCCGACTCGTACCAGTTGTTCCTGACCTGGGCGCTGCTGATCACCGGCTGGGTGATCGTCAGCGATTACACCCTGCTGTGGGCCATCTGGCTCGTTCTGGTAAACCTGGCCCTGTCTTTCTTCTGGCGGCAGCGGCTGGGCGAGGAAACCTTTGGCTTTTTCTTTGTTTCTTTTTGCATCCTGAATGGGCTGGCGCTGGCAACCTGGGAAGGCGCGAAACGCCGCTTTACCTGGCTGGGTACGCGCTGGACCCCGCGCCTGGTGAGCCTGGCGCTGGTGCCGGGGTTGACCAGCCCGATGATCTACTGGCTGTGGGCCAACCTGGGTTCGTCAGATTACGAATACTACCGTACCTTCCTGGAGCCTGGCGACCATGCCGCCGCGGCCCTCTACCTGCCGGCCCTCGCTGTTCTGCTCTGGTTTTACAGCCGCCGCGAACATGATCTGTTTATGCTGGCGATCAGCCTATTCAGCCTGATGACCTGCCTGACCACAGCCCTGATCAGAATCATGCAGTTTAGCAATCCATTGGATTACCTGCTGGTGGGCGGGGCGATTGTGCTTCAGGCAGGCCTGATCGTAACCGTCCTGCGCAAGATAGCCAATTCCTGGGAGGCAGCCGCATGAACACAAATACATGGTCCATCCAACGGGTATGGGAACATCTCTTCGCTGGGGATCCGGACGCAGCAGAGTCTCTGGCAGAGGCAGCGGCGGAACTGAAGCACTCTGGCGGGTCACCCTGGTATGTCCAGACCATGGTGGCGGTCAGCGCCTGGATTGCCGCGGCGATGTTAATTGCATTCATGTTCATCAGCAAATTATTGGATTTTAATTCAAGCAGCGCTGCCTTTGGGCTTGTATTTATCACCAGCGCCACAGTACTGGCATACCTTGGGCGCAGGCTGATGTTCGCCGGGCAGCTGGCGCTGGCGCTCAGCCTGGCGGGGCTGGTGCTTTTTGGGATTGGCGCAGCTTCGATCTTCGAGAATAATTTCAGCCTTACAATTTTGAGTATCACGGTGCTGGAAATTATTTTGCTGCTGGTCTATCCAAGCAGTACGCGCCGCTTCATTTCGGTTTTGCTGATCTACAGCACGCTCGAGACCTACATCTATCAGCAAATCGGCCCATGGGTCAACAGCTATAACAGCCTGAACAACAACTTATACAGCGCTTCGCAGGCAGCTTTGGTCTGCCTGACCGCGGCTGCTGGCCTGTATCTGTGGGAGCATGAGAGCAAGCTGCAAACCAGCCGCCTGCGGGGACTGCTGACACCCCTGGGGTTTGGCATTCCTTTCGCCTTTGCGGGGCTGACCGGTTTGCATTCGTTCATGGGTGACAGCTATTTCTACACCGCCGCACCTTTTATCTGGCTGGAAACGGTGGGCATCGCCGGGCTGCTGGTCTGGCTGGAGCTGAAAATCTTGAAAGAAGTGGGTGAAACACCCGGCAGGCGGATGAAAGCTCCGCTGGTGCTGCTGGCAGCGACCGGGTTGTTGGCGCTGGCGCTCAACGGCGCACCCGGAGCGCTGGGGTCGCTGCTCTTCCTGGCGTTGGGTTTCCGGCGCGGGCGCTGGTCGCTGGTGGGGCTGGCGGGGATTTTCCTGGTGACATTCTTCTCGCGTTACTATTACATGCTTAACTTCAGTCTGCTGATCAAGTCTTTGGGGCTGATGCTGGGAGGCGGCATTTTGCTGGGGGCGCGCTACTGGATCCAACGCACCCGGCTGTCAGAAACAGCTGTCAGCCAGCCTTTAGCGGTGGAACAGCAAGCAGACGCAGCAGCAGTTGAAACCACAGCCCCAGCTGAGGAGGCTTAAGATGAACTACCGAAATCTAATTACCTGGGCCACCCTGGCGCTAATCCTGGTGGTGGCAAATGTGATGGTCATGCAGCGCGAAATCCTGCGGGCAACCGGTCAGATCATTTTGCTGGAACTTGCGCCGGCAGACCCGCGCTCGATGCTGCAGGGCGACTATATGCGCCTGAATTACAGCCTTTTTGATGATCTGCGCGACGCAAAGCCAGTACAAAGCGGACGGATCGTGCTGAAGGTAAACCCCACAACCCGGGTTGCCAAGTTTTTGCGAGTCGACAACGGTGCGCCCCTGGAAAAGAATGAAATCTACCTGAACTTTATCCGTCTGGATTGGTGGAGCTACACCATCGGCGGTGAAGCTTTCTTTTTCCAGGAAGGCCAGGCCGATTTTTACAGCCAGGCAAAATTTGCCGAACTACGCGTGGCAGCCAGCGGCGACAGCCTGCTGTTTGGCCTGCGTGACGAAGACCTGAAGTTGTTGGGGGAAACGCGCTGAGAAACCAGATTCTTGGGGTAAATCTACCACCACGTGTGGTGGTAGATTTACCCCAAGAATCTGGTTATAGTCAGTTTTTGCGCTTGGCTTCGTCTACTTTCTCGCGCACAACCTTGATTGCATTATCCGCCGCCAGGCGCGGGTCAAACCGCCAGATCGATTGCCCAAAACCAGTGGCATTAATCTGGCGAAAATAATCATCATCCGGGAAAGTGACATCAATTTTATCGCCGCTGACCAGGGAAAGGCTCAGCGAAGGCACATTCTCCATGGAGATTTTCTCGTTGTTATCAGTTTCCACTTCACGATAGCCCTTCATTGTGCGAATCGTGACGACATCGATGTAATGCTGCCCGGTGGTACGCTCGCCGCTCTGCCGCCCGGTGATGAAATCATAAAACGTGCCGTTCGTTGCCAGCACATCCTCCGCTACAAGAATAAACTCGATATTGTAAACGCCATAAAAATCGGCAAAGGTGCCATCAGGCATAATCACAAACTGGCGCGCCCGCAGGTGTTTGGCCCGGTCTGAGTTTCGATCGCGATAGGGCATGGGGATCAGTTCGCTTAACTGCAGTTCAGCAGGGCCGCGGATACAGAAGGGATTTTTAGCATCCAACACGGGGATCAAACGATCCCGCAGACCGGAGCGATCGGCAGCCGTTTCCGCTAAAGCGTCAATATCTTCTTTGAGCCAGCGATCTACCTGATCATTTGAAACAGGCTCAGGGATCTGGGCGATCAGGGCATCAATTTTTGCGTGCAAATCCATTACGCGCTGGCTGTAGGGCGGATAGGTACTGTCAAATTCATCGGTTGCCGCCGAGATTTTTTCCGGAATTATCTGGAGCAAACTTTCAACCTCAGCCAGCCGCCGATCCTGGGGAGTTCGGCCTGCTGATACATCCAATCTGGCTGCTGCAACTCGATCAGCCGCCTGCTTTACGGCTTGATTATTGGCCTCAATCCGTTTGGACAGTGGTGAACGCCCGGCTGCCACATCGGCCGATACCCCATCGATACGTGCCTGAACCTGCTGGATGCTCTGGCTGTTTTGTTCCAATCTTTTGGCGTATGGTGTCCGCCCGGCTGCCACCTCAGCCCGCGCCGCGTCCATCCGGCCTGGAATTTGCTGGATGGCCTGATTCAGGCGGCCGACATGCTGTTCGTACTCCACACGATTTTTCTCCAATAAGATCCCCTTTTGGATATCAATTTTTTGTTGAGATGGACCGCGAGCGCCAATTAACTGCCAGACAGCGAAGATAAACAACGGCACTCCAATCGAACAACACAACAACATCAAAAGCGGCCCATTGGCTGCCTCCGTTGACCATGGAAGCGCATTGAATGTAATCAGCAGCCCCCAACAAATACCCAACATAAACGGCAGGCTGGCAAGCATGGCGATGATACCGAAGGTCCGTTTGCTGCTTATGCCTTTGCTGAGCTGCTCAACCGCCTGGCGTTCTGCTCCAAGCTCAAACTGCTGCCGGATGCCCTTGGCCTTTTCAATTTCGCCAACCACGTTCGTCCGCTCATCTTCTAATCGGATCAATTGGTCAGCCAGAAAGCGCTGTGTATCGGCCAAAATTTTTTCACGCTCTGCTGCCAGCCGTCCCTGCTCTTCTTTTAATTTTTGAGTCTGCTCTGCCAGATATTTCTGCACTTCCAGGTTCAGTTTGTCGCGTTCACCCAACAGACGGGCGTGTTCATTCTCAAGCCCTTGAACCAACCCACCCAGATGTTTCCTTGAGTCTTCCTGCAGTTTTTCACGCTCGCTGAGCAAATTGGCCTTTTCAGTGTTCAACTTCTGGATCTGGTCATTAAGGCGCTGCCGGGATTCACTGACTTTCTTTTCCAGCTCAGCCAGCTCCTTTTTTTGCAGCTTTCCGAGGTCTTCTTTGCGGATCCGAAAAAAATAATCCCAAAGCGCAACCCGCTTTTGGCGGGATGGGTCGCGGGCTGCTTCTTTGACCAGACTGTCCCGGTCTTTCCGGCTGGGCATGTAAGGCATATCACCCAGGTATTCCCAGATATCGGTCGAATAATCAGGCAGGTCGGTCAGTGTTGGCAGCATGTTCGTTCTCCTAAATTTGTAAACCCAGTTTTTGGCGAGCCAGCGAAGACATGCTGATCCGCTTCACCCAAATCAAATCTTCTGCAGATAGAGATTTCTTGTGGATTCTTTCGGCTATATCGGCCAGATTGATATTGCTGCCGCTTGCCCGCCCATGGTAATGGTAATAATCAATCTCCAAAACCGCCAGGCAAACCAACGCCAGGAGTGGGTTCTCCAATTTCTTTTGAGCCGTCCGCAGGTATTTTTCCAGTTCAGTGCGTTCACCAGGCGACATCCGGCCAAATGGGGCGCTAAACATCAGTGCAAGGCCTAAATACAGGTTTGCTTTTCCAACCAGTGGAGAATCGTCTGGAACAGCCTTTAAAAGCGCTTTGACACCTTCGTAATCGTTTTGCGCAAGCATATCTTCGGCCTGCAGCAGCAACCTGGATTGATGCTCGCTCTCACCAGCTTTTTCGGAAATGAGCACAGTTTTGCTGTCTGCCCCGCTGCGTACCAACAAATCTGGGGTGTTTTCCTCTTCTGAAAATCCTTCCAGAAGCAGAGCAGTCACACCGTGATCAAACGCTTCTTGAACTGTGCGGGCAAAGCCCAGGGCGCGATAAAACGAAGCTGAAAATATGACCGCCGCGGCATCGTTAAACGATGCCCGCATTCCGACAACAAAATCAACAGTTTCTTTAAGTGAGTCGGCCTGAACCTGGGAATAACAGGCATTCAACAGGACGAGCCTGATATTATCTTTCAAGGTGGTCAGGAGTGCTTTCATAGCCCGGGCGGACACAGGTTTGGGTTGGCCCAAATTGTCCATGAGGAAAATTTCGCCCGTCTCTGAGCCATGCCCACTGAAGTGGATAATATGCGGTTTATGCATATTCAGTAGCTGAATGAGATCATCTGGCCGGACTGCCCAGGCTGAAATCAGTTCCAGCGCGTCCCGATGCTCGGATGCGCGAATTTTCTCAGTGATCGCCCGAATTTCTTCGTCCAATTTCAGCCTGGGTGTCACTGCCGGATTCGCTGCCAGAAAAAGGATTTTCAACTTATTCACGCCAACCTCTTTTCCCTCTTTGTGAAACAACACACCAAAGCTGACTTTTTACCTTGCCAGAGAATATTGGACAAAAACGACAAAACTTAATAGCTTTCATTACTATACAGTATTTTAAACTTTTGTCAACAGATATTTGCGCCAGGGCAGGCTTTTCTTAAGGTCTGAAAACCCTGCCGCCAACATATCGAAAATATGAATTTTGGGTGTTTGTTGCGGGCGGTAGCCCGCAACAAACACCCAAAACCCGACTTTAAGAAAAGCGTTGATTTGTGGGTTCGGTATGTGGGTCATTGAAATTCACCGTGATAAAGACCATATTGGGGTACTTTCACTGCAATTCCCAGAGAGCCAGTATTGTGCAGACAAATACTATATGGTAGAATAATAGAACATAAGTTCTTTTTATTCTGCCACAGGAGGGGCCCATGCTTACTTCACTTCGAATTGTTGATCTGACCACGACCAGTATCGGGAAAAAAACAGAACACAGCTTTACAGTGCGTGTGTCGGGGGAGAAAATCCAGGGACGCGAGCTGCTCCGGCTGCGCATTTTCCAGGAAGTGGAAGATTACAACAGCCGGCAGCCGGCTGTTTTCAATATGCTTGTCCAACCCGGTGAGACCGAACGCACCCTGAATGGGTACAGGTTCGCCAAACCACGCCTGGTGAACCCGGAGGCCCAATTCAAAAAAGCCGTTGAGGCTTTTGAGAGCAACGGTTTTATCATGCTGGTCGACAAGCATCAGTTGGAGACGCTCGAAGAGGAGATCGCTCTGCAGCCTGAAACCACCGTCAGCTTTCTGAAGCTGGTCCCGCTGGTGGGAGGGTAACGCGATGATCAATCTGTTCAAACGCATCCCCAGCACAGAAGACCCAGCCAAAGAGTTGGTCCACGAGCTTTTCGACGAACTCTGCGGCGGCTACCCATTTACATTGGATAAATTTACGGCGGGTAAAAAAATTCTGGCAGCCAGCCCTGAAATCAAACGCCTGAGCGCCCGGGAGATGGTCGTAATCCTGAGCGAATCTTCTCCCAGGCGTGATTGGGATAAGATCTGGCATCTGCGCGATATCCTGGCCGACCTGCTGAGGCAAAAGATCCCATTCACAGAGGAGGATGTGCTCTTCCTTTTTCGGCGCATTTCCCATTTGGACGGCAGTCTTTCCCAAATCATCAAGATCACCAGCAGCCACCTGAAGAGCCACCCACTTTCACCCGAACTGCGCCAGGTGATCGAGACCCTGACCAACGATCTTGATCAGGGACGGACAACCATCGAAATGCGGCGCCTGGTGGCACGCCTGAAAGAACTGCTCGGTGAAATCGACACCAGACTTCCCTTAGACAAAATCGACGATTGGGCGGCTCAAGCCCTGAACGAGATTCTGGCGCTGCCCGCCGAACAACAAAACGCCTGGGCCCTGCTCATGCAGCACTGTTTGCGAGCAGGCAGTTCTGCACCGAGTGAAAAATGGCTAAAAACGAATGACGCCCTGGTGGAAACAATTGGCCGGGATGAGTTTTTGGCTGCCCTGCTGCGCTGGTTCCCGCTGGCGGGCCAGGTCTACACCCGGGATCAGCGTGCCTACCACCAATCGATCGCGGGCGAATTGAATATCGAAGTGCTGCGCGGCCTGGTCTGGCAGACCGTGAGGTGCAGCACACCGGCTGTACTGCAGGCCGTCACCACGCTGGCTGTGAACGCTTACCGCCGGGTCCCAGAATGGGGTCCGCACTGTCCAAAAGTAGGCAATGCCTGTTTCTGGGCTTTAGGCAACCTGCCCGGGCGGGCGGGGATTGCCCAATTAAGCCTTTTAAAAATGCGCATCAAAGGCAATGCGCCCCAGAAAATAATCACCAACACCATTCATGCGACTGCCAAACGCGCCGGGCTGACATCTGACGAGATCGAAGAGCTCTCGGTGCCAGACTACGGGCTGAACGAAGTTGGCAGAGGACTTGTGAGCTTTGGGGATGCGGAATGCGAGATCCTGGTGGACGGGGTGGAGGTGAAGCTGACCTGGCGCAAGGCCGGCAAGAAGGTTTCAACCGCCCCCAAAGCGGTTAAAGACCAGCACCCAGAAGCGCTGCAAGGCCTGACCCAGGCAGTCAAAGATCTGCGCAAAATGCTGCCTGCCCAGC
>Ga0268298_10000306_pt1 | contig 64244 bp, 60 predicted proteins | sample WWTPWeurt_MetaG_FD_194462 | JGI IMG/M metagenome (GOLD analysis project Ga0268298, IMG submission 194462) | Activated sludge microbial communities from WWTP in Nijmegen, Gelderland, Netherland - WWTP Weurt | ecosystem: Engineered > WWTP > Aerobic digester > Activated sludge | place...
CGACACCTGGAATCACAATCCAGTACTCTAACCAACTGAGCTACAGCCGCCGTTGGACCATCCAGATTATCCTGGGCGGCTCGGGAAGACCAGCGGGAACCTTCGGGGGACTGCGGTCATCGAAAGACATGCCGGGGGACCCGGCGGAGTGAGGAGATCCATGAAGCGTCAGGTGAAGCAGATTCTCGGGTTGTCGGCCTTCGCGGCCGGGTGCATGGCCCTGGGGATGGGACTCGGCCACGGATGGATGGTGCAGGCCCAGGAGGAGAAACCGGTGGTGGTGGAGGCCAAGGGCCTGGACCGTCTGCCCCCTATCGCAGACGTGGCCGAGAAGCTGAATCCCACGGTGGTGGCCATCACCAATACGAGCTTCGTGAAGGGTCGCCGGGGCTTCGACCATCCCCAGGTGGGCGGCCAGGACTTCTTCGACTTCTTCTTCGGGCCTGGTGGCCCCCAACAGCGGCGCACCCCCCGGGGCGGCGAGGACGAGCAGCGGGCCGTGTCCGGCGGCTCCGGCGTGATCATCTCCCCCGCCGGCGAGATCCTCACCAACTACCACGTCATCGCCAGCATGGGCGGCGGCGACAACGCCCTGGAAGTCAAAACGAACGATGGCAAGAGCTACAAGGCGACTGTGCTGGGCAAGGACAAGGAGCTGGACATTGCGTTGATCAAGATCGACGCCTCGCACCTGCCCTTCGCCAAGCTCGGCGAGTCGGATTCCCTGCGCATCGGCGAGTGGGTGGTGGCCATCGGCAACCCCTTCGGCCTGGAGCACACCGTCACCCAGGGCATCATCAGCGCCAAGGGCCGCAAGCTCGACACCGGCGTCAGTTCCTTCCTGCAGACCGACGCCGCCATCAACCGCGGGAACTCCGGCGGCCCCCTGCTGAACCTGCGGGGCGAGGTGGTGGGCATCAACACCGCCATCAACCCCGCCGGCCAGAACATCGGCTTCGCCGTGCCAATCAGCCAGGTGAGCCGCATCCTCAAGGACCTGCGCAGCGGCAAGCCCGTGAGCCGGGGCTACCTGGGCATCGGCCCCGCCGAGCTGGACCAGGCCTACCAGGACGCCCTGGGCGTCAAGGAGGGCGTGGTGGTCAGCACCGTGGAGAAGGACCAGGCCGCGGACAAGGCCAAGGTGCAGCGCCTGGACGTAATCACCGCCGTGGAGGGCCAGCCCGTGCGCAGCCCCGACGAACTGGTGACGGCCGTGTCCAGCCGCCGGGCGGGCGAGACCCTCAAGCTCACGATCTGGCGGGATGGCAAGACCCTGACCCTCACCGCCACCCTGGGTGACCGCAAGGCCATCGAGGACCAGCGCCGCCGCGAGGCCGGCGAGGAGGTCGAAGGCGACTCCGGCCCCAAGCCCCAGGGCGACCTGAAGAGCCTCAACCTCGAGAAGGCCTACGGCTTCAACGTGGAATCCGCCGATCCCAAGAACCGGCTCAAGGGCGTGGTGGTCACCTCGGTGGATCCCCGCTCCCCCGCCGCGGACCGTGGCCTGGCCCCGGGCATGATCATCACCGAGGTCGGCCGCCAGCCCGTGAACACCCTGGGGGATTTCAACGTTGCCGTGAAGAAGGCCGGGGGCCGCACCCTGCTCCTCTTCATCCAGTCCCCCAACGGCAACCAGAAGATCACCCTGGCCATCCCCCCACGCTGACCTATCCCCAGCGTGAAGATACCGATGAAGGAAGCCCTGGATGTCCCAGGGCTTCCTTCATTCCGCTAGACTTGAGGGTTCAACCCAGCCTAAGGAATCGACCATGGGCCAGCGCCTTCTCCTCGTGGACAGCGACCGGAGCTTCCTCAAGGAGCATCAGGTCAGCCTCGACGCGGCCTTCGACCTCGAGCTGGCGGGCTCGCCGGACGGTGTGATCGCCAATCTGGAGACCGGTGCCTTCGCCGCCGTGTTCATCTGTGTCGAGGTGGCCGACAACAAGGGCTACGCCCTCTGCTCCTCCATCCGCAAGAACGCCAAGCTGGACGGCGTGAAGATCGCGCTCATCAGCGCCAAGGCCACCGAAGAGGAGTACCGGCGCCACCAGAGCCTGAAGGGCCGGGCCGACCTCTACCTGCACAAGCCCATGGCGCCAAGCGCCCTGGTCGCCGCGCTGGCGCCCCTGGTGCCCGGCCGCACCCTGGATCCCGACAACCCGCTGGGAGAGCTGGTGGACACCGAGCTGGGGGACGACTGGCTGGACAACCTCAAGGGCGCCATCGATGGCCCGGCCTCGGCTTCCGCACCGGTCTTCGGGGTGCGACCCTCCTCGCCGGTGCAGACCACCAACCTGGACCGGGGTCCCGCCCTGTCCGCCGAGGTGCCCCCCGACAGCCGCCACGTGCGGCTCCTGGAGGACCAGGTCGCCAACCTCCACGAGGAGATGCGGGCGAAGGATCAGCGCCTGGCGGCGGCCGAGGAACGCCTGCGGGCCGCCGAGGCCGAGGCCCAGCAGATCCAGCGCCAGCTGAACTCCGTGACCCTGAATCTGGACGAGATGGAGCGCAGCACCAAGGAGGCCGAGCACCTCAAGTCGCGGCTCGCCGAGACCGAGGCGGCCCTCCGCGCCCTGGAGGAGAGCCGGGGTCGCGAAGGCGAGAGCGCCGAGACCCTGAAGACCCAGCTGAAGGAGGCCCTTCTCGAGCGCACGGACCTCATCCAGCAGGTGGAGACCCTCAACCAGCAGGTGGGCGAGAAGGCCCAGCGGGCCATCGAGCTGCTGAAGGAGCGGGACCGCCTCCTGCACGAGACCATGGACCTGGAGCCCTTCCGGGCCCGGGCCGGGGAGCTGGAGACCGCCCTGGCGGAGAAGGAGGCGGCCTTCGCCTCCCTCCAGCAGGACCAGGCGGATGCCCTTGCCGGGAAGAATGAAGCCCTCGCCGCCAAGCAGCAGGAGCTGGATGCCGCCCTGCTCGCCCAGGGCCAGCTCAGCACCACCATCGAGGGACTCGTGGAGCAGCACACCAGCCTGGAGGGCATCCACCAGGCGACCCTCCTCGAGGTGGTCGGATTCAAGGAGAAGGCCCACGGCTACCAGCTGGAGATCGCGGGGCTGGAAGCCACCATGCGCGGGCAGGGCCGCGACCTGGCCGAGCTGGGCGCCCGGCTGCGCCAGGTCGAGGCCGAGCTCGCGGCCAGCCAGGCCCTCGTTCTGGAGCGGGACCAGCAGCTGTTGGCCAAGCAGGAGATCCTCCAACAGCACCAGGAGGAGATCACCCACCTCAGCGGCCAGCTGGCCACCGCCCGCCAGCAGCTAGACGAGGCCAACATCCTCCACGACGGGCAGCGCCTTGAGCTCATGAACGGCCTGGATCAGAAGGAGGCCGAGATCATGCGCCTGAACCAGGTGATAACCGAACTCCAGGACTCCCATGCGGCCCTGGAGCGGGAAAAGCAGGCCGTCCTCGGCCAGCTCGCCGAGCACCGCGACCGCCTGCAGAACCTCGACGGCCTGCTCCAGGAGATCCAGGACAAGCTGCGCCGCGGATCTGATCTCGCGAAGGGCTGACTGACGTGACCCTCGCCGCGGCCCTCATCTGCGCCGCCCTCATCCTCCTCAGCGCCTTCTTCGTCCTGGCCGAGTTTGCGGCCGTGCGGATCCGGGAAACGCAGCTGGAGGCCCTGGCGGAGGAGGATCCCCGCGCCCTCCGGGCCCTGGAGGTCCACCGGGGGCTCTCCCACCATCTGTCCGCCATCCAGGCGGGCATCGTGCTGTGCGCCCTGGCCCTGGGCGCCGTGGGCGAGGAGATGTTCAGCCACGCCTTCCATATCCTCTTCGGCCGCCTGCCCTGGCCCAGCCTCATCCTGCCCTTCAGCACGGCCCTGGCCCTGCTGGTGATGACCACGCTCCACGTGGTGCTGGCCGAGCTGGTGCCCCGCAGCCTGGCCATCCGCTCCGCCGTGCCCTGGGCCCTGCGCACCGCCGCGCCCCTGCTGGCCTGGTCGCGTCTGGTGCGGCCCCTCACCTGGGGGCTCACCAAGCTGAGCCACCTGGTGCTGGCCATCTTCGGCGTGCACCCCGAGGCCGACGCCGAGGACCTGCTGCCCTCCGAGGCCGAGTTCCGCCGCATGCTGGAGCGCAGCCAGGCCCAGGGCCACCTGGAGTTGGACCGCAAGGAGCTCATCGAGAACCTCTTCGACTTCAGCCGCCGCATGGTGAAGGAGATCGCCGTGCCCCGGGCCCGGGTGGTCTGCTTCGACCTCACCCGCAGCCTCGCCGACAACCTCGCCCTGGCCCGCACCACGCCCCATACCCGCATCCCCCTGGTGGAGGGCGACCTCGACCGCGTGGTGGGCGTCATCCACCTCAAGGAGCTGCTCTGGGCCATGCAGGACACGGATGGCGCAGTGGACCTTCGCGCGCTGGCCAAGCCCCCCTTCTTCGTGCCCGAGATGAAGCCCATCCAGGGCCTGCTGCTCGAGTTCCAGCAGCGCAAGCAACACCTCGCCTTGGTGGTGGACGAGCACGGCGGTGTGGACGGCCTGGTCACCCTGGAGGATGTCCTCGAGGAGCTGGTGGGCGAGATCCAGGATGAGTTCGACCGCGAGGCCATCCAGCTGCGCAAGACCCGCGGCGGCGCTTGGCTGGCCCAGGGCAACGTCATGCTCGAGCAGCTGGAGGATCACCTGAAGCTCAGCCTGGAGACCGAGGCCGGCTCCGTGAGCCTGGGCGGCTTCTTCCAGGAGCGCCTGGGCCGGGTACTGCGACCCGGCGACGAGCTGCGCCTCCAGGGCTGGCGCATCCGGGTGTTGTCCATGCGAGGGCGGGCGCCGGGCCAGTTCCTGCTCAAGCCCTTGCCGCCGGAACCGGCCCCAGCGGATGCCTGAGCCGCTGGAGGGATTTCTGCTCGCGGCGGGCCTGGGCCTGCGTATGGGGCCCCTCAGCCAGTGCCTGCCCAAGCCCGCCTGGACTCTGCGGGGTCGACCCCTGCTGCACTGGGGCGCCGAGGCCCTGCGCCGCGAGGGCATCGCCCGCCTGGCCTGCAACGCCCACCTGTGGCCCGAGCGGCTCCGCGCCGTGGCTGATGGCATCGAGGTCTGCGAGGAGCCTGAGCTACTGGGCAGCGCGGGCAGCCTGCTCCACGCCCGGGGCCGGGTGGCGGCGGAGCTGCTCAGTTGGAACGCCGATGTGTGGGCCGAGGCCGTGCCCTTCGGCCGCCTGCGGGCCGCCCACCGCGCCGCCCGCGCCACCCTCAGCTGGCTGCTCGTCCCGCATCCGAGCGGCCCCTGGAACCCCGTGTGGATGGATGAGCAGGACCGCGTGCTGCCCAAGGATGTGGTGGGGCCGAAGGGCCCCTTCCACTTCACCGGCGCCGCCGCCTGGTCCCCTGAGGCCCTGGCCCTGCTGCCCGAGGGGCCCAGCGAGGTGAACGACCTGCGGCCCCGGCTGCCGTTCCACCTGGGCGTGGTGGTGGAGCCCTTCTCCTGGCGGGAGGTGGGCACCGCCGACGCCCTCATCCAGGCCGCCGCCGAACTGGCCCCGGAGCAGGAGGGTCACCTACCCGGCTGCTACGTCCACCCCACCGCGCTTCTGCCACCCGGGGCCGTCGACCGCCTCACCCGCTGCGTCCTGGGCCCAGGCGCCGCGCCCATTCCTTCCATCACCGACAGCGACGCCCTCTGGTTCGAAGAGCGCGGGAACCAGGTGCGGCTGGGGCTTTAGGGCTACAGAGCAAAAGGTGGAACATCGTAACCGGATGCCGTTGCTTTATCTCTGATCATCTCCATCCATCTCCGGCCAAAAGGCCCTTTCCTGGTTCCACCGTGGCTGAAAGCCCGTCCGGGAGTACCCTGGTCGGATGGATCCCCGTCTGCAACGCGCGCTGGACCGCTGGGCCCTGGCCGATCCCCAACCCCTGGCCGGGGATGCGGGGGCGCGGCAGTACTTCCGGGTGCTGCACCCGCAGCTGGGCACGGCCCTGGTGGTGCTGCACCCGCTGGACACGCCGGAGAAGACCGACGACAGCTACTTCGAGTTTCGGGCTCTGCAGGCCTATCTGGATCCCCTGCTGCGCGTGCCCACCATCGTGGCCAGTGACGACGCCGACCGCTGTCTGCTGGTGGAGGATCTCGGCGACACCACTCTGGAGCGCCGCCTGGTGGAACACCCCGAGGAGGAGCTGGCCTGGGCCGAGAAGGCGGGCTGGCTGCTCACCACCCTGGCCGGTCCGCTCACGTTGGGCGCCCCCGGCCACACCTTCTTCATGAGCCGCAGCTTCGACCAGCCTAAGTTCCAGTTCGAGTGGGACTACTGTCGCCAGAACTTCTTCCAGGACTTCCTGCAGAAGGAACCCCCCCGCTGGCTCGACCGCATGATGGACGAGGTGCACGCCAGCCTGGAGACCCGAGCCCGCTTCTTTGTCCACCGCGACTTCCATGTGCGCAACCTCATGGTGCACGGCGACCGGCTGGTGGCCATCGACTTCCAGGACGCCCGCCGGGGCGCGGCCACCTACGACCTGGCCAGCCTGCGCTACGACGCCTACTGGGACTGGTCCAAGGAGGCGGGCCGCGCCCTCATCGCCCCCCTGCAGGCCGAGCTGGGCTGGAGCCACGAGGCCCTGCTGGAAGAGCTGAACCTAAGCGCCCTGCAGCGTAGCCTCAAGGCCTTGGGCACCTTCGGCCACCAGCTCGTGCACCGCAAGAAAGCCCACTTCGCCCCCGCCGTGCCCCGCACCCTTCGCCACCTGCGCGGCCACTTCCAGCGGATGAACCACCAGGACGGCGTCCTTGCCAGCGAGCACCTGCTGAGGCTCGCCGAGGAGAGGCTGCTGAAGGGGTAGGGGCGACTTCTGGCCTACGCAACGGGGGCGAAGCGCATGAATGATGTGTGCCGAAAATTGCCCACAGTTTTGGAATAATAAAATATTCTAAAGTCATCAATGCCAATTCGTGGATAGTGCCATGGAGTCATGCATGAAGTTTCCTAAACTTGCCTACCTACTTCCACTTTTGCTCGCATTGGGCTGCGGCGGTGGTGGAGGCTCAACGCCACCAGCACCAACCCCGACTCCCTCCATTTCGATTTCCCCTCAGCAACCCACAATCCATGTTGGGGAAAATCTCCAGTTCACTGCCACAGTCAACAACGCCAGCAACCAGGAATTGATTTGGTCAGTGACCGATGGACAAGTCACAGCCTCGGGACAATTCACAGCCCCCTCTTATGCGGCTCTTGTCACGGTCACCGCGAGCCTCAAGACGAACACCTTGATCCAAGGGAAAGCAACATTCAACGTGCTTCCAGCACCTCCGCAGAGCATTACAATTTCGCCCTCTACCGCCAACATGGATAGCGAATCGACCCTGCAGTTTTCAGCCACATTCAACAACATCACCTCTCCCATTCCGCATTGGTCGGCCTTCATGACTCAGGACCAACCCGGAAGTGATTTCGAGGCCACCTCGGATGGCCATCCTCTGGCAGGCACAATTACTGGCAGTGGACTTTACTCCGCTCCATTGGCCTCTGGTCAATATTCAGTGATGGTGTCGGATGCCGCTCACATTTCCGTAAATGTGTCCATAGCCCGCCTCACTGTGAATGGCTGGGGGCCAATTCAGAGTTCTCCACGTGATCTTCCTTGGCGACCAGGCGCGTCCTTAAACCTCCTTCAAGACGGGACCGTCCTGATCGCGGGTGGCGAGGCCGATGCGAAATCGGCCATGATCTACGGTCCCTCATCCAATAGCATCGTCAAAACTATCCCAATGACTGCGAATCGTTGTCAGCACACGGCGACGGTAATGCAGGACGGATCCATCTTCATGGCAGGTGGCGGCAGCATTGGTACAGCAGGAGGTGGCATCCTTTCCACCACGGAGATCTACGATCCAGTTGCGCAATCATTCAAGGTGGGGCCTGATCTTCCCCGTCCTACATACGGCCATCAGAGCATCCTGCTCGAAGATGGCCGGGTGCTCATCGTGGGAGGGACGGATGGCGTCCAGCGTTTCTATGAATGTCTTGTTTTCGACCCCACGAGTATGTCCATCAAGACGGCGGCCTCTCTATCGGTGGCTCGCGTCAGCCACCGGTTGGTGCGCCTTCCTGGTGGAACAGTGCTTATCATTGCGGGCGGCTCCTACGGAGCGACTTTAGAGATTGAGGCCTTTGATCCAGCGACTGACACGGTGCACCATGCTGGGAATCTGATTTATCCGCATGGGCATCCCAATGTTTTCCTTAGACCCGATGGGAAGATTCTCATTGCTGGAGACATGCCTTCTCTTGCTAACTACCAAAGACACGTATCCGAAATTTTCGATCCAATTCTGGGCCTCAGTACAGATGGACCTGACATGTACTGGGGTCGAGGTGATGGCCTCCTCGTTGATCTAGGCAACGGGAAATTCATCACCACCGGCGGGAATCACATCGGTGGAATTGAGTTGTACGATTCTGTGTTCAACAAATTTACTCCAGTTGCAAGCACTCTCCAGGCACCTTTCGTGGTGACGAGCGCCGTGCGCCTAGGAGGAACAAAAGTGATGCTCGTAATTGAGGACATCGATGCACAAACCTTGCACACAGAGATCCTGGACACGAACTCCCTCTAACGTCCCAGTCCCAAGGTAGCCTTCGACCGTTTGGGTTACCCTACTTGGCGGCGCCGCAGAGGTGGAAGTCGGCGGCCTGGCTCATGGTCACGGTGAAGACCAGCTCCTTCTGGACGATGGCCCAGTGGGGGCTCTGCCCCGGGATGAACAGGTAGCCGCCGGCCCCCAGGCGGGTGCCCTTGGCCTTGTCCACGGTCTCCCCGCTGCCGAAGATGGCGCTGCCTGAGAGGATGGTGACTGTCTCGTCGGCGGTGTGGGTGTGGGCGGGGATGGTCATGCCCTTGGGAAACTTCATGAGCAGGACGGAGGGGCCCTTGCTGGGATCGCCGTTCTGGACCGCCAGCTGGCCGCCCTTGATGAAGGGGTGAGCCCCCCACTTGATGTCCGCAGGCTTCACAATGGCGCCCTCGGCCGCGCTGAGAGACAGGACTCCGAGCGACAGACAGGCGAGCAGCACACGCGTCATGACAGCCTCCTTGGGCAGGTTCGGGGACAAGGGTGGCAGTCGGTTTCCTCCAAGCATAGGCATTGATTCAAAAATAATGCTCAATTCCCCGGGTCCCGGTCCGCTTGGCTGTGCCCCGTCCCAGGCTAGACTGGCGCACCCCCCATTGTGCCCAGCCACGCCACGCCCCGGAGGTTCCATGCCCCAGGTCCGATGCCCCGTCCTGTCCTCCCTGCTGGCCCTGCTGCTGGGCACGGCCCTGCTGGCCCAAGCGCCCAAACCCACCGCCCTGCCCAGCGAGATGCCCGCCGAGTTCCAGGTGGCCACCGGGGACTGGGACTACAGCCGCCGCGTGGAGATGATCCCCATGCGCGACGGGGTGAAGCTGCACACCATCATCCTGGTGCCCAAGGGGGCCCGACCAGGAGCATCGGCCCCGCCGATCCTCCTGACGCGAACGCCCTACAACGCCACGGAGCTCACGGGCCACGCCCACAGCGCCCACCTGGGGCCCGTCCTCCAGGGCTACGACAACGTCACCGACCTCATCGTGGAGGGCGGCTACATCCGGGTGGTGCAGGATGTGCGCGGCAAGCACGGCTCCGAGGGCGACTACGTCATGAACCGGCCCCTGCGCGGGCCCCTCAACGGCACCCAGGTCGATCACAGCACGGACACCTGGGACACCATCGAGTGGCTGGTGAAGCACCTGCCCGAGAGCAACGGCCGGGTGGGCATCCTCGGCATCTCGTACGACGGGTTTCTGCCCCTCATGGCCCTGGTGGATCCCCACCCGGCTCTGAAAGCCGCCGTGCCCATGAACCCCATGGTGGACGGCTGGCGCGGCGACGACTGGTTTCACCACGGTGCCTTCCGCGCCCAGAACCTCAGCTACATCTACGACCAACAGGCCAGCCGTACGAGCGAGGTGAAGTGGTGGACCAGCCACTTCGACGACTACGACATGTTCCTGCAGTCGGGCTCCACCGGCACCCTGGCGAGGCGTCGCGGCATGGACCAGCTGGGCTTCTGGCGCAAGATCGCTGAGCATCCCGCCTACGACAGTTTCTGGCAGCAGCAGGCCATGGATCAGGTGCTGGCGAAGCGGCCGCTGACGGTGCCGACGATGCTGGTGCACAGCCTCTACGACGCCGAGGACATCTACGGCGCCGTGGCCGTATGGAAGGCCCTGAAACCGAAGGACAGCTCGAATCTGCTTCATTTGGCCATGGGCCCCTGGAACCACGGCGGGCAGATCGGCGAAGGCAGCAGCCTGGGCCCGCTGAAGTTTCACCAGGACACGGGCCTGCAGTTCCGCCAGAACGTGCTACGCCCCTTCCTCGACCAGCACCTGAAGGGTGGGCCCAAAGCGGACCTGACACCCGTGAGCGCCTTCGAGACGGGCACCAACACTTGGCGGAAGCTCCCGGCCTGGCCCCTGGCGGGGGAGGGCTCGGCGGTGAAGGCCACGCCCTTCTACTTGCGCGCGGGGCTGGCGGTCTCCACCACTCCCCCGAAGGCACACGAGGCGCCCTTCGACGCCTACGTGTCCGACCCCGCCAAGCCCGTGCCCTTCCGCGCGCGGCCCATCCAGCCCGTGGGCTACGACAAGGGCCTGACCTGGCCCCAGTGGCTCACGGACGACCAGCGCGAAGCCTCGGGCCGCACGGACGTGCTGGCCTATCTCTCAGAACCCCTCAAGGAGCCCCTGCGCCTCAGCGGGGAGCCCGTGGCGAATCTGGTGGCCGCCACCAGCGGCACCGACAGCGACTGGGTGGTGAAGGTGATCGACGTCTACCCCGACGAGGTTGCCAGCCAGCCGCAGATGGGCGGCTACCAGCTCATGGTGTCGGCGGACATCTTCCGGGGCCGCTACCGTGAGAGCCTGGAGACGCCGAAGGCGCTGAAGCCCGATGCGCCGCTGGTCTACCGCTTCGCCCTGCCCACGGTGAACCACGTGTTCCTGCCGGGCCACCGCGTGATGGTGCAGGTGCAGTCCAGTTGGTTCCCCCTCTACGACCGCAACCCCCAGACCTTCGTGCCCAACATCTTCTTCGCGAAGCCAGAGGACTACCGCCCCGCCGCCCAGCGCATCTTCCACGCGCCCGGCCAGGCTAGCAGCGTGGAGCTGCCGGTGGTGAAGTAGCAGAGTCGGAGCACCCGTCATGGAACAGCCACCTCCCATCACCCCCGAAGCCGCCACAGTTCGCCAGCTGCTGGAGCGCTGGGCGGAGGCCACCCAGACCAACCGGCTGGATGACGTGCTGCAAGGCCATGACCCCAAGGCGCTGATCTACGATGTGCTGCCGCCCATGAAACATGAGGGCACCGAGGCCTACCGGCGCAGCTGGGGGGAATGGCAGCCCGAGACCACCGGCGGGGAACGCTTTGGTTGGGAGGATCTGGCCGTGGTCGCCGAGGGGGAACTTGCCTTCGCCCACGGCTTCATCCGCTGCGGCGGCGTGCTGCCCAATGGCAAGGCCTTCGAGGATCTGGTGCGGGCCACCTTCTGCCTCCGCTGCGTAAGTGGAGCCTGGCAGGTCGTGCACCAGCACATCTCCAAGCCCTTGCCCGCCTGACTTGGCCGACTCCGAAGGGGCACCTTGAACATGCCAAGCTCCGACCTGAACCACCTCCTCCGCACCCTGGATCCGGTGCTGAACGAGGGTGTGTATGCCTTCGCGTCCCTGCCGGCCGGGGCCGACCTCCGGGGCCTGGAGCCGCTGGCCACCTTCCAGGAGGACGAGGGCCTCACGGTGGTGCTGAAGGAGGGAGCGGCCCTGACCCGCCAGCTGCCAGTTCTGTTCCGCGCGGCCTGGATCACCCTGCGGGTGCACTCGGACCTGCAGGCCGTAGGCTTCACGGCCGCCTTCTCGCAGGCCCTCGCTGAGGCCCGCATCAGCTGCAACATCCTCGCCGGGGCCCACCACGACCACCTCTTCGTGCCGGTGGACGAGGGCTCGCGGGCGTTGTCGGTGCTGCGGGAGTTGCAACGGCGTGGAGGGGCCTGAGCTAACGGGCGGCAGGTTCGGCGAAGGTCACCCGCTGGTTGCCGGGCTTCAGGGTCACGCGCAGGCGCTGGAACAGGGGATCCGTGCTGCCCTCGGCCAGGGGCTGGGCAAGCTTCAGGGTCCGGGGCAGCAGCAGCACCAGCTCCCGGGCCCGGGTGATGCCGGAGAAGCTCACGCCCTTGGCATCCAGCTCCACGCACAGCCGCTCGCCGGCGCCGCGGCGGTAGGCCTCGCTTTCGCCATCGTCGCTGAACACGGTGAAGGCGGTGGGCGTGGGTCCCGGCAGCAGGATCAGGCCCTCGGCGCCGGCTCCGGCGTCCACAGGGAGGATGGCACCCTCTCGGTAGAAGAGGGGGAAGCGGTCGAGGCTGAGGGGGATCGCCACTTCGCTGCCGCCGGCGTGGCGTTCCAGCGTGAAGGCGTCGTACCAGGCGCCCTTCGGCAGGCGCACGCGCTTGATTGGTTCGCGCTCCAGGGGCTGGGTGACGGGGGCGACCAGGATCGCGTCGCCGAAGAGGAAGGCCGAGGGGTCCGTGCGAAGCGCCGGATCGGCGGGATCCAGGAAGAACAGGGGCCGCAACATGGGCCGTCCCTCGGACCACACCTGGTAGGCGGTGCTGTAGATGTAGGGCAGGAGTTGTTGGCGGCGGTCCAGCACGGCTTTCACCCGGGCCATCCAGGTGTCGCCGTAAATCCAGGGCTCCCGGGGGCCCGTGCCGTGGGCGCGGTAGACGGGCGTGAAGGCGCCGAACTGCTGCCAGCGCAGGTAGAGCTCGGGATCCGGCGGCATGGCCTCGCCACCCCGGGTGATGAAGCCACCCACATCGGAGCCCCAGAAGGGCAGGCCCGACAGCGAGGCCGACAGGCCGAGGGGCACCTGGTCCTTCAGGCCCTTCCAGCTGGCGGGGACGTCGCCGGACCAGGTGGACACACCCAGCCCGGCGATGCCGAGGTAACCCGAGCGGCTCAGGATGAAGGGCCGGCGGTTGGGGTGGGCGGCCAGGAAGGCGCTGCGCACGAGCTTGGCCCATTCGAGGTTGAAGGCGTTGTGGAAGGCCCGCTCGTCGTATTCGCCCTTCGCGCCGAAGCGGGCCTCGCCGGGCACCCGCTCAGGCTCGCCCAGGTCGATCCAGAAGCCGTCCACGCCGCCCCTGGCCAGCGTCGTGTAGCGGCCGCCCAGCAGCTCCGCGGCCCGCGGCGCCAGCGGGTTGATGACGCCGCCGCCGAGGTCCTTGCCGAAGTCCCACCAGTCCTTCCAGAGCACGGTCTGGCCCTTGGCATCCTTCGCCAGCGCGCCCGCCGCATCGAGCTCCGCGAAGGCCTGGGAGTCCCGGGTGAAGAAGGGTTCCGAGATGGTCACCAGCCTCACGCCCTTGCCGTGCAGCCACTTGGCCAGCCCTTCGGGATCCGGGAAGGCCTCGCGGTTCCAGGCCAGGTCACCCATGCGCTTGAACCAGTAGAGGTCCAGGACGATGGCCGACAGCGGCAGCTTGAAGCGCCGGAAGAGCTCCACGGTGTTGCGCACTTCCGCCTCGGTCCGGTAGCCGTAGCGGGACTGGATGTAGCCGTAGGCCCAGCGCGGCAACAGGCTCTGCGAGCCGCTCAGGCGGTACCAGCGGGCCACCAGGGCGGCGGGATCGGCGTCGCTCCAGGCGCAGAGGTCGAGGCGTCCCGTGGTGGTGGTGAGGGTGACCTCGCGGCCCTTCGCCACGTCCACCTGGTCCCGGCCTGCGGCGTTGAAGGCCACGGCCAGCCCCGAATCCGAGAAGAAGAAGGGCATGTGCAGGTAGGTCTGGTCGCCGAAGTGGGGCTCGTGGTACAGCTCCAGGCTCTCGTCTGTTACGCCCAGGGCTTTTACGGCCTGGCCGAAGCCGTGGAAGGCCGTGGCGCCGTCAGCCACGAGGCGCAGGGTGAGGCGGGCGGCATCGCCCTCGAGGCTGAGGTGGAAGGGGCGACCGTCCTTGGGGGTCACGGTCACGGTGGCGGGGCCCGTGGGGGCCAGGCGGTAGCCGCCGCCCTCCAGGAACGCCGTGCCCGGCACGGAGCGGAAAAGCGCCCCGGCCGGGAAATCGAGGGTGACAGGCGGCAGGGCCGGGCTGGCGCCCTCCGCCGTGGCCGTAATCCGCAGCAGGCCCCCCTCGACCAGGGTGATGCGGGCCTGGGCCTTGGCGGTGCGCATGACCAGGGGACTGTCCTGGGCCGGCAGCAGGAGGCTGCCAAGCGCCAGGCCGAGCATCAGGAGTCGGGGCAGGAGGATCCGTGGTCGCATGGCTCGACTTTACGAGGGGTGCGCCTACTCGCCCAGCAGCTTAGCCACGAAGGCGGGTACCAGGTCCGTGGCGCGGCCGGTGCGGGCTTCCTGGAAGGCGCTGGCTACCCGGCTCGGTTCGAGATTCAGCTCGACGGTGCGGGCGCCGGGGGCCACGGCCTGCACGAGGCCTGCGGCGGGGTAGACGTGCCCGCTGGTGCCGATGGCCACGAACAAGTCGCAGCGCTCCACGGCGTCGTAGATGCGGTCCATGTCCAGGGGGGGCTCGCCGAACCAGACGATGTGGGGGCGCAGCCGTCCCAGCTCGCAGGTCGGGCAGTGGCTGGCGTGGTCCAGGTCCCCCGGCCAGGCGTGGACGATGCCACAGGCCAGGCAGCGGCCCTTCAGGAGCTCGCCGTGCATGTGCAGCAGGTGCTGCGACCCAGCCCGGTCGTGGAGGTCATCCACGTTCTGGGTCACCAGCAGGAAGCTCCCCTCCCAGGCGCGCTCCAGCCGGGCCAGCGCCTGGTGCGCGGCATTGGGCTGCACGCTGGCCAGGCTGCGGCGCCGCTCGTTGTAGAAGCGGTAGACCAGGGCGGGGTTGTGGCGGAAGGCTTCGGGCGTGGCCACCTCTTCCACGCGGTGGTTCTCCCAGAGGCCGTCGGCATCGCGGAAGGTGCGCAGGCCACTCTCGGCGGAAATGCCCGCCCCGGTGAGGACCACGATGCGGGCATTCAGCGGGTGGGACATGGCCTATTTCCGGGGACCCAGGTCCAGCGCCTTGCCGTCCACGGCGCCCGGCTTCAGGCCCAACTCCCGGGCCAGGGTGGGGGCTAGGTCCACGGTGCGCACGGGCTCGCGCCGATGGCCGCCCAACCAGGGGCCCCAGAAGATGAGGGGCACCCGGCGGTCATAGGCGTTGGGCGTGCCGTGGCCCGTGGGGTAGTCCGTGGGCGGCGTGCCGAAGGCCACGAAGGGCTTCACGGCCACCAGGATGTCGCCGCTGCGCTCGGGGTGGAAGCTGCGCCGCAACAGCACGGGAAGGCTGCTGTCCCGGGGGCTGCCTGTGGCGGCGGGATCGACGGCCTTCAGCTCCTCGGCGGTGAAGGCGTCGGCCACCTCGGGCCGGGCCTTCAGCCAGGCCTGGGCGCGCTTCATTACCTCACGGCGGTCGAGGCCCAGGGCCTTGATGGCCGCCTCGTTCAGGTAGATGGTATTGGGCTCCGGCGCGGGGGTGAGGAGGTCGCGCTCCACCTTGAAGGCTGCGCGCAGGTCCGCCTGCAGGGCGGCCAGGAAGGGTTCGGGGAGGATGCGCCGGAAGGGGAAGCCCTGCTCGCCCAGGACCTCCGGCAGGTCCATGCCGCCGTGGTCGGCCGAGAGCACCACCCAGGCGCCGGGGTGCTGGCGCTTTAGGCGGTCGAAGAGGCGGCTCAGCACGCGGTCGAGGCGGTGGATCTGGTCGCGCATCTCGGTGCCGAGGAGGCCGTAGCTGTGGCCGATGTAGTCAGTGGCGGAAAAGCTGATGGCCAGCAGGTCTGTGGCCGGCCCACGGCCCACCTGCTCGCCCTCCAGCAGCGCCTCGGCGGCCTCCAGCGTGACGGCATCGAGGAAGGGGGAGCGGCGGAAGCGGGTCTCGAAGCCCTTGTCCAGGGGCATGCCCGCGCCATTGATGAGGCGGGGCAGGGCGCCGTTGCGGAGGATCTGCGTGCCGAAGGTCCAGGAGCCCACCCGGCCTTCTGGGGTGCCGGTGTCCTTGGTCCAGAGCCAGCTGTCCGTGGTGAAGCGCTCGGACAGGCCACGGTCGTAGCGCAGCAGCCAATCCGGCAGGCGGTTGGCGAAAGCGGTGGAGCTGGTGAACCCGGTGGAGCCTGTGAACCAATAGACGGCGGTGGGCTTGCGCCCGGCCATGAGGATGGCGGCGCGGTCCTTGCCGCTGACGGCGAAGACGCGGCTGCCCGGCACCTGGGCCTGCAGCCAGTCGCCCAGGCACTCGCCGAGGAAGCGCGCATTGGATGAGCTGGGCTGGTTGGGCGCGTGCAGCGCCTTGGCGGTCGGATCATCCACGCAGTAGGCGAGCTTGCCCGTGGCGCGGTCGATCCAGCGGTTCTCGACGATGCCGGTGTTCGCTGGAAAGCGGCCCGAGAGCAGCACCGAGTGGCCGGGGCCAGTCTCCGTGAAGCCGTGGTCGTGGTAGGCCTCCGTGAAGAAGACGCCTTCCTTCCGCAGCCGGGCGAGGCCGCCGCTGAGCTCGGGCCCGTAGGTCTGCATCAGCTCGGCCGAGAACTGATCTACCGAGATGACGACCACAAGCTTGGGGCGCTTCTTGGCTGGAGGCGCGGCAATCAGGGTTGAGATGAGGACGAGGGCGACCAGAGCGGATCGGATCATCAGAAGGTCACTCCCACGCCGAAGGTCCACATGCGTTCGAATTCCTGCCCGCTGCCCTGGGCGGAGAAGTAGGCCGCCAGGTCCGAGGAGCTGCTGAGCTTCACGGGGCGGTCCCTGGTGACGGGCTGCTGGTAGCTGGCCGCTAGGTAGGGATGCACCACCACGGAGGGGATGCGCCAGCGGACGCCCACCCGTAGCCACGTGCGGCTGAGATCCTTGGTGGACGCGGCGCCGGCCGTGTCGTAGCGGTAGTGCTGCAGGCGCTGGATGAGGCCGAACTCTCCGGCGATGCCCACGAAGGGCACCCAGAGCTGGGCGTTGAGGCCCAGGCCCAGGCCCTGCTGCTTGAGCTTCGTGGCCTGCTTGTTACTGCCCTGGTTGAGACTGCCATCGGCCGTGAACTGGGAGACCTCCACGCCGCCCTCCAGCTTGAGCAGGGGGCCCAGCTGGAAGAGGTGCCGGTTCGCCGAGGCGATAAAGCCGCGGCCCGAGTCCAGGTCCCCGGAGACCAGCTGGCCCGAGCCGCTGAGGAGGGTCTGCGGCAGGCTCTGGCCGCTGGGGCGGGGCAACTCCAGGCGCAGATCCCACTGGGCGCTGAGGGGCAGCCCCGCGAAGCAGACGGCAAGGAGGGAAAGGCGCATTGGGGCTCCGGCAGAGCCTCCGATCATACCCTGAGCCGGTGGTGCGCCTGTGAGGCCGCGGGCTCATTTCCACTTGATGCTGCACCCGCGACTGGGCGGCTGCTCTGCGGAGACGGGCCGGCCCGCTAGCAGGGCCTCGGTGGCAGCATCGAGGTCGCGCACCTTGACCTGGGTGGCGTCGCGCCAGCTGTCGTCCATGCGGCCGCGGTAGACGAGTTTCCGCCCCCGGTCGAAGAGGAAGAAGTCAGGCGTGCAGACCGCGCCGAAGGCTCGGGTCAATGCCTGTGGCGTGTCCTTCAGATAGGGGAAGACGAAGCCTTGGCCCTTGGCCTGGGCCTGCATGTCCGCCAGGGATTCCCTGGCGTGGGTGTCAACGTCGTTGGCGTTGATGGCCAGCACCGTTACCCTGCCCTCGTACTGCTTCGCGTAGGCGTTGATGCGGGCCTGGGTGGCCAGGACGTAGGGGCACTCGGTGCTGAGGAACACCACCATCAGGGGCAGGGGCGAGGCGGGCCCGTGGGTCTTCCCATCGGTGCCCGGCAGGCTGAAGGGTGGGCAGGCGTCACCCAGCTTCAGGCCCGGCGCCTGGGCCACCAGAGCTGCGGCGAGGAAGAACTGGGCCGTGGCTCGGATCATCGGGACCTCCACTTGATGCTGCAGCCCATGCTCGGCTGCTGGACTTCGAGGGGGTCGCGCCCCGCGAGGACGCCCTCGATAGCCTCCTGCAGCTCCTGGCGCGTGACGCGGCTCGCGTCCTTCCAGTTGTCGTCCAGGCGGCCCCGATACATCAGGCGGCGGTGGGAGTCGTAGAGGAAGAAGTCCGGCGTGCAGACCGCGCCCAGGGCCCGCGCCACGTTCTGCTCCTCGTCCCAGAGGTAGGGGAAGGCATACCCCTTGGCCGCGGCCCGCTGGCGCATGGCCTCGAAGCTGTCGTCGGGATGGGTCACGGCATCGTTGGCGTTGATGCCCACCACGGCGCAGCGGCCGGCGTATGCCCGGGCCAGGGCGTCGAGGCGGTCGTCGATGGCCTGCACATAGGGGCAGTGGTTGCACATGACCACCACCAGCAGGGCAGGGCAGTGGAAGTCGTGCAGCGACCAGAGGCGGCCATCCACGCCGGGCAGGGTGAAGTCGGGACAGGCCGTGCCCAGCGGGACCATGGTGGATTCCATGAGTGACATGGCGACCTCCGGAGTGCTCCTCTCATCGTACGCCGCGGGGCAAGGGATGTTTTTTGCCCCGTCATTTTTTTGACTTGACCCCTAGCTTCCTGCCCCTAGGCTGGTTGCAATCAAGGAGCCCATGACCCAACTGCCCCGCCTTCACTGGTCCACCCTCGGGGACGATACCGGGGGGCTGGAGCATCGGTGGGCGGCCCTCTGGGATGTGACGGTGGACCGCGGTACCGCGCCTGCCCTGGCGCCGCGCGATGTGGATCTGTGGGTGATCAGCGCCAAGGGCGCTTGGCCGCCGCCGGAACTGAACCGCATGATGGCCGAGGTGGCGGCCCTTCCCATCCTGCTGGGACTTCAGCCGGACTCGGCGTCCATGGATCCCAAGGCGCTCTCGGAGTGGGGATCCCTGGGCTCGGTGCGCTGGGGCGTGCTGGGGCCCGAGCCGCCCATGCCTGGCCTGCGGCCCCGCTCGGGCACCACCACCCAGCTGAGCGCATCGCAGGCGCTGGCCTTCGGTCTGGTGGGCACGAGCGTCGCCATGCAGGACGTGCTGGCCCGCGCCCGGGCCGCCGCCGCCACCCGCGCCACGGTGCTGCTCCTGGGCGAGAGCGGCACGGGCAAGGAGGTCATCGCCCGGGCCATCCACCGCATGAGCGCCGACAACGCGGAAGCCTTCGTGGCCGTGCACTGCGGCGCCATCCCCGAGAACCTGCTGGAGTCCGAGCTCTTCGGCTACAACAAGGGCGCCTTCACGGATGCCCGCAAGGACACGCCGGGCAAGTTCCGCGAGGCCCATGGCGGCACGATCTTCCTGGACGAGGTGGGCACCATGCCCCTGGGTGCCCAGGTGCGCCTGCTGCGGGTGCTGCAGGAGCGCGAGGTGCAGCCCCTGGGCGGCGGCGCGCCGGTGAAGGTGGATGTCCGCGTCATTACCGCTTCCAATGTGGACTTGTGGAAGAAGGTGCAGGACGGCAGCTTCCGCGAGGACCTTTTCTACCGGCTCGAGGTGGTGCCCATCACCATGCCCCCCCTCCGCGCTCGGCGGGAGGAGGTGCCCTTCCTGGCCCAGCACTTCCTCAACCGCAAGGCCCGCGAGCACGGCCTCTACCCCAAGGCCCTGCATCCCAGCGTGGATCCCCTGCTCATGTCCCTCCCCTGGCCCGGCAACGTGCGCCAACTGGAGAACGCCATCGAGCGGGCCATCGTGCTGTCGGGCACCCGCCCCGTGCTGACCCGGGAGGACTTCGCCTTCCTGGCCGAGCGCATGGGCGAGGCGACTCCGGCGGAGTCCCACGGCGAAGCCCCCAGGGCCGGCTTCACGCCCCTGCCCGCCGACGCCTTTGCCCCCCAGGCCGCCCCGGCCTTCGGCATGGACCTGCCCGCCGAGGGGCTGGACCTCAACCAGGTGGTCTCCGACATGGAAAAGACCCTCATGCTGCAGAGCCTGGCCATCACCCGGGGCAACAAGAAGCGGGCCGCCGACCTGCTGGGCCTCAAACGGACCACCTTCCTGGAAAAGATGAAGCGGCTGGACCTGGAAGACCCCGATGCGGTGGAGGCCACCGAGTAGGGCTCGCTCGGAACCCTAACGAAACAGGGGGGGACGCGTGTCCCCCCCTGCCGTTTTCCCCCCACAACCCCTCACTCACTCACTACGACCCACTGACCGGCCGCACCCTTTGAGTGCAGTCCGGGGACCAATGGTTCCCAAGGTGCCCTGCTAATCTTGGTCCATGGTTCATGCGACGCATCTGCGGTGGAAGCTGGAGGTTCCGGATCCCCAGGAGGAGGCCCTCTGCGCCTGGCTGGAGGGGAAGGGCTCCTCCGCCTTCTACCGGGAGGCCGATCCCCCCCGGGCCTGCTACGCCTACTTCCCCCCGGACCAGGTCCCCCCGACCGAGGCGGGGCTGAAGGCCTTTGCCGGGGTGCGCCTGCTGGAAGCCGAGACCTTCGGGGACGAGGACTGGCTGGCCAAGAGCCGGGAGGGCTTCGGTGCCTTCGAGGTGGGCCAGCGTTTCCACGTCCGGCCCACCTGGGACGAGGCCCCGGGCCCCGCGGGTCGCCTGAGCCTGGTGGTCAACCCGGGCTTGGCCTTCGGCACCGGCGGCCACGAGACCACCCGCCTCTGCATGGAACTGCTGGAGGAGCTGGCCCAGGCGGACCGGTTGAAGGGCCCTATCCTCGACATCGGCGCGGGCACGGGCATCCTCTCCCTGGCGGCCCACCTGCTGGGTGGGCGGCACCTCACGGCCTTCGACATCGACCCCGACTGCGGGCCGGCCATGGCGGAGCTCATCGAGCTCAACGCCCACCTGCTGCGGGGCGCGAGGCCCTACGACAGCTTCGTGGGCACCCTCGACCACCCGAAGGCCAATGGCCCCTTCGCGGGCCTGCTGGCCAACATCCTGCTGATCACCATCCAGGAGCTGCTGCCCCGCATGGCCCAGGTGGCCGCGCCTGGCGCCTGGCTCATCGCCAGCGGCATCCTGGCCGAGCGCACCGACGAGGCCCTGGTGAGCCTCGTGACCCACGGCTTCAAGCCCGAGCAGGTGCGGCAGGAGGGCGAGTGGATCGCCATCTTGGCCACCCGGGTGACGGCATGAGCCGAGCAGATCGCCCCATCGGCATCTTCGACTCGGGCATCGGCGGGCTCACGGTGCTGCACGCCCTGCGCCAGCTGTTGCCACAGGAGGACCTGGTCTACCTGGGCGACACGGCGCGGCTGCCCTACGGCAGCAAGAGCCACCGAACCATCGAGCGCTACACCCTGCAGATGGGCGAGCTGCTGCAGCGCGCGGAGCCCAAGCTCATCGTCATCGCCTGCAACACCGCCAGCGCCCACGGCCTGCCGGCCCTGCAGGCCGTGAGCCCCTGCCCGGTCATCGGTGTCATCGAGCCCGGCGCCGAGGCCGCCGCCGAGCACGCGGGACCCGTGGGCGTCATCGGCACCCTGGCCACCATCGGCAGCGCCGCCTATGACACGGCCATCCGCCGCCGCGATCCCACCAAGGTCATCCACAGCGTGGCCTGCCCCCTGCTGGTGCCTCTGGCCGAAGAGGGCTGGTTCGACGACCCCGTCACCGACAGCATCTGCCGCCGCTACCTGAACCAGCTGCCCTTCGAGGTGAAGACTGTGGTGCTGGGCTGCACCCACTACCCCACCCTGCTGCCTAGCCTGGAGCGCTGCCGCCCCGGCACCCGCTGGATCGACAGCGGCCGGGTCACCGCCAAGGCCGTGGATCGCCTCCTGCAAGGCAGCCTCGGCTACCGCACCACCAGCGCTCGGGGCACACTGCGCGTCCAGCTCACCGATGCCAGCAGCCGGCTGAAGGAAGTGGGCAGCAGGTTCCTGGAGGAGGCGCTGGGGGATGTGGAAGTGGTGGAGATTTAGACAGGGACTAAATGCAGATTGAATTTCACAGGGATGAGTTCCTCTCAGAGCGGCAGCTGTCCCGCCGGCAGGAGTTCCTGCGGGCGGCAACTTTTCTGAAGCCATATGACGTCATTCACAGCCGAACCCTGCTTGAGAAATCTGGGTTGGGCCCAACCCGGGCGAAACTTGTGGTGGAGATAAGCTTCTTCGGCTCCTTCGTCCTATTCCTGGGGTTCTCTTTTGGCTTCCTTCGGCTATTCAAGGGCATCACGGGGACCGGTGTTGGGTTCTGGTTCTACCTGCTGCTGGGGCTACTGTTCATGTATGTCGTCCACTACTTCATGGCAAGGCAGTTGGTCAGGTACTTCAAAGCGAGACAGCTGGCCGGAGGCCTGCGGCGCAGTCCACCTCAGGCGAAGGGTGAGGCGACGGCTAAATCCACTTCGGCCTAGACCAGCGCTCCCGGCAGGCTGAACACCACACAGGTGCCCTTGCCTTCGGCGCTCTCGATGCGGATCTCGCCGCCGTGGTTGCGCACGATTTCGCGGCAGATGCTGAGGCCCAGGCCCGTGCCCTTGCCCTCGGGCTTGGTGGTGAACATGGGGCGGAAGACCTGGCCCAGCAACTCGGCGGGGATGCCCTGGCCGGAGTCGTGGAAGTGCAGCTCCCACCAGAGGCCGCCCGGTGTGCTCTCCTCGGCAGGCTTCGCCGTGAGTTCCACCCGGCCACCCTCGGGCATGGCATCCACGGCGTTGTTCATGAGGTTGATGAAGAGCTGCTCCATCTGCTTGCGGTCCACGTCCAGGCAGCAGTCCGGCGGGGCCTGGGCGGACACGGTGACGCCGTGAGCCGCCAGGGTGGGCGACCAGAGCTGTTGCAGGTCCTCGAGCAGGCTCTCGAAGAGCAGGGGCTTCCGGTGCAGTTGGGGGCGGCGGGTCAGGTCCAGGAGGCGGCGCACGATGTCGCCCACCCGCTGGATCTGCCCGCCGATGACGCCCAGGCGCTCGCGGGTCCTTTCCGGCAGGTCCTTCTGGGCCTCCAGCAGCTGGAGGTGACCCGTCACCAAGTTGAGTGGCGTACCCACCTCATGGGCGAAGGTGGCGGTCAGCTGGCCGGCCACGGCCAGCCGCTCCTGGGCGCCGAGCTCCTCGCGCAGGAGGGCATTGCGCTCAACCAGGGCGGCCAGCTCGTCGTTCTTGGCCTGCAGCTCGGAGAGGGCGGCGTCGATGCGGTCCTGCAGGTTGGCGTTGAGGCCGCGGATCTCGCGGATGAGGGCTTCGCGATCCTCCCCGGCCCGCTGGATCTGGGTGGCCATGTCGTTGAAGCGGGCGGCGATGAGGCCCAGCTCGTCGCTGCGGCGCACCGGGGCCCGGGCGCTGGACTCACCCTGCTCGAGGCGCTGCATGGTGAGCACCAGGCCCTCGATGGGATCGCTGATGAGCATGCGCAGGATGAGCCAGAGCAGGATGAATTCGCCGAGGAGCACGCCGGGCAGGGTGCGCAGCGTGCGTTTGAGGTTGTTGTCCCAGACCACCTCCCAGCGCTCCAGGTCGCAGTAGGCGCGGACGAGTCCGATGGGGGGCTGGCCGGGCTTGTGGGGGCGGATGGGCAGGTAGACCTTCCAGGCCTGGCGCCCGGTGTTGAGGTCCACCAGCTCGGCCTGGGCCCTGGGCAGAGTGAGGTACGACCCAATCTCAGGGCCCCAGTCCACCTGGCTCTCATCGCCGGAGGAGCGCACCAGCTCCACCTCGTTGCCCCGGCCCACGCGCTTGAAGACGTCGACCTGGAAGATGCTTCGGTCAGGGCCGGCGATGCTGGCCAGCACCTGGTCCAGCTTGTCGGGATCCTTGAAGGTGGGGTCGCGCTCGATGATGTCGGTTTCGACGGTGCCGGCGGCCTCGATCACGAGGTTGCGCGAGTAGGCCTCCAGCTCCCGGCGGCTGTTGCGCACGATGGAGTAGGCCACGGCCACGGTCAGCACGCTGGTGACGAGGCCCAGCAGCACGAAGAGCTTGGCGTGCAGGCTGCGCAGCCAGGCCAGTGGGCGTAGCCGCACCCGGCCGATGCTCATGCCAGGATCCCGTCCATGGGAGGGAGCCCCAGGGCGGGCCGCACGGCCCGGCCGAAGGCGGCGGGGCCCTGGGTGTCGGCCAGCTCCACGAAGCGGCCGTAGAGGGTGCGCCGCGTCTCGGCCACGCCTCCCAGCAGGTCAAGCACGCCGGCGGAGAGGGTCGGCCGCCCGCGGAGGCGCAGCCCGGCCTCCGCCTCCCAGAGCAGGGCCTCCAGGGCAGCCAGGTCGTGGTGGTCGCCCAGCACGGTCTGCAGGGTGCGCAGACTCTTCAGCACGGCCTCGGGGGGCTCGGAGAAGGCCGCTTCCAGGGCCTCGACCGCGTAGCGCAGCTTCTTGATGCGCACCCGGGTCTTGTGCAGGGCGGACGGATCCTCGTGGGCGCAGAGGTCGGGCAGCTCGCCCAGGGCGGCTTCGGCGCGGGCCTCCAGGCAGGTCCAGGCGGCCTCCTGCAGGGAGGTGGACTGGAAGGGGTTCTGCAGGGCGGGAACCTCCAGCAGGCGACGAAGGTCTGGCAGGCGCAAGCGATCGAGCTCCTTCTGCATGGACCGGCGGGCCTTGGCGCGGCCGCGGTCCACCTGCTCCAGCAGGTGTTCGAGCACGGCGGCCTGGGCGGGCGTGGCGACCTGGAGGAGGTGCTTCCGCAGGTGGCCGGCGTGGACATCCAGCTCCCGGGGCAGGCCCAGGGTGTCCACCAGCCCCTTGAGGGCCCGGCGCTGGCCTTTGTGGCCTGGGTAGATCTCGGAGTCCACTAGGTCCAGCACGGCCCCGAGCCGCCGGGCCGAGACGCGCACCTGGTGCAGCTGCTCCTCGTCCTCGGCCCAGTCCGGGGCGTCCAGCAGCTCCTGCAGGCGGGCCAGGCGGACCTCAAGGGCGCGGTGAAGCAGGATCGACAACTCAGCTGGATGCATCAGACGATTCTATGCGCAATTCCCGAAGGCGAAAATTTGGCGTAAGCTGGAGAGACCATGGAACACATCCACATCAAAGGCGCGAGAGAGCACAACCTCAAGAACCTGGACCTCTCGTTGCCGCGCAACCAGCTGGTGGTGATCACGGGGCTATCGGGCTCAGGCAAGTCGAGCCTGGCCTTCGATACGCTCTACGCGGAGGGCCAGCGGCGCTACGTGGAGAGTCTCTCGGCCTACGCCCGGCAGTTCCTTGACCAGATGGAGAAGCCCGATGTAGACAGCATCGAGGGCCTGTCCCCGGCCATCTCCATCGAGCAGAAGACCACCAGCAAGAACCCCCGCTCCACCGTGGCCACGGTGACGGAGATCTACGATTACCTGCGCCTGCTCTACGCCCGCACGGGCAAGCCCACCTGCGTGGGCTGCGGTGAGGCCATCGCCAGCCAGACCATCCAGGAGATGGCGGACCAGATCCTGGCCAGGCCCGTCGGCAGCAAACTGCAGATCCTGGCGCCTGTGGTCCGGGGTCGCAAGGGCGAGTACAAGAAGCTGCTGCAGGACCTCATGAAGCGCGGCTACATCCGGGCCCGCGTCAACGGCACGATGCTCGACCTCACTGAGGGCATCCCCGACCTGGACAAGCAGAAGAAGCACACGCTGGAAGTGGTGATCGACCGCCTGAAGGTGGACCCTTCCATCCAGTCCCGGCTGGCGGACAGCCTGGAGATCGCCTGCAATCTGGCCGAGGGCAGCGCCCTCCTGATTTTTGAGGCTGCAGCAGGCGCGGAGGGTCACCGTCCGAAGGATGGCCCGAAGGGCGGTGCCCCGGTCGGGCACCGTGACGGGGTCGAGCAGTTCTTCTCCAGCAAGCTGGCCTGCAGCAACACCAGGTGCGCGAAGTTCGGCCAGGGCCTGCCGGAACTGGAGCCGCGGTCGTTCTCCTTCAACAGCCCCTATGGGGCCTGCCCCACCTGCGACGGTCTGGGCTTCAAGCGCCAGTTCGCGGAGGAGCTGATCATCCCCAATCCAGCGCTCTCCATCAACGAGGGCGCCATTCAGGCCAGCGGCTGGAAGAGCGTGTCGGAGGATGGCTGGCGCTCGCAGCTGCTGGACCAGCTGGCCAAGAAGATGAAGTTCAGCCTGGACGTGCCCTGGAAGAAGCTGCCCGCGGACATCCGCCGCCTGCTGCTGCACGGCACCGAGAAGGAGATGCGCTTCACCTACGAGAGCAAGCGCAACCGCTACGACTTCGTCCACCACTTCGAAGGCATCATCGGCAACCTGGATCGGCGCTACCGCGAGACCAGCAGCGAGGAGATCCAGGCGGAGATGGAGCAGTCCATGCGGATCATCCCCTGCGAGGACTGTGGCGGGCGGCGCCTCAAGCCAGAGATCCTGGCGGTGTACGTGGGGGGACTCCACATTGCCGACGTGGTCGCACAGAGTGTGCGGGAGGCCCGGACATGGTTCGCGGAGCTTGCTCTGGAGGGCAAGGATGCCGTCATCGCCGAGAAGGTGCTGAAGGAGATCCGCGAGCGCCTAGGCTTCCTGGATGACGTGGGCCTGGGCTACCTCACCCTGGATCGCAGCGCGGCCACCCTGTCCGGTGGCGAAGGCCAGCGCATCCGCCTAGCCACCCAGATCGGCAGCAAGCTCCAGGGCGTGCTCTACGTGCTGGACGAGCCCAGCATCGGCCTGCACCAGCGGGACAACCTGCAGCTCATCAAGACCCTCCAGGAGATGCGCGACCTGGGCAACACGGTGCTGGTGGTGGAGCACGACCTGGAGACCATCCTCGCCGCTGACCACGTGGTGGACATGGGGCCGGGCGCAGGCGAGCACGGCGGCATGGTGGTGGCCCAAGGCACGCCCGCTGAGATCAGCCGCACGCAGGGCTCCATCACCGGCGACTTCCTGTCAGGGCGGGATTCCATCCCAGTCCCCCGCAAGCGCCGCAAGGCCGAGCGCGGGTATCTGTCCATCCTGGGCGCCGAGGAGAACAACCTGAAGAAGGTGGATGCGGAGTTCCCCATCGGCATCTTCACCTGCGTGACCGGTGTGAGCGGCTCGGGCAAGAGCACCCTGGTGAACGAGATCCTCTACAAGGCCCTGGCCAACCAGCTGCACCAGGGCGTCCACATCGTTGGCAAGCACAAGGCCATCAAGGGCCTCGAGGCCATCGACAAGGTCATCGACATCGACCAGGCCCCCATCGGCCGTACGCCCCGCAGCAACCCTGCCACCTACACGGGCCTTTTCACTCCCCTGCGCGAGCTCTTCGCCCAGTTGCCCGAGAGCAAGGCCCGCGGCTACGCACCGGGCCGCTACAGCTTCAATGTGAAGGGCGGGCGCTGCGAGAAGTGCGAGGGCGACGGCGTCCTCAAGATCGAGATGCACTTCCTCCCGGATGTCTATGTGACCTGCGAGCAGTGCAAAGGCAAGCGCTACAACCGCGAGACCATGGAGATCCACTACAAGGGCAAGAGCATCTCCGATGTGTTGGCCATGACTGTGGAGGAGGCGCTGGCTGTCTTCGGGCCCATCCCCGTACTGGCCAATAAGCTGCAGACCCTCATGGACGTGGGCCTGGGCTACATCCGCCTGGGCCAGAGCGCCACCACCCTGTCCGGCGGCGAGGCCCAGCGCGTGAAGCTGGCAAAGGAGCTTAGCAAGCGCGCCACGGGCCGCACCGTCTACATCCTGGACGAGCCCACCACAGGCTTGCACCTGAAGGACATCCAGAAGCTGCTGGAAGTGGTGAACCGCCTGGTGGAGACCGGCAACACGCTCATCGTCATCGAGCACAACCTGGACGTGATCAAAACGGCTGACTGGATCCTCGACCTGGGCCCGGAGGGTGGTGGAGAAGGGGGCCGCATCATCGCCGTGGGAACCCCTGAGGCGGTGGCCAAACAGAAGGCCAGCGTGACGGGAAAGTACCTGGCGCCGTACCTGAAGTAGCGAGCTACAACCGCCACAGGTACGAGGCCTTGAAGAACAGGCCCCGCTGCATGTCGAGGAAGTGGTCCGAGGGCCGGTACATGCCGTTCTCCCACTCCTGGCGCTTGGCCAGGGCGCCGTAGCCCAGGTAGAGGACGGTGCCGGGGATGTAGGTGTAGGAGGCGAGGAAGTCCGTCAGCAGCTGGCGGCGGTAGCCGTTGTACTCGGCAATGGCCCGCAGGAAGAAGGCATGGCTGAACTGGTAAGTGAGCTTGGCCCGGCTAATGGGGTATGAGTAGACCTTCTCGTCCGTGGCGTCCCGGTAGAAGTCGGCGTGGATCCAGTTCAGGGTCAGGTTGAGGGATTCCCCTGGCTGGACCACGGCGGACAGCGAAGTCTGGGAACCGTGGCCCTGGAAAGGATCGGCCGTGTAGCGGATGCCCTTACCCCGCCAGTGGGAGCCGGTGAAGGCGAGGTTCCGGGTGACCTGGCTGCGACCCGAAAGTCGCAGGCCGTCGGTCCGGAAGCGCTGGCCCAGGAACACCTCCCTGGCGTCGTCCCACTGGAGCGTGGCTGCGGCATTGCGCTGGAAGATGGCCGTGAAGCCCAGGGTCGCATCGGTCTCAAAGAGGTTGCTCGGGTGGTCGCGGAGGGTGGTGTACCCGACGAAGGGATCGAGGCGGCGCACCCAGCCAGAAGCGGGATAGACCTTGGGCGTCACCTTCAGGCTCGAGGCGGTGAGGCCCGTGCGGGTGAGGAAGCCGGCATCGGCGATGAAGCCGCTGGTCACGTCGTGGACCGCAGCGGTCACCGCTAGGCGACTGGTGTCATAGAGGTACTCCAGGCCCAGGGCGCGGCCCCGCTGCTGTCCGGCGGTGCTGCCGTCCTCGGTGATAGAGCCCAGGGCGTGGAAGCCCAGGAGTGAGGCGGGCGTGAGGCGGAGCTGGCCATCGGGGCCGAAGACGCGGTTGTTGTGGGGACCGGCCTCGCGCCCGGCGTAGAAGGCGCCGAGGTAGCCATCCTCCTCGGTGCTCCGGCGGTAGCGGAAGATCCCGAAGCGGGGGTTGGCCGGGTCGGGGGACCTGGGATCGGCCGTGTCCGTGGCCGCCAGCAGGGCGATGGTGTCGTCGCGGCCCAGCTTGCCCGAGAGCTTGGCACCCCACTTGGGGTCCACGATGGTTCGCGAGTGGAAGAGCGCCAACACGGAGCCGGTCTGGGAAGCCGCAAGGTTGAAGGCCTCGCTGCCCTCCAGGAAGAAGGGGCGCTTCTCGGCGAAGAAGAGGCTCGAGCGGAGGTTGGCGTCCACCTGCCCGGCGTCGGCCTCCACCTGGGAGAAGTCGGGGTTCACGGTGGCGTCCAGGATGAGGCTGGGGGTCAGGCCGTATTTCCCCGTGAGGCTCCACTGGCGGTCGTCGGCATGGCGAACCATGACGCCCTCCTCCCGTGAGGCCTGGCGGGAGAGGGTGAAGGCCGGGAGCAGCTCTAGGATCGTGGGCCGGGCGAGCCCCTCGTATTCCAGGACCGCCATCTGGGGCAGGAAGGCGTAGCCGCGCTTCGGGTCTAGGGCAGGGAAGGAGCCGTGCTCCTGCCGACGGTGGATGGTGCGCTCGAAGAACACGGCCATGTCCACCGCGGGCTTGTGCAGGTAGCGGATGCTCTTGAGGGGGATCCGCATCTCCACAGTCCAGCCCTCGGCATCGATTCGGGCGGCGCTATCCCAGACCAGGTCGACGCTGAAGTCCTCCTTGTTGCTGGCGAAGCGGCTGTCGCCCTGGACACCGAGCGGCGTGACATAGAAGGCGTAGAGGGACTGCTGGTCGTTGAAGGTGTCGAGGTTGATGCAGACGAAATCGCTGGAGCTGATTTCATCGCGGCGCGACAGGGCGCCTTTGATCAGGTCGGGGCGATCCAGGCAGCGGAAGGCGAAGTAGAGGTTCTGGTCGTCGTAGGCCATGTAGGCGGTGGTCTTCTCAGCCTGCCGTTTACCGTACTCCGGGATGAAGGTCTCGAAGTCCGTGACAGAGGCGGCCTGGGCCCACACGGGCTCATCCAGTCGGCCGTCCAGGACCGGCGGCGTGCTGGTCTTGAGGGGCTTCAGCCGGGGCTTGGGCGGGGCCATCCCCCCGAGGAGAGGAAGGGCCAGGAGCAGAGCGAGCAGGAGGCGGGGGCGCATAGTCTTCCGGGGAGCGGGGGCAAAGAGCCCCAGCTTACATCAAGTCATGATGCAAGCGGGCATCCAGGCGCAGGAGTCCCGTCGCCCCCGCCTGACCCCTAGGCGTACTGGTCGATGCCCTGCCCCAGACCCGTGGACTGGTTCAGCATCTTCACCAGGGCGGCACCCTGCTGGGCGTCCACGTCCAGGCTCTTCTTAAGCACGCTGACGGCGACCTGCTGCTGCACCAACTGCTGCACCTGGGCTGCTGCACCTGCCGGGCTGATGTCCACATGGGCCTCGAAAAGGACTTATCGGGTGTGGGGCTTGCGGACTTGAGCGGCCCGGAGCAGGGCAGCCACGTCCTGGACGGGCACCTTGGAAGCCGTGGCGGCTCGGTTCTCGGCGGCGATGGCCTCGAAGACCTCCCGCCGATGGACCTCCACGGTGCGCGGTGCCTTGATGCCCAGTCGCACACCATCCTTGGTGATGCCGAGGACGATGACCTCGACCTCACCGCCGATGACGATGGATTGTTCGGGCTTTCTCGTGATGACGAGCATTCACGGGGCCTTTCAGACCGTTCAGTCCTGGAGGAGGATGGGGCAGCGGAGGGGGTAGGTTTCGGAGCTGAGGATGATCTGGCGGCCGATCCGCGTGCGGACGTTGATGATGAGGGGTCCCGCCAGGTTCGTGGTCATCTGCCGCGGATCTTCCGGCACGACCACCAGCGTGAGGATCAGGGCATCCTCCGGGGCCTCAAGGCCGAGGGCCTCGGCCTCCTCCTGAGTCAGAGGGACCTGGTAGTCCCGCTTGACCGTGACGGGGTCGATGCAGATGAAGGACACGTCCGAGTTCTCGTTGGACTGGAGGAACTTGAGGGGATAGCCGTCCTTGGGTTCGAAGAGCAGGAAGGCCGTGAGCTGCTCGAAGCCCAGCAGACCCTTGGGAAAGGTCACCTGGATGCCGTCGGGCAACTCGGGGGTGGAATCGGGAGGGTTGACGGGTTCGGGGGTCATGGTTGTCCAGGGGTGGTCCAGATTAGTCCATCGGCGGATTCTGCCTCTTCCTGAGTTTCATGCGCGCCCTCGGCGAAGACCTCCCAGAGGGCCTCCAGCCGCTTGCGACGGAACCGGGGGTTCGGGATGGTGCGCTCCAGGGCTTCCTTGGTGGTGGGGGGATGAGCCAGGCGGGCCATGAGCCAGCGGTTGCCCAGTTCCATGACGGCGCCCACGTCCCCTTCGTTGCCCCAGGCCCAGCGCAGGCCCGTGAGCTTCTTGGCACGGTCCACGGCCAATTCACCCAGGTGCTTCACTTTTTCGACGACGGGATCGTGCTTGGGGGGCGTGTAGGCCCGCACCCGCTTCAGCAGATGGCGCATCTCCTTGGGCAGGCTGGCCAGGCGGGGACCGATCTCCGGGTGTTCCCGGTGGGCATCGCACTCGTCCGCCAGGATGCGCAGCAGCGGCAGCAGCAGGGCCGCATCGCGGCTGGCGTAGCTGATCTGAGCGTCGCGCAGGGGGCGGAGCATCCAGTTGGAGTCCTGCTCCTCCTTGGGGATGTCGAGCCCCATCTTGAGCTTGGCCATGGTCTTGAGGCCCGGCTGCGGGTAGCCCAGGGCCCGGGAGAGCAGCATGGTGTCGAAGATGCTTTCGGGCACCACGTCGTAGAGCCGCTTGAAGACGATGCCGTCGCCGGAAAAGTCGTGGACGATCCAGGGCACCTGGGCCATGGCCTGCAGGGCCGGGCGCATGAGGTGGTCAAGTGGCAGTGGATCAACAAGCCAGGCCTGGTCGTGGGTGGCCACCTGCATGAGGGCCAGCACGCAGTGGTGCATGCCCGTGAGGCTGCACTCGATGTCCACCGACAGCACGCCGGCCGCGTGCCAGAGGGGGAGGGCCGCCTGCAGCTTGTCCGGAGTGTCCACGTAGGTCGTGGGGAGGTCGAAATGATCCAGCGCCATTCAATCAGTGTGCCGCAGAAATTCCTCCGGTACCCTTACGAGTCTCCGTTGACGCAAGGGAATGTGATGAACCGATCGCTCTTCTGGACCACCTTCGCCACGGTCTTCCTCGCCGAGGTGGGAGATAAGACACAGCTCGCGGCGATGACAGCCACGGTACGCAGCGGCCAAGTCTGGACCGTGTTCCTGGCCGCCAGCGCCGCCTTGGTGTGCGCCACCGCCATCGGCGTCGCCCTGGGCGGCATCCTGTTCAAGTACATCCCCGAGGCGGCCATCAAGTGGGCGGCCGGGACGGCCTTCATTGCGGTGGGGCTGTGGGTCCTGATCAAGGGCTGACCTACCTCTTCTACGACGGCAGCTGTGGCATCTGCAGTCGGGCCATGCAGTTCGTGGCAGGGCGGGAGCGCTCCGGTCAGGTCCGGTTCGCGCCTCTTGGCGGCGAAGCCTTCCAGCGTCTGGTTCCCGAACCGGTGCGCACCGGTCTCCCGGACAGTCTCTTGGTCTGCACACCCGTCGGTGAGCACCTGGTCCGCTCTGCGGCCGTCATCCACCTCCTGGGCCAGATGGGACCTGGATGGCGCCTGGCAGGTGTGGCTCTCACCCTGATTCCGGTGAGCCTGCGGGACTGGACTTATGACCGGGTGGCGTCGCGACGGCGCAAGGTCGCGGCCTGTGCCTGGCGGCCCGCCGCAGGCGATCCGCGCTTTGAATCATAGAAATAAAAAAATGTCACAATGCCGCACAGGGTCGCACCGAAAGGTTTAACAACAGCACTTCGGCCCTGATCGGAAACGTCCGCGATGGCCATGTCCTGTTCCACAACCGGGCCGCAAGGCGGCCCAAGCTGCGGCTCTGTCCGCACGGAGGATTCATGTTCACGAAGCTGATCGGTGCCGCCACCCTGTTCACCGCCGGTTCCCTCATGGCCGGTGGGACCGCCACCGTGGGTGCCACCCCTGTCCAGGCCTTCGGCGCCGAAGCAGCCCTGACCCAGGCCGGTGAGTGCGGAGCCAAGGAAGGCAAGGAAGAAGGTAAGAAGCAGGACAAGGCCAAGGACGGCAAGGCCAAGGACGGCTCCTGTGGCAAGGGCACCTGCGGCAGCAAGGACAAGAAGGAGCACAAAGACGGTTCCTGCGGCAAGGACAAGAAGGCCCACAAGGACGGCTCCTGCGGCAAGGACAAGAAGGCCCACAAGGACGGTTCCTGCGGCAAGGACAAGAAGGACGGTTCCTGCGGCAAGGAAAAGAAGTAGCAGGCTGGAGGCCACCGTGGCTCAGGACAGGTTCACCGGAGTGGGGCTGGGGCTTCGCCGCCCGCACCTCGAGCTGGTCGCGCGCATGGATGACCATGCCGTGCCCTTCTGGGAGACCTGTCCTGAGAACGTGGTCGGCGACGGGGGCCGGCAGCATCGGCTGGCCTGCGCCATTCTGGACCGGGACCCCGTACTCACCCACGGACTGACCATCTCCGTGGGTGGCTTTGACGCCTGGGACGAGGACTACCTGCGGGACCTTGGGGAGTTCCTGGTCCGCACGGAGACCCCCTGGCACTCCGAGCACCTCTGCTTCACCAGCGTGGATTCGAACTGCCTCCACGAGCTGCTACCGCTGCCCTTCACGCGGGAGGCCGTGCGGCACACCATCACCCGGGCAAGGGACCTGCAGGCCCGGCTCCCCGTGCCCCTGCTGCTGGAAAACATCACCTACTACGCCGATCTGGGGGCCGCCGAGATGGACGAAGCTGACTTCATTACCGCCGTGCTCGAGGGCGCTGATGTGGGCTGGCTGCTGGACGTGAACAACGTCTACGTGAACGCCCTCAACTTCGGGTTCGATCCCAAAGAATGGTTGTCGCGCATGCCGCTGGACCGTGTGGCCCAGCTCCACATCGCGGGCCACAAGAAGTTCGGCGACCTCACGGTGGATACCCACGGTGCCGAGGTCATCGATCCGGTCATCGACCTCATGCAGTGGACCCTGGCGAGTCTGGGGCGACCCGTGCCCGTGCTGCTGGAGCGTGACAACCACATCCCTGATTTCGACATCTTGCTGGCGGAGCGGCTGCGCCTCCAGCAGGCCTACGACACGGCCATGGCCACCATGGAGGTCCGCCATGGCTGAGACCCGGACCCTCCACCTGCAGCAGGCCATGGCGTCCCTGGTACTGGATGCGGACGAGGCCGCCCTCGAGGCGGACCCCGGTCGCGTGGCCCGGCGCCATGGCCTCTCCGGGGCCGACCAGCGCGCCTTCCGAGAGCAGGGCGAGGCGATGCTCACCTACCGCGAGCTGGCCCGCATGAGCCTCATCGAGCCCCTGGAGACCATGTTTCCGGTGCTGAAGGCGCTGCTGGAATCCGAAGCGCGCTGGGATCCCTGCGTGCAGGCCTTCCTGGATGCCCGGTTGCTCCGCAGCGGCCACTACCGCGACATCGCCCCCACGTTCCTCAGTTGGCTGGCCAGCACCGGATGGGACCAGGAGCGCTGGCCCTTCCTGCTGGAGCTGGCCCATGCCGAACTCCTCGAGGTGCTGGTCGCCCGCTTCCCGGATGGCGACCCGATCGAGGGCCTCCATGCCGAGCCGAGCCCTGGCGACCTCGTGGTGCTTGAGGCGGCCACGCAGATCGTTTCCTACCGCCATGCGGTCCACCAGGTCACCGAGGCGGCCCCGGTGCCCGAGGCCAGGCCCACCCACCTCTTGGCCTTCCGCAACGGGGAAGGGGAGCCCCGGCTCATGGAGCTGACCCCGGCCACCGCCGCCCTCCTGGTGCAGGCCCAGTCGCGGCCCCTGGGTGAGGCCGCCGCGGCCCTCCACATCCCGGACCTGGCGCCCGTCCTGAAGCTCCTGAATGACCTCCACCGCGATGGTGCCATCGCCGGATTCCAACCTTCCACCTAGCCCAAGAGGCCCCCATGCGTTTCCGTTTCCTTCTGCCGGCCCTGTTGCTGGTTCTGCCCCTTTCCGCCCAGAGCAAGGTGTTCCGTCTGGATGACAACCACACGGTCTTCGGCTTCAAGGCTTCGACCCTGCTCTTCGATGTGCCGGGCCGGTTCATGAAGGTCCGCGCCGACATCCAGGGCGACCCCGCCACGCTGGAAGGCGCGAAGGTCCGCATCACGATCGACGCCAAGTCCCTGAACACCGCCAACAAGGGCCGCGACGAGCACCTGCGCTCCGAGGATTTCTTCAATGTCGCGAAGTACCCCGAGATCACCTTCACGTCCACGGATGTCCGCAAGGAGGGCGACAAGGTGCGCGTCCAGGGCACCCTGGAGATTCATGGGATCAAGAAGGAGCTCACGCTCTCCTTCGAGCCTGCCGAGGGCATGAACGGGGCTGATGTCCACACCTGGTCCTACCGGACCATGATGCCCCTGGACCGCCTCGACTTTGGCGTGGGCGCCGAGAGTGTGGCCGCCAAGATTAGCCTCAAGCGCCAGGTGGAGTTGAACCTGCTGCTGGTGGGGTTCTTTGAGGAACCCGCAGCTCCCGCCATGCCAGCCGCGAAACCCGCCAAGAAATCCGCCGCCAAGAAGTAGCTTGCCCGGGGAAAGATCGCCGCCGACACTGGCAGCGGCATGACGGAAGCACCCCCGACCGAACCTGAGCTAATCCAGCGGGCCGCCCAAGGCGACTCGGACGCCTTCGGTGCGCTCGTCCAGCCCCATCTGTCCCTGTTCCACAACGGGATCCATCGAATCCTGGGCAATTCGGCCGATTCCCAGGATGCGCTCCAGGACGCCCTCATGAGCATCCACCGCGACTTGCCGAAGTTCGAGGGGCGCAGCCGCTTCAGCAGCTGGGGCTACAAGGTCTGCCTCAATGCGGCCCTGATGATGCGGCGGAGCCGGGTTCGGATCCACGACATGGAACGTTCTGAAACCCTGGTCCTGGGTCCTTTCGATGATCGAGGACACCACCAGGAAATCGATCGCCTACCCGAGTGGCAGGTGGAGGCTCAGGCCCACGACCTCGTGGAACGCCAGGAGATGCGCGAGTGCCTGACCCGGGCGCTGGACGAGCTGCCCGACAGCCACCGGATCGTGTTCGTGCTGAAGGATCTGGAGGACTGGGAGACCGATGACATCGCCCGGCACCTCCAGCTCACCCCTGGCACTGTCCGGCAGCGCCTCCACCGCTCGCGGGTGCTGCTCCAGGCTCGGCTTCGCGCCTACGTTCTGGGAGGTCGCCCATGAAGCTCCTGCCCTCCTGCCACGACGTCCAGACCCACCTGACCGACTATGCCGAGGGCTCCCTCCCCTGGTCGCAGCGGCTCGGGATCCGGCTCCACCTGCTGTTGTGCCGGGTCTGTGCTGCCTTCAAGCGGGGGCTGGAGGCTCTGCCGGGCCTCGCCAAGACTTCGCTCGCGCCGCCGCCGGACGCGCCGGAAGCGGCCGCTGAAGTTCTGGCCCGCATCCAGGCGACCCTCCGGAAGCCCTAGCCCCTTTTCAAGGTGAGGATCGCGATCTCCGGTGCGGCCGCGATGCGGACCGGCAGGCCCACGACGCCGAGGCCGCGGCTGACGTAGAGGAAGTCGTCGCCTTCGCGGTAGAGGCCTCCGGTGCGGGGACCGATGAGGTTCGCACTACTCCAGCCCGGGATGGGGTTGATCTGGCCGCCGTGGGTGTGGCCTGAGAGGGTGAGGCGTGCCCCGGCGGCCAGGGCCTGCTCCCACTCGCTGGGGCGGTGGTTCATGCAGATGCGGAAAGCCTCGGAAGGCAGGTCCTTCGCCGCTTCGGCAGGCCGGGGGCCGGGGCCAAAGACCAGGCGGCGGAAACGCCCATTCCGCGCCATGGGATCCTGCAGGCCCAGCACAGCCAAGGTCGAGCCTTGCCGCTGGACCAAAGCCGCTGCGTTCTCCAGACACCGGATGCCTGCCGCTTCCAGATCCCGCCAGATGGGCCGGGGGTCATCGAAGTAGTCATGGTTGCCCAGCACCGCGAAGCGGCCCAGGGGCGGCCTGAAGCCGTCAAAGGCCTCGAGCAAGGACGCGAGCTCCTCCGGCCGGCTATCCACGAGATCTCCCGTGAACAGCATGAGCTCCGGCTGTTCCCGCTCGGTAAGGTCCCGCCACCGGCGCAGCGTGCCCAGGTTTACGAGAGGGCCCGCATGGAGGTCGCTCAAGTGGGCGATCCGCAGTCCATCGAGGCCTGGGGGTAGGTCGCTGAATGGGAGGGTCTTCCGGGTGATCTCGGGATCTCCATAGGCCTGCCGGGCTCCGACGACCCCCACTGTCAGGGCCGCGCCCGTGCTCGCCAGGGCGGCCGTCCGGAGGAAGGCGCGACGCCCTGAATCCTCCGGCACCTCATCCTCGGCCTCCTGGTCCTGAAAACGGCCGAGACGGCTGAGCCGCCAGCCCCCTTCGGCCAGCATGGCGATGAGCAGATGCAGGACTGTGAAGGCCTGGAAATAGAAACCTGCCCGGGCCAGAGACCGCAGCAGCGGCAAGGTGCCGGGTCCGCTGACCCCGGCCGCGCGCATCACTGCGAAGAGAATCAGGGGCAGGTGCAGGCCCACCAGGATCCAGGGCAGCCAGGGCCGGGCTCGCTTCGGCACCTCCAGCCGCAGCAGCCGCAGATGGAACCACTGGACCAGAAGGATGAGGACGAGTGCGATCAGGAAGGACATGGGGCCCTGGCGAGGGGACTAGGGTCGCACGATCACGCTCAACGTCCCCACGGTCCGATCCTTCATGACGCCGTCCAGGGGACGGTGAATGCCCAGGGTGAAGGAGAGGTTGCCCGCCAGCCTCCGGAGCACGTCCAGGGGCAGGCCGAGGGCGCGGCTGTCCAGCTCGAGACCCACCACCCGCTGTGCGGAGGGCCGGGCCGCGGTGTCCTGCCAGAGGGTGGCGTGCTCGACGTAGGCGTGGAATGGGGCCAGCCCGAGCTCACCCCGCAGGCGCTGAAGGCGGTTGCCGGTGGTGGTGTAGGCGGGCAGGGCCGCCTGCACTACCCGGTTCGCGTCGAGGGAGGTGGGGAGCAGGGAGGTGGGGACACCACCGAGGTGGAAGCGGTCATGCGCGGAGGGATCCCCGCCGATGCGGCCGGACTCGGCCTCCATGGAGAGGGGCACCCAGGGGTTGATCCAGCCGGCGCGGAGCGAGAGGCGCGTGAGGGTCCAGGCCTGGCCGCCCGTGCGGCCGCTAAATTCGCGGAGTGCGGCGGAGGCGCGCAGTCCCTGGCGATCGCGGCTCCAGAAGCTGCCGAGCGTGGCTTCCAGCCCACCCAGGGCCCGGGGGAAGCCCTCTGCATCGACGGGCAGGACGCGCTCGAAGGCCGCCACGGGGCGCAGGGTGAACGAGGGCCGGCCCAGGTCAATGCGCTCCAGTGCCAGCTCGGCGCCGCGGCGCTCCCGATCAAAGCCCCTTGTCGCGAGGTAGTCCTGGTAGTAGGGACGCTCCAGCGTGGAGAACACCTGCAGGGAGGGCGCCCAACTCCAGCCGCGCCAGGCAACGCCCAGCATGCCGCCGCGGGGCCCCGCGGCGTTGCCGAAGCCAGCCAGCACCTGCCAGTTCAGGCGGCCCAGGATGTCGTTGCCCCCGGCCCCGAGCTGGTAGCTGTTGCCCGAGGGTGTGCTGCTGTAGCCCACCAGCGAGAACGCGTCGTGGCTCGGGCCCACGCGATAGGGCCCGGGTTCCACAGGGACCGGCTCCGGTAGGGGGCTGGGCTCGTCGGCCTTCGGCAGCACCAGGTCCTTCACCAGGGGCGCAGGATCCGTGGGCAGGGGCTTCGCCTCCAGCGGCGGCTGCGTGGCGTCGAGCCGGCGGATCTGGAGGCCCGAGGCGCTGAGCTGGGTGTAGTAGATCCACTTGCCGTCGGGCGTGGCGGTCGGATTCCAGGCCGCGGCCAGGGTTCGGGTGAGCGGACGGCCCGCACCATCCACCAGGTTCCAGATGCCGCCCACTTCCTTCCAGGTCAGGCTGGAGGTCCCAGCGGTCGCTGGGACCGCGCTTGGGGCCTGGCCCAGGCGCCAAGCGCGGGGCTGGGGCCGGAGAACCCCCTCTTCATTCGGCAGGCGCAGCTGGTAGGCGATGGTCTGGGGGGAGGTCCAGACGGGCTTCCATGGCAGCGCGCCGTGGATGCGTCCCAGCCGGCGGCTGGGGGGCAGCATGGGCGTGAGCGGCGCGTGATCCGCCGGCTCGTCGGCATCCGTCACCACCGGCTTCGGCGCCTTGGGGGCCTTGAGGTCCCAGACGTAGAGTCCGGGCTTCTTGGGATCCAGCACGCGGGCCAAGAGCTTCGTTCCGTCTGGGCTGAGGGCCAGGTCCGTGGCCCATCCGCCGAGCTGGGCGACGAGCTCGCCTTCGCGCAGCCCTTCGGCCTTCGAGCGGCGCTCCAGCTCCAGGGCCGTGTGAGTGAGCTCGGCGCAGAAGCGCTGGTAGCCGTCCCGGGGGCCGAAACCGAAGGTGGCCAGGAAGGAGGCCTCGAAGTCGCGCTTGCCCGCCATGCGCGTCCAGAGGGCCTGGAAGACCTTCGGGTCACCGGACTTCGCTTCCAGCCACTCGAGGTAGGCGCTGCCCCCCAAGTAGGCCATGCTGCCACCCAGGAAGCCGTCCATGCCGCTGAGGGCCTCATAGGTGGGCAGCTTGCCTTCCAGGGCCCACTGGCGCAGGACTGAGGCACGGATGGCGCTGTGGGGCCGGCCGCTGCCCGTGAGCTTGCCTTCGATGAGCGTGGCGTAGCCTTCGATGACCCACCGGGGCGACTTCTCCGTGAGCGGCCCCAGGGCGGCGGTCCAGCGCCGCCACAAGCTGGGCTTCCGCGCCGGCCGTAGCAGGTGATGCATGTGCCCGAGCTCATGGGTGACCAGCAGCTCCGCCCAGCCGTGGTGGTGGCCGATGGCGGAATCCGGCTCGGGCTCGGTCTTCCAGAGCACCACGTGGGGCCGCTGCAGGATCGGGAAGGCCATGCCATTGGCCTCCATGACTGGGTCCAGGATCACCACATCGATGGGCTTTTCGTAGGCGAAGCCGATCAGGGCCAGATACTGGGCATGGATGCCCTCCACGCGTCCGGCCACGTCCCGTCCAAAGGCCTCGAAAGCCTTGGGGCAGTGGATCCGGTAGTGCGCCGTGGTGAAGGTGATCCAGGCGGCGTCGGGGGCCTGGGTGCGGGGCGCAGCCTGGAGCAGGGCGGGCAGGAGCGCGAGACAGGGCAGGAGGCAGCGGGTGGACATCCCTTAAGTTTGCCCACCCTGTGACGCAGGTCGCTTTATGAGATTCGATCTCAAAAAACCCTTGAAAAGAGATTTAAAAATAGTGAGACTCAATCTCGATATGTTTAAAGCATTCCTCGCCCTCCTCTTTCCAACCCTCCTGTCCGGACAAATTGCGGGCGCAGTCCAGGACCGCAAAGTAATGGCCATGGGCACCGAGTTGCGCTTGCACTTCGAGGGTGCGGCGACCGGGTCAGGATCGGAGGCGGCCCTGGCGGAATGTGCCAGGATCGAGGCCGAGTGCTCGACCTGGGATCGAAGGTCCTCCTGGAGCCGCCTGAACGCGGCGGGAGGCCGGCCCACTCGGCTGAGCGTGGAGTGGCTCTCCCTCCTGAGCCAGATGAAGGCCTGGAACCACTGCACGGAGGGGGCCTTCGACCCCGTTCTCAAGGCTTTGATGGGCGCCTGGGGTGTTCGAGAAGGTGGCCGGATCCCAACATCGGCGGACCTGTTCGCGGCGACCAGGGCCACTGGGGCCGGACTGCTGGAACTGGACGAGGAGGCGGGCACGGCCCGGCTGCACCACCCTGAGGCGGGTCTGGAGGAGGGGGGGTTTCTCAAGGGATACGCCATGGACCGCATGCGGAAAACCGCCAAGGTGGGTTCCGGCTGGATGGACTTTGGGGGGCAGGTCCTCGCCTGGGGAACGCCCTTCCGAGTGAACCTCGCCGATCCCCAGCACCGGGACCAGGTCCGAATGTCCTTGAGTCTCCGGAATGCCTCCCTCTCCAGCAGCGGTACCTCAGAGCGGGGACGGCACATCCTGGACCCCCGCAGCGGCCAGCCCTGCGAGGCCTGGGGTGCCACGGCAGTGGTCACCGCCGAGGCGCTCACGGCGGACGTCCTCTCCACCGCCCTCTATGTGCTAGGACCTGACCAGGGTCTGGTATGGGCCGAGCGCCACGACGTGGCCGCAGCCTTCCTCCTGAACGACGGCAGCATCCGGATGACTGGGGCTTTCCGCCGCCTATATCCCACCTTGATTCCCCGGGAGACCCGATGAAGTCCTTTCTTTCCCCGCTTGTGTTCGCCCTGCTGGCAGGCCCTGGCTTCGCGCAGGAGAAGCCGGAAACGGAACGCCGAATCGCTGAACTGGAGCGGCGCCTAGAAGCCATGTCCCGCGAGTTGGAGACCCAGAAGACCGGCAGTGCCATGCCGGCCGAGCCGGAGGAGGGGCGCTTCGGCCTAGGTCCCAGCGCGAGCAAGGTCTATGCGGCACCTTCAGGGCTCAGCGTGGGGGGCTATGGCGAGTTCCTCTACGAGGGCAAGGCGGCATCCCTGCAGGACGGCACCCGCGTCGGCACGGAGAAGAAGGCCGATGCCCTGAGGCTGGTGGTCTACACGGGCTACAAATTCAGTGACCGCATCGTGTTCAACTCGGAGATCGAGTTTGAGCATGGGGGCTACAGCGATGAGCACCCCGAGGGCGAGGCCGTGGTGGAGTTCGCCTACCTCGACTTCCTGCTCGGCAAGGCTTTCAACCTCAGGGCCGGGCAGATGCTGGTGCCCATGGGCTTCATCAATGAGCTGCACGAGCCCCCGGCCTTCCTCGGGGCCCGCCGCCCCGCAGTGGAACGGGCCATCCTGCCCGCCACGTGGCACGAGAACGGGGTGGGCGTCCACGGTGACCTGCCGGGCCACCTGAGCTACCGCCTCTACCTGATAAACGGACTCGATGCGTCGAAGTTCAGAGCCTCCGGCATCCGGGATGGCCGTCAGGCGGGCAAGGAGGTCAACGCGCAGAGCCTGGCCTGGAGTGGGCGCCTGGACTGGTCGCCGGCCCCCGGCCTTCTGCTCGGCGCCAGCTTCTACACAGGCAACAGCAACCAGAGCGGCGGCGGCGAAGCCATCGCCACGACCCTGTGGGATGCCCATGCGGAGTATCGGTCCCAGGGCTTCCAGGCGCGGGGCCTCTATGCGGTCACCCGCAACAGTGCCGCGGGGCTCCAGGTGCTGGACCCGGCGGATCCGGCTCGGGAAGTGGGGACAAGCCAGTGGGGTGGATACCTTGAGGTGGGCTACGACCTGGTAAAGGGAGACCGGCAGTCCCTGATCCCCTACCTGCGCTATGAACGCCTGAACACTCAGCAGGCCGTGCTGGCCGGAGTGGCCAGGGACCCTGGTCAGGACCGCACCCTGCTCACAGCGGGCCTGGCCTTCAAACCCATTCCCCAGGTGGCCGTGAAGGCCGACTGGACGCGGGATGAGAACCGCGCGCGGACCGGGCGGGATCAATTCAGCCTAGCCCTGGGTTACACCTTCTGAGGACGACCATGCTGCGCATCCTGGCTCCCCTCGCCCTGACCCTGCCCCTGGTGGCCTCCCTCCCGACGACGCAGGAGGCCATGGCCCTGGCCTTCCCTGGGGCCCACCTCACCCGGAAGGAGCAGGTGCTGAGCGAGGCCCAGGCCGCCCGGGTCAGGGCCCTGGCCCAGGTTGAGCTACCAGGGAGCTGGCTGGTGGCCTACGAAGCGCGCAGGAGTGGGGTCCTGGTCGGAGTGGGGTTCTTCGATACGCACCGTGTCCGCACTTTGAACGAGACGTTGCTGGTGGCGATCTCGGCGGAAGGACGCATCCTCCGCGTGGAAGCCGTGGCGTTCCGCGAGCCGGCCGAGTACATGGCCAAAGAGGCCTGGGTGCGGCAGTTTGAGGGCCGCGGCCTGGATGCCCAGCTCAACCTCAAGGCGGCGATCCACCCCCTCGCCGGGGCCACACTCACGGCCCATGCCATGACGGATGCCGCCCGGCGCTGCCTGGCCCTGCACCGGGTGCTCTACCAGGAGGCGCGATGACGCCCCTCGAGCGCTGGAGCCTGCACCTGGCGGCCCTCACGACGGCGGGCACCGGGCTGCTTAACGGCTTGCTGCGTTGGTTCGGACAGCGGGCCGGGGAATTCGGCCCCGAGCCGCACCCCTGGCTGGGGCTCGTCCAGCACCTGCACGTGCTGGCGGCGCCCGTCCTGGTCTTCACCCTGGGTGTGATGGTGCGGGGCCACCTCTGGCCAAAGCTGGGGCGCAGCCTGGAAGGACGGCGCACGGGGTTGGGCGCGGCGGTTCTCATCGCACCCATGGTGTTCAGCGGCTATGGCCTCCAGGTGGTCACCAGCCCCGCCTGGCGCAGTGGCCTGGCCTGGTCCCATGGCCTGAGCGCGGGCCTGTTCCTGCTGGCTTATGTGGGACACCTTGCTCTGCGCGGATGGCAGCCTTCGGTCCTACCAGAGGTGGAACGCCTCCTGGGTTGACCTGGGGCAGCCAGATGACGACACGACCGCTGATCCACGCTCTAGACTGATTCCATGGCCAAGATCCGGATCCTCCCAGATCAGGTTGCGAATCAGATCGCGGCGGGCGAGGTCGTCGAGCGACCCTCCTCGGTCCTTAAGGAACTGGCGGAGAACGCCCTGGATGCCGGGGCCCGCCGCATCGAAGTGGCTTGGGAGGAGGGTGGCAAGCGGCTACTGGAGGTGGCCGACGACGGCTCGGGCATGGCCCGGGATGATCTCTATTTGGCCCTGGAGCGCCACGCCACCAGCAAGGTGCGCTCGGCCGAGGACCTGGGGCATCTGGGCACCTTCGGGTTCCGCGGCGAAGCCTTGCCTAGCATCGCCAGCGTGAGCCGCTTCGAACTCACCAGCGCCGAAGCCGAGGGCGCGGGCCATCGCCTGCGCTGCGAATTCGGCATCATCAAGGAGGTGTCGCCGGTCTCGCGTAGCCGGGGCACCACCGTGACGGTGCGCGACCTCTTCGCTCAGTTGCCGGCGCGGCGCCGCTTCCTGAAGTCCACGGACACTGAGCATGCCCAGCTCTGGGGCGCCGTGGCGCGGCTAGCCCTCAGCTCGCCGGGGGTCCACTGGACGATCCGCTCCGATCGCGGTACGCCGCTGGTGCTACCACCCGTGGAGGACCCGGGGCAGCGCCTGGCGCCGCTCCTGGGCGAGAAGCTGGGTTGGCTCGTGCCCTTCGTGAACGGCGAGCCCCCCTGGCGCCTCCGGGGCTTCGTGTCGCCGCCCGATCTCAGCTTCCGGGACCGCAACCACCTCTACCTCTTCGTGAACGGCCGGGCTGTGCGGGATCGCTTGCTACTGGCGGCGCTCTCCGAGGCTTGGTCTGGCACCTTCGCCAAGGGCTCGTACCCTGCGGCGGTCCTCTTCCTGGAACTCCCACCCGAGGCGGTGGATGTGAACGTGCACCCCACCAAGGCCGAGGTGCGCTTCCGCGAACCGCAGCGAATCTTCGCCTGGGTTCGCGGCGGTGCCGAGGAGGCCTGGGCGAAGCTGCGGGGCGGCCTGGCCTCGGTGCTGGAGCTGCCGCCCAAACCCATGGAGGCCGAGTTCGACCTGGATCCTTCGCGCCGGTTGGCGCCCCAGCATCCACAGCTCTGGTCGAATCTCTCGAGTGGGGCCCTGGGGGCCCACCAGGTCCTGGCCGATGCCTTCCAGACTCTGCCTCTGGATGCGCCCTACACCTGCGAGCCCACCCCTTCCGGCGTGGCGGCAGGCCCAGACCTTGGCCCCGGTATCCGCTACCTTGGCGCCTTCCAGCGCACCTACCTGCTGGCGGAGGTCGATGGGGAACGCGGCCCCGAGCTCTGGCTCGTAGACCAGCACGTGGCCCACGAGAGGGTGCTCTTCGAGCGGCTCTTCCTGCGCCGCCATGCGCCAGCCATCCAGCCCCTGCTGCCGCCCCGGGTGGTGCAGCTAGGCCCCGAGGCCCTGGCGCGTCTCACCCCCTTCCTGCCGGAACTGGAGGCCGCGGGCGTGGAGGCCGAGCCCTTCGGCGCCGATGCCCTGGTGGTGCGTGGGCTGCCGGACTTTCTGGTGGACCGCGATCCCCAGGCCCTATTGGAGGACCTGCTGGCCCGGCTGGAGCGGGAGGGGCGGGTGGACCTCGATGCCTTCCGCCGGGACCTCAACGCCGAGCTGGCCTGCCGCGCCGCCATCAAGAAGCACCACGCCCTGCCGCCGGAGTTGGCCCTGCGCCTGATCCAGGACCTCCTCGCCTGCGAGGTGCCCAACACGTGTCCCCACGGCCGCCCGATCATTAAGAAACTCACGCTGGATGACCTGGAACGGAGCTTCGGGCGCAGGGTGTAGGGCGAGGCCGGCGGCCTACCGCTCGCCCCAGCGTCGACCCCGGTCCAGACCCCAGGTGGCCTTCCAGTGGCCGAGCCAAGCGGCTCTCAGCATGCGAGCATCCCCCGCCAGACCTCCCAAAAATCCGGAAAGGTCTTCGCCACGCAGTCGGAATCCAGAAGGTTGCCACCCCAACGCAGCCCCCCCAGGGCGGCAGCGAAGGCCATGCGATGGTCGTTGCGCGGGTTGAAAGGACTCCGGTCGGCGGCAGCCGCTCCAGGGGTGATCCGCAGGGTGTGGTCTCCGAGGACCTCCGCCCGGCCGCCCAGCCACCGCACCAGCTCCGCAGAGGCATCCAGGCGGTCGCATTCCTTGAGCGGCAGCGTGTGGAGCCCCCTCAGCTCGGAGGGGCCCGGGGCCAGGGCCGAGAGGGCCGCCAGGACGGGACCCAAGTCGGGACAGTCCGTTAGGTCCGCGTCCAGACCGCGCTGGAGGGGCCCCTGGACTTCGAGGACCTGGGCGTCGGTCCATCCGAGCCTGCACCCGGCCGCTTGCAGGATGGCCACCATGGCCCGGTCGCCCTGGGCGTCCTCCGGATCCAGGGGGCCTACTCTGAGCCGACGACCCGTGACCGCCGCAGCCGCGAGGAATGCCGCCGCGCCACTCCAGTCGCCTGGCAGGACTAGGTCTCGGGGTTGGAGGTTGCCGCCTGGAATCTGCCACTGTCCGGAGTCCAGGACGGCTTCGCAGCCGAAGCGTCGCAGCCATTGGTTGGTGAGGGTCAGATAGCTGGAACTGGCCACCTCCTCCCAGGTGAGCAGGCTCGAGTCGGGCAGGCCCGCGGCCGCCAGGGCCAACCCGGAGAGGAACTGGCTGCTGAGCCGGGCATCCACCCGGAGTGACAGCCGTCGGGGTGGCACCGGACTCGGCCGGAGCCACGCCCCGGAGCCATCGGCGGACCACTGGGCACCCATGGACTCCAGGGGTTCGAGTAGGGGGCCCAAGGGCCTTTCGAAGAGCCTGGGATCCCCCTCGAGACGGACCGGCCCTTCTGCACAGAGGGCCAGCCAAGGCAGCAGGAACCTCAGGGTGGTTCCCGAAGCCCCGAGCCAGAGGGGACCTGTGGCCCATGGTCGCCCGCCTCCCTGGATGCTCCAGCTTCCAGCTTGCCCCTCGACCGCGAACCCCAGGCCCCGCAGGGCCTCGCGCATCCAGCGGGTGTCCTCGGCCTCGAGGCCCCCCAGGAAGTGGCAGGTGCCCGGGGCGAGGGCGGCCAGCAGAAGCGCCCGGTTGGTGACGGACTTCGAGCCCGGTACCTGCACCGGGTGCAGGTCCTGGCCGGGCACTAGGAGGCTATCTTGGGGAAGTGACAGAAGCATGTGGGCAGGGTGCCGCGAGGCGCCCCCGACCGCAATACCCTAGCTGATGTTCTCGAAGATGGGCTTGGTGATGCGCTTATCCGTCTCCAGGGTGTACTTGTAGACACCGTAGAAATCGATGGTGCGCTTGTAGCGGAGGGTGATGGTGCAGTTCCCCACTTCACCGGATCCCGCCTTGGTGACCCGGATGGCGTTCTTGGTCGACAGGGCCTCGAGGACACCCAGGTCCCGGGCCTTGTCCTTGACCTCGCGCTCTACGGTCTCGAGGGGTTTCCGGCTGGCCCCGCTGGCGATGAAGTCACAGGCGTCGATCAGCTCGCTGTTTCCGTAGTAGACCGGGACCGCCTTGAAGGCCGCCGCGCCAAGCACGCCAAGAACGAGGATGGAGACGATGCAACCGATCTTGCCTTCACCGCGCTGCTGTCGCATGGATTCCTCCGACTCACTTCAGGTCTTCGAGCGCCTGTCTGGCCAGGGGGGCGACCAGGGGACCATCGGGACCGAGAAGGGTTGACTGAGGATACTTCAGTGCCTGGCGGAATGCCTGTCCGGCTTCGGACTGATAGCTGGAGCCCAGGTGGAGGAAACAACGGCCGGTGTGGTAGTCGAGGGTCCCTTGGCTGACGCCCCGGACGGCGCTGAGGCGGGCGTCCCGCAGGAGCTCGATGGCCTTGTCGTATCTCCGAAACTGCATCAGGACGAGGGCCAGGTTGAGCTTGATGAGGTTGGCCTCGTCCCCCTTGGCTCCCGCATAGAGCAGGCGCAGCTGCGCCAGCACGGCCGGGTAGCAGAGCTCTGGCATCCCCAGGGGCACCTCCAGCGCCTCCACCTGCAGGGGCAGGGTCAGCAGGACGGCGTCCTGGGTCAACGGCAGCGGACCCTTGGCTGTTTCCACCACCTGTCGCAGGTTCCGGACGGAGGTAACCGTTTTTCCCTGGGCCTGCAGGATGGGCCGCCCGGTCTGGAGTCCGGCCTTCAGGGCCGGTTCCGTGGCGGCCAACACCCAAGGGCCGGCTTCGCCCTGGACATCCAGAAGTGTGGCGCCCAGGCTGGCCTGCTGGAGGCTTGGGGCCGCATTCAGGCGCGCGGCCAGGGAGGCCAGAGGATCCTGCTCCAGTGGCTTCACCAGGAGGCGCTCCTCCTCTCCGTCCAGGGTGGTGACCACCAGCTCGACCCGGTGGATCACCCTGTCGGGGACCGGCCTGGCCAGGAGGATCAGCTCGGCTTCCTTGGAAGCCTTCAGGCGGGCCAGGGCTTCGTTGGGCGGCTCGTTGGGGCGGGCGGGCAGGAAGGCCACCAGCTGCAGCCGTTCTCCGAGGGCCTCGAGCTGGGCCTGGAACCGCGCGCGACCGGTGAAGTCCCCGGCTTCCAGGCCGACGAAGGCCAGGCGGGGCTTGGGACGGGCCTCCAGGTTCAGGGCCTTGCCGTCCTCCACGACCAGGCGCTGGGAGTAGCCGCCCGCCGGGAACCGCACCTGCAGGTCGTAGGTCCCTGAGCACACCGGAAGGTTCGTCAGGGGCAGTGGTCCTTTGCTCTGACCGGAGAGGAACAACTCTCCCCCAGGCCAGGGGGAGGACACGGAGAGGCTGCCCCGGGAGGGCTCCAGGCGGATGGGTTCGAGGGTGTGGTCGGCGGCGGGTGTCGCAAGGTCCGCCCCGAGCTCGAGAACTTTGGTCCGGAGGCAGGGCGCTCGCAACTCGAGGCGGTGCTTGCCGGGGCGTAGCTCGGAGATGACGAAGGCGGAGGAGAGGTCTTCCGGTCGCAGGCCCAGAGGGAGTGCAAGGGCGGCGGCCTCGGGGCCGCCCTTGCCGATGGCGTAGCCGAGGCTCTGGCCATCCAGCAGGACCTCCACATCGCTCGGCTGGACATAGAGCGTGATGGTGGAGGCGGTCCGGGTCAGCTTGAAGTCGGCGGTCTTCGCATCATGGGGGCCGAGTTCCAGGACGAACTCGGAAGTCGCATGGCCGGGCCTGGCGTAGCTGAGCTTGTGGGTCCCGAAAGGGAGGAACTTCCGCGGGAGCGGCGGAGAGGGTCTGCCGTCGATGGTCAGGCGGCCGCCCTCGGGCTGGAAGGTCAGCTTGAGCAGGGCGTATTTCTCGCTTTTCATCCGCTCGAACAGGGCCATGAGTCGCTGGGAGGTCAGGGCCTTGTCCAGCTCGAAATCAGGGTTAAGGTCCATCAGGGCCTGGAGCCGCACCTGGGCCCGGGCTTTGGTCTGGGCGCTGCGATCGTCCAGGACGGCCAGCCAGTTGTAGGCTTCGCAAAGCACCTGGTTCCAATCGAGCTCGAGCCCGGCGGCCTTCGGGGCGAGCGTAGCCACCACCGTGTCGAAGCGCGCTGTCGCGCCCTCCCGGTCCCCCTGGGTGGCCCAGAGGGCCTTGGCCTGGAGGAACGTGTCCTTGAGGGCGGCATCCTGGGCCGAGAGCAGGCCGCAAAGAAGGGAGAGGAACAGGACGTATCGGAAGCGCATGTCAGTTCAACCGGATGAGCAGGTCGTTGCGGCGGTCGCACAGGATCAGGCCGCCCGAGCGGTCCATGACCACCGAGGTGATGCGGCCGCTGATGCCCAGGGCCTTGAATGTGGCGTAGCGGAGCAGGGTGCCATCGGGCCCGAGGATCACGACCCCCTCCCCAAACTCCCCACCATCCACCAGGGCGGCGATGTGGCCGGCACCGTCGGTGGCGAGGGCCGTCACCGCCTTGAAGGGCGCGGGCAGGTCCTTGCCGTAGGGGACCACGATGCGGGGCTGGCCATCGGTGTCGAGGAAAAGCAGCTTGCGATCCGCATCGGCCGAGATGACCATCCCGCCCGTGGGGAGCGGCGCGAGGGCACTTGCTGTGGGTGAGGCCATGGTGCGCGAGCCGCCTTCCGGCGTGAACAGTGTCAAGGCGGGGGTCTTGGCATCCGCCACCCAGAGGGTGCCCCACCGATCCAGGGCCGCGCCTGAAATGGCTGAGAGGGTGCCGAGGGGCTGGGGCGCGCCCCCCTCCTCGCGGACCAAGGCGCTCTTGGACAGCAGCCAGGTCGTTCCAGCAGGGCCGGCGCACAGGGCCCGGGTGCCCGGGGCCAGAGGCCCCTGAGGCAGGAGCTCCGTGCCGTGCAGACGGAAGACCCGGTCGAGGTCGTGCTGGAAGACGAGCAGTTCCCCGTCCGGCGCGAGGGCCAGCAGGGTCGGGGTCTTCAGCCACTTCGTCCGGCCCGCGGGCCAGGGCCCCTCGTTGCGCAGGGGTGGCTTCTGGAGACGGTGCCTGACCAGGACCGTGGTCCGCCAGGCGGCCTCCTGGGCCTCGGGGGCCTCGGGGTGCTCGGTCCTCAGGCGCTGCAGCATCCGTAGGCAACCGGGCAGGTCACCCAGCAGATCCATCGCTCCGGCGGCCTCAAGCATGGCCTGGGGCGCCACGGCGGACCCGGCATGCAGGCGGAAGGCCTCAACGAAGTGCTGAAGTGCCCGGCCCCACTGGCCCTGGTCCCGCCAGGCGCGGCCGAGGTGCAGGCGGGCCTCTGCGCAGGCTTCGGCATCGGGAAAGAGATCAAGCACGCGGTTGAAGTCGCCCATGGCGTCTTTCAAGTCCGCCGGCCGGCGGGCCTGCCGCGTCAGCAGAGTGCCTCTCAAGACCAGTCCGTGGGCGGCCTCCGGAGACTTGATGAACTCGCTGCGGAGGCGGTCCAGATGAGGCATGGCCGCCTCGGGCTTCCGTTCGACCTCCACCTGATGCTGGGCGAAGCGGAGCAGGACTTTTGGCGCGAACTCGCTTCGCGGATTGGCCTGCAGCAGCTGACCCCAGGTGTCCAGGGCCTCCTTGTAGGCCTTCGAGGCATAAGCCCTCTCACCACTGCGGTAGAGTCGCTCCGCCAAGTCGCCATCCTGCACCGGGGCCTGGGCGGCTACCGACAGCACAAACAGCAGCGCGGCCGGGATTCTTAGCCATGAGAGCGGGACGTGCATGAGGGCCTCGGATCTGATCAAAGCATATCCGCCCGGTCAGGGTTCCAGCGCCTTCAGCAGCGCCTCGGGTGCGTAGGGTTTGTAGAGGATGCCCAGGAGCCAAGGCTCGGCAGGCATCGTGTCCCGGGCGGCCGTGGACAGCAGGACCTGCCGGCAGTGCCTCGCCTCGACCTGCATCTTCAGCCAGGGGCGAAGGTCCCCCATGGCATCAGCCTGCTCGGAAATGAGGAGATCCACCGGCCGCTCCGACAACAGGGGTTCCGCCTCGGTGCGGCTCCCGGCCTCCCGGACATCCCAATCCTTCGTGAGCACCGCCAGCAGACGCTTCCGGAAGAAGGCACTGGGCTCCAGCAGGAGGATGGTGGTGATGGGTACCCGGCGGGTGATGGCTGCCTCGTCCAATCCCAGGGCCACGAGAGCTTCCTTCGCGGCACTGCGTAAGCCAAGACCCGACGCCCCCCTGAAGATGTCCTTGAGGGGTTCGACGAGATCCAGCTGGTGGGTGAGCCCCGCAATTTCGCAGAGACGGGCCAGGTCTCGCCAGTCCTGGTCAGGGCGATGGATCTCCCTGATGACGAAGGCAGACAGCTCCCTGGCCAGCTCGGGCCGGAGGATGAACTCCGGATCCTGGAGGGCCTCCCGCAGGCTGAGGAGGACAGGGCCCCGGCCGGGGCCCTGCGGCGGGAGCCCGCTTACGATGGCGCGGAGCTTCTCTTCGCTGCCGGCGATGTGCCCCAGGCTGTTGCTGCGTCGCCCGAGTTCCTTCACCACCGCCGCGACCCGGTCGTTGGTGTCGCGGTCCCAGTCGCCCTTGGTCCGTAGGTCGAAGAGGAAGTCGGAGAAGGTGTCCTTCAGGCGCGTGTAGAGTCCCTGGTCGAAGCAGTAGAGATGCTGGGTGGCGAGGATCGCCCGCAACCGCTGCCCCTCACCCTCGCGGTCATCGCAGCAGCGGGTGATGAGCTGCTCCAGGGACGGCAGGCACTCCATCGGGAGGGGGCATTCGAAACCGGGGAAGGGGGCAAGTAGGCCCTCCAGGGCCCGGATGAGGACCTGGGGAAGCTTCAGGTGGGCGGCCTTCTCCAGGAGCCCCAGGCCTGCCTCGTGGGTGGCCAGTCCGGCGAGCGCCTCCACCAGCGCCTCCTGAAGCCGGGCGGGCTTCCCGTCGTGGAGGAGGTCCAGAAGGACGGGGCTGGCGCTGGGACAGCGGGTGGCGCCCAGCGCCTCCACCGCCTCCAGGACCAGGTCATCCCGGACATCGGTCCGCAGGAAGGCCATCAGGGGTTCCGCCGCAGCCTTGGTGCCGTTGACGGTGAAGATGCGGAGGGCGGTACGGATCTGTTCCGGCTGGCCGGACTGGAACAGGTTGATGACCGCGGGGAAGCTGGAGGGCAGTTTCCCCAGGTGATGCATGGCGCGGTGGCCGACTTCGACGATGGAGTCCTGCATGGCCCGCATGAAGAAGGGCATCAGGGCATCCTCTTCGCGGGCGCCGAGCACGTCCAGGCAGGTCAGGCGGCGCTTCGGGTCCGTGACCAGCAGGATCCGCCCCAGGGCCGCCTCGTCAGTGGCTGGTACCAGGCGGCAGAATGCGTGGTCCAGGCCTTCACTGTGGGCAAAGCGGTCGAAGGCCGCCTGGAGAATGGGAACCACCTGGGCCATGGGAAGGCTTGCCATGGTGACGGCCTGGTGGACCAGGGCCTCGCAGACCAGGTTTAGCGTGACGCCCAGGGCGACCTGCTGCTTGGCCGCCATGTCCTGGGCTTCGGTCACCATGGCGCTGAACCGGGCCACCTTGCCTTCCAGCAGGACGACCAGCGAGTCCGTGATGAACCGTTCGTAGGGACCCTTGGACTGCTCCCGGAGAAGGTCGACCTGCGGGATCGGACGACCTTCCTCCCCGGCCTCCAGGGCCTGCTGCAGGGCGCGGATGATGTCAGCGTGCTGTCCACCCATGCGCGCCGCCAGGGCCGCCACCAGCAGAGATCGGGCGGCGGTGCGCGCCCCGACCTGAACCTGGTGGGTCAGGGACTCCAGGGCTTCAAGGTCCTCCAAGGTCTGCAGGGTTTCCTGGAACAACCCCAGCAAGAGGGACCCCTGGCCCGCTCCGGGGAGCTCCGTGACCGCCCGCAGCAGGAGGCGGAAGGCGAGGGCATCGGCCCCAGCCAGGGCCTCCCAGAGCGCGGGAAGGTCCTCGGGTTCAGCCACGGCGGCCACCCCCCGGGCACCCTGATGGGCCAGGCGTGGGTTCGCCTCGCCTTCCATGAGCCGCCCCAGGTAAAACACGAAGGGCTGCTGAGGATCGACGGCGCCGAGCTCCCGCCGCAGGATCAGCTGGCGGTCCGGGTCGGTCCGTTGGCTCTCCAGCTGCTGGAGGGCCTCCCGCGCGGAGCGGAGCTCCAGGCGGCCCAGGGCGGCGCAGCCCTCATCGAAGACGCCCAGGTCAGGCTCCTGCTGCAGGACCTGGAGCAGCCAGGGCACCCACTCCGGCCAGTCGAACTTTGCCGTGAGGCCCAACAGGAAGCGCTTCAGTGTTGGCGGCGTGGAAGGCTTGACCAGGCGATTCCCGAGCTCGGGCAGGGCCAGCTGGCGGAGCTGCTGGAGCAGCTGGTTGAGGCGCACCTGCGCACCGGCATCCGTCTCCATGGGGTTGCCCAGCCAGGCGCGGAGTTCGTCCAGCGGCGTCGTGGGCATGTGGCGGAGGGGCGTGGCCATCCCGTTCCCATCGGCTCGGAAGGCTTCCGGGTGAAGAACCACCATTATGGCTGGAGGGTGTTAGCGTTTTTTCATGAGAGCCCTGTGTTGGATCCTCCTGGCCGCCGTCGCTCAGGCCCAGACACCCGCCTTCCTGGAGCAGCTGCCGCCCGCGGCCCGGGCAGAGGCCATGGACATCGTCAAGCGGGCCGATTTCGTGTTTGAGACCCGGACCCAGCCCAAGCACGTGCGCATGGCCACCATGGAGAAGCTGTTCGATCACCCTGTCCTGGGCGCGGCCATGTGGCGGCACTGTCGGTTCGTGCCGGGATTTTACGCCTTCGTCCATTCGGATGGAGCTTGGAGCATTGATGATACGCGTGGCCTCAAGGGGACCCTGCGGCTGGTGTATCAGCGCCCGGGGCATCGGGTCTATCTGGTGGAGGGGCGGGCCGAGAAGGGCCGACTGCCCGTGGTCCCCTTCTCGGTCGGCGCAAAGATGCTCACCTCGTACCGTTATTGGGAGGGCAAGACTGGCTTCGAGAGCCACCTCCACACCTGGACGGCCCTGGACTCGGCGGTGCTCGGGGTTATGTCCCGTCCCTTCCGCCCCTACATCAGGGGGCGCCAGGATGAGTTCATCGCCTACATCAACGGAAACGTCGCCACCTTCGGGGAATTCGCCGACCTGAGCCCTGGTGACTTCCACGGACCCTTGACGCGGGATGGGGACATGGTCGCCCTGCGTGAATTCGAAGCGATCTTCCTGGGCCGGTGATGTCCCTCCCCTTCGCAGCCTCTTTCCGCGCCCTGCTACATCCTGGCGCGGCGTTTCAGTCACCGCCGCCCGCTCTGGGCCGGGCCGCCCGTGACATGGCGCTGGTCTGGGTGCCTCTGGCCTTCTTGAACGCGGCCCTAACGGTTTCGCACGCGCTCCAGGCCTACGGCTCCCTCCGTCAGGGGACGGTCCCGGCCGGTGTGTTCGACTGGTTCGGGCTGGATCCGGAGAACCTCCAGGTCTTCCTGGGGGCCCTGCCCGCCCCGCCGGCATTCGGCCGAGTCTGGCCCTGGCTGCTCCTGATGGTGCCGGTCGGGGTGTTGGGGACCTGGCTCCACCACGCGGTCTGGGATCACACGGGCCTCTGGCTGCTGGGCGGCCTGAAGCAGAAGCGGGGCTTCCGGACCAGCCTGCTGGCCGAAGCCGAGGCCCTGCGCATCACGGCCTTGGGAACCCTGCTTGGGCTAGCGGGCTTCCTGCCCTTCCTGGGTCCGCTGCTGGCGCTGCCTCTGCTGCTGCTGGACGGATACTTCTGGTTGTTCCGGGGCTTCGCGCTGGCAGCCCGGCACGGCTGCGAGCCCTGGCGTGGCCTGGCTGCCACGGTGGTGCACCTGGTCCTGCTGGGCTGCTTCGCCCTGGGACTCTCCGCCCTGATGCTGGCCCTGCTCCGGGTGGCCGCATGAGGCGGGTCCCCTGGGTGGCGCTAGGCGCCCTGCTCGCCGCCCTGGGCGTCTGGGTTGCGGGCTTCCTGCAGCCAGTGTCAGCCCTGCTTCCGGGCTGTGCCTTCAAGCGTCTGACGGGATTCGCGTGCGCCACCTGCGGCTTGACCCGCTGCGTCCTGGCCCTGGGCCGCTGGGACTGGGCCTCGGCCTTCCATTGGCACCCGGTCGCGGCGGGCTTGGCCACGTTGCTCCCGCTGCTTGTGGCCTGGGACCTGCGCCGGGCCTGGCGGGGTGATGCCTATCCTGGGCTTCCTGATTCCCAGGCTCTCCGTCTGTCCGCCTGGGCGCTTCTGCTGGGCACCTGGGTGCTGCAGGTGGTAAGGGGAATGTAGAGGTCGTTTTGCATCCGGCCGGACTCCGGTCATGCTTTGGGCACGCATCACCGGAGTCCTGCCATGTTCCAGCAAATCCTGGATCAGCTCATCGAACGAGTGCCCGAGGCCCTGGCTGCGACCTTCAATGACCGGGATGGGGATCCCATCTGCTCGCGCACCATCCAGGTGTCCAACGAAGGGCTCCAGCTACTGGGCGCCTACCAGCACGTGGTGAAGCGCCACCTCCAGCAGGCGGTTGAGGAGTTCGACCGCGGCGAGGTGAAGCAGGTGGCCTTCGCGACAGACCAGCACTGGATCCTCATGATCGGGGCCCGTGAGCAGTGCACCCTGGTCCTGGTCATGCAGCGGGAGGGCATTCTGGGGCGGGCCCGTTTCCACATGGAGCAGGCCATCGAGGCCCTGAACGGTCAATTATAGGGAGTGCCCGATGGAACGTCTGATCGGCCTGGCCGGAATCGTGGCCTTTGTGGCCCTTGCGTACCTGCTTTCGCACAAGCGAAGCGCCATCCACTGGAAGACCATCGCCTGGGGCCTGGGGCTCCAGTGGATCTTCGCCCTGATCGTGCTCAAGGGGACGCTGATCGCCGGGCTGCTGTCCTTCCTGCCCTTCCCGAAGGGCACGGGCTGGGTGGTGCTGGCGTTGATGTTCACACCCATGCTGCTGCGGCGCTTCGCCTCCTATGAGAACAAGGGTCTCAACTGGGGGCTTTTCGGCGTCATCGTCCTCGGTCTGCTGCGTGGAAACCTGGTTGGCTCCGCCTTTGATCGGATGCGGATCGTGGTCGAGCACCTCATGGCCTATGCCCACGAGGGGGCGAGCTTCGTGTTCGGATCCCTTTCCGACGGGCCCGGCGGCAAGGTGGGAATGATCTTCGCCTTCGCGGTGCTGCCGACCATCATTTTCGTGGCCTCCATCTTCGCGGTGCTCTACTACCTGGGCGTCATGCAGTGGGTGGTGGGCGCCGCTGCCCGGGCCATGGGCCGCTTCCTCAAGGTCTCCGGCGCGGAGAGCGTGAGCGTGGCCGCCAGCATCCTCATGGGGCAGACCGAGGCGCCGCTCACCATCCGGCCCTTCCTGGCGAGGATGACCCGCAGCGAACTCATGGTGATCATGACGGCGGGCATGGCCCACGTGTCCGGCAGCATCATGGTGGCCTATGTCCAGGTGGCGCATGTGGACATCGTGCACCTGCTCACCGCCGTGATCATGACGGCACCGGGCGCGGTGATGATGGCCAAACTTCTGGAACCGGAGACGGAGCTCCCCGAGACCTCCGGCGAGATCAAGGTGGACATCCCCAACCACGACGCAAACGTGCTGGACGCGGCAGCCCGGGGCGCCTTCGAGGGTGGACAGCTGGCCTTCAACGTGGCCGTCATGCTCATCGCCTTCATTGCCCTCATCTACCTGCTCAATGGCCTGATGAAGGCCATCCACCCCGGCTTCAGCCTCGAGCTGGTGTTGGGTTGGCTCTTCAAGGTCCCCGCTTTCCTCATGGGCGTGCCCTGGGGCGAAGCCGGCCAGGTGGGCGGCCTGCTGGGCAAGCGCATGGTGGTGAACGAGTTCGTGGCATTCCTCGACCTGGGGAACATGACGGGCCTCTCCGCCAAGGCCAGACTTATCTCCACTTTCGCCTTGTGCGGCTTCGCCAACTTCAGCAGCATTGCCATCCAGGTGGGCGGCATCGGGGCTCTGGTGCCCGAGCGGCGGGGTGATCTGGCCCGACTGGGCCTCCGGGCCATGCTGGCGGGCACCCTGGCCAACTTCCTCAGCGCCTGCATCGCCGGCATCTTGACCTAGCTGGAAAAAAACCACACCTAAGCTGAAGTTCAGACAAAGCGACGGGTTGCCGATGAAGCAACCTCGGGAGGTGGTTCCATGTCGAGGTTGCGTGCTGCGTTCGTGTTCCTGGCCCTGGCCACCCCGGCCCTAATCGCCGGCGACTATGACGCGATGTTCGGTGCAATGAAGAAGGCCTGGCCGCAGTGCGAGACGGTGGCGGTGGTCTGCGATGCCAACGGCAGCAAGCCCCTCTTGGCCGCACTCACCAGCGCTGCCAGCGGCCTAAAGGTCATTGTCGTTGACGTGAAGGGCCCCCAGGACATGGGCAAGGCAATCGGGACCCTCTCCGGGCGCAAGCCGGACGCCATCGTCCTTCTGGCCGGAGACAAGGTGGCGGGGGACGGCTCCTCCGCGGCCAGCTTCCTGATCCAGCGCATGGCCGGCATCAAGATCCCGACGGCCGCCACCACGGAGGCTGGCGTCAAGCAGGGGGCGGCGCTGGGCATCGGGCCCGGGACCGGCGGCAAACTGCTGTCCAACGCCAAGGTCGCGGCGGTGGCCGGCGTGGCCATTCCCGCGGGTGCCACGCAGCTGTAAGAACGAGTAACAGGCGATCCTGCTAGTGCACGGTCTCGGGATCCTCGGGGCCGTCATGCGGGGGCTCTATCCCCCGCCAACCGGCCTTCCAGGCCAGGTTCATGAGCAGCGTCAGGGCGATGTAGGCCGCGAAGAAGCCCACGAAGAAGCGCTGCTGGAAGAGGACCAATAGGGCCAGGAGGATCGTCACGCTGAAGTAGGTGACCATGACCGAGCGCAGCGAGGTCGCCTTCTTCTTGAAGCTGGAAAAGCGGATGGTGGAGACCATCAGCAGGCCCACAAGGAAGAGTCCCGCGGCAAAGGAGTAGGCCAGTGCGGTCGTGCTGGGCGGGGTGGGGTGCCAGATGATGACCGAGGCCACGCACGCAGCCCCAGCGGGGATGGGCAGGCCCACGAAGTAGCGGGAATCCACCGCGCCCACCTGCACGTTGAAGCGGGCCAGGCGCAGGGCGCCGCAGGCGGTGAATACGAAGCAGGCGGCCCAGCCGGCGGCCCGCAGATGGGAGTCATGGATGCCCAGCTGGAAGAAGGCGTAGCGGTAGGCCAGGATGGCTGGGGCCATGCCGAAACTGATCACATCTGCGAGGCTGTCCAACTGGACGCCAAAGTCCGTGGCCGTGTTGGTGGCGCGGGCCACGCGCCCATCCAGCCCATCGAAGATGCCGGCCAGCACGAGGAGCCCTGCGGCCCAGAGGAAAAAGCGTTCGGGCGTCGCTCCGGCGGCGTTGATGGACATCACCACGCTGGAGAAGCCGCAGAAGACAGAAGCCATGGTGATGCTGGAAGGCAGAACGAACATGGACCGGCGCATGGCGCGCTGGCGCCGGGCACGGCGTTCCTCGGGACTCAGACGGGGTCGCATGGGGACAGTTTCTCACATCTGAGGCGGGGAAGCTGGAGTCGGCGGGCGAGGGTATGCTGGCTTCCTTCGGAGGATAGAGGTTGAAGCATCTGGTGGTGATCGGTGGCGGACATGCCGGGATCGAGGCCGCGCACATCGCGGCCCGCATGGGCATGGCCACGACCCTGCTCACCATGAACCTCGACCAGATCGGCCAAATGAGCTGCAATCCCAGCATCGGCGGGGTCGGCAAGGGACACATGGTGCGGGAGCTGGACGCCCTTGGCGGCGCCATGGGACGCCTCATCGACGCCACCGGGATCCACTTCCGCATCCTCAACGAGAGCCGCGGCGTGGCCGTGCGCGGCCCCCGGGCCCAGGCGGACAAGGTGAAGTACCGCAGCGCAGCCCGGCGGCTCCTGGAGCATCTGGAGCACCTGAAGCTCCGGCAGGGAACGGCGGCGGCCCTGGTCTGGGAATCCGGCACCCGAAACCTCCAGGGGATTGAACTGCTGGACGGGTCTGTGTTGCCCTGCGATGCGGTGGTGGTGACCAGCGGCACCTTTCTCAATGGCCGCATCCTCATCGGGGCGCGACGCCTTGAGGCCGGGCGAGCTGGCGAGCCGGCCAGCACCCACCTGGCCGAGCAGTTGCGGGCCCTGGGGCTGCGGCACCGGCGCCTGAAGACCGGCACCAGCCCTCGCCTCGCACGGGCCAGCATCGACTTCGCGCGGCTGCAAGTCCAGTCCGGCGATGATCCGCCCAGGCCCTTCAGCTTCTTCAGTCCTGGCATTCCGCAGCCCCAGGTGCCCTGCCACATTGTCCACACCACGGCCCAGACCGAGGCCATCGTGCGGGAGAACCTGCCGCAGTCCAGCCTCTACGGGGGCCACATCGAGGGAATCGGCCCTCGCTACTGCCCCTCCATCGAGGACAAGTTCGTGAAGTTTCCGGACAAGGGCCGGCACCAGATCTTCGTGGAACCCGAGAGCCTCGAGACCGAGGAGATCTACTTGGCTGGCCTATCCACGTCCATGCCCCCGGACGTCCAACTGCGGATGGTGCGGAGCCTCCCGGGTTTCGAGGCCGCTGAGATTCTGCGGCCCGGTTACGCCATCGAGTACGACAGCTTCGACCCGCTGCAGCTCCACCGGAATCTCTCCGTGGAGGGCCTGGAGGGCGTCTGGTTCGCGGGCCAGATCAACGGCACCACGGGCTACGAGGAGGCCGCGGGCCAGGGCCTGCTGGCAGGCATCAACGCCGTGCGCTGGCTGCGGGAGCAGGAGCCCGTCGTCCTCGGTCGCGAGCAAGCCTACCTGGGCGTGATGGTGGATGACCTCGTCACGAAGGGGACAGACGAGCCCTACCGCATGCTCACGGCCCGGGCGGAGCACCGGTTGGGCCTAGCCTGCGACCTGGCGGATGCCCGGCTACTGGCCGTGGCCCGGGAGGTGGGAGCCCTGGAGCCACAGGAACTGGCGCAAGTCGAAGTCAAGGTGCTCCGCCGGGAAGTCCTGAGAGGGCAGTGCGAGGCTGCCTGGGTGACCCAGACCAGCCCATTCGGCGCCATCGCGGCCGCCGTTGGCCTCCGGTTGGATGCGGGCCTGAGCCTCTCGGACCTGTTCCGGCGGCAGCACATCGGTCCTGCGGAGGCCGATGCCTGCCTGGTACAGCTGGACGGCTGGGGTCGGGAGCAGCGCGGCTGGGACCCAGGCACGGAGCGGGACCTGCTCCTGTTCGACCTCCGGTACGCCCCCTACCGGGACCGGGAAGCGAAGCTCTTGGAAGGCCACCGGGCCTGGGACCAAATCCGGATCCCCTCGGATTTCCGGACTGAACATCTGCATGGTATATCAAGGGAAGTATTAGAAAAATTAATGTTGCATCGACCCGAGACCCTCGGCCAGGCCAGTCGCATTCCCGGGGTCACTCCGGCGGCCGTCACCCTGCTTCATCTCCATCTTCATCGTGCTCGGAGCATATAGTTGAAGTGTGATTTTTATCCTTGAGCCTCCATGTAACTGGAACCTTACTCTTGGGGAGTCCGCTTCACGGGAGGTTCCCATGGCGATCGTGTCAGACACCCACGCCGTTCAAGCCGGTTCCTCGAACCGACAGCTGAAGATCGGCCAGCTTGCTGCGCGCTCCGGCATCACGGCCCGCAACCTCAGGTTCTATGCGGACGCCGGTGTGTTCGGCGACCTGCCACGCTCGCCGAAGGGCTATCGCCTCTTTCCCGCGGAGGCCGTCCAGTGGGTCAGGATCCTCAGGGCCGCCCAGGCGGCGGGGTTCAGCCTCGACGAGGTCCAGGAACTGCTGCGGGCCCTCCGCCAGGACAGCGCCCCCTGCGAGCACGTCCGTGAGGCATTGGGGGGAAAGCTGCAGGCGCTGGAGACCAAGTTGACCGAGATCAAGCTGCTCGTGGACATCCTGCGCATCACCCTGGGCACTCCGGATGGCCAGAGCAGTGAGCTGGGGTGCAACCTGATGGAGACTTTGCTGGTCGAGTCGGCCAGGCTGCCCTCGTTCACGGATCACAGGGCCTGAACCCACCACTGGAGGCACGAAATGGATACCAAGGTTTTCAAGGTCCTCGGCATGACCTGCGGCGGCTGCGCGAAGCATGTGGAAAAGGCGCTGCGGTCCGTCGAGGGCATCATCCAGGTGGACATGGACGTCCCACATGGAACGGCGAAGGTCATGGGTGAGGCGCCCTTCGAGGTCATGGCGGAAAGGGTCGCGAAAGCAGGCTATGAACTGATCGGGCCGGCCTGAGGTCCATTCGTCGAATCAGGCAAACCGAAGGGATGGGCGGTGGATCAACAGACCTTTGCCGTCACGGGGATGACCTGTGCTGCCTGCGTCAGGCACGTGGAGAGGGCCCTGGCGGACACGCCGGGTGTGGCCGCAGCGGTGGTGAACCTTGCTACGGGTACCGTGCGGGTGGAAGGGACCGCCCCTTTTGAAACGCTGGCCCTTCGCGTGGAGGATGCGGGCTACGGTCTGGCGAAGATCCAGTCGGACGCGCCTCCGGTCGAAGACCTGGGTCCCGCGCGCCGTCGCATGGTGTTCGCGCTGGCGCTCACCGCGCCCCTGCTGCTCTCGATGCTGCCGGCCTGGCCAGGGCATCTGCCCGGCTGGATCCAGGCCCTGCTCGCCACACCGGTCGTTTTTGGAGCCGGCCTTGGGTTCTTCCAGCGGGCCGGGCGTCAGGCCCTCCATGGGCAGGTCTCCATGGATGCCCTCATCGCCCTCGGCTCCGGCACCGCCTGGGCCTTTGCCGTCATTGAATGGCAGCGGGGCGCTCACGAGCTCAGCTTCGAAACGGCCGCCGCCCTGGTGGCCTTCCTGCTGACGGGGAAATACCTCGAAGCCAGGGCGAAGACCCACGCCACCGACGCACTCAAGGCGCTGCTCACCCTGACCCCGCCGACCGCCCTCAGGCTGGAGGTGGACGGATCCGTCATCGAGGTCCCCGTGGCGGTGCTCGCCCCCGGAGACCGAGTGCGGGTGCTCCCGGGACAGTCCGTTCCCGCGGATGGCCTCGTCAGCTCTGGGCAGGCGGAAGTGGACGAGTCCATGCTCACAGGGGAACCGCTGCCCGTGGCGAAGGGCCCCGGGGATTCCCTGGTCGCCGGGACTGTGGTGCATGGGTCGGCCCTGGAAATGGAGGTCAACGCGGTCGGCACGGAGACCCAGTTGGCGCGCATGGCGGCCATGGTCGCCGAGGCCCAGGGCTCCAGGGCACCCGCTCAGGACCTCGCCGACAGCATCAGCGCCGTCTTTGTGCCGGCCATATTGATGCTCGCGCTGGCCACCTTTGCGGGCTGGTCGGTCTGGGGTGGCGGCCTTTCGCACGCCTGGCGCCCCGCCGTGACCCTGTTGGTGATCGCCTGTCCCTGCGCCCTGGGCCTGGCCACACCGGTAGCCGTGATCGTTGGGGTCGGTGCGGCGGCGAAGCAGGGCGTGCTGGTGCGTGATGCCTCGGCTCTGGAGGCGCTCGGTCGGGCCACGGACCTGGTGCTCGACAAGACGGGGACCCTCACGGAGGGCCAACCTACATTGAGATGTGTGCTGCCCATTGGTGGCCGTCCTGCACCTGAGATCCTCTGCGTGGCCGCCAGCCTGGAAAGAGATTCGGAACATCCGATAGCTTTGGGTCTTCGTGCCGCCTTCGCCGGCGACCTGCAAGCCGTCCAAGGGTTCAGGACCCATCCTGGAGGAGGGATATCGGGGACCCTGGATGGTACGACCTGGCGCCTCGGGAGTGAGGCCTTCCTGGGTGTCGCCTTTCCCCCGGTGGATCAGGATGGGATCGCGGTGGGGTTGGCGGATGCCACGGGTCTGCAGGGAGTATTCATCCTGGGTGACCGGCTGCGGGCTGAGGCCGCTGATGTGGTGGCAACGCTGGAGAGGCAGGGACTGAGGGTTCATCTCCTGACAGGGGACCGGACCGAGCCCGCGAGGCTCATGGCCGCGGCTGCGGGGATCAGCCGCGTGGCCGCCGAGGTCCGGCCTGAGGGGAAGCTGGCCCACCTCAAGGCGATGCAGGCCGCGGGTGCGGTGGTCGGGTTCGTAGGCGATGGTGTCAATGATGCGCCGGCGTTGGCCCAGGCGGACTGCGGAATCGCCATGGGCTCCGGCGCCGGCGGTCAGGGGACCGGTGCGGCCATGGCCGCGGCGCCGCTGGTGCTCCTGCGGGCAGGTTTGGAACCGATCCTGGTGGCCAGGCGGATTGCCGCGCGCACCCAGCGTGTGATCAGGCAGAACCTCGGTTGGGCCCTTGGCTACAACTTGCTGCTGGTGCCTTTGGCGGCCCTCGGGGAGTTGGAGCGGTTCGGAGGTCCCATGCTGGCAGGTGCAGCCATGGGACTGAGCTCGCTGACGGTGGTCCTGAACGCCCTGCGCCTGCGGCGCTAGAGGCCGCGTGACAGCTCTTTCAGGTAGGCGGAGAAGTCATCGCGGAGATCCTCCCGCTTCAGCGCGAACTCCACGTTGGCCTTCAGGTAGTCTAGCTTGTTGCCGGTATCGTAGCGTTTGGCGGGGATCGGTGCGGCAACTAGGCGACCTTCGCGGGCCAGGACGGCCAGAGCGTCCGTGAGCTGGTACTCACCACCCACGCCGGGCTCCAGGGCTGCAAGGTGATCGAAGACGCGGGGTTCCAGGACATAGCGACCCACGACGGCCCATCGGCTGGGGGCGTCCACAGGCAAAGGTTTTTCGACAATGGATGTCACATCCCAGGTGTCATGGTGAGCCTGCGGTGCGCTCACGATGCCGTAGCGGGACACGTGCTCGAGGGGGACCTCCTGGACGCCCACGACGGACTTCCCGGTGCTGTGGTAGGCGGCGATGAGCGCATCCAGCGCGGAATCACGTTCATCGAAGACATCGTCTCCGAGGAGCAGGGCGAAGGGCTCATCACCCACCGCATGGCGAGCACAGAGCACGGCATGCCCAAGCCCGAGGGGCTCTCCCTGCCGCACGTAGGCGAACTGTGCTAGGTGGCTGATGCCGCGGACCAGGTCGAGATCCTCCTGCTTGCCGCGGCGCCGAAGGGTGTCCTCCAGTTCGAACGAGATGTCGAAGTGGTTCTCGATGGCTGCCTTGCCGCGACCTGTCACCAGGACTAGGCTTTCGACCCCGGCCCGGATGGCCTCCTCCACGACGTACTGGATGACTGGAGTGTCGACCAAGGGCAGCATTTCCTTGGGTTGGGCCTTGGTGGCGGGCAGGAAGCGGGTGCCCAGGCCTGCGACGGGAATCACGGCTTTGCGTAGCGTCTTCATGGCCTCTCCGATGGCCCATGATGGCCTAAGGTTGGCCCCTGATGAAGGTTTGGTGCCCCTTGCGTAAATTTTCCCCTTGCGTCTTGGGGCCCTGGTGTTAGTCTGGATGTCCTGCGCAGTTGAGGCTGTGGGGTGCAGGATGAGGCTGTGAGGCTGAATCCGACATGCTGAGGAGCATGGTGGGCGTCTTTGAAAACCGGATAGAAGATAGGAAGCCTT
>Ga0268298_10000307_pt1 | contig 64091 bp, 49 predicted proteins | sample WWTPWeurt_MetaG_FD_194462 | JGI IMG/M metagenome (GOLD analysis project Ga0268298, IMG submission 194462) | Activated sludge microbial communities from WWTP in Nijmegen, Gelderland, Netherland - WWTP Weurt | ecosystem: Engineered > WWTP > Aerobic digester > Activated sludge | place...
ACCCCGCCCTGAGAAACAGCAAAACGCGGATGTCCGTCCATTGTGTCGGGCAGCGTCAGGCCATGCCAGTGAACAATGGAAGCATCCGGGATCTCGTTGCTGAAACGCAGTTTGAGGTTTTGGCCGCGCTGCAGCCGGATGACAGGTCCCAGATAGGACTCCGGGATGGTTTGCAGACTGCCGGCGGCGCCCTGGGTCACTTTTCCGGAATACTGCCAGACGCGGGTGGCCTGCCCGGGCAGCAAATTGGCTTCACCCGGTGCCGCCGCCAAATCGATCGTCACATCACCAGCCGCAGCCGCCGGCGCTGTCTGCTGCGCTGAAGTGGGTGCGGTCTGCGCAGTCATCGTCGGCGAGGCAGCCGAAGGCTGGCTGCAGGCTTCCAGCATGGGCGCCAGGACAAAAGCTCCGGCCCCCAGGGCCGTCAGGCGTAAAAATTCACGGCGGGAAAAATATCGTTGAGACATACTGCTAATCCTTATTAAAGCCAGTTCGGGTTAGTTCGAAAAGAGGTTATTTTGGGTGTTTTTTGGGTGGCTACGCCACCCAAAAAACACCCAAAAATCTCTTCACTGATGGCGTATTGAACGGCACCTGCGGTAGAGGCGGGTCCCTACCGATCAACGGCGCCTCGCCATTCCCGATGACCCGCCCAAAGCACTGCCAATGCCGGGCAGGTTTTCGTTGACGTTTTTTTGGCTGACACCGTCAGCCTGGGTATACGTAAAACGGTGGACTTGCGCCCACCGTTTTACGAAAGTTTGGCTTAGATTATGGCTTGGGCTGGGTGGTCCCGGTGTTGGGTGTACCCTGGCAGCCGCCAGCGCCGTGCTGTCCGTTCATCATTCCGCCAGCGCCGCCGCCGCGGCCGGTCATCATGCCCTGGCCCTGAGTGCTGCCCATCGTGTCGAGCATCGAGTCGTAGCGGTCAGCCATCTGAGCGAGCATGCTGTCAGCCTGAGCCTGGGTCACGACACCGTCGGTCACGGCCTGCGCCAGGCTGTCTTCGTGAGCGGTTTGAAGGAAGGCAGCCAGGTCGGCCCGGCTGATGCCTTTTTCTTCACCAATCTGGGCAACGGTCTTGCCGCTGTTCACTTCTGCGGTCAGTTCGTCTGAAGTCAGGCCAAGTTTTTCGGCCAGAGCATTCCAGACAATGGTGTGCATGCCGCCGTCTGCGTTCATCCACTGGTGCATGGCGTTCATATTTTCCACGTTGGCGCCAGACTGAGCGTTCCCGCCCATCATACCGCCGCGGCCGTTCATTCCACCGCGTCCCATCATCCCGCCGCTTGCATAAGCAGCAGTTTGGGTTGGGGTCTGAGCATAAGCAATTCCAGCGCCAACCGCCGCAACGGCCAGCACAAACACTAAAGCGAAACCGAGGATCTTGATCTTGTTATTCATTGTATTTTTCTCCTGAATTTGATTGTTAGGTGTTTTTCAACATCCATCTTTATTGGATACTGATACTTTGAATTGTAGCAAGCTTACTTGAAGGTTATTTATTGCTTATATGAAGATCTGGTAAAGAAAAATCAATCACCAGCTCGGTTCCCTGCCCTGGCCTTGAATTAATTTCGAGCCGGGCGCCGATCAATTCCGCCCGCTCGCGCATCCCCAAAAGGCCGTAATGGCCGCTGTGGGTAAACTCGGCCGGATTTTTGGGCAGCAAGAACCCTTTTCCATTATCCCGCACAGCCAAAATCAGGTTTGTATCCGTAAATGTGACGCGCATGCCAGCCTGATTGGCCTGGGCATGGCGGGCGATATTACTAAATGCCTCTTGAGCCATCCGGTACAAAGCCAATTCCAGCGCCGGATCCAGGCGCTTTTCGGTTCCAGTCCGTTCAAAAACAACCGGAATATTGAGGGCCAGCCCTGTTTCTTTGGCCAACATCTCCAGAGCCGTTACCAGCCCCAGATCTTCCAGGTAAATCGGACGCAGCGCCCGGGTCAGGCGGCGCAAGTTGTCGATGGTTTGTTCCGTCAGCGCCACGATCTCTTTCAGCGCAGCCGATTCGGAATCGGGGCCAGACATGCGCAGCTGGGCAAGCTGGACACGCTGTTTGAGCGCAATAAGCGCCTGGATCGTATCATCATGCAGCTCACGCGCCAGGCGCCGGCGCTCATCTTCCTGAGCGGCAGTGATGGCCCCAATATAGCCATGCAGGCTCTGCTGGGCCGCCTGCACCTTGCCTGCCATGCGCACCAGCTCGTCCTGCAAATGGCGGATCTCTTCAATCCCGCCCACCGGTTCCTCAATCGCCTTGAAATCCCCCCAGGCCAATTGGGCTGTCCGCTCTTCAAGCATTTGGAGCGGACGCACAATCTGCCGCGCCCCAAACCAGAGCGCGAATAGCGCCCCAATCAAAACCGGCACCAGCGTCAGCGGGGTCAACTGCGAGGCCTGCAAGGTTGGCGTTGAAACCGTCTCCCAGGGTTCCTCAAAAACCAAAGCCCAGCCCACCTGGGGGATTGGGCTGTAGGCGATCACATGCTCTTCCTTCCCAACCATCATGTATGCCGTACCAGCCTTGCCTGCCAGCGCTTCTGAAACCCCGGGATGCCCCCCCATTGGGTGCTGCGCCGAAATTTCGCCGCTCTGAAAATGAACAATCCTGTCAGCGTCGATGACAAACACCATAGTCTGCATCCCGTCCGAGAATGTATCCGCCAGGGTGTGGCGGACCATTTGGGCAGAGGAGAACACGCCCGCCGCGACCCAGGTCCTGCCAGGCGAGACCGCCAGGACAAGCATCAATGGCTCGCTTTGAGCAGACTCTGCAGCAACCCGGGAAATATTGGTTGCCCCAGCCGGATCGGCGAGCAGCTCAGCCACACCAGCCGCTGCCTGCAATTCGAGATTTTCCCAAAGCGCCTGTTCACCAAGCGCAGCCCGCAGCACGCCATCCGCCGTAAACAGAGCTACCCCCTGATCAAATTCGGACAGCAAATAATCGGAGGATGCCAGTGTGCGCTCGATGTCACCCGGGTTTGTGCCCTCGCTGAGCTGAGCCAGACTGCGAACCGCCAGGATCCGGTGACTGATTTGCTCATCCAGCGCTTCTGCTGCCACCCGAACGGCGCGGGCGTCGCGCTCCCCAACCAGCGTCCGCATGGCATGGTTATGAACCGTCAGGCTGCCAAAAGTCAGACCCAACAAAAGAACTGTCAGAGGCAGGATCGCCAGAAAAACAAGCTGCCAGTTCAGGCTGCGCCAGGGAGAAGATTTGCCCCACTTCCCCTTTCCATTCGCCTGCGACTTACTCATCCGGAATCGTTCCCACGTTTTGCGAAATCCAGCCAAGCGACACCGCCCGCATAACCGCTTCGGTCCGGCTGCCAGCGTTCAATTTATCGAAGATATGCGCCAGGTGACCCTGTACGGTGCGGTCGCTGATGCTTAGCTGGGCCGCGATGGCTTTGTTCGTAAAACCTTTGGCCGCCAGGGAGAGAATTTCCATCTCCCGATCGGTCAACTCATCATAGGCCGGCGCTTTTGAGCCGCCAGCCATGTGGGCCATCAACTTCTGGGTAATGGACAGGTCCAAAACCGACTTGCCTTCATGCACATCGTGGACCGCCTGGATCAGGTCTGCTGGTGAGCCGGTCTTGAGGACATAGCCATTGGCGCCCGCCTGGAGCACCGCCAGTACATAGGGGTCGTCATTGTAAGCCGTCAGCACCAGGACCCCAATTGCGGGCAGGTTGGCCCGCACCCAGCGGGTCACATCAATCCCGCTGGCTTTCGGCATTTGAATATCCAGAACCGCCACATCCGGCCGGTGCAGCTCGATCAGGCTTTTGGCGGCCTCGCCATCGCTTGCCTCGGCCACAATCTGAATATCACCAGCATGTTCCAAAAGTTGGCGAATCCCAGCCCGGACCATAGCGTGGTCATCTGCCAATAAAACACGAATAGGGGTAGGCATCATACAGAAAATTACTCCTGGTAAAAGCTGAATAAAGTATATCATCCCATCCCCCCGCGATTAATATTTTTGAGTATTTGGGCGGCTGCGCCGCCCAAATACTCAAAAGGATCTCCCTTCGCTGGTAGAATCAAACCATCAAAACCCAATAAGGATACCCCCCATGAAACGTGTCGGATTTCAATTCAAAGTCCGGGCGGACCGCCTGGTAGATTACAAAGAGCAGCACAAAAGAGTTTGGCCGGCCATGCTCCAGGCCCTGAGCGAGGCCGGCTGGCATAACTATTCGTTGTTCCTGCGGCCTGATGGCCTGATCTTTGGCTACTTCGAAACCGAAGAAAGCCTTTCGGCCGCCCAGGCGAAGATGGCTGCCAGTGAGGTCAATACCCGCTGGCAGCAGTTTATGGCGCCTTTCACCGACGCCAACGCCAGGCCCGATGAAACCTTCCTGGAACTCGAAGAATATTTTCATCTGGACTGAATTTCCCTGAGACGCCAAAACCGGGCAGGTTTTCGGTGATGGCCTTTTGGCGTGCCCAACCAGGCACCTGCCCCAGAGCAATGCCATCCGGGGTAGGGGCGAGCCCGTCTGGCTTGAAATTTGGCGCGGCCATCACAAATAGGGTCGCCCAGGCGCCGCCAAAACCGGGCGACCCTTTATATAACAGAAATGCATTAAAAATGCCGACCGGGCTCGCCCCTACACCAGATGCCTGATGTTTCTTCAACCTGCATTGGCCCCCCAATACCACCTTAAGAATTATTAGAAATTTCGCATATAATCCGACAAACATTATACAAAATAGTTTATAATTTCTCTGAATTACAGGTTGAACAGGATATAGGCGATAACGATGGTTGGCAAAGCCAACCGTCGTTATCGCCTGCATTTTTTCATCCCAAACGGTGTAAATCAGGTTTTACAATGAGGTTATCCAATGAAGACAAAACGCATGGTATCTGGAATTATCCTGGCACTTGGTGTGATGATCGTAATCGCAGGTGTGGTTTTCTACCCGTTCGGCAGCAAGCGCGTGAACCAGGACCGCCCATTTTCCTGGGGTACGCCCAACAACCAGGAGAAGGTCGGCGCCCCAGCCGGCGGCTATCCTGAATTTGTGCTGCCGGGCAAGGAAGCAGAACGCCAGGCAGAGCTGCGCCAGGAAGTGGACAGATTAGCCACTGAGAAGGAAGACAAACTTCAGACCGAATTTGCCGCTGGGGTTGAGGAAGACCCCATGCTGCTGGATGAGTGGTTCTGGGCGCAGCGGGCTTACCCGGCCGGGACGATCCCCCTGGAGGCTCAGGATGCTGTGATACACAACGAACTCAACAAAACCGGGCGCGCCCCCTCCGGCGGCGGCGATCCATACTGGGTCAACCTGGGCCCTGCGCCGCTGCGGGATATCACCTATGCCGGGCAAAGCCAGCAAAACGCCAGCGGCCGCGCCCCGGTGGTGGCGGTCCACCCCACCACCCCCAACATCATCCTGGTAGGCTCCGCTCAGGGCGGCATCTGGAAGACCATCAACGGCGGCGTTTCCTTTAAAGCAGTCTCAGAAAACCTGCCATCCCTGGCCATAAAAGTGATCCGCTATGCACCCAGCAACAACACGATTGTGTATGCCGGCAGCGGTGAGCCGCATGCCTCTACCAGCATCTACGGTCAGGGCGTGTTCAAATCCACCAATGGCGGCGACACCTGGCAGTCCCTGCCGCCCAATGGCGCAGGCTGGGATTTCCGCTATGCCACCGTTTCCGGTCTGCAGGTACACCCCACCAATCCAAACATTTTATATGTGACCACCGCTGCCATTCACACCTCGGTTGACCAATTTAACCCAGAGCAGGCCCCCCAGACCGGGATTTTCAAATCAATCGATGGCGGCCAGACCTGGACGATGTTAAAGGCGGCAGCCCTCTACCCAAGCCCGACAGCCTCCACCACGGGAAACATTGGGTTTATGGATCTCGAGATGGCGCGCAGCGATCCCAACTTACTCTATGCCAGTGAATATTTTGGCGGGATCTGGAAAAGCACGAATGGCGGCACCAACTGGGATCTGGTCACCCCGGTCAAGGTGGGCGGGGGAGCTGATTTTCCGGCGCCAGTCCCCAATTTTTCCTACTTCTCCGCCAACCAGGCCACATTTTATGTTCTGAATCGGTTTGGATTGTCTGTCAGCACGCCTGAGTTTACCCGGGTTGAAATTGCGCTCTCCCAATCCAACCCCAACGTTCTGTATGCCGGCTATGCGGCACTCCTTTTTTTGGATGCTGATTCAGATGGCTCGTATGATCCCAACTTCGATATCTTCACCCGGGCAGGTTTGCTGTTTAAATCGACAGATGGCGGGGCAAATTGGTCCTGGCTTGGCGACTGGTCGCGGAATGGGGTCCCCGATTACTGCGCCACGCAGTGCGGTTACGATAACGCCATCGAAGTCAGCCCAACCAACGCCAACGATCTGCTGATTGGCGGTTCGGCGAACTATAACAGCCTTTGGCCCGACCCGCTGACCTCCCCCACCCGTTATCTCCAGCTTCCCTGGCGCGGCATGGTTTACCGCTCGCTGGACGGCGGCGCCACCTGGATCGATACCACGCCCCACTGCACCACAATCAGCCTGATTTCAACAACCACCTTCAACGCCAAACCCGTCTATCCCTGCAGTCCGAACGCAGCCAGCAAGGTCATCCATCCGGATGTCCACAGCCTGAGCTACGACCCCACCGGCAGTTCTAAGATTTATGTTGGCAATGACGGCGGCTTCTATCGCGGTACCTTCAGCGGCACCGGCGCCAGCAGCAGCGATTACACCTGGGAAAACCTGAACAACGGCCTCTCGACCCTCCAGTTTTATTCCTTTGATGTCCACCCCACCAACGCCTACCGCCTGATCGGCGGGCTGCAGGATAATTCCGTCGCCTATTGGGATGGAGGAACCTGGGAAGGCTGGGGCTTTGGCGACGGGATTTTTGGCGCCTTTGACCCAATTGACCCGCAGCACGTTTACATCGGCACCCAGTTCAATATCCACCGCCACGACAGCGGCGGCGCCAAAAACGCCCTCGACCCTGCCAGCGGCTGGAACCTTTCGATCTTCAGCCCAGATGCGGGCGACAGCGCCAGTTTTGTGACCCCATTCGAAATTGACCCGGTCTCGTCTGCCACGGTCTATGCCGCCAGTCAGACAGGCCTCTATCGCTCGGATGATCGCGGCGATACCTGGGGCGGGCGCATCAATGGTACACCCCTGGATGGTACACCGACCACGATTTCTGTCTCGCCCGTTGACCGCAACAATGTGTTTGTCGGAACCAGCAATGGCTGGGTCTATTACATCGATTACACCGCTTCATTGCTTCATCAGCGCGGCGCCACGCTGCCCGCGCGCTATATGACCGATCTGGAAGCATCCAGCCTGGATGCCAGCACCCTTTTTGTGGCTTTTTCAGGCTATAACAGCAACACACCTGGAACACCCGGCAAGGTCTTCAAATCGACCAACCTGGGGCTCGACTTTACGAATATCAGCGGAGACCTGCCGGATGTGCCCGTTTCGGCCCTGGCTGTAGACCCAAATAATGAACAGCGCATCTGGGCGGGCACGGACGTGGGTGTTTTTATGACCACCAACGGCGGTACAACCTGGACTTCATACCGGGGCAATATGCCGGTGGTTGCCATCATGGACATGAAATACAACCCCACAACCAAATATCTGACCGTGGTCACCCACGGCCGCGGCGCATGGCGAATTAATCCTGACGCCCCTCAACCTCATTTCACACTCAGCCTGCCCTTACTCATGCGCCAGGGGCAGGCAGTTCCAACGACCGCCACGCCTACGGCGACGAGCACATCCACAGCGACAAGTACATCTACGCCTACACCGACGCCTACAGCGACGAGTACATCCACGCCAACCAGTACCTCCACCCCCACGCCCACCGCTACACCTGTCTTTCCGGTATTACAAAACCCCAATTTTGATTTAGGCCATGTTGCCTGGACCGAAAATTCCACCTTCTTCCAGGGCAGCTTACTTACCATGCAGGGGGTCGGTGGGGCGCCAGCTGCCCACAGCGGCGAATGGCTGGCCTGGATGGGCGGCGTGGACGGAGAAAACAGCGATTTGAACCAGCAAATCAGCATTCCAAATGGAATCGGGCCAACCTATTTGAATTTTTATTACCAGATCTCTTCAGATGAAACCAACTGCAGTACAAGTACTCCCTCTGACGCGGTCTATTTGTTCATTGATGGTGCTCAAGTTGGCGGTTTTGTTATATGTAACGCCTACAATACAGGTGCAGTCTGGGGCGCATATGGTTTCGCTCAAGACTTGAGCGCCTACGCCGGGCAAACGGTCACCCTGCATATTAAAGTAACTTTAGACAGCGCCCTGACCAGCAGCTTCTACCTCGATACGCTCACTTTTGACACCGTCCAGCATGACACCCAACCGGCGAGCGCCAATCAATTTCAGCTTTTGCCGATCTCAACCCCGGCGCCCGGTGGACGGGACCTTCCCGCTGCCCGGCCCTGAAATGAATTCTGGAACAGCATGACACATCCCCGATTTGGAATCACTTTCGGCCTGATAATCCTGGCGCTGGCAGCGGCCTGCGCCAGCCAGGCGGCTTCGCCGACGAACACCCGGCCCGCGCTGGATTTGAGCGCGACCGCCACCCCAGCGACCTTGCAGCTGCCGGAGCCAACCGCAGAGCAGAACGCCCAGCCTGGGCCAACCGAAGCCACCCCGGGGATTTTACCCCCCACACGCAGCGAGATCCCCGAACCCGGGTTGGTGCAGGGGCTAAGCACCAATCCGTACACCGTCACGCTCACCGACGGGGGAGATTTTGCCCTGGCTGTCCGGTTTTACCCGGCGCCTCAATCGGAAAGCCCAGCCCTGCTTCTGCTTTCCACCCTGCCGCAGGAGCGAGCCGCCTGGCACCTTCTGGCCCAAACAGCCCAGGTCAAAGGGCTGGCGGCCATGCTGCTGGAGCTGCCGGCTGATGCGGACGGGCAGCAGGCAGTCAACGCAGCCATCAAGTGGCTGGCCAATCCTGCCAACGGCAGATTTGATCCGATTTTGACAGCCGGTTCAGGTTCAGGCGCCGGTCTGGCGCTGGCCGCCTTCGAGCAGAGCACGGCAATCCAGGCCGCGCTCGTCTTTTCGGCAGAGGCCAACGATCCACTCGTCCTCAGCGGGCTGGCGGCTGCCGCAGATCACAAAATCCTGGCCGTGGAGTGCAGCAACCAGACCGGCGCTCTGCAGGCCTCAGACACCATTGAGGTGCTCGCGACCCAATGCAGCCAGCCCGGGGTCGAAATGCTTTCGGCCCAACCCGGGCTGCTGAACAGGGTTCTGGACTGGTGCCTGGCGCAGCTTAGTTATTTTTAGGTGTTGTTTGGGTGGCTGCGCCACCCAAACAACACCCAAAAAATCTCTTGGCGACCCCGACTCAACCGCCAGACGAATTATTCCCGGTGTTATTCAAATTGCGAAAATACTTCAGCGCGCCCAGGTTTTTAAAGCTGCCTTCCGGCAGACCGCCTTCGTCCTGGTAAATCGGGAACTTGTGCCCGGAGTCGCGCAGCTGCTTGAGAGTTTGTCCCAACCCCAGGGTGCCAAATTCGCGTGACCGGCTGGTATGTTCGAGATCCAGAATTTCGGTCAGGATGGTCTGGTTGGTCGAAGCCTCCTGCATCACACGGCGCTCTCACGCTTGCGCTCTGCCCTGCGGGTCAGCGAATCTGCTCCACGCCTGATCCTGGTGGAAACGGGCAGCTACCGCCTGGATGCCGCCCGCTTCCGGATCGATGTGGATGAATTTGACACCGCCCTGGCCAAAGCCCGTGCTGCCCCCAACGAAAACAGCGCTGCTGCCTGGTATGAACAGGCTACAAACCTGTATCACGGCGAATATTTGCAAAATATGTATTACGACTGGCTGATGCCTGAACGGCAGCGCCTGCGGCAGGCTTACCTGGCCTCACTGCGCGCCCTGGCTGAACATCATACCGTCCACGAACGCTTCACCCGGGCTCTCGATCTGCTCCAGCGCTCTTTGCGGGTGGATAATCTCCAGGAGGATATACACTGCCAGACCATGCGGGTCTATGCATCCCTTGGTGACCGGACAGGCCTGGCGCGCCAGTACCAGGAGGCGCGCGAAGTTTTGTGGAACGAACTGGGCATGGCGCCGCTTGCTTCAACCGAGCGGTTGTATGAGCGCCTGCTGGCGAATGTGGAGTAAGTTATTGTCAACGATATTGCTATAGTTTGTGAGGCTGTCTAAGAAGTGGGGGTTGGGGTGGTTTGACCCCCACCTGTGGGGGTCAAACCACCCCAAGAATCTCGTCTATAGTTTGCGGGGCTGTCCGAAAAGTTCTTTTCGGACAGCCCCACAAACTATAGATTATAGATCCTATTGAACTTTTTTAAATTTGATTTCAAAGCTGACGCCATTGGTACTTCCCATCGTCAGCGTCCCACTCAACTGCTGCACGAGACTGGTTACCAACTTCAACCCCAAGGAGGTGCTCTTTGCCGGGTCAAAGCCGGATGGCAGTCCTACGCCATCATCGCGCACAGCCAAAACATATTCATCCCTGGCAGGTTCTTCAAATATGATTTCGACGCAACCGCCATTATTCTCCGGAAAAGCGTATTTCAAACTATTTGAAACCAGCTCATTGATGATCAACCCGCAGGGAATGGCACTGTCAATATCGAGGTAAACATTTTGTGCTTTTGTTTTGATCATCACCTTGCTTGAATTAGTGCGGTACGATTGTGCCAGGAAATTGACCAGACCTTTCAAATAGGATGCAAAATCAATCTGTGCCAGATCAGATGATTGATACAACTTTTCATGAATCAGTGCCATGCTGCGCACGCGGTTTTGACTCTCACGCAAGGCATCCCGAGTATTTTGATCGGTGATTTGGTTTGCCTGCAGGTTTAGCAGGCTGGAAATGACTTGCAAGTTATTTTTTACGCGGTGGTGGACTTCTTTAAGCAAGATCTCTTTTTCTCTCAGCGCTTCTCGGATATGAGATTCTGCCTGTGTTCGTGTAACAATCTCCTTCTGAGCTTGATTATATAGACGAGCATTCACAATTGCAGTCGACACCTGATTGGCAAACACACTTAAACCGGGGATATCTTCACGCCTAAGATCAGGTCCCCAGACTGCCAGGATTCCAATCACATCTTCTCCGTTGATCAACGGCAAGTAACAGACCGGATCATTGGGATTCATCCCTGTTAATTCAAATGACCGTAAAAATATATCCTTGGGAATGTAAGGGAACATGTTAACGGTGCTTCCGATCATATCCGGATCCCAATAAGGAGTCTTCTCGGTTAAGGCCTTATCCGTGGGCCATAAGCTGCGAGGTATCGTTATCTCCGCGGGCCAAAAAGCGCCTAATTTTCCAGCCCAGGCTTTGATCTCACTTGAAATGGTGAGGTATTCAAGCTTCATCGCTTGCTTGGTATCATCAATTGTGCCGACCATGCAGTTTACCTTGATTTTTTTCAGCTCATTACCCAATGTCTCAAATACCTGGATCAAATCCGATGTACTGTCTAACCTGGCAGCTACATTCGATAAAGCCAGGATGATAGAATTTGTGCGAGCCAATTCATTTGCACGCCGCGTTTCATATTCATAGTCATTCGCACTTTGCAAGATATTCGCCATTTGACTCGCAAAGACAGCCAGGATCGTGCTGTCCGAAGGGTGCAAGTCAAGCCCCCAGATGAGAAATGCGCCAATCACATGCTCCTTGCTGATAAGTGGGAGCATGCAGAGTTGAGTTTCGGGCTTGAATCCCAAAAGTTGTAGTGACTTGTTAGCCGCCGAATTGGGGATGGCCGGGAACATGCTGCGCAGCATGTTTGCCGGATTCGAATACCAGACCGGAGCTCGTTCCCGGATTGCCCGGTCATCCGGCCAAAATTTTCTTGGAATGAGATAGTTTTTTGCGGAAACTCCGGCTAATTTCTCAACTGCCCGAATAGATGCCGAATCAAACGACAGGTATTGTATGGTTGCTGCTTCTCCGGCTGGATCAAGCGAGACGATCCCGCAGTCCAAACCGATTCTTTTCAATTCAGATCCCAGCGTATCAAACATCATATCCTGGCTTGAGGCGGTTCCCAAAATAGAGGCCACTTTCGAAAGCGCGATTACCAGGCTGTTCACACGGGCTACCTCTGTTGAACGCTGGATTTCTTTTTCGTACATAGCAGCTTTTTCGATCGCCCAGGCGACCTGGCTGGCGAACATATTAATGGGTGCAATATCGCTTTCGCGAAGATCATCGCCCCACACCCCCATCAGCCCCAGCGCCCGCTCCCCGGCAACCAACCGCACCACGATGGTTGTAATATCGAGGTCAAGCCCGATCAATCCCATAATGCGTTTAATCTGTTGAGAAAACTGCTGGTCTTCAAAAGATGAAATCCCCTTGATCAATTGATCTCGATAAATAATTTCCTTTCCATCCAGAAGTTTGTACAATTTTAAAAACTGGCTCCGCTTCAGCCGGTAACCGATCAGCCTGTCCTCCAAAACCTTCTCGATCGGGCCAAGTTTATTTTTGCCGATATAGACATAGCTGACCAGTAATTCATTGGAAGCCGGGTCGAGCTGAGCGATAAAACAGCGTAAACCAAGCGCGTACAATTCATTGCCAACAATATCCAGCACCCGCGAAGGATCGGCTGCTTTTTGAAGATTGACCATCGCTTCTGCCAAACCTGCCAGGAATGCATTGGTGCGCTGCAGTTCCTGGGTGCGATCTTCGATCGCTTTTTCCATCAAGTCCCGTTCAGTGACATTCCGAAGCACAATCACTCGCCCGGCCGGTTCGTGATAGGCATCGAGTAATTGGGAATTGTTAATATCGTATGTGTTCTCCAGTCCATTCACCTGGATGGTGGTTTCTCCTACTGAAAAATTTGTGCCAGATTTACCTGAAATCAAGGCAGTTCCTTCGGGCCAAATCTGGGAAAGTTCTAGATTTTTAATTTCTTTGCCGTAGTGTCCAAATATTTGTCGCGCCGCAAAATTCAGTTCAACAATCTGGTCATGTTGGTCCAGTACCAGGACCGCATCATGCATTTGGTCAATCACCAATTCGCGTGCAGAGGAAAGAGCACTCCTAAATGGAAGATCAAAGACTGCCCAAAAAGCAAGCAGACTGATACTTGTAATGGAGAGTTGATGGACGGAGAAAGGTTGAATAGGGTGGATGCCAGACAATTCCATTCCAGACAATATGGAAAGGAGGACTGGGCCCGCCAGCAGTGGGATCTTCGTCAATCTTAATTCAGGTGTCGAGTTGGTATAAAATCGGAGCAAAATAAGGATTGAAAAAATAGCTGTCCCATAGGCAAAAATAATTAATAATAATCCGGGTAAACTGTTTGTAAAAGGATATGAAAACAAGGAACCAACGATGGGTACTCCGGTAGATATACCCCCCAGGCCTTGCAGGCACTCTGCTGCAATCATGAGCAAGTAAACAGCTGGAAGTGCCAGAATCAGGGCAAGATTGCGCGGCCTGATCCAATCCATGTGGCGGGTGAACACAAACACAAACAACAGCCAAAAAATACACAGAAGGGTATAAAAAAGGACCTGGACCAGATACATGGATTGAATTACGCTGGTCGATGCAGGAATCCACCGGGCTAAATACCCGATCAATTCAAAGGCCTGACTTAGCAGGACCAACCCGGCCCAATAAGCCAAACCGGTTCGATAGCGCACACTCAAATAAATACCAGCTTCGATCGAAATAAGAATGGAAAGCAAAAATAAAGTGAAAAACGCATACTGAAAAACTGACATAATACCTCTTTCAGTGAATTTTCTTACTTTTCAGGTATCCCGATCTGACTTTCAGGTAAGTATGCTACTCAACAGTCAGCGATTCCCAGACAGCTTCAACGGGTATCCCTTTTCCCAGGTAAAAGCCCTGGACCTGGTCACAGTTAATCGTCGAGAGTATTGCAAGCTGATTTTCGGTCTCAACGCCTTCTGCAATGACCTTTAAACGCAGTTGGTGCCCCATCGTGATAATTGCTTGAACAAGAGCCGAGTTGCCCTCGGTCATTTCATTGATAAACGTCTGGTCGATTTTCAGAGTGTCGCTGGGAAAGTTCTTGAGGCTGTCCAGCGAAGAATAACCTTTACCAAAGTCGTCGATCGAAATTCGCACACCCATCTTGCGAAATTCGTTCAGGGTTCGGATCGTGTGGTCCAGGTTCCGCATCATCGTGGTTTCGGTCAATTCCAACTCCAGGTTGTGTGGATCAAGCCCGCTCATATCCAAAGCTGAACAAACAACGGCGACAAGATTTTTGTCATTAAACTGGGAAGCGGAAAGATTTACCGCCATCGACAGCGGTCCGGGATGTTTAACCTGCCAGACCTGAGCCTGGGCACAGGCCTGCTGCAAGACCCATTCGCCCATCGGCAGGATCAGCCCGGTTCGTTCAGCAACCGGGAGAAATTCCGACGGAGCCAGCAGCCCGCGGGTTGGATGCTGCCAGCGGATGAGTGCTTCAAAGCCGATCAACTGCTTATTTTCCAGCTTATAGACAGGCTGGTAATGCAGGATAAATTCCTGATTTTTCAAGGCGCGCCGGATTTCGTCTTCAAGCTTAAGTTGATTGATACTGGCCTGGTGCATTTCCGGGGTAAATATCGCATATTGCGCCCGTCCATTTTTCTTGGCGTGGTACATGGCGGTATCTGCATCCCGCAGCAAATCCTCAACCGAGTTGTGGTCAGCAGAGACCATCACAATCCCGATACTTGCGTTGATAAATAATTCGCGGCCGTCCAGCTGGAATGGATCCTTTAAGATATTCAAGATTCGATCGGCAATATGAATGGTTTCGGATTGGCTGTGAATATTTTCAGCCAGGATTGCAAACTCATCACCGCCAAAACGAGCAACCGTATCATCCGGGCGCAAACAGTTTTTTACCCGCCGGGCAAATGTAAGCAGCAAGACATCCCCAACGGCATGCCCCAGACTATCGTTAACGTCTTTGAAATGGTCGATATCCAGAAAGATCACAACCGATGAGGTTGCATTGTTACGCTTGGTATATTGAGTTGCAACACTAAGCCGGTCTATGAATAAAGCCCGATTTGGCAGACCGGTCAATTCATCGTGAAGCGCCCTGTGAGTTAGTTGCTCCTCAATTTTTTTACGTGTGGTAATATCCGATTGCGAACCTGCAATGCGGTAGGGTTTGCCTTGTGCATCAAATAAGGCCAGGCCGCGGACCAGCATCCAGCGGTAGCCTCCATCGTTGTGCTTGATACGGTATTCACATTCCAGGGTTGGCGAAACTGCTTGCAGGTGAGTGGCGATAGCCAACTCCAGGCGTTCAAGGTCTTCAGGATGGACACGGTCCAACCATTCACCCGGGCTGGCCGAACAGCTTTCTTCAGTCAGACCGAGCATACTGCACCATCGCCAGGCGTAATAAATTTCGTTTGTGCGCAAATTCCAATCCCAAATACCATCATTGGCGGCGCGTGTCACCAGCGCATAGCGTTCCTCGCTCTCGCGCAGCTTTTTCTCCATTTTGTGTTTATACAATCCAATTTCGATGGCCGAACGGAGCTCATTATCTTCAAAGGGTTTAATCAGATAACCGTATGCCTGAGTAAGACGAGCTCTTTTCAATGTCGTTTCATCGGCAAAAGCAGTCAGATAAATAATTGGAATTTCTTTTTTTGCCCGAATTTGCGCAGCAGCATCGATTCCATCCATCTCGCCGCGGATTTTTATATCCATCAGGATCAAATCGGGTTCTAGATCCAATGCATACCGGACGGCATCCAACCCATTCGAGGCGTGTGCAACAACTTCATAATCCATGCTCTCAAGCCGCTGCTGCACATCCATGGCAACAATATTTTCATCCTCAACCAGCATGATTCGATGAAGGGGAGGTTTATTTTCAATTTCCATATTTATTTTCCTCTACCCCTGAATAGACCGCCACCCTGTTTCTGCCAGCGGCTTTGGCTTGATACATCACGCGATCCGCTCGTCGAAACAATTCGTCCACATTTTCAACATTCGGCTGCAGCTCAACAACACCCAGGCTGATTGTCGCCGAAATTGCCGCGTCCTTATGCTGTACAGGGCTTTGTGCAACAGCCAGCCGCACCCGTTCGGCAATCTGACTGGCTTCATCCAGTTGAGTATCTGGCAGCAGGATGATAAACTCTTCGCCGCCATAGCGAGCAACAACATCGATCGTACGCACCGCATTTTTGATCCGCTCCGCAATTTCACGTAATACCAGGTCTCCCACACCATGACCGTGGGTATCATTTATTTTTTTGAAATAATCGATATCCATCATCATGATACAGAGAGATCGTCCATTTCTTTTGGAACGCTCAAACTCAATCATGGAAATTTCATTAAAATAGCGCATGTTATACAACTCGGTTAAAACGTCAGTCAGAGCCAGCTGCTGCGTGCGTTCAAACAAACGCGCATTCTGAATAGCGACCGCCGCCTGGCTGGCAAATGCCATGGTGCGTTCGGTTTGCACGGTAGTGAAATAATTCGGTATGGCGTTGAAGATGTTGATCATGCCCACCACGCTGCCCTGGATGTCGATGGGAACACACATCAGCGAACGTAAACCCTGCATCCCAGGGATGGCGGCTGCCTGCCAGAGGGCGTTTGCCTGAATATCCGGGATCAGATATGGTTTTCCGGACCGGATAACCTCCGCCACTACGGGAATATTGACCAGAGCTGCATGCACATCGCTAAAGGGTTGTTCGTTGAGGCCATTCTCGGAATTACCGCGGTAACGGATCTTCTCGACCGTTTTCCCTTCCACCAACAAAACCATGGCCGCATCATATTTCACCAACTTACCGATATTATCAAGAATACGGTCGAGAATATCGTCCAGTTTCAGTGTACTGTTAAGTGCCATGGATGTATCGCGCAAAGCCTCAGCCAACAGGCGCTGGTCTCGTTCGGCTGCTTTAGCCCGTTCGCGCTCAGTAACGTCCCAAAAGGAGATCTGGATGCCGTTGATTTTTCCATTCCCATCATAAATCGGTACCTTGATGCTTTGAACAATGGTGGGTTCTGCCTCAAGAATGGCACGCGGTTCAATTTGTTCGAGAACTTTTCCACTTGCCAAAACAGCCTTATCGTCACGCTGGTATTTCTCTGCCAGGTCCGACGGATGCAGATCGAAATCAGTCTTGCCCACGATGTTGGCCAGTGTATCCTGGGATAAATCAAGAAAATGCTGGTTGGCGAAGGTAAAACGCCCCTCCAGATCCTTGCGACAAATGCTCAAAGGCGCCGACTCGACGAGCGAGTGATACAGCGACTGACTCTCGCGCAGGGCTTCCTCCGCCAACTTGCGGTCAGTGATATCACTTAGGACGATGCGGTAAACAGTCAGGCTGTCGGTATCCGTTGTAATAGACATCTCCGACTGCACCCAAAAATAGGCGCTGTCCTTTCGCAGCATCCGAAACTCACAAGATTGGGTTGAGCCTGTTCGGATCAGCTGCCTTTTGTTCAGATAGTAAACATCCTGGTCTTCCGGCAGGATAAAGTGAGTAAACATTTGCTGGGTAATTCCGCCTTGCCCAACCCCGAACAGCTTTTCAGCAGTAAGGTTGGCTTTCAGGATGATGTTCGTTTCGTTCAGCATTAAATAGCCGACAGGAGCCAACTCGTATAAATCCCAGTAGCGCGCAAATGAGTCTTCCAGTTTCGCTCGTATGGTTTGCAGCTCTTCATTTTGCATCTCCAGCTCGATCTGGTTGACTCTCATTTGTTCTTCAGAGATAAGCAGGGCTTCTTCGATCTGTTTACGCGGGGTGATGTCGCGAGACATTACGATGAAACGAGCTCCCTGCCCGGAAAGATTTGCCTTGCGGGCAATGGAAAGCTCAAACCAAACAGAGCCCTGTGGAAGCTGCAATTTAATTTGCTTGCCAATTGAATATCCGTTTTTGTTCGCCTCTTCCAAACCCGCAGCGACAATCTCCGCCGCATCCCTCGGCAGGACATCGTAGATCGTTTTTCCCAGAAAGGCTTCGGGCGGAGCAGCCAGCAAATCATCATGCGCAGAGTGGTAGTTATAATAGCGGCCATCCAGCCCAAGTTCAAACAGCAGGTCGGGGATGGCTTTAAGCGTGGATTCAAGCTGGTTGCGCGCTTCAAGAACTGCCAGTTCCGTAACCTTGCGCTCTGAAATGTCGCGCACGATGAGCCCAACCAAACGTTCCTGCGAGGTTTCAACGATAAACCCATTGCTCTGGATGGTTTTACGAAGCCCCTGCGCGGTTTGTAATTCCCATTCCACCATTTTATCGGGGCTGGCAAAATCCTTTTGGTTACTCATTTCCCATTGACGTGTGTGAGTTTCCAACGTTTCCCTGTTTTTGATCTCCTGGGGCATGAGTTGGAAATTAACCTCCCACAACGAGCGGCCAATTACATCCGAGCTACTCAACCCTGTGATCTGTTCCAGGGACGTATTCCACACGATAATACGCCCATCGCTGTCCGCCAGGGCTATCCCATCCGAGGCATTCGCTATAACGCCGCGAAATTTATTTTCACTTTCCCGCAGTTTGCTTTCCATGCTGTGCTTGTAGAGCGCCATCTCTATAGCAATGAACAACTCGCGTTCTTCAAATGGCTTAAGCAAGTAGCCATACGGTTCGGCCAGGCGGGCCCGATCGAGAGTGGACTGATTGGCAAACGCAGTCAAAAAAATGACGGGCAGGTTGAAACGCTCTCGCACCTGGATTGCGGTATCGATACCATCCATCTCCCCTTTCAGGCCGATATCCATCAAGATCAGATCCGGGCGAAGCTCCTGCGCTTTTTGCATGGCCACTTCCCCTCGATCTGCCAACCCTACCACCGTATAACTGCCATTCTCCAAGGTGCTCTGCAGATCCATGGCAACAATCTGCTCATCTTCAACGATCAATAGATTTGCTTTAGTCATCTTCCCACCTCAGGGCTTTTATACCCAAACAAAACTTTAAAAGCGGTCCCACAAGAGTGCTCCACTTCCAATCGACCATCCAACTGGGCCACCAGGCTGTTGACGAGCTGTAAGCCAAGCGACTTTGCAGTTGCCAGGTCAAATTCCGGCGGCATGCCCACACCGTCGTCCGACACCCTCAGGCTGAGAGCCTGCCCGGATCCGGCGCGCAGGTCCACGCTCAGCGTGCCAGATCGCCCATCCGGAAAAGCATATTTGAGGGCATTGGTCATCAACTCGTTCAGGATCAATCCGCAGGGAATGGCCTGATCCAACTCCAACTCGACTTTATCAACCTCGATTTTTAGCTCCACCTGGCCCAGCCCGCGCTGGTAGGAGCGGAATAAATCTGCGGCCAGGCTTTTTACATAGCCGCCAAAATCAATTTTTGCCAGGCTTTCGGACTGGTACAGTTTTTCGTGGATCAGCGCCATTGATCGCACGCGCATCTGGCTTTCACGCAGAGACTGGATCGTCTGAACATCTGTGACTTTTCCGGCCTGCAGGTTCAGCAGGCTGGAGATGATTTGCAAATTGTTCTTCACGCGGTGATGGATTTCCTTCAGCAAGACTTCCTTTTCGTGCAGGGATTCTTCCATACTGAGATTGGTTTGTAGCAATTTTTCATTGGCAAGAAACAGATCATCCGTCCGCTTCTGCACGCGCTCATCCAGTTCAAAATTTACCTGACGCAAAGCGTCTTGCGCCAACTGGCGTTCTTTTAACTCAACCTCCGCGTTATTGAAAAGACGTTCGTTTTCATTCAGCGTAAGCACCTGGCGCAAGATTACCAGTCCGCCAATCAGACCAACGGCAACATAAAGCCGCAAAGATTCGTTCCCGAATGAAACTTGTGTAACCAGGATCGCGTACGAAATTGCCAGCCAGATATAGGGCAAGTATAAAGGCCATGAATTGAAAGACTTGACCCTCTCGGGAAGGATCCCCGGTTCTTTTTCCTCAATAATCGATTTTACTTGTGCAAAATTGGCAGCAACAAAGAACAGTAAACCAATTGTCCAACCAACCTGGGCGGATGAGCTGTTGGTAAAATTTGCGCTGAGTGACTGGTATGCAAAAAAAGAATCCCCAACAACCTGGCTGAACATACAAAGCCCGATCAGAATCAAGGGGGTATAGGTACTCTGCTGAAGGCGGTTGCGGAAAAAAGTTAAAATCGTCCAGAGCAGAATCAGATCCATGACAGGATACGTGACTACCAGCAGGGCAGCTACAAAGTCCACCTGTCCTGCTTCGATGATTAAGGGGTTGATCAGAAAAAACCAGTAGGCCAGACTGGCACCCAAAAGCACGATGAGATTATCCAACCACATCAACCTGCGTTCGCTTTTTGAAGAATGGTCTGTGGGATATCCTATCAACCCCAGCAGCATAAAACCAAACGCCAGGAAGTAAAAAAGGTCTGCAAAGGATGGAAAAGGCGTAATTTTCAATACCAAATCAAGCACTGCCCAACTGATCGAGCCAAAGACATTAAAAGTAAAGGCAATACCCCATAAATTCCAAGATCTTGCCTGCCGTGGTCTGGCTGTGGTGGTGTAGCGAGTCGTAATATAAACGATGATGGTCACCAGGATACTTAGAACCGGTGAGATGATATCGTACGAAATTGTTCTTTGGGTTTTATTTTCAACAAATGTAAGCAAAAACAACAACGTAAAAACTAACAGGCCGGTAAGCGCAAGCAGCCACCGGAAATAATCAGGAAAACTATTATTGAACTTCATTGGTGGTTTCATCATCGTCTATTTTCAGCCGTCAATACTCAAACGAAACGATAAAACTAGAATGGGCTTGAGCGCCAGCAAGAGTTGCAAGGCCGCTTCAAATTGCTGCAGATCCCAGGGGGCAGCCCGACACGTTACGGTGGCACCCAACAGATCAATTCGCGTCACCAGGCCATGCGTGTCAATGCCATACTTGATGGATTGCCGGCTGCCCGGATCAAAGACGAGATCGCAAAAACCTACTGAGAGGTTCTTGAAAATGGGCACACTGCGGTAATCAATCCCAGTTAAAAGGCCCATTAATAAAAACAAACTCATCCGCCAACTTATTTTCGGCAGGCGCAGATGTACAGCCCTGGTGATCAATTCGAAGGCAAACAATAAGAACAGCAACGATGAGGACAGTAAAATTCGAGCCATATAGAATGAAATTGCCTGGTCATTTATTGGTTTTGACACTGGATCATTCTAAGGTGGGGTGTTGGGTGTTTTTTGTGGGCTTCGCCCACAAAAAACACCCAACTTCCCCCGCTTATTACAATAATACCTATTTTATTATACAGTCAAAATCGTTTCTTGATTGATCAAGGTGCTGCCGTTAAAGCAAATAAGTGGAGTTGATTTTTGGCTTCGCCAAAAATCAACTCCACTTATAATATTGGCTGTTAAACGTCCATCAATCACCCGCCGCCCGTGCGGCCTGGCGTTTTCGTTCGGCCAGCTGCTGCATCAGGGCGGCGTGTGATTTGCGTGTGATCGGATACCAGACCAGCAGCGGCAGCATCACCAGAATGACCAGCGAAGGCACGACCGCATAAACCAGGCGGATACCCAAAAGGGCCTGCTCGGTCTGGACTGCGTTGGGCATATAGCCAAATGCCGCCAGCGCCCAGCCCGGTATGGCTGCCCCGAGCGCACCCGAAAACTTGGCCAGAAAGTTACTGATCCCGAAATAAACCCCCTCCCGGCGTTCGCCCGTCAGAAGCTCATCATACTCAATCACATCCGGCAGCATGGCATAGGGGATAACCCAGTGGGTTGAAAAGGCCACCCCAAGCGAGACCGCCACAACATAAACCCATGGGGTGGCATTGTGCGGCAGAAAGAAGAAAGCCAGCAGAAATGTAGCTGCAGCAATGAACATGCCGACCGCATAGGCCGGCCCTTTATTGTATTTATCGGCGAGCATTTTGGCTGGAGCGGCAAAGATCCCGGTTGTAACCAGCGAGGCAACCAAAATCAAGGTCAATTGATTGTACATCCCCAACTGGTACTGGATCAGGTAGGGCAGCAGAGCCGCCTGAATGGTGAAAGCCAGACCGCCCAGGATAAAAATGAGCGTCAAGAGGACAAACGGCAAGTTCTTGAAACACAGCAAAACACCTTTAAGAGGCGGGATGGTGGTGGGCTGGCCAGCCAGTTCAGGCCTTTCCTTAACGGTCAAAGCCGTGATGACCAGTGTGACCGCCGCAAAGGCGCCAAAGAAAGCGGCAGTTGTGCCCCAGGCCTGCTGCAGGTTCATTCCAAACCCTCTGAACATTCCAGCCAGGAGTGTCACGGTGCCTGCCCCCAGGATATACCCCAAAACCGCACTGAGACCTTTATAAAAGCCAAGACTGGAGCGTTCCTGGTAGTCGTGGGTGACCTCAGCGATCAGAGAAGCATACGGCACGGCGGCCATGGTCACAAACGTGTCTTTCAGCCAGAAGGTCAGCAGCACAGCAAAAAAGGCGGATGCACCAGTCAGGCCGTAGGGCAGGGAAAACTGGATCCAGGTGCCGATGGCGATAGGCACAGCCGCCAGGAGCATGTAGATGCGCCGCCGGCCAAAGCGCGAGCGGGTGCGGTCGGACCAATAGCCAAAAAGCGGGTCGTTGATTGCGTCCCAGGTCAGCTTGCCCACCAGGAGGGCGCTGCCTACCACCGCCGGGTTGATTCCCGCCACATCGGTGTAATAGTAGAGCAGGAAAAAATCCATGACCGCCCGCAGTGTCGTAAAGCCCAGTTCAGCCAGGGCAAAACGGAATTTAAAACCGGTGGAGAGTTTCTGGTCCAAGGCGCACCTTCCTTATTCAGATTATTAAAAGCAATGAGGGGTTGATTCTAAGGATCATAGCAAAAATAAATTCGGTTGTCGTCTAAAATGATAATGTTAGACGATTTCGTTTGTTTTCCGGGAATTTTCGGGACGGGAAATTCCCATGCCCCGATTTCGTTTTCCTGATTTTAATTAAAATCGCCTGAAAGGGTGATTATAGGGTGATTGTACACATCCGGCATCCGAGATATAGTTGCACAATTCGACAATTCAGGTTTTATTCCCTTTATCAGCCAAAGCAAAGAAATGGGAGTATTACTGGATACCCAACAAACCATCGAACCAAAACAGCTACATACCGGAGAGAAGAATGAAACGCAAAAGTACCCTGATCGCCTTTATCGTTTTGATCGCCATTGCGGCAGTATCGTTATTCGCAAACCGCAGCCTGATTTTTGCCCAATCCACTACTCGTCCCCAGCGTTTTGGCGCCCCCCTGGGCCCGGATGGCGCTTCCAGCAGTGCATCCACTGCTGGCGTTCAGGGTGTCAGTGACGACAAAGAACAAGAAGTCAAAGAAATTAAGAATGATGTTTCTCAGCCGCTGCGCGATATCGTGCCGGTAGAAGCCGAGAAAGAAGCCGAAGATGCCGACATGGATAAGGTCTTCACCATGACCGGCCGCGGCACCACCCTGGACACCAACGCACCCGTGCAGTTAGATGCAGCAGTCCAGGCTGCCCCCATTGCGCCCGATGCGCCTGTCACAATTGCCAACTTTGATGGCGTGAACAACATCTCCGGTGTTCTTCCCCCCGATACCAACGGCGACGTTGGCCCCAACCATTATATGCAGTGGGTTAACCTCAGCTTTGCCATTTACAGCAAGACAGGCGCCCTGCTCTACGGCCCCGCAGCCGGCAACACGCTTTGGAGCGGGTTCGGCGGCGTCTGCCAGACACGCAACGACGGCGACCCGATCGTCCTCTACGATCACCTGGCCGACCGCTGGATGGTCAGCCAGTTCGCCGTCCCCGGCGGCACCTCAGGCTACCACCAGTGCATCGCCGTTTCGCAGACCGGCGACCCCACCGGCGCCTGGTACCGCTATGACTTCCTGTGGAGCAACACCAACATGAACGACTACCCCCACTTTGGGGTCTGGCCGGACGGCTATTACATGGCGGTGCACGAATTCGCCAATGCCGCCACCTGGGCCGGCCAGGGCGTGGCTGTTTTCGAGCGCTCGCAAATGCTGCAAGGCCTGCCCGCCCGGATGGTCAAGTTCAACCTCTATTCCACCGACCCCAACATGGGCGGCATGCTCCCGACCGACCTGGACGGCCCCGCACCGGCCGCTGGCACACCCAACTACTTTGTTGAGCCCGATGACAATGCAGGCGGGTTCCCCCAGGATCAGGTCCAGATCTGGGCTTTCCATGTCGACTGGGCTAACACTGCCAATTCAACGTTCACCCGTGTCTCAAACCTGGCAACCGCCGCCTTTGACTCGAACATGTGCAACGGCGCCCGCACCTGTATCCCACAGTCGGGGACCACAGCCAAATTAGATGCGATTGCTGACCGGGCCATGTACCGCGCTCAATTCCGCGACTTTGGCGGCTACCAGACCATTGTGATGAACCATACCGTTGACGCCACCGGCACAGATCGGGCTGGCATCCGCTGGTACGAACTGCGCAACACCGGCGGCGCTGGCTGGGCCATTAACCAGCAAAGCACCTTCTCGCCGGATGCCACCCACCGCTGGATGGCCAGCGCGGCCATGAATGGCAGCGGCGATATCGCCATCGGCTATTCGGCTTCCAGCTCCACCATGTACCCGGCTGTCCGCTACACCGGCCGTCTGGCTTCTGATCCATTGAACACCATGACCCAGGGCGAAGGCACCCTGATTGCAGGCACCGGCGCCCAAACCCATACCGCAGCCCGCTGGGGAGACTATTCCATGCTGGCAGTCGACCCATCAGACGACTGCACCTTCTGGTTTACCACCGAATACGTCCAGGCCACCGGCAGCGCTCCCTGGCGCACCCGGATTGGTTCCTTTAAGCTGGCCAACTGCGGCGCACCGGCCCCCACCAGCACACCTACCAATACCCCCCTGCCCCCCACAGCGACCAATACCCCGTTGCCTCCTACCGCCACATTCACACCTGGCCCAACCAACACGCCAACCAATACGCCACTGCCGACTAACACCCCGCTCCCTGCGACAGCCACGCCCACGCCGGCTCCAATTACCAGCACGGGCTTCAAGGCGCCTTCGGCCAACGCGGCTCAAACATCGAGCGCTGGTGACAATAACGGCTACCAGACCAACCCCGCAAATGCCTATGTTGCAGATGGTGTCTTTGCGGTTGACTCCAACAGTGGTACTGGCACCAGCACAAGCTGCACCAGCAACGCCAAAGACAAACACTACTATACTACCTATAACTTCAACCTGCCCGGCACAGTCACCGCAATCAATGGTATCGAAGTCCGGCTGAATGCCAAGGCCAGCAGCTCCAACAGCGCCCCCAAGATCTGCGTTCAGCTTTCATGGGATAACGGTACAACCTGGACCGCAGCCAAAAACACCACCACATTGACCACCGCCAATGCAACTTACACTCTAGGTACCGCAGCCGATGTTTGGGGCCGCACCTGGGCACAGGGAGATTTCTCCAACACAAACTTCCGCGTCCGCATCATCGATGTTGCCAGCAACACTTCGCGCTCGTTCTCGCTCGATGCGGTTGCAGTCAACGTGACTTACCAACCCTAATTTTTTACACGATTAACGTTTGATCCATCAGAGGTATGGGTGCTTCGCACCCATACCTCTGATGCTTTATGGGAGCTGGCAGTTTAGACTTTGCAAAAATGCAATGTGCTTCAATTTTATTGTGAAATTTTCCCCAAAAGGGTTACAATCAATTCATCAATTTTCACATTCCAGGCAAAATCAATTGACAAGCCATCCGGATCCAAATTGTAGCATTCAAGGAGAAACAATGTTCAAACGCATCATCATTGCCCTGTCCTTAGTTTTGGTTTTAGTCAGCGCAGCCTGCAGCCAACCAACCCCGGATACTTCGCTCCTGGCTCCACAAAGTATCGTGAGTACTTCCCAGCCAGAGACTGCTGCGCAGGGCGAAAAATATACGATTGCCCTGGTCATGAAAACACTCACCAACCCTTTCTTTGTGGAAATGGAGAAGGGCGCACGCCAGGCTGAAAAAGAGATGGGCATAAACCTGATCGTGAAAACAGGTGCGCAGGAAACCTCGGTTGACCAGCAGATCACCATTATCGAAGAGCTGATTCAAGAAAAAGTAAATGCCATTCTGATCGCCCCGGCAGATTCGGTCCAGCTTATCCCTGTGCTCAAGAAAGCTCAGGATGCTGGAATTATCATTGTTAATCTGGATAACCAGCTCGACCCGCAGTCGTTAGAAAAAGTTGGTTTGACGCATGTGCCATATATCAGTGTAGATAATGAAAAAGGCGCCTATCTGTCGGCAAAATACATCAGCGACAAAGTCACTTCGGCCTCCCAGGCGGCTATTCTGGAGGGCATCCCCACCGCCAAAAACGCCCAGGATCGAAAGAACGGCGCCATCCGGGCATTTGCCGAAAACGCCAACATTGAGGTTGTGGACTCTGTCACAGCACACTGGAAGGTTGACGAGGCATACCAGGTTACCAGCCAGTTGTTCATGGACCATCCAGATATCAAGTTAATCTTTTGCGCCAATGATATGATGGCTCTCGGCGCCCTGCAGTATTTAAAAGAAAACGGCAAAACGGACGTTCTGGTTGCTGCCTATGACGCTCTGGAAGAAGTTATGCCGATGCTTAAAGACGGAACCCTGCAGGCCACAATCGATCAGCAGGCAGCCCAACAGGCTTATACGGGTGTTCAGTTTGCAATCCGGGGCTTAAATGGCGAAATTTTGCCCACAGTGACATTGATGGACGTGTTGTTGGTCACACGTGAAAACGCCCGCTAAAACCAGGTTCTCCTGGCCCACACCCAGCCTTGCGCTGAGTCTGATCTCATCACTGGCATTGGCCAGTGTCCTCCCGTTGCTATTGCTGGGCTTTGTGTCCGACAATGTCTCGCGTTCGGTCATCCAGCAGGATGTCTCGCACTACGCCCAGGCCATGGTCAACGCTCAGCGCGATTATCTGGATGTACTCTTCCAGGAAATTGAAAGCCTGATCATCAATATATCGGGTGTGGAAGAGATTAAAACAGCCATTGATGACGCGTCCGCTTCTCCGGATGAGTTTACGCGGCTGGCAACCCACGCCCGAATTGGTTATATCCTCAGCGGCTACAGCGGCATCAAAGGCCTGGCATCCTTAGACATCTTCACTCCCGGCAATGCTCACTATCATGTAGGGGATACGCTTAATGTCAAGGATATCAATAAGCCTTTACTCCAGAAAATCAAGAGCTATTCCGCCAGTTCCGATGACCTTGTGACCTGGGTGGGGATAGAAGATAATGTCAATGTCAACTCAACCACTGGTAAGGTTATTACGGCTGCCAGATTATTCAAAATTGTGGACGCGGTTTCCCTGCAGGAGCAGGAAGGCGCACTGCTGCTGGTTAATTACAGCATCGATAACCTCTACGAACATTTCTCCAACCTGAAATTAGGCACCGGAGCTTACTTCATCATCGTAGATAACCAGGGACGGATCGTTTACCATCCCAACCGCTCCTATGTGGGCATAAATGTTTCGACGATCTTTCTCGACAAATTAAACGCAGAACGGGTGATTATCGAGGTAGATGGGGAACAGATGCTGGTGACTTCCACGCATTCCAATGTGAATGGCTGGCTGTTGGCCAGCCTGACACCCTACAAAAACCTGACTACCAGCGCAGACACTATTCGCAATATCACCTTACTGATTCTGATTATCAGCTTTATATTTATTACCCTGATCTTCTTCTGGATTTCACGTGAAATTATCCAACCGTTGACTCAAATTACCGAGTTGTTCCAAAAAATCCAGACAGGCACATTTGACTGGCATATCCGCCTGGACGAAAAAAGAAAAGATGAAATCGGCGAACTGATGCGTTGGTTCAATATGTTTTTGAACGGAATGGAAGCCAAGAATCGCGCCGAACAAGAATTAAAGGAAGCCAAAGAGGCAGCCGAATCAGCCAACCGGGCGAAGAGTGTTTTCCTGGCCAGTATGAGCCACGAGCTGCGCACACCGCTCAACGCAATCCTGGGGTTCAGTGAGCTAATGGTGCGCGATCCACTGCTGCAGCGAACCCAGCTTGAGAATTTGGGCGCAATCAACCGCAGCGGAGAACATTTACTCGGTCTGATTAATGACATTCTCGATCTATCCAAAATCGAATCCGGGCGGGTAGACTTACGCACCCAGCCTTTTGATTTGTACCGCATGATCGAAGGCCTCGGCGAAATGTTCGGTTTCCGCGCCAGCCAAAAAGGCTTGACTCTCCAAACAAACTGTGCGCCGGATGTACCCCGGTTTATCAACGCAGATGAAGGCAAGCTGCGCCAGGTATTGATTAATTTATTGGGCAATGCCATCAAATTTACCCGTGTGGGGGCCGTGAAATTATCCGTTCGACTGGGAATCGGAAATGACGGTGAAGGCCCGGCCGGTTCTCCGGCCGGAGAACCGGCCGGGGAGCCAATGCTCCTGAACATTGGACAAATCAGGCTGCATTTCGCAGTCGAAGACACTGGCGCTGGTATCGCCGAAAAAGACCAGGCTCACATCTTTGAGCCTTTCATCCAGCTCGAGGAAGGAAAGCGCCTGCAGCAGGGCACCGGCCTTGGGTTGGCGATCAGCCGGCAGCAGGTAGGGCTGATGGGTGGGAAACTGGAAGTCGCCAGCCGGCTGGGGACTGGCTCCATTTTTAGCTTTGAAATTCCGGTCATCATCGGTACTGCAAACAACGTCATCGACACAACGACCAGGGCAATCGAACTGGCGCCCGGTCAATGCGCTTCAGATGGTTCGCCATTCCGCCTGCTGGTTGTTGAAGACGGCGAGTTGAACCGCCGGCTGTTGGTCAACCTGCTGAGCATCTTGTCCTTTGATGTACGTGAAGCCGTAGATGGAATCGAAGCCATGGCTGTCTGGGAAGCATGGAAGCCGCACCTGATCTTCCTGGACCTGCGTATGCCGAGAATGGATGGCTTTGAGGTTACCCGCCAGATCAAGTCGACCATCCAGGGGCAGAACACAAAAATCGTAATTCTCACAGCCAATGCATTTGACGAAGATAAATCTGCTGTCATGGCGCTGGGCAGTGATGATTTTATGCGCAAGCCCGTGCGGGAGCGCGATATTATCCAGGCTCTCCAACAGCAGCTTGGCGTGGTCTTCAAGACCGATTCCGAACCGTCAAAATCCGCCGCTTCACCAGCCAACGACGAGACAGCCGACCAGAACGCACTCATCCCCGAAAACTGGAAGGCGCGTATGCATCAAGCGACCATTGAAGCCGATATTGATACCATGCAAAATCTGGTGAATGAAATTGAAGCAACTTCACCGTATACCAGCCAAAAATTGGCGGCTATGCTCTATAACTTCGACTACGATGGCATCTCCGCTCTGATCGATTCGATATAATATGGACCCTATAAACAAAAACGAGCCCACCAAAACAAAAGCCGATATTCTTATCGTCGATGACACTCCTGATAATTTGCGCCTGCTCAATCAGATCCTGAGCCAGGAATATAAAGTCCGCCTGGCTCCAAACGGCGTCATTGGCCTCAAGGCAGCTTTTACTGCGCCCCCGGATGTGATCCTGCTGGATATTATGATGCCGGGTATGAACGGTTATGAAGTTGCCGAAAAACTTAAAGCAGACGATAAAACAAAAGACATTCCAATCTTATTTATCAGCGCCCTGGATGACACCGAAAGCAAAGTGCGCGGCTTTCGGGCTGGGGCAGTCGATTATGTAACCAAACCTTTCCAGGAGATGGAAGTGCTGGTGCGCGTCAAAACCCACCTGTCACTGCGAGCCCTTTATCAGCAGGCCCAGGATGAGATCAAAGAGCGGATTGAAAAAGAAAACCAGCTCCACGCCCTGCTGAGCGCCATCCCGGATATCATCTACCGGGTCCGAAAAGACGGCACAATTCTCGATTTCAAGACCAGTTCAACGGGTTTGCTGTTCGCCCCGCCAGACCGGCTGATCGGCTCGTCCATCACAACCCTTCAAAACGAGCAGATCGGCAAAAATTTCCTCGCCAAGATTGAAGAAACTTTGCGCAGCGGCGAGATTCAATCACTTGACTTTGAAGAGAACATCGGCGGTACGATCCACGTGCTGGAAGCCAGGATGAAGGACAGCGGCCCAGAAGAAGTGATTGTGATTGTGCGCGATGTCAGCGAGCGAGTCCGCCTCGAACAAATGAAATCCGATTTCATCAACCGCGCCACCCATGAACTGCGGACTCCGCTCACCACCATGCTGCTGATGATTCATCTGATTGATGAAGGTTCCACGCCTGAGGAACAAAAAGAGTTTTGGGAAATTCTAAAAACTGAAATCGACCGCGAACGGACCCTTGTCGAAAACTTCCTCCAGGTTGGCAGGCTGGAGAACAAAAGCTTTGAATTAAAAACCGCACCGATAGTGCTGAATGACCTGCTGAAAAAAGTAATCAAGCAGTTTGTGCCTGTAGCCCGAGAGAAAAATATCAGCATTGAATTCGCCAACCCGGCAGAATCCGGCCTTCTTGATCTGATCATCCAGGCCGATGAAAGCGCCCTGACACAAGTATTTGTAAACCTGGTGAGCAATGCGATTAAATTCAGCCCGGTAAATGGCAAGATCACCATTCAAGTCCAGAAAAAAGACCAAGGTGTTGAAATCTCCGTTGCAGATACGGGGATTGGGATTCCAGACTCGGAAATCCCCTTGCTCTTCTCACGCTTCTTCCGGGCTAAAAATGCAGTTGAAAAAGAAATCCCCGGTTCGGGAATCGGGTTGTTCATTGTCCGGTCGATTGTGGACCTGCACAAAGGAAAGATTGAAGTACGCAGTGAACTGGGAAAAGGCAGCCAGTTTGTTGTCTGGCTGCCATAAGCTCACTGCACTTTTCATACACCAGTTCGGGTTAGTTCGAAAAGAGGTTATTTTGGGTGTTTTTTGGGTGGCTACGCCACCCAAAAAACACCCAAAAATCTCTTATCCCGAACTGACGTGAGTATGCGTAGGGGCGAGCCCGGTCGGCATTTTTAATGCATCGCCGTTTTATAAAGGGTCGCCCGGTTTAGGCGTCTCAGGGCGACCGGCGGTGAATACACCGCGGCGGGCTCGCCCCTACGGAAATGCCGTTGGCCATGGGGCCGGTGCCTGTTTGGGCAAGCAAAAAAACCGTCAACGAAAACCTGCCCTGCATTGGCCTCGCTGAGTAGCGTTGCTGAACTGTTGTAGGGGCAAAAAAGAGATTATTTTTGCGGGGCTCAGGGGTTTAAAAACTCCCCTAACGCCGGCAGCGCCCGATCGTTGTAGTCAAACAACGCCTGGTTTTCCCACCCATTTCCAGATAACACATCCAGTGCATTCCAGCCATTACCGGACACCGCGGTCCAGGTAGCGTCCCAATAAAAGAGCCCCAGCCCGCGCCCATTGGGTACACCCCGCACAATGGACAGGATATCCCGGGTCATAAGCCGCTGGCCTTCCGGGGTGAAAAGATAACCATCGACAGCCAAATTTCGGCCGGCAATATTGGCAAAGTTATCATCTTCCAAAACGGAAAACCCATAAGCAAACTCTGCAACGATCACATCTTTATCATAGCGCTCCGCCAGGTCATTCAGGTTGCCCTGCAGTTCCGCCAGGCTTCCATGCCAGATGGGGTAAAACGAGACCCCAATCACATCAAACGAAACATCCCGGCGGGTGATATTGTCAAACCACCAGCGTGCCAGTTCATTGTCCCCGCCTTCGGCAATATGGAGCATAACCCGGGTTGAACTGGAACTGTCTTTGACAGCCTGGTAACCCGCTTTCAAGAGCTCAGCCAGGTTATCGAAATGATTATAATCGCCATCCGGCCACAACATCCCGGCGTTGATCTCATTCCCCACCTGAACCAGATCGGCTGGGGTACCCTGGGCAGCCAGGCTGCTGCAAACATCAAAGGTATGGTCGTAAACGGCCTGCTTAAGCTGCTCAAAGGAATAATTGGCCCAGGCTGCAGGCTTATATTGTTTTCCTGGGTCGGCCCAATCGTCAGAATAATGAAAATCCACCAGCAGCTTAATCCCCCTGCTCTTTAAGCGCAGAGCCATTTCCAGAATTTCAGCCTTGTTATGATACCCATCCGCCGGGTCCACCCAGACCCGCAGGCGGGCATAATTCAGACCGTTATCCTGTAAAATCTGTAAAGCGTCGGCCTGAGTGCCATCCCTGTACTTGTAGACCCCGCCCAGGTCTTCCGACTTGTGCAGGCTGGAGATATCTGCGCCGAGTACCGACAGCTTTATCTGCCCTCGTTTCAATTCGATGTCATCAAAACTGGCCCAGCTTTCAGGTGCGCCAGATGAATGCAGGCCAATCTGACATTCGCCTGTGGTGACCTGGTTCGAGACAACCAGGCGGATCCAAAGCTCACCAGGCGCGCCACCAGGCGCAGTCGCCGGGATGTAAACCCGCTTTTCCTGTCCGCCGCAGGTCAACCCCAGATATGCCTCATTCTGCCCGCTCGAACGGACCCAGGCGCTCAGGGTATACCAGTCATCCGCCAGCCCGCGGATGGTTTGCGAGGTTTCAACCAGGTAGCTCTGATCGATTTTGTGTGTGAGTCGAAAACTTCCCGAATGCCCGGGGGCATCCAACAACACTGCAAGCCCATCCCCGCTGCTGTTCCAACCCTCCAAAGAACCATCTGCGCCGCGGCTTTCAAACCCAGGGTTGAGCACCAGCGCTGTATCTGGAATTGGGGTTGAGGATGCGGTTGGCGCAGGGGCCGCCGTGGCAGACACTGCCGGTAGGGTCAGGGCTGCAGCCGGTTCGGGGAGGGCTGGACTCGCTGAAGTACAGCCCAGCAGGCTGGAGAGAACGATGAGAAAGGCTGTCAGTCTGCCCAAAAGTTGACGCTGGTTGGAAAACATCTTGGATACCTTTTGACGGGACCCTGAGGCAGGCCGCCCTGGTTGATTGGAATTTGAGATAAGGCCAGGCATAAACCCCGGCTGAATGCAGGCAGGGTGCCGGCTTGCTAACCGATCAGCTTGCTGTAGTCTTCCGGGGTGTCAACATCAAAGAACAGCCGGCTGTCATCCCAGGCCAGCGGCGTTGGCGGATATGCCCCAAAGATACTGCGCGCCCCGGCGTCGCCTTCCAGCCTACACAAAACAGCGAATATCGAACGATCAAACAAAACCGGGTTTGTGCGTTTCCCGCCAACCGTCGTCGCCAGGATCACAGGTTTACCCTGAGAATAGGCGGTCACCAGCGCATGAAGCAGGTCTGGGGTCACAAAGGGCTGGTCGCCAAGCAAAAAAATCACAGCCTCTGTCTGGTCTGGCAAGGCCTTGACGCCTGTTCGGACAGAGGTGCTTTGCCCGGCCTGCCAGTCTGGGTTGGTGACAATTTGAACATCTAACCCCAACAGCGCCGCAGCCATCGCTTCTGCATTAGCGCCTGTCACAATCACGACGGGGTCAAGCCCGGCCGCCAATGCGGTGCGGGCAGCGTGCCGGATCAGGGCCTCACCTTTCCATAGCAAGAGCAGTTTGGGCTGTCCCATGCGGGAGGCCGCCCCAGCCGCCAGAATGACACCTGCCACGCAGGATTTTTGCTTGTTTGGGTTGGTCATGTTGTAATCCTTTCGCTTTAATCATACCGCTATTTTTCTGGCTGGCAATTCGCGCCGGGCTCTTCCTCGCCTTTCTTGAAGTTTTTTTTGGGTGTTTGTTGCAGGCGGCCGCCTGCAACAAACACCTCAAATATGGATACCTCATCTTGCATAAAACATCAGAATCCGATATACTCACTCGATGAGTATAATCCTTACCCGCAGTTAGGAACAGGTATATGACCAACGAGCGCCCGCACCATATCGGAACACTATCACCAGAAATGGCCCTCCTGGGAATGCTGTATGCAGAGCCAGGTCATGGCTACGACCTGCATCGCAAAGTAATCACAGACCTGGGGCAGGTCTGGCATCTCAGCCAGAGCCAGGCCTATACCATTTTGAAGCGCCTGGAAACGAAAGGCGACATCACCGTAGAAGAAATCTCGCAAGACAGGCTGCCAGCGCGGCATCTACTTCATATGACCCCGTCCGGGCGCCAGCGTTTTTTGGAATGGCTCTCCGCCCCCAGCGGAGGCAGTACGCGGGCCATTCGGATGGAATTTGTCACCCGGCTATATTTTCTGCAAAACGATATGCCCGAGAAAATTGGGGAAGCTTTCCGCTCCCAACGAGCAGAAGCCGAAAGTCATATTCAGCGTTTGGAAAAGATGTTCAGCCAATTGTCGGCTGAACAAACATTCAACCGGATGAGCCTGGACATGCGTCTGCGGCAGTTGAAAGTAGTTTTGGAATGGCTGGACGACTATCAAAAATTGTTCCAGTAAAAATATGCAACAACATTAAGGAGACAATATGAAACGTTGCTATATGATATTTATGGTCCTGGCGCTGCTCATCACTGCCTGCGCCGCCCCAACTACTGCTGCCCCGACGGCCACGCTGCCTGCCGCGGCGCCAACCGCCGCAGCCCCCAGGACGCTGACGGTTTTTGCAGCCGCCTCGCTGACCAATGCATTCGAGGAAATTGGCAACAGCTTTGAAGGGAACAATCCGGGCGTAAACGTCACATTTAATTTTGGTGGTTCGCAGGCTCTGCGCACCCAAATCGAACAGGGCGCTTCGGCTGATGTGTTTGCCTCGGCAAACAAAAAAGAAATGGATGCACTCATGAAAGGCAATTTTGTCATTACAGAGACATCCAAAGTAATCCTGAACAACCAGTTGATTGTCGTCATGCCTGCCAACAATTCTGCCGGGTTGACCGCCCTGGCCGATTTGGCCAAACCCGGCCTGAAAATTGTTTTGGCCGCCAAAGAAGTGCCCGTTGGCAATTATGCCGTACAGGTTCTCGACAAATTGGATACGGCACTCGGCGCCGGTTTCAAAGACAAGGTGATTGCGAATGTCGTTTCGTATGAAAATGACGTCAAGCAGGTTATCGCCAAAGTCCAGCTCGGCGAAGCGGATGCCGGCATTGTCTACACATCCGACACAGTGGCTGCACCAGACTTAAAAAAGATCGAAATCCCAGCAGAGAACAACATAATTGCAAAATATCCGATCGCAAAGCTGGCCCAGGCAGCCGACGCCGAATTGGCCCAGGCTTTTATTGACTTTGTCCTTTCGGCCGAAGGTCAGTCTATTCTGACCAAATGGGGCTTTTTGCCTGTAAAATAACGCCATGCCAAGCCACCGATTGTCAGGCCAACATTCCAAAAAAACAAACAGCCAGCTCGACTGGCTGTTTGTTATTCCTGGGGCGTTTTTGGTGCTCCTGCTGGGGCTGCCCCTGGCTGCGCTGCTTTTCCGGGCCGTGAACAGTAATTTTTGGCTTTATGCACTGTCCGAGTCCGCACTCGCCGCCTTGCGGCTTAGCCTGATCACCAGCCTGATCAGCGTGGCTGTCTCAATCCTGGTGGGAACACCCCTTGCGTACGCCCTGGCCCACTGGAAATTCCCAGGCCGGACGCTAACCGGGCTGCTGATCGACCTGCCGGTGGTGCTTCCACCCTCTGTGGCGGGGCTGGCGCTGCTGATCGCCTTTGGGCGGCAAGGCGTGTTTGGCGGCTTGCTGAGCATGCTGGGGTTGCAGCTGCCTTTCACTACCCTGGCTGTGATTATCGCCCAAACCTTTGTTTCTGCCCCTTTATACGTGCGTTCAGCCCGGATTGGCTTTGAGGGAATCGATCCACAATTGGAAGAAGCCACCTATGTGGAGGGCGCCACCCAGTGGCAGATGTTTTGGCTGGTGATGCTGCCGCTGACAGGCCGGGCGCTCATCAGCGGCGCAATTCTGGCATGGACACGGGCGCTTGGTGAATTTGGCGCCACAATTATGTTTGCTGGTAACCTTGAAGGCATAACTCAGACCATGCCCCTTGCCATTTACCTTGGGTTCGAGCGCAATCTGGATGTGGCAGTGGTTCTTTCAGTCGTTTTGGTGCTGGTATCGGTTGCTTTGTTGGGGTTAATGCGAAAATTGGATGGCAAACAAATCCACTAATGAGGGTGTTGAGACGGGCGCCAGTAACAAAAAAATTCCCTGGGCGTCCCAAGCCATGTCGCGTTACAATTATGCCAACGGAAAATAAAAGACCCATCACAATAAGGAGGAATTGGGTGAGTTTTGCGGGCGTAGTCCGCAAAAAAAACACCCAACTTCCCCCACTTATTAAGATGATCCAAATTAATAAAGGACGGTGCATGCATGGAATATAAATTGTTGATCGATGGTCAATGGGTCAATGGCGGCCCTGCATTGGAAGTAAAAAACAAGTATAACGGCCAGATAGTTGGCGTGCTGCCCACCGCCCGCCGTGAGGATCTTGATGCTGCCATAGACGCTGCAGAACGGGCTGAGGACAGCATGGCGAATATGCCCGCTTATAAGCGGGCCGAAATTCTGCTGCGCACAGCGGCCTTGATTCGCGAACGAGCCGATGACCTGGCAAAGACGATTGCGGCCGAAGCAGGGAAAGCGCTAAAATTTGCACGGGCCGAAGTGGACCGCGCTCAAAGCACATTCACCATCGCGGCTGAGGAAGCCAAGCGTTTGCACGGCGAAACCATCCCTCTGGATGCCGTCCCGGCTGGAGAGGGCTATTTTGGTTTTTGGACCCGCCGCCCGGTTGGGGTAATCGCTGCCATCAGCCCTTTTAACTTCCCGCTAAACCTGGTGGCTCACAAGGTGGCGCCTGCACTGGCTGCCGGAAATACCCTGGTGCTTAAACCAGCCAGCACAACCCCGCTGGCAGCCCTCAAACTTTGCCAGATCCTGCAGGAAGCAGGTCTTCCGCCAGGCGCAATCAACCTGGTGGTCGGTTCTGGCGGTACGGTTGGCGAATGGCTGATCACCGACCCGCGGGTCGATAAGATCACCTTCACTGGCAGCCCGGAAATAGGCCGCCACATCCTCAGTGTGGCAGGGATCAAGAAGGTGACACTGGAACTGGGGAATGCATCGCCTGTGATTGTAGCGCCCGACGCCGATCTGGATTTTGTTGCCAGACGCTGCGCTTTGGGGGCATTCTACAATTCGGGCCAGGTCTGCATTTCTGTCCAGCGGATCTACAGTCAGAAGCAGGTTTTTGAGCCCTTTACCGAAAAGTTCCTGGCTGCCAGCGAGGCCATGATCGTTGGCGACCCGCTTGATGAGCGGGTGGATGTTGGCCCCATGATCGACACAAAAGAAATTGACCGGATCGACAGCTGGGTCAAAGAAGCTGAAACGGGTGGGGCAAAAATCTTAACGGGCGGCAGGCGCGTGGGATCAATTTATTATCCAACGGTACTGACCAATGTGGACGCCCAGATGAAAGTGATCGCCGAAGAAGTCTTTGCACCGGTTGCATCGGTCATTTCATGTGACGATTTTGAAGAATCGCTCCGCCAGGCAAATGATTCCAAGTTTGGCTTGCAGGTTGGTGTATTCACCAAAGATATTGACCGCGTATTCAAAGCGGTCAGGCGCCTGAATTTTGGGGGTGTGATTATCAATGACACGCCTTCTTTCCGAGCTGACCATATGCCCTACGGCGGCAACAGGCAAAGCGGCCTGGGGCGCGAAGGTGTAAAGTTCGCCATGGAAGACATGACCAATATCCAGATGGTGGCAATTCGGCTGAATTCTTGATTTTTAGACCAAAGGAGATAAACGATGGAACATAAATTATGGATCAACGGCGCCTGGACGAACAGCAAAGGCGGCGGCACCATGTCTGTTGAAAACCCGGCTACCGGTGAGATTATCGCTGAAGTAGTGGATGCCAGCCCTGAAGATGTTGACCTGGCCGTTCAGGCTGCCAAAACCGCCTTTTATGATGGCCGCTGGTCGCGGCTGGTGCCCTCTGAACGCTCGAAGGCGCTCTGGAAATTGGCCGAATTGCTTGAAAAGCATGCTGAGGAATTTGCCCGGCTGGAGTCCCTGAACACGGGTAAACCCTATAAATTTGTCAGCCTGGGCGCGGACCTGATGTTTTCGGTTGATAACCTTCGTTTCTTCGCCGGTGCAGCCCGCGATACCCACGGCAACCACGCCGGTGAATATTGGCCCGGGTACACCTCACTCTACCGGCGCGAGCCAGTGGGGGGGGTCGGACAGATTGCCCCCTGGAACTATCCATTAATGATGGGCATCTGGAAAATTGGGCCGGCGCTTGCCGCAGGCTGCACGACTGTTTTCAAACCTGCCTCCATCACACCACTGACAAGCCTGATGCTGGCAGATATCATCAAAGAAGCAGGGATCCCAGATGGCGTGGTCAACATTATCACCGGGCGCAAGGCCGGCAGACTGCTGGTGGAACACCCCGACATCCGCATGATCAGTGTTACTGGTTCAACTGAGGTCGGCCAATCCATCATGCGCACGGCAGCTAACACGATTAAACGCGTCCACCTGGAACTGGGTGGCAAGGCGCCTGTGCTGGTCTTTGAGGATGCGGATGTGGATCTGGTGGCAGCCAAAGTAGCCCTGGCAGGGACAATCAACACCGGGCAGGACTGCACCGCTGCGACTCGAGTCTATGTTGCCGAGAGCCTGCGTTCAAAGGTCGAAGAGGCTCTGGTTGCAGCCGTGCGTGCCACCCCGATTGGCGATCCATTTGATGATGCAACCCAGATTGGCCCAATGATTTCGGGCAGCCAGCGGACATCGGTCAGCGGGTTTGTGGAGCGCGCCAGGGCGGCGGGCGCCAAAATCTTGACGGGCGGCAAAGTTCCCGACGCTTTCCAGCGCGGCTATTATTATGAACCGACCGTTATTGCCGATGCTGATCAAAAATCCGAGATTATCCAGGATGAAGTCTTTGGCCCGGTGATTACAATCAACTCTTTCAAGGATGAAGCCGACGCGATTTACTTGGGCAATGATGTCGTCTATGGCCTGGCGTCTTCGGTGTTCACCAAAGACGTTGGCCGGGCAATGCGCGTTTCCGCCCAATTGGAATTTGGCACGGTGTGGGTCAATGACCACATCCCGCTGACCTCTGAGGCTCCCCACGGTGGTTTCAAGCAGTCAGGTTTTGGCAAGGACCTTTCGGCTGAGGCGGTGGGTGATTATCTGATCACCAAGCATGTCATGATCAATCAGGCCTAAACCTTGTTTGATGAGGGGCTGTCCAAAAAGTTCCTTTTTGAACAGCCCCTGCCAAATATATTGGATTCCTGGGGTACATCGATCACCACGTGTGGTGGTCGGTGTACCCCAAAACCCTCTTTTCAGACAGCCCTCATCGCAAAATTTGGAAAAAACTGGGAGTTTTTAGTGGGCGAAGCCCGCTAAAAACTCCCAGCCTCAATTAATGACAAGTTACAAACCTGCGCTCATTTTATATCCGCGAGCCAGTCTAGCATGGCCTGAATTTGTCCGCGGCGATAATGATGCACCAGACCAACAAAATCCGTCTGGGTCTCCTTTGCCAGCGAATATGTTTCAATCCACTGCTGACACCTGGTTCGCTGCAAGTCAAGCAATTTTCGCACCCGTTCAAATCCTGCCTGGCGAGCAAAATATAATTTCGCCATAAATTCCTGGCGCATCTGGCGGGGTATCTCCACAGGGCTATCGACCCACTGCTCGTACTCAGTGATGCCTTTTGCAGTCAAATGGAACATTCGGCGGGGTGGGTGGGCTCCGACTGGCATTTCCAACTCACCCTCAATATAACCGTCATTTTCCAGCTTTGCCAGGAGCGCATACAGCTGGCTTTGCTTAAGATTCCAGATTTGCCCTAACCCAGATTCATCTGAGAGAATCAAATGAATCTGGTAACCATGTTGTGGGCCATTTTGTAAAAAGCCCAACAAGGCTAACTCGATACCAGGGGGGCGGCGAACCATTGGGCTCATTTATCCTCACAATTCGGCGTAGTCAAACTGCGTGCTCCATAAAAACGAGGGCTGGGAGTGCTTTGTAAGGGCGGGCCGGGAAAAAATTTTCCAGCCCGCCGAAATATTGCTGCTCAAAGAATAAGTATACAGAAAATAAGGTCACGCCAACGTCACGATTCTTTGTGACGATTGTCATATAACAATTGAAACAACAAGCAAGATATGCTAAAATTATTTATGGAGATTTTACGTGCTCCAGGCGTTTAAAGATCTCTTCTCCTACTCGCAATTTATTACAAAACAAAATAGGAAAGGTTTTGGAGGCACTATGTTGAAAAAGTCGCTCGTCATCAATGGTATCACCAAGTCTCTCATCGTTGATACCGAAACCAGCCTGGCCGATGTCTTACGGAAACAGCTGCTCCTGACTGGCACGAAAGTTTCGTGCAACGATGGGCACTGCGGCGCTTGCTCGGTTATTGTGGATGGCAAACTCACCCTGGCCTGTGTCACCAAGATGAGCCGCATCCCCGAAGGCGCATCTGTAACCACGATTGAGGGTATTGGTACACCAGAGAAAATGCACCCCATTCAGGTGGCATTCGCTGTTTACGGCGCCGCTCAGTGCGGTTTCTGTACACCCGGCATGATCGTTTCAGCCAAGGCTCTGCTCGACCGAAACCCAAACCCCACCCGCGAAGAAGTGCGCGCCTGGTTGACACAGCATCACAATGCCTGCCGCTGCACCGGCTACAAGCCGATTGTAGACAGCATCATGGAAGCTGGCAAGGTGATGCGCGGCGAGATGAAATTGGAAGACCTGGAATACAAACTGCCTGCCGACGGTAAAATCTGGGGCGGAAAGTATCCCCGGCCCACCGCCACGGCCAAAGTCACCGGTACGCTCGATTTCGGGCAGGATCTGGGTTTGAAAATGCCCACCAATACCCTGCAGCTCGCTCTGGTTCAGGCAAAGGTATCTCACGCCAATATTCTTTCGATTGACACCTCTGAAGCCGAGAAGATGCCCGGTGTTTTCAAAGTAATCACCCACAAGGATGTTAAAGGCAAAAACCGGATCACAGGCCTGATTACCTTCCCCTCCAACAAGGGTGATGGCTGGGATCGCCCGATCCTGTGCGATACCAAAGTCTTCCAATACGGCGATGCGATCGCAATCGTCTGCGCCAGCACCATTGAAGAAGCCAAAGCGGCTGCTGAAAAAGTCAAAGTTGAACTCGAAGAACTGCCAGCCTATATGAGCGCTCCGGCAGCTCTGGCAGATGATGCCATTGAAATCCATCCCGGCACCCCCAACGCCTACTTCGAGCAGAAAATCGCCAAGGGTCCAGACACAAAATCGATCATGGAGACTGCCCCCTATGTCGTCAGCGACAGCTTCTATCTGCAGCGCCAGCCTCACCTGACGATTGAATCGGACATGGGTTTTGCCTATTACGATGAAAAAGGTCGCCTGACGATCCACTCTAAATCTATCGGTCTGTACCTGCATTTGTACATGATCGCTCCAGGGCTTGGCCTGGAACCAGATCAACTGCGCCTGGTCCAGAACCCCGCTGGCGGCACGTTTGGTTACAAGTTCAGCCCAACCATGGAAGCACTGCTCGGCGCAGCCTGCATGGCCACCCAGCGCCCGGTCTACCTCGAATATGATTATCAGCAGTACATGCAGTACACCGGCAAGCGTTCACCCTTCTTCCTGGATATCAAGATGGCTGCCGATAAAGATGGCAAGATCATCGCCATGGAACACGACTATATCGTTGATCACGGCCCCTATTCCGAATTTGGCGATCTGCTGACCCTGCGCGGCGCTCAATACATCGGCGCTGGCTACAACATTCCCAGCATTCGCGGCCGCGGCCGGACAGTTTGCACCAATCATGCCTGGGGCGCTGCCTTCAGAGCCTATGGCTCACCGCAGTCATTCCTGGCATCTGAGAGCCTGGTAGACGAGCTGGCAGAAAAAATCGGCATGGATCCGTTGGAATTCCGCTACCTCAATGTCTACCGCGCCGGCTCAACCACCCCCACCGGTCAGGACCCCGAAGTCTACAGCTTGCCCGAAATGCTCGAAAAGCTGCGCCCGCTGTACAAAGCCGCCAAAGAGAAAGCCACCCGTGAATCCACCCCCGAAAACAAGAAGGGTGTTGGCGTCACGATCGGTATCTACGGCTGCGGTCTTGATGGTGTGGATGGCTCTGAAGCTGATATCGAATTGACCAAAGAAGGCGTCACCGTTTACGCAACCTGGCAGGATCACGGCCAGGGTGCAGATATGGGCGCCCTGGGTACCGCCCATGAAGCCCTGCGCCCCATGGGGATCGCGCCTGATAAGATCAAGCTGGATATGAACGACACCGGTTTTTCGCCCAACAGCGGTCCTTCGGGTGGCAGCCGCAGCCAGGTTATGACTGGGAATGCCATTAAGAACGGCTGCGAACAGTTGATCGCAGCGATGACTAAACCCAACGGCACCTTCCGGACTTACGATGAAATGGTCAAAGAAGGCGTCCCGTTGAAATATCGCGGCAAATGGGCCGCTTCCATGAACTCCAACTGCGACGAGAATGGTCAAGGCAAACCCTTCGCGGTGTATATGTACGGCGCCTTCCTGGCAGAAGTAAACGTCAATACCCGCACTGGCAAGACCACGGTCGAAGGCATGACCGTCATGGCCGATATCGGCAAGATCAACAACAGGTTGGTCGTCGATGGACAGATCTACGGTGGTGTTGCCCAGGGTATTGGTCTGGCTTTGTCGGAAGACTTCGAAGATATCCAGAAGCACAGCACCATGCTGGGCGCTGGCATCCCCTTTGCCAAGGATATCCCCGACAAATTCGATATCCACTACTTTGAAAACGCACGCGACAACGGCCCATTCGGCGCCGCTGGCGTTGGTGAACTGCCGCTGACATCACCGCATGTCGCCATCATCAATGCAATCTACAATGCCACCGGTGTGCGCATCCGCCATCTGCCAGCCCGCCCCGATAAGGTGCTGGCTGGCTTGAAGGAACTGCAGCCCGCTTAGTTCCCGTACTTTACAGGAGCGCTCGCGCAACAGCGCGGGCGCTCCTACTTTTCTTACTGTTGTGTCAGTTCGGGTAAGAGATTTTTGGGTGGCTACGCCACCCAAAAAACACCCAAAACAACCTCTTTTCGAACTCACCCGAACAGGCGTTATTGTTGCATTTTCCACGCCCAGATTTGGGGATGCATACTGCAGACAGGTCAACACACCCCCAAACCCGGGTATGTTTTCGGTGATTCCCTAAAAAGCCAGAAAGTCGCACTCAGTTTGCGGAATTCATGGCACAATAAAGCTGCTGGAGTATCCGCGCAATGAACCAACAAGAATTACGTGAACAGGAAAATCGCTGTATACAAGAACAGGCGCCCGCATGCACAGCCGCTTGCCCGGCGCATGTGGATGGCCGCGGCCTGGCAGCGGAGATCTCCAAGGGAGATTTTAGCGCTGCCTTCAAGTTATACCGAAAAAGCATTCCCTTCCCAGGGATTATCAGCCATATCTGCGACCAGCCCTGCCAGTCAGCATGTTTACGCAAGGATCTGGGCGGCGCAATCCAAATTGCAGCCCTGGAGCGTTTCTGTGTTGAATCTGGAGGCCAGAATCCGGAAGTCATCAAGCCGCTGCCCCGCAAACCCAAAAAAGTTGCCATCATTGGGGCGGGCATCAGTGGGCTGACGGTCGCCTACGATCTGGCGCGCAAGGGCTGGGGCGTCGTCATCTACGAGGCCAGCGATCGCATCGGCGGCGGCCTATGGCAGACCCCGCCCGACTTACTGCCGCGGGATGTATTGGTTAACGATCTCAAAATTATCGAAACCCTGGGGGTTGAAATCCGTTTGAACACCTCGGTCGGCCGGCACGGTGGAAATGGGCACAGCACCTTTTTGGGCCGGTTGTGTGATGACTATGATGCCGTTTACCTGGGCATCGGCCCGCTCAGCAGCGATATCCCCGATTTGAAACTGGATGAGCATGGGCAAATTGCGATTGACCCCGCAACTTTTCAGACCAGCCTGAACAAAGTATTCGCTGGCGGCGATGTCCTGCGGGTTTCAGTCCACTTCCCCGAGCGAACGCCAAGACATTCGGCCGTTTTATCCATCTCAGACGGGCGCCGGGCAGCCACATCCATCGACCGTTTCTTACAAAAAGTATCCTTGACGGCCTCCCGCAGCAATGAAGGCCCTTATACCAGCCGCTTGTACACCAACACTGCCGGCATCATGCCGCAGGATCCGCTGATTCCAACCGATTTATCCACGATTTACAACCAGGAAGTCGCCGAAACAGAAGCGGCGCGCTGTATCCAGTGTGAATGCCTGGAGTGTGTCAAATCGTGTGAATACCTCAAGCAGTACAAGGGGTATCCAAAGAAATACATCCGCGAGATCTATAACAATCTCTCGATTGTCATGGGGACGCGTTACTCAAACCAGTTCATCAATTCCTGTTCACTGTGCGGCCTGTGCGGCGAAGTCTGTCCAACCGATGTGGATATGGGGGAAGTTTGCCAGGATGCACGCAGCCAGATGGTGACCGCAAAGCGCATGCCCGCTTCTGCGCATGATTTTGCCCTCCGGGATATGGCCTTTAGCAATGGTGAAAAATTCGCTCTGGCGCGCAGCGCCCCAGACAAGCCTGTCAGCACATATGTCTTTTTTCCGGGCTGCCAGTTAAGCGCTTCGTCTCCTGAGTATGTTGAAAAAGCCTACAACTTTTTGGGGAACATATTCCAGGCCGATGGGGTTGGGCTGATGCTGCGCTGCTGCGGCGCCCCGGCAGATTGGGCCGGGCGCAAGGACTTATTTGCCGCTTCGCAGGCAGAATTCAGGGCTGAATACGAGAAACTCGGCAAACCCAAAGTTATTTTAGCCTGCAGCAGCTGCTACCAAATGTTCCACGACCATTACCCCGAGGTGGAAATTCTCTCCTTCTGGGATATTTACGACCAATCCGGCCCGCAGGAGTTCCCCGCTCAGAAATTTTCGGCCCCAGTCAGCGTACACGATCCCTGTTCAACACGCTATGAAACGCACATTCAAGATTCGGTGCGCAGCATCCTGCGCAAAATGGGCTGTGAAATTCAGGAGCTGCCCCTCAGCCGTGAAAAAACAGCCTGCTGCTCTTACGGCGGGCTGATGTGGCTGGCAAACCGCCCCCTGGCAGAAAAGGTCGTCCAGCGCCGGATCAATGAAAGCGACCTGGATTACGTCACGTACTGTGCCATGTGCCGTGATTTCTTCGCCCGGCGCGGGAAACACACCCTGCATATCATGGATCTGATGTTTGCACCCGACCAGCCCGAACTTGCTCAGAAGAATGGCCCTGGCTTTTCACAGCGGCATGAAAACCGGGCCCGCCTGAAAGAAAAAATGCTCAAAGAAAGATGGAGTGAAACCATGCCCGAACAACAAGCCTTTGAAGCTATTCGCCTGATTTTACCCGAAACTGTCCAGCAAATGGTGGAAGACCGGCTAATTCTGGTGGAAGATATGCAAAAAGTGATTGAACATGCAGAGCGCACGGGTAAACGGATGCTCAATACCGCTACCAACCACTACCTTGCTTATTACAAACCAACCAGTGTCACCTATTGGGTTGAATACACCCCCCAGGAGGATTCTTTCCTGGTCCATAAGGCTTACAGTCACCGCATGGAAATTGGAATGGGGGCCCAAAAATGAGCGACTATGTTGATTTGAATGCTTATCAAGGCTGGACCTGCGCCGATTGCGGTAAACCGCTGGTACGCGGGAAGGTCGATATATCCTACCTGGGCAACTCTTTTCCGGTTGATTTGCTGAAATGCCCTGGCTGTGGGCTGGTGCTGGTTCCCGAAGAACTGGCGCTGGGAAAAATGGCCGAGGTTGAGAAAGCACTGGAGGATAAATAGTGCTGAGAGGCGCCAGCCAGCCCATGTACGAAACTGACACGCTCCGGGTGGCTGCCGGCGATACCATGCACCCGGGCGGGCGCCAACTGACCCAGCGGCTGTTGGACTTGTGCGAATTGCCCCGGGATGCCCGCATTCTCGATTTGGGCTGCGGGTCTGGAGCAGCAGTTGCCGCTTTGACAGAAGCGGGTTTCGCACATTCGATGGGCTTTGAACGCCATGAACCGCTGGTTCAAAGCGGCATGCTTCAGCATCCAAATCTGCCGTTGGCCTGCGCTCTGGGTGGGGTATTACCCATCGCGGATAACCAGGTGGATCTTGTTCTGGGAGAATGCAGCCTGACTGCAATGGGCAGTTTTGATCAAACCCTGAGCGAGATCCAGCGTGTACTGCGGCATGGCGGCAGGCTGGCTGTCAGTGATATTTACGTTCGCAGGCCAGAAGGCCGGCCGGCCCTGCAAGCGCTCCCGCTCAGCTGCGGTCTGGCAGAAGCACAACCCCAGGCTGAACTTGTGGCCAGTTTCCAGCGGCATGGCTTTGAAATTCTGGTCTGGGAAGATCATTCTGAAACCCTCAAGCACCTGGCAGGAGAGCTTATCCTGGCCCATGGCTCGCTAAGCGGGTTCTGGAATCAATCCGAACCTGCCGCTGATCCGCTGGATATTCAGATCGCGATCGGTAAGGCCAGGCTCGGTTATTTTTTATTAATTGCTCAAAAAATGCCGGCTCAACAAAGTGGAGAGATGGGTGTTTTTGTGGGCTTTGCCCCCGCTGATTGAGAGATGACACCTCAAAAAAGGGATGCTATGGACGAATTCGACCAATTGATTGTGCTGCGCAAACAGGGCTTTTACTGCAGCCAGATCCTGATGCTGCAAGGCATGGAACAGATGGGCAAAATCAACCCCGACCTGATCCGGGCCATGCATGGACTGGCCGGCGGACTGGGTTTTTCGGGTGAACTGTGCGGGTCTCTGACGGGCGGAGCGTCTCTGCTGGGCTTGTATGCCGGCAAAGGCGAAGCAGACCAACCCGAGGATCCCCGGCTTGACTTTATGGTTGTCGACCTGGTGCGGTGGTTTAAAGCCGAGTACAGCGAGCAGTTTGGCGGCATTCGCTGTGCAGAAATTCTGGCTGGCAACAGCCAAAACCAATCCATTCGCTGCCCGATTCTGATTACAGGCGTGCTTCAAAAGGTCAAAGAATTACTGGTTGAAAATGGCTATGACCTTTCCGGACTGGACAATGGCTGAAATCCTCTCGCATACTGAAAGCGTGTGCCCTGAATGCCTGAAGCGCATCCCCGCCCAGCGAGTTTTAGCGGGCGAGGATGTGTATTTACACAAAAGTTGCCCCGACCATGGCAATTTTCGGACAATTATATGGCGCGGAGCGCCGGCCTTTACAGCCTGGGTGCGGCCCAAAACCCCCACCTTTCCTTCAAATCCATTTACTGAAGTCAAACAGGGCTGCCCATACGACTGCGGTTTATGCCCCGAACACCAGCAGCAGTCTTGCTGCGTGCTGATGGAAGTCACCCAACGCTGTGATTTACACTGCCCGGTTTGTTTTGCGGACGCAGGCAGCAATCCGCCGCCCGATCTGAGCATGGCAGAGATCGCTGCCTGGTACGAAAGACTTCTGGCGGCAGGCGGGCCGTTCAACATCCAGCTGTCTGGGGGCGAGCCCTGCGTACGCAATGACCTGCCTGAAATCATCCGCATGGGCCGGTCTTATGGCTTCACCTTTTTTCAGCTGAACACCAACGGTCTGCGCCTGGCGCGAGATCCTGCTTACCTGGCCGAACTCAAAGAGGCCGGGCTATCGACGGTTTTTCTGCAGTTCGACGGAACAGACGACAACATATACAAACGGATTCGGGGACGAGCGCTGTTAAATCAGAAAATGAAAGTGATTGAGCGCTGTTCACAACAGGGTGTGGGCGTTGTGCTGGTGCCAACCCTGGTTCCAGGGATCAATACCGATGATATCGGCCGCATCATCCGCCTGGCGCTGGATCACATGCCAACCGTGCGCGGTGTCCACTTCCAACCGATCAGCTATTTTGGACGCTACCCAGAGAGCCCAGCGGACGAATCGCGGATCACAATTCCAGAGGTGATCCGGGCGATTGAACAGCAGACCGCTCAATTGATCAACGCCGGCAGTTTTTGCCCACCAGGCGGCGAAAATGCCGCCTGTTCCTTCCATGGAAATTTTGTTGTGATGCCCGATGGCGCCCTCAAAGCCCTGACCCGGCACAAAACAGCCTCCTGCTGCACACCTGCGGAGAACACCCTCCCCCCCGCCCCAAGCGCAGCCCAGGGCGCTGTCCGGTCACGCCAGTTTGTGGCTGAACACTGGGCTGCGCCTGTTCCTCTGCTCGATTTGCCTGTTCTGAACGCTCCCAGCCTGGGCGAGTGGGATGTTTTTTTGGAGCGTAAACGCACCCACACCTTTTGTATTTCTGGCATGGCCTTTCAGGATGCCTGGACGCTCGATTTGGACCGTTTGCGCGATTGTTACATCCACACAGCCAGCCCCGATGGGCGCCTGGTGCCGTTTTGTGCTTACAACCTGACAGACCGCCAGGGCAATTCGCTGTACCGGAAGAATGTCCATGCCGCTCACCCCGCTTGACCCCTGGATCATCCGTAAAATTGCTGCCAACCAGTTGGAGCTTCCGCTCTCTGCACTGGAATCCTGGCAGATTTCCAAGCTAAACGAAACCCTAGCCATGGTTCGGGCTAAAAGCCCTTTTTACCGCAAACATTTTGCCGGCCTGCCCGCAAGCCTGACCAGCCTGGATGAGCTTTCACAATTCCCATTTACCACACCGGAAGATGTGCGCCGCAGCCCGCTGCAGTTTGTCTGCGTATCGCAGGACGAAATTCAGCGGGTGGTGACACTCCAAAGCTCTGGCACAACGGGCGAGCCAAAACGGATTTACTTTACAGCCGATGATCAGGATCTGACGATCGACTTTTTTGGGGTCGGCATGTCCACCATGATCACCCCAGGGGAGAAAGTATTGATCTTGCTGCCGTGGGAGACCCCGGGCAGCGTTGGCGACCTGCTGCGCCTGGGTTTGCAGGAGATGGGGGCAGTCCCCTTGCCGTATGGACCGGTTCGCAGCCCGCTGCATGCGCTGGAGACCATGCAGGATCAGCAGGCCGACTGCCTGGTGGGTTCGCCAACCCAGGTTCTGGGTCTGGCACGCCGCTGGAAACCCGGCATGCAAAAACCGCGCAGCATCCTGCTTTCCACAGATTATGTCCCAGCAGCGATTGTTGACTTTCTAAAAAAGACCTGGGAATGTGAAGTGTACAACCATTATGGGGCGACAGAGATGGGTTTGGGCGGTGGTGTGGAATGCAGCGACCATTTGGGATACCATTTACGGGAAGCAGATTTGTATTTTGAAGTTATTGACCCGGTTTCTGGCGCACCTGTGCAGCCCGGAGAATATGGAGAGGTGGTCTTCAGCACACTCACCCGGCGGGGTATGCCGCTGATCCGCTACCGGATGGGCGACCGGAGCCGCTTTGTGCCCGGGCAGTGCCGCTGCGGAACCTGGCTAAAAACCCTGGAAAAGGTCCGCGGCCGTTACAGTGGCTTCGTTGCGGTCGGAGATCAACTGCTGAAGCTGCCCGACTTTGATGAGGCGCTATTCCCGCTCCCTGGTCTGCTAAATTTTACAGTCACCCTATCTGGCGAGCCAGGCACAGAAACCCTGAGGATTGAAACGCAGATGCTTTCCGGGGACGAAACCGGGCAGCTGGTGCGCTCCACTCTAGAAACAATACCAGGAGTGAACGGCCTGGATATCCAAATTCATTGCCAGCAAAACCCCAACGAAACTGGCAGTTTACTGAAAAGAGTCATTTTCGATAAGCGAGGTCAAAATGCGTGAAGTAATTACAGAAATTGAAACCTGGCTCAAAGAAGGCAAGCCTGTTGCCGTAGCCACAAATGTCAAACGCGAAGGATCATCGCTGCGCCCATTGGGTGCGAAGATGGCAATGACAACAACCCAGGAAATTGCCGGGTCGGTGACTGGCGGCTGCATCGAGGGAGTGGTTTACACTGAGGCTCAGAATGTGATCAAAACCGGGCAGCCAAAATTGCTCCACTACGGAGTGACCGATGATGAGTCGCCCTGGGAGGTTGGCTTAAGCTGCGGTGGTTCTCTGGATGTGTTTGTGGAATCGCTGGAATCGCCTTTCTGGCAGCAAATTTATCCAGAATTGAAAGCCTGCCTGGAAAAGAGCCAGATGGCGGCAGTGGCGACGGTAATTTCGGGTCCGGGTCTGGGTCAAAAGCTGTTGCTCCTGCCCGATGGAAAGTTGATCGGCGATCTGGGCAGCGCCGCCTTGAACGCCCAAACCGCAGAATGGCTCAAGAAACAGGCTGCTGTGCAAGAAACGAATTGGGCAGTATTTGATGCGAGCGGACAGCAAGTTGAGGTGTTTGCCGATGTATTTGCGCCGACCGCTCGGATGATCGTCATGGGAGCAGTGCATATTGCGATCCCTTTGGTTGCCCTGGCAAAAAACCTCGGCTTTTATACGATTGTGGTTGACCCACGGGCCGCATTTGCCACGTCCGAACGTTTCCCGCATGTCGACGAACTGATCCGGGAATGGCCATCCGATGCTTTAGAAAAACTTCGCCCGGATGAAGGCACCTATATCGCAGTCCTCAGTCACGACCCAAAACTGGACAACCCGGCGCTAAAAGTCGCCCTGGCAAGTCCAGCGCGCTATGTGGGTGTTCTGGGGACGCGCAAAAAGATCCCGCAGCGCGTTGCGGCGCTCAGGGAATTAGGTGTTACAGATGAACAATTGGGCCGGCTGCGCGCCCCAATTGGGCTGCACCTGGGCGCAATTTTGCCAGATGAGATCGCCTTATCGATTCTCGCCGAGATGATCACTGCCCGGCATGGCCTGCCTAAAACTCAGGAAATCCAACTGACCGAACCAGTTGCGGTTGTGTCGTAGCCCCCAAGCTCATCAATCGCAGTTTTGGCCTGATCGGTTGCCAGCCAGCGCCGGAGCGCCTGGACAGACTCCAGTTCCCACCTTTCAGCTGGGATAACCAGGTCGTAGCGCTCGGTGGTTAAGCGTTGGAAATCGAGACCAAACGAAAGCGCCGTGGTTTCCACACCCAAACCCACATCCGCCTGCCCCATGCTTACCGCCCGCGCCACTTCAGAATGGGTCATTTTCTCGTCCTGATAACCCGTAAGTCCGGCAGGGTCAATCCCAGAACGCCGAAGCTGCGCATCCAGCCAGACCCGCGTCCCGGAACCGGACTGCCGGTTCACAAAGCGCAGCCCGGCTTTTGTCATATCCAGCAAGCTGGTAATTCCGAGCGGGTTTCCGCGCGGCAGGATCAAACCGACATGCCGGTTCGCCAGGGTGAGCAGGGCAACCTTTTGCCCCGGCAGTAATTTGCTGATGAACGGCTCGTTGTATGTATCGGTATTCTCATCCCACAAATGGCAGCCGGCGATATCCGCCTTTTTTTCTGCCAGAGCAATCAAACCGCCCAGGCTGCCAGTGAAAGAGAGGTTTAATGAAAACTTTGAAGTCACCTCATGATACCGGGCAGCAATCAAAGACATGGCAGGATCATGACTGCCAACAAAGCGTAAAACATGGAGAGGAATTTCATCGGGCTGGCTTGAGAAAATCCGCCAGCGGTCAAGCGCCACGCGCAGTGAGAGTTCAATCTCATCCGGAGAATACCCGGCGGTCATAATCTCCAGCAAAAAGGATTCAGTCCGATTAAAAAGCACAGCCCGGCGCAGGGGAGTCTGATCTTGATCAGGCAGACGATCAACCACGCTGGTCCCCTTGCCCGCATGACTGATGACCAGCCCCATCCGAGCCAACTCCTGGTAAGCACGCAAAACTGTACCGACATTACACTGCCAATGTTCGGTCATGCTGCGGATGGCAGGCAAACGAGACCCAGGCTGTAATGCGCCAGAGAGAATTTCCTGGCGGATCGATTCGACAATTTGCTGATATAGATGGGCTGAATCCATGCCTTTAGTATAACGCCAGTTCGGGTTATATCGAAAAGAGGTTTTTTGGGTGGCTACGCAACCCAAAAAATCTCTTATCCCGAACTTACGGTAGTCTGGTTGGAGTACAGTCATTATGCAAGCAGCGACACACCGCGCTTGATATTGGTGAACGGGTTGTTTGCTGCAGGCTCCCACCTGCAAGCAAACAACCCGGAAGCACCTTTCAGCCGCGGCTGCAGCGGGGTTTAAGGATTCATCAGCGTGATTACGAATGTGCACTTAAACGTATAGTTTCCGCCATCGGTGAGGGTATGCACAATCGTCCGCTCGGGCCGGCCTTGCAAATTGAGTGCTGCGTCCTCAAGCATAAGAGGCCCCGTGGCCCAGGTCTGGGTAAATTCTGCCACATCCCAGGGATCTGGCCACAGATCATCTTCGGTTGTCTTGGACCGCACTCGAAGCCATGAATCCGTGTCCCAATTCAGCGGGGTATGCCGGTTATCGTAAATAATATCCACATAGGCAGAATCCCCAGGGTCGTAGGTTCCTCCCACACCAATGGTATAGAAACTTCCGGAAGAGTACCCCAATAGATTTTCTGTCGGGCAGCTTGGAGCAAGGCAGTTCCCGGCGCTGACATAAATTGCCATCTCTCGCATTTCCAGCAAAGTATTGAAGGGCCAGTCTTCTGAGTACGCCGACTCAAGAAAGAACTTATCCAGATAAACCCTGATTCTTGGTCTGACGGGGAACCGGCTCATGCTGATGGAATAATTTGTAGAAAATGTAATCAAGGATCCGTTGTTGTCTGCCAGGTTGCGGAAGTTATAGATGAGCGGCACACCCGGCGAATCGGGCCCGCCACTGGCACTGGCATTAATCACCGCATAAAAACCATCCAGCCCGGTATAAATCGTTTCAAGCCCGGCTGTGGAACCACCGTAGACGACGATATTAATATTGGAGTTTTCAAGGATCGTCTTTGCACTTACGGTGCCAGTGATAGTGGCCGAGATCACTTGCCCATTGTAAGCGGCGTCGAGAGCAAAGCTCAAATCTTTATTCGAATAAGACGACTCAAAAAACATCAACGCCATCATGCCATATCTGACACCCGCGACATACATGGGATCGGTCCCGGCGGGCATGGCTGCCCGGATCTGATCCACTGTGGTGCGGGTTGGGTCAAACAAATCTGCCTGGGTGGTGGGCGTATTGATATTGACCGTATAAAAGATCTGGCGGTAGGTTGCAACGATCCTGGTTTTCTTTGAGGTGTCATTGAAATTAAATTTTGTTTTCAAATTTACCGAGCTGTAATTGACATTTGCGCCCAGCGCCAGGTTCAAATGTTGCTCACTGTGAACTTCTTGCTTATTCCAATCGGCCTGGGCGGGTACGATCGTGCAGCCGCTCCTGGCTTCCTGAAGGAGCAAACGGACACCTTCCCGAATATTGGAGAGATTTGGGTCGTTCACCACCTGGGTCAGATTCCCAGCACAGGCCACATTCTCGAGATTGACAGAGAGAACTACCGGGGCACGCGGCAGGGTGATTGGGGTATAAACAAAATCGTGGGCCTGATCACCTTCAATCAAGGCGCCTGGCCAGATGACATCATCATTCGCACCCAGGTACAAAAGATCGGTTGAATTCCGGACAACATAGTGGTTTTCAACATCAAGCCAATAGGCATCAGAACCAATGGTCTTCGTGATTGTGCCGGTGGTAACCTCATCGGTATTATCAGCTTTCTTCCCAAGAATGCCTGCATTCAGGGCAATGGATTGAATAGCCGTCTTATCTGCCAGCGACCAGGTCCCGGGCGGAGGAGGCGGTGTACTGTTCATATTCCTGGCGATCAATGGCAAGAAAACGGACGCCCCTGTTTTGGCAGCCCCTGGTTGATTAAATACAAAAGCGATGCTCAATAATGCCGCGATTAACAGCAAAAAAGCAATAAACTTCCTCATCACATACACTCCTTTATGGTATTGACGAACGAAAATTGATATTGATTTTGTATTAATTTTTTGGGGTATCATCTCAACAAAGAGGAGTGTTGGGTATATTTTGCGGGCAAGGCCCACAAAATACACCCAACTGCCCCGCGCTTATTGGGAGGATACATTTTTGGATTATTGTTTCAAGAATAACGGTTCAATCACCCCGAGAAGCAGGTGCGACTTCTGCGACAACGAATCTGGAAAATGCCAACCGAATGAGGGAATCGCGTTACTCCCTTATAGCATAGCACAACTTTGTGACAAATGCAACAATCATTGCAAACCAAGCTGGGGTTCACAAGATCATCTGGGATTATAATTAGCCTATCTGGCGATGGGCCATCTGCGGGGAATCGTTTTCAAATCTACGTACTCCCCTCTCTCCTAAAGAGGACAAGCATGTCAATCCGATCACTTATCAGAATCAGCCGAATACTGCTTTGGGTCGCCTTCATCGCCGCCTGCCAGCGGCCGTTGACTGCGCTTCCGCCCACACGTACAGCTGCCGGCAGTCCGCCGGTCAGCGCACCAACCCCCACCCAAACCCCTGAATTTACACCACAGGCGCCGGTTTTCACCAACACACCTGCAGCGGTATCGCCTGAAAAAAGTGCGACCCCGAGAGCGCCAATCGCTTCAGCAACGGTCTCACCTGCCGCCAGCGCAGAAAGCAGCCTGCCAGACTTTGGGCCCCTCAGCGCCAGCGGGCCTTATTTGGCGTACATCATGGAAACCGCTTCCAGCCAGGCGCTGGTTCTTTTGGATGCCGATGCGAGCGGACGGCAGGTCATCCCTCTGCCGGCAGGCGGGTTCGTGACCGGCATTGAAGGGGCGCTGTCGCCGGATGGCCGCTGGCTGGCGTTTTATCGGGGCACAGCCCAGGAACCGCCTTACGACCTGACCCTGAATATCCTGGATGTCCGCCAGGGTTCATGGCAGACGATTACCCCGCTGCTGGGCAGCAATTATCCCAAAAATTTCACCGAACTGGCCCAAACCTTGATGCAGGAAAATCCAGACCGCTACCCGCCAGCCTATTATTCTGTCGAGGAAGTCGCTTCGGACCTGAAGGAATTGTTTCTGGCTGGGATATATTCCCAGGGATGGTCTCCTGACAGCCAGTCGTTGGCGTTTGCGGCTCAGTTGGAAGGAATATCATCGGATATCTATCGCCTGGATATGGCTGATCCTTTGCGCCTGGTGCGCCTGACCAGCGGCAATACCCAGGTTATCGGCCTTTCGTGGTCTGCCAATGGTCGCTGGATTGTGCATGGCGCTACCAATTACGCACTCGGTCAAGGCTGGGCGCCCGATTTGTATGTTGTCAGCAGAGATGGCGTGGCGATGAAGCTGAATGAGGTTCGGCATTTTGGCGGCTGGATCAAGCCAGACTATTTTGTTCACTATGCCGCCCAGAATGGAATCGGAAGCTATGATGTGCGGATCGTGGAAATTGACAGTCTGGTCACATATTTTTCCCGCTCCGGCTCGTACGAAGGGCTGGCGCTGGACCCGGCAGCCAACCAGCTGGCCATGTACTGCAGTAATCCACTTCTTATCCCCGAGGTAGCCGAGGGGTTGTGTCTATACGGGCGTCAGGGCCAGATCACACTCGTACCGTCCGATTTTTATCCATTAGAAATCACCTTTCTTGGGGCGGAGCCGGCACGCTATCTGATTTGGAGCTTGAATGATCCTGTGCACTGGATGAATGGCCAGGGCGAATTGGGTGTTTTCACCCTGAAGCCGGGTCGGGTTGCTGTGTCTCCCGATCACCAGTGGGTGCTGCACTACCAGATAGAAACCACCTGGCCCAGTAAACGCATCCCCCTGCCGCGCCTGCTTTTGTTTGATGCACAGGGCCAGGAACAAGGTTTGCTGGCGAAAATCTTTCCAGTCAGCTTCTTCTGGCGGCCGGACTCACAGGGAGTGTTCTTGCTGGATCAAGACGGGCAACTGTTTTACAGCGTGCTGTCCACCTTTTCTACGACGCTGGTTGGTCAGAAGGTTGACCAGAGGCAGTATCATAATCTCTGGGGGCCCGAACAGCCTGAGGCAGTTTGGGTGTATCCGTAGCTGCTGGGCCGCTCGCAGCCTGTACGATTTGGTGTGCTGAGTGTTTTGTGGTTTTATTATATAATCTATTGATTGGTTGCCGGGTGCAGGATTGCAATCCAATCGGCCAACAGAGTTCAATATCGGTATCAAACCATAAAAAGATAAACCATTTTTCAAAACAGCCATCATCATAAAATAAAAACATGGAAAATCTACCTTTGATTCTTACGAGTGTTCTGATTGGTTTGTATGGCGTCTTAAATGCTTTTGCTGGATTTTCGCAGTTGAAGCAGGATAAAATCCCCATCTGGTCTGCTGCACTCATGCTGGCTTCGGGTTTGTTAATCTTCGCAAGTGGGATTATGCTTTTAGGGAAGTTTGGTTATACACTGCCAGCCCTGGTGGTCGGTCTTACTGCCATTCACGGACTTACCATCCGCAACGGTCTTTACCTGCATGGAAAGATTACTCCCCAGCATCACATCTTCCGATTCGCTATATCCATCGTTTTGGTGGGTCTGGCCTTTATAAATTTAAAGTGAGGATTCGAGCGGCATGAATACCTATGGAATACTTTTACGCGGCATCAATGTCGGCGGCAAAAACATCGTTCCAATGTCGGGCTTGAGAAAGTGTATGGAAGAACAGGGTTTTTCCAACGTTTCGACATATATTGCCAGCGGTAATCTGATCCTGAAATCCGACAAGGACGCGGCGGAGGTAAAAGCTCAGATTGAAAGGGTTTTACCGGAGAACTTCAAACTTGATGACGGATTTGTCAAGGTTTTGGTGCTGACACTCCATCAACTCCAAACCATTGTCGAAAACAAGCCTGAAGGCTTTGGTGAACAGCCTGAGGAATACCACAGCGATGCAATTTTCCTGATGGGGATTTCTCCGGCCCAGGTTCTATCAGCCTTCGAGCCCCGCGAAGGAGTCGACAAAGTCTGGTCTGGGGAGGGTGTAATCTACGCCCAACGCCTCAGTTCCCAACGTACCAAAAGCCGGCTTAACAAAATCATGGAAACCCCGTTTTACAAATCCATGACCATTCGCAACTGGAATACGACAACAAAATTACTCGAACTACTCAAGAAACTGGACGGGCTGCCCGAGTGATCATTGGTTTGGGTGTTTTTTGGGTGGCTGCGCCACCCAAAAAACACCCAAAAATCCTACTCAAATTATATATGGAAGGAATCATGAAACCTCTTCAAGGAAAAGTTGCACTGGTAACGGGTGCAAGCCGTGGGGTTGGCAAAGGTGTTGCGCTTGGGTTAGGTGAAGCGGGCGCTACGGTTTATATCACCGGGCGAACCGTGAAGGATGGGCAGAGCGCGGCCAAACTGCCGGGCACGATCGCGCAAACAGCGCGTGAGGTGACGGATATGGGCGGGCAGGGAATTGCCGTGCAGTGTGACCATCGCAATGACGCTGAAGTTCGAGCCGTCTTTGACCGAATTCAGTCTGAACAGAATCGTCTGGATATTCTGGTCAACAATGTTTGGGGCGGTTATGAACACTTCAGCAACGGCACAGAGTTTTGGAAAGAAAAAGGTTTCTGGAATACACCGCTGGATCGGTGGGATGCCATGTTCCAATCTGGTGTGCAGGCCCATTATGTGTCCAGCGTCCTGGCTGCGCCGCTGATGATTGCCCAAAAATCAGGGCTGATTGTGAATATCTCTTTCTTCGCTGCCCAACGCAGTGACCGGGGTGTCGCCTATGGCGCTGCCAAGGCAGCCTCAGACCATATGGCAGCCTGCATGGCGCATGAACTGCGAGAACACCATGTGACCGCGGTATCGCTTTACCCTGGGCTGGTGCGCACCGAGTCGGTATTGCTGGCGAATTTCGATCTGTCCAATTCGGAGTCGCCGCAATTTATCGGCCGGGCGGTTGCAGCCCTGGCTGCAGACCCGTACGTCAGCCTCAAGAGTGGCCAGGTACTGGTGGCTGCTGCGCTGGCGCTGGAATACGGCTTTACGGATATTGACGGCAAACAGCCGCGGCCAATTACGGTTGATGAGGCATAGGAGCGTGCCCGTCACTCCCAGCGCATTTCCATGATCTTTACAACAGACGCGACAGCGACGATAACCAACGTGCTGCAAGAAGAAGAGCGGGTAATAAAACTATAAATTGGTACTGGCGTCCTTGACCGCTATCCCAGTTTATCCCGATACTGCTCGATATTCGCTGCAGGTTTTGGGTATCGAGGATTCATGTTTTTCAGAGTTTCAGCGATCACTCCGGCGACAATCAGGTTGCGGACCCAATTATGATTCGCTGGAACAATATACCATGGCGCCCAATCGGTACTCGTTTCGAAGAAAACTTCTTCATATGCCTTCATATATTCAGGCCATAATTTCCGTTCCTCAATGTCGCCAGGGTTAAATTTCCAATTCTTTTCTGGTGTATTGATCCGATCCAGCAAACGCTCTTTTTGGGTTTCCAAATTGATATTCAAAAAGAATTTCAGGATGGTTGTGCCTTCGTCGCTCAACAAGCGCTCAAATTCATTGATATGGCGATACCGCTTGCGCCAGCGGGCCTCTGGCACCAGATTGTGCACCCGAACCACGAGGACATCTTCATAATGCGAGCGGTTAAACACCACAATTTCACCATTACCTGGCACCTGTGGATGGACGCGCCAGAGATAATCGTGTTCCAATTCCTGTGTGGTTGGCGCCTTAAAATTTGCGATGCGCACTCCCTGGGGATTGCCCCCTTCAAAGACAGCCGCGATGGTACCGTCTTTTCCGGCGGTATCCATGGCCTGGATGACAACCAGCAGCCGCTGTTTGTTTTCAGCATATAAAATTTCTTGAAGCCTGGTTATTTCCTGCTTACAGCGCATCATTTCTTCCAGACCAGCTTCTTTACCCTCATCAAAATGCTTTTTACCGCTGGGATCAACGTCGTTCAGATCGACCTTTGAACCAGGTTTGACGAAAAAGTGTTTAAAGTTCATTTGACCTCCATTTTCAGGCGATTCATTGGATTGAATCATACCACTGGTTCTCATGATGGTCCAAAAGGGAAGAAATGATGTTGTCTCGCTTACGGGGTAAGGGGGTATCGGAATGGCAGAAGCAGCGAGTTGTACAAATATGCAATTGAATTGCATTTTTGTACAATTTATACTATCTGGTCTTCCTGCTGGGCAAAGTACAAATCCCAGCGCAATTGCAGATTCATCCAGAATGCTGGCGTATTCCCAAAAAATTTGGCCAGGCGCAGAGCAGTATTGGGCGTTATCCCGCGGCGGCCGTTGATCAAATCATTGACACGCTGGTAAGGAACATGAATAGCGCCGGCCAACTGCCGCTGGGTAAGGCCCATAGGGTTCAAAAATTCCTCGAGCAGCATTTCGCCCGGGTGGATGGGGGTGCGGTTGGTTGGAACACGAATCATACATACCTTCCTGAAGGGGCTAATGGTAATCAATCTGAAAAACAGGCCGCCCATGGGTACTCAATTCCCAAGACACTAAAACTATCCGCCGAGCGAGACATCCTGCGACTCATACCAGCGCAACGCATTGAAGAAGTGCTCCGGCTTGAAATCCGGCCAGAGGTTATCAACGATGTAGAAATCTGCGTATACGGTCTGTCTGCACAGGCAACAAGCCGCTCAACCTTCTGCGGCCGCCCCACCTGACCACAAGGTCAATTCTTGAGACTTCCGACGAACCGAGGCACTCCATAAATGACCTGAGCGTATTACCGTTGCCATTCACCATAGTCTTGCTCAAGTCCCAGTGCCAATCGTAGTTTACCAGGAAATTTACCTTTATTGTGCCGTTGCCGAATACCTGCCGGGTCTAGAGGGTTTCAGTTCGGGCGGGAAGAGGGATGAGTCTTCATTTCCCACCACCAGTAAGGCAGCATCCTGCTTGGAAAGCCCCACTACAGCCTCCATGCACGCCTGCCGAAACGCGGCGGTCGGTTCGGGAGGCCGCTTTGTGTTGTCGCTTGTGAACTCGTAGACGGACAACTCTTGGATTCCAAGAGCCAGGCAAATATCATAGAGCTGGAACCCGGGTTCCAGACCGGAGGCGTAACCCTCTTCCTTGCGCAACCCTTTGCTTTGTGCCATCTCCGGTTGCCATCTGGTATAAACGCTACATGCTTGGGAATAAGTGCTACCTCGTCTCCATCAAAATCGTCTGAAATCATCGCCGGATCGCCTGGATAACATGACCCTATTCGACAAGCAGCTTGCCAGCAAAGGCAGGAGAAGGAAAAGTGGGGTATGGTACCGGGCTTGTCTTGTGACGTTGCTGAGACTCTCTGTTCGTATACTGAATAATGAAGCCGATCAAGTCCTGTGCGCTATGCGCCAGGCTGAACAAACGGCGCAACTTATTGAATAAACAAGGAGAATCACATGAACACTGATGTTTTTGAAGGCAAGTCAAAAGAAATGCGCGGCCAGCTCAAGAGATGGTGGGGCAAGCTCACTGACGATGATCTTGCGCAAGTAGGTGGCAATGTGGATCAAATTATTGGCCTGATCCAACAGAAATATGGCTATACTCGCCAATACGCTAAAGATGAATTCAACCAGCGGATCAAAAGCCTGGACGCAAACAAGCAGCAAGCCGAAGGCAAAGTCAAAAAGTATTTTATTTCTCTGGAAGAAGATGGTGCCGCCCGCTTTAGAAAATTTGAAAGCAACGTCAGCCATGCGGCTGGCAAGGCCAAAGACGGCTTGACCACTTGGGTGGAAGGCGGCGCTGCCCACTTGAGCGATGGATTTGAACAATTGACGGATGACGCCAAAGAAAGCATGCACGATACGGCGAAGATGGTCAAAAAAGGTGTCAACCGCGGGCTGAAGCAGTACAACTCAAAAGCCCAGGAAGTTGTCAACCACGTATCTGGTGATTTCGGCAAGCAGGCGGCCAAGTACCCGTGGGTTACAATCTCTGTGGCCCTGGTTTTCGGTTTCTTGCTGGGAAATATGCTCAAACCCACCCGCCATTACGTCGGATAATTCAAGTCCGACTGATCACCTATAAAAAAACCTCGGAAGTCAATACTCCGAGGTTTTCTGTGCCCCCATGGGGAGCCATTATGTTGTATTGCTTGTAGCGTGAGAGGGTGGGCGGGCTAATCACCTGCCATTGGCTGATGGTGTGTTTGGATACTCTCAATCACCTGCTGGTCTTCCTTCTGGGCAAAATACAAATCCCAGCGCAACTGTAGATTCATCCAGAAAGATGGGGTATTGCCAAAGAACTTTGCCAGGCGCAAGGCAGTATTGGGTGTCACGCCGCGGCGACCGTTGATCAAATCATTGACACGCTGGTAGGGCACGTGGATTGCATCGGCCAGGGCACGCTGGGTAAGGCCCATGGGGTTCAAAAATTCCTCGAGCAGCATTTCGCCCGGGTGTGTAGGTGTGCGATTGGTTGGAACACGGATCATACAATAATACAAGCATCCACGATCAGACCTGACATCTGGAAATTTATTTGGCTACAACCGCTAATTGGTAAATGGCTGGACGGTACTTCGGGCGGGGAATGGGTTTGTGTTCTGCCTTTGCAGCTTCCAGCCATGCTTTCTTGGCTATCAAAGCCTGTACCAAAGCAGCCTCCGGTGTCTCACCAAAGGCAGAACAATGTGCTAGATCAGGGAAGTCGGCGATGTACCCACCATCTTCGTCACTATAAAAAATATTGATATGATAATCTTTCATGGTTACTCCTCCAGCTTCAGGTTATACCGTTCAACAAGCTGCATTAATTGTTTTACCTGATAAGGTTTTACCTGTCCATCGACATCTTGCAAATTGACCAGTTCCTTCACACGATCATGAACAAATATGTGATGACTGCCACTAACTCGGGAAATACGAAATCCATACCCTTCAACCAGCAGGACAAAATCGCTGAAAGCGATATTCCTTGAACCCGCTAACACCTTTGCCAGAATTTTCTTCAATCTAGCCATCGTACCTTTATTATACAACCATCGGGCAAGTCTCACAGCCTTCTCAAGAATCAAAAAGTGAGTTGGCAAGGAGAACCATCTCACTTCTGAAACACACATATATAGAGTGTGCCCCAGGGGAAGCCACGATGTTGTATTGCTTATGGGGTGAGAGGGTGGAGTAATGATAACTGCTACGGGTTTATGGCGGCGACCAATTGCTGCTGGTGAGCGCCGGTCATCTGGTCAGTTGGCGAGATTTGGAACGTATCCCGGATTGATGCATTACGTGCAAACCAAAACTCACCCCGAAAGAATGTTCAGGGTGAGTTTTGGTTATCCTCTTGCGATAAAGCAAGGTAACATAGTGTGCCCCCATGGGGATTCGAACCCCAGTTTTGGCCTTGAGAGGGCCACGTCCTAGGCCTCTAGACGATGGGGGCAATAGCGCAAAAATTCTACCACTAATGAGACACTTCGTCAAACCCAATTCAGGAAAGTCACAGCGTTCATCGCGACAACCGCGGCTTAGCTCACTCTGTTGGCCGCCGCGGCCAACGCCAAACCAGGATGGTATAATCCTATCAGTCGGGAAAAATAATCTCCAATCATCCTCAAAGGGGAACCATGAAACTGCCTATTTTGAATACCTGCCATCCGATTTCACCACTTGCCATCCAGCGCGCCGTCTGGACGTTCTCATTCCTCACAATTTTCCTATTGAGCAGCTGCGGGCCATCCCCCGAAGCCCAGGCCACTCAGACGGCAGCCGCCAGGACTGCTACAGCGTCTGCCTTTACAGCCACGTTTACCCCTACCTCTACCCAGACCCCAACTGCAACGCCTACGCCCACAGCCACAGCCACACAGACCCCCACAGCAACCGCCACATCCACGCCGACAAAGACAGCCACCCCCACCCCAACCCTCGACCCAGACCGGATGTATGGCCCCGCCAACGCATACTCGCTGATCCCGCCCGATGGGTGGGATGTAATCCAGGTTGAAGGCCAGGAGCCAGCCCTGATCGGTCCATACATTGCAGACTGCCAATGCAGCGTCAACCTGCGTTTCCTCCAGGACTCCTCCCCGTTCCCGGTCGCCATGTATGCCGCTATGATCCAGGATACGCTGAAGGCAGATCTGCCTGATCTTACCCAGATCAGCGAAGATTCCGGCAAAACCACCGCAGGTCTGGAGTATTTCCGCTGGGAGTTCAAATCTACCCAGGATGGCAAAGTAATCCATCAGATCATCTATTTTTTCGAATCAGGCGAGAGTAAATTGATTGTGATTTACTCTCGCCCGCAAAGCTACGCCAGCGAGAATGACGCCTTGATCGAACAATCCCTCCAAAACCTGCGGTTTAAATAATCCAGAGGGGTTTGCTCCGCTGACAGAACCCGCACAGGCGTCACAGTTGCCAGGAGCCGGATATTTGCCCCGGAGGCGGGGGCGCGTGCTATAATTCTCACACTGCCACAGGAGGAACCCTTAATGTATGATAATGAAGAACTTGAACGTCTGCGCCAGACGCTGGGCCAGTGGGAAGAAAACAACCTGAAACGGACCCTGGCTGCCATGCCAGAACGCCAGGACGAATTTCTGACCACCTCCTCCGAACCGATCCGCCGGCTGTACACGCCGCTGGATGTCGCCGGAATGGACTACCTGCGTGACCTGAACCTGCCGGGCGAATACCCCTACACCCGCGGCGTACACCCCACCCTGCACCGCGGCAAGCTCTGGACCATGCGTATGTTCGCCGGCTTCGGCACCGCCGAGGAGACCAACAACCGCTTTCGCTACCTGCTGGACCAGGGCCAGACCGGCCTCTCGGTGGCTTTCGACCTGGCGACCCTGATGGGCTATGACACTGACGCCCCTGAAGCCATCGGTGAGTTTGGCAAGTGCGGCGTCGCCATTTCCTCGCTGCGCGACATGGAGATCCTGTTCCAGAACATCCCGCTGGACAAAGTCTCCACCAGCATGACCATCAACTCCCCCGCCGCCATCATCTGGTCCATGTATATCGCCGCCGCCGAAAAGCAGGGCGTGCGCCCCGACCAGCTGCGCGGCACACTCCAAAACGACATCCTCAAAGAATACATCGCCCAAAAAGAATACATCTTCCCGCCCGAGC
>Ga0268298_10000308_pt1 | contig 63962 bp, 51 predicted proteins | sample WWTPWeurt_MetaG_FD_194462 | JGI IMG/M metagenome (GOLD analysis project Ga0268298, IMG submission 194462) | Activated sludge microbial communities from WWTP in Nijmegen, Gelderland, Netherland - WWTP Weurt | ecosystem: Engineered > WWTP > Aerobic digester > Activated sludge | place...
AGCGTTGCTCCGCCTACCGCGCCGATCAAAAGCCCGGTCATCCAGGCGCCCCAACCACCACCGTGGTCTTCGTCATCACGACGAGCAGGAAGGTCTCCATAGCTATAGTTATCGGCTCTGCCCATGAACTTCTCTCCGTCCCCTATCCAAACACTGGAGTATAGCACCAAGCTCTCAAACTAACCGGTTTTGTGCACTTTTGTCTAAGATTTGGCGGCACAAAATGTTGCAAAAGACTTAGTGCGCCAACTCCTTCTCAAGTACCTGAAAACGCTCCGAGAGCAGGTCGCAAATATGGTCGGCAATGGCTCGCTTGGGCATGCGGGGCAGGCTCTCCCTGGTACCTTCGGCCGAGAGAATGACAACCGCATTATCATCGGACCCGAAGCCGATGTCCGGCACCGAAATATCGTTGCCGACGATCATATCGAGGTTTTTACGCTTCAGCTTGGAAGCGGCATTGGAGAGGAGCGCCTCGGATTCGGCCGCGAAACCGATGATCACTTGATCTTTGCGCTTGACTCGCCCAAGCAAGTCGATGATATCGGGATTCTTAGTCAATTCCAGGACAATGTCTTCTGATTCTGTCTTTTTGATCTTCTGGGCCGAAACCGCCAGCGGTCTGAAATCAGCCACGGCTGCCGTCATGACCAGGGCATCGCAACTGTCGAATTCCGCTTCTACGGCTTCCTGCATCTCCTGAGCAGTTTCCACCACAATCACCGGATAGGCCCGCTCTACGTCTACGGTGGAGATGAGGGTGACATCGGCACCACGGCTGTAAGCGGAATCGGCCATGGCAATCCCCATTTTGCCGGAAGAACGGTTACCGATGAAGCGCACCGGGTCGATGGGCTCTCTGGTGCCGCCGGCTGTAACCAGGACGCGCTTGGTGGAGAGGGTCTGGTGGGCTAAGAGCCTGGCGGCCACTGCCGCAATGATTGATTCCACGGCAGCCATTTTGCCAAGCCCGACATCGCCGCACGCCACTTCTCCGTACTCCGGGGCAACGATATCGTAGCGGTAGCGATTCTCAAGAATGGAGAGATTGTGCTGGGTAGCCGGATGCTGCAACATGACCGGATTCATGGCCGGAGCAATCATCACTTTCGCCTGGGAAGCCAGCACCATGGTAGTCAATAAATCATCGCAGATACCGGTGGCCAGCTTGGCAATAATGTCGGCAGTGGCCGGCGCTATTAGAATCAAGTCGCATTTCTTGGCCAGATCGATGTGCTCGGGGCGCCAGTCGGCAGTTGGCCCGTACTGTTCGCAATGGGTCTGATTGCGGGTGATGGTGGTGAGGGAAAGGGGCGTGATGAATTCCCGGGCATTGGGCGTCAAAACCGCGTGCACACTGGCACCGGAGCGCCTCAGCAGGGAGGCGATGTCGCAAGCTTTGTAAGCGGCGATGCCACCGCTCACACCAAGCAAAATGGTCTTGTTCTCAAGTGGATTGAAGGACTCGAAATTGCTTCCGCGCTTCTTGGAACCCTTTTTCATTTTCATATGCCTCTCCAAAACCACCTTACAAAGAGATAGCCCCGGCCAAATAACCTTACAAGCCTTAGAATAAGCGGCGGTCTGTATTATTATGGACCGACGTCCCTTATTGTAGCCCCTTTACCCACGTCAGAGATCCAAGGACCGGTACCATATCAATGAAAAAGTTCTATGTCACAACCGCCATTGATTACGTCAATGCCGCTCCCCATATCGGCCACGCCTACGAGAAAATCGCCGCCGATGTCGTGGCTCGTTATTATCGCCTCAGAGGTTTCGACGTTTTCTTCCTGACCGGGGTGGACGAACACGGTTCCAAGGTGGAGAAATCGGCTCAGGCAGCCGGTAAAACACCAATTGAATTCTGCGACGAAATTTCCTCCACCTTTGAAAAATCCTGGCGCAATCTCAACTTGTCCTTCGACTATTTTATTCGTACCACCGAAGAGCGCCACGCTAAAGTGGTGCAGAGCCTGTTCACAAAATTGAAAGAACAAGGCGACATCTACAAATCGACCTATATGGGTCTCTACTGCGAGGGCTGCGAAGACTTCCTGAGAGAGCGCGATCTGGACGACAACGGTCACTGCCCTACCCATAAGAAAGCGCCGCGGGAACTGGCGGAAGAAAACTACTTCTTCAAACTCTCAAAATACAAGCCGGCCATCAAGCAATGGTTGGAAGAAAACCCTGATGCTGTGCGCCCGGAAGGACGCCGCAAAGAAGTTCTCAATCAACTAAACGATCCCGAACTGACGGATTTTTCCGTGTCACGCTCGCGAAAGTCGCTCTCCTGGGGCATTCCCATTCCCGGTGACGACGACCAGGTTATCTATGTCTGGATGGACGCCCTCACCAACTATATTACCGGCGTCGGCTATCTCAGCGACGAGAAGCAGTTTGAGCGCTACTGGCCGGCAGATCTGCACTTGATCGGCAAAGACATCACGAAGTTCCACTCCATTTATTGGATCGCCTTCTTGCTGGCAGCTAATCTGCCTCTGCCCAAGCAAATCTATGCCCACGGCTTCATCACCGTGGAAGGTCAGAAGATAAGCAAGTCTCTGGGTAATGTCATCGATCCAAACAAACTGGTGGAAGAGTTCGGCGCCGATGCCGTGCGCTTCTTCCTTATGAGCGGCACTTCTTTTGATCAAGACGGTGATTTCAGCAAACACGAATTCATCCGTAAGGTCAACTCAGAGCTAGCCAATAATCTGGGCAATCTGGTGAACCGCACTCTCACTCTCATCGACAAAAATCTGGACGGCAAAATTCCCGACTGCAAACCCGAACATGATCTGAGAGAAAAAGCCAATACCTTGCATACGGTTTTCGATAGCTGCATGGAAAAGCTGGAGTTCGCCAAGGCCATCGAAGCTGTTATGGCCACTGTCGATCAAACCAACAAGTACATGAACGACGAAAAACCCTGGACCCAGTTCAAAGAAGGCAAGGTCAAGGAAGGCTCGGAAGTTCTTTATACAGCCGTAGAGATGCTCAGACGGGTGGCTTTTCAGATTTATCCCTTTGCTCCCAAGATGGCTTCCGACATCTGGTGGCAACTGGGTCATGACGATACCCTGGAAGTCATAGGCGACTCGGAGAAACCGGACGGCTTCTTCGATATGATTCCGGTTGGTCAAAAAGTACGCAACACCGGACCGATCTTCAAACGCCTGGAAGAGCCGGTGGCGCCCTGATAGTCCTTTCTCTGTTTATGAGTTCAGGGCCGGCACCTGGTCGGGACGACGCAGTACCACAAAACGCTTGAACTGGGCGGAATTGAATTTCTCGATGGATTCACGGCGCATGACGCCGGTTTTGCTGTCGTTATTGAAAATCTCTCCGTTACCCAGGTAAATGGCAGAATGTGAATAGTCGCCGTTTTCACGGTAGGCGAGAATGACATCGCCCGGCTTAACATCCCGGGTGGAAGATACTTCGCTGAAGCCCAGGGTGCGTAGCTTGTTCTCCAGACGGTTGACGTTCACTTCCCGAATGTCATAGCCATAGGCCTTGCTGAGGGCCAAACCGACAGCCCTGGCACAACCAAGATCTTCGGTCACCGAACGGTCGAACTCGGTGATGGAACGACCATCAAGCCCATCAGTGGTGCGGATCAAGCTGTTATAGGCGGCCCGGTCATAGGCGGACCAGCCGCCCCGGTTGCGGTCGGCTACCTGTACCTGGTAGTCCCGTCCATCAAAGCTGAAATCGGCATTTTGCCTGTTTCGGCCGGCAGTACTACCAAATTCGGGCTCGTAATCGAGCGGTCCCACATTTTGGGAGGCATCTGCGGAATCGTATAAATAGGATTCGTCATAATTATCAGCCTGAAATTGCCTGGGGGCTGAATAGTTTACATTCTGGAAGTTTCCGTCGGTTAGTACGGACTGCCGGAAACTGCGGTCTTCATAGTCGAACTGCGGATAGCTGCCATCTGCGCCAATGCCGTTGCGATTGCGCACCGGCCAGCCGCTCAAGGCCAGTCTGTCGCTTGCGCCGCTGTAAACATCAGTGAAATCGTCCTGATTTGAGAGGACCGCATCTTGCCTGCAGCCACGGCAGTTGCCTTCATAGAAATCAGCCATTTTGTTATCCAGAGAGAGGTATGGTGGGGAGAGCATAAGTTTGCTTATGGAGATATCAACAGGTTAGCCCAAGCCTTAGAATAAGACGACACGGTTTCTCCCATAAATTGCCAACTTTTAGGGTCCATATGCAGGCTGTCAAACTCAACTTTCCTCTCGCTAAATCCGCCGGAAACCTCTACCAGGCGCAAAAGAACTTTCCCCATTCCAAAACCTGGGTGGGGCAGGCCCTTGGCCAGATAGACCTGCCGGCCAGAGAAGACAGCCTTCTGGGTCTGGCCTTCTCCTACGATTTTTCCGAAAAAGACGCCCCCAAAGTAACGGAAACCCTCTCCCATTTCACTTCCGTAGACTTTTCCATGGGCACCTTTTCCGGCAAAGTGCTGGCCGCCATGTTAGCCAGCCCCCTGGTGGAGCTGCGCCTTGATTTCGCCGCCCTCAGCAAGGAGGACCTGGAAAACCTCGCTAAGCAGGAGAGCATCGAAACCCTCTGGTTCACCGGCGCCTCCCTGCGCGATGAACAACTGGTGCATCTAGGCCCCCTGCCCAAGCTGACCAGCCTGGCCCTGAAGAGTACGGCCCTCTCCAGCCGCGCCCTGGAACTGATGAGCGGTGCCGGCTTTCAGTCATTGAGGCGCCTGCACCTGCCCGCCAATATCGACGATCAGGGCGCCGAGTTTCTAGCCCGGGGCGGAAGCCTTATCACCGAGCTGGATCTTTCTTTCAGCAAGATATCCGATGCCGCCGGCAAAGCCCTGGCATCACTCAAACTTGAAACGCTTTATTTAAATGACACTGCCTTTGGTGACGCCGGTCTGGAGCAATTGAAAGAATCGCCGACTTTGAAGGTGCTATTTTTGAACGGTTCAAAAATTTCCGACAAGGGTCTGACGCAACTGGCTGAAATGCCGGCGCTGGAGCATCTGGAGCTAAGAGACACAAAGATAACGGAAATGGGTGCCGCCAGATTGCGAGGCAAACTGAAAGATTGCGCCGTCTTCGGACCCTGATCTAGTCTTTCAGGCGGGGTCTGAACCAACGCATGATGCGGCTCCACAAAGAGCCGTTGCCTTCTTCCAGGCGCACTCTGAAGAGCTTGAAGCGGTCCATTTCGAACTTGATCTTGGTCAGCTCGGAACGATACTCCTCGGTCTTTACCGCCGCGGCCATGGCCCGATCGGCCTGGGCTTGCAGGTCGGGAAGCAGTTGCACCTGGGTTTGCAAAGTTGCAATTTTGGAGCGATCTTCCACCCGGTCAGTGAGTAGTTTGATAATTGTGTCCTGGGCTTCGATGACCAGATTTCTCAGACTTTCTATTTCCTGGGTGCGATCATCGACCTGGGCTTCCACCAGACGATTTTGCACCAACTCAACTTTGTACTGGCGCCCCTCTTCTTTCTGTCCTTCGCCGTCGGCTTTCAATACGCTGACGAAGCCTTCCAGGAGGCTGACCAATTCTTTGCGAGAAACTCTGTCATCAGCACCAACTATAGTGCCGGCATGTAATTGCAGACTATTGAGCACCGGTTCGGTCGCGCCACCTTCAGGGCTGGCATCAAACTCTTCCGCCGATGTATCAACGTCTTTGCCTTCAGGCTGGTTAACGGCATTAGCAAGACTAGCCAGCTTTTCACTCTCAGCGATGGCCAGCATCACATCTTCGGCAGAGAACATGGATGTGTCGTTATCAATATCAAAGAGGCTGGTCTCCGATTCCAATTCGGCGTTGAGAAGACCCTGAAAGTCTTCCAGAGTAGCTCTCGATTGGGGCAAATTCGGCTGTGGTCCATCATCTAAAGACTGTGGCTGAATCATTTAGAACCTTCCCTCTGACAAAAATTAGGCTGACAAAAACAAGCAAGCACAATTACACGCCCTGATTATCGCCAAAAGGGCAGCCTTTGTCCATTCCGACGACCCCATATATGGTGCATATACAAAGCCGTTTTTTCTAATGGGGTTTCTTGCGGGTAGGCGGCTTGGCCGCTTCTTTAGCGACGCCTTGAGGAGGGGGAGGACTGACCGAGAAAAACTTCTCCAGCACAACTTTGGCCAGGGGCGCCGCTGTGGAACCACCGTGACCGCCGTGCTCTACGAAACAAGATACGGCAATGCGTGGTTTATCAGCCGGTGCATAGCAAGCAAACCAGGCATGGGTCTTACTGCCGGCCGGGGGCGCCTCCGCCGAACCGGTCTTCCCGGCCACTTCCACATCACCAAGCCTGGTGGCACCGCCGGTACCGCTTGCCACCACAGCTTTCAAACCATCCAGCACTACTTTCAAATACTCGGGATGGGTCTTGACCATTTCCGGCTTGGGCGGCGGTATCTGTCTGTCACCAATCTTAATGACAAAGTGCAAATTGGGTACCTGCCCGCGCATGCCCAGCCCGGCAAACATGCGAGCGGCTTGGGCCGGCGTCACCTGCACATAGGTCTGACCGATGGACATGTGCAGGGTATTGCCCGGATACCACTTTTCCTTATAGACCCTGAGCTTCCACTCCGAATCCGGCACCAGACCCTTGCTTTCATGGCGCAATTCCACACCGGTAGGTCTACCGGCACCGAATTTTACCGCCCATTCCTTAATTTGTTCCGGTGTCATCTTCAGTGCCATCTGATAGAAAGCGGAGTCGCGAGACCAGGCCAGACACTTGACCAGGTCGAAAAGTCCGGTGGAACCGGTCCAGTCACCAAAGAAGAAACCACCAAGGGAGATACCACCGGAGACATGCAATTTGGTATCCGGTTTAACGGCTTTTGTCTCGAGGGCCGCCAGAAGGGTAAAGGCTTTCCAGATAGAACCAGGCGGGTAGCCGGAAAGAGCCCGGTTAAAGAGCGGGTGGTCGGGCGCATTGATGCGCTTCCAAACGGCCGGCGTAATACGTTTGGTGAATACATTAGGATCGAAACTCGGCCGTGACACCATAGCCAGTACCTCGCCGGTCTGGGCATCGATGGCCACAATAGCGCCGGAACGCTCACCTAAAGCCTCATAAGCAGATTTCTGCAATTCCAGATCGAGGGAAAGCACTACCGGTTTGCCGGCCGTGGACTGTCTGGTGATCTGTGGTCTGGCCGTTTCAGCCGAAAGGGAATGGCCCATGGCATTGACCCGCACCCGCTGTTCCCCGTCGATGCCGCGCAGTTGATCATCGTAGAGTCTTTCCACCCCGTCCTGACCGACCACATCCCCCATCTTGCGCCCGGGGCGACGCTTCAACTGACTCTGGGTAATCTCACCGCAATAGCCAAGCACGTGCGCGGTTACTTCACCGTAGGGATAGCTGCGGCTGACGTCCTGCAAGATATCAACGCCCTTCAAGAAGATTTTGCGCTCATAAAACTTGGCCACCGTTTCCATGTCCAGGTCTCTTTCTATAACCACAGGCAATACCGAACCGGAGGCCTTGGCCTTGAGGAGGGATGCGAGAATCTTGGGTTGGGGCTGGCTCAATATGGGAGTAAGGCGGTTGGCCAGATCCTCGACATTCTCCAGTTGAGCCGGCACGGCAATCATCGAGAGCGACTGCTTATTGGTGGCAATCAAAGTACCGTGACGATCATAGATATTGCCCCGCGGTGCCCGCAGAAAGGTTACGCGGGTGGAGTTTTCCACGGCCTGAGCCTTGTAATATCCGTTCTGCAAAATTTGCAACCAGACCAGACGGGCAACCAATGCGGCCATGGCCAGACCAATCACCGTGCACAAGACGGCAACCTTGAGGCCGTAATCCTGCCTGCGGGAAGCGGTGCTTTCGATAAATGGCTCGGTTTCAGTCAGCAATTTCCATCCTCACTAACGACCGAGTTGACGATAATAAAGTGAATAGGAATACCAACCACGCATGGGAATGAAGAGCACCGGCGAAATCAGCCCGTTCAAAAACGCCTCCGGCACACTGATAGCAATCAGATGCCCCAGTACGTCACGACCGGTCAAAGCCAGCTGACCGGCCATAATCATCTCGCCCAAAAATGTCAGCAGCACTGTAAGCGGTATACAGAGGAAGGCGGCCTGGTTGAAATTGCGCAGGGAGAAATAGCCGGCGATCCAGCCCACCAGGGGATAAGAGACCGGAAAAATAGGCAAGACAGAAGCGGCCAGGGCTGCAAAAAAGGCACCGACTATGGCGCCGGAAGGGGAACCGGAGAAGAGCTGACGCATGAAAATGGCTGAGACGCTGGAAACCCGCAGTTCATCGGCAGTGGGTTTCTCCATGGGCGAACCGAAGGTCAGCCCCCAGACTATGGTCATGGCCAGAGGCAAACTGGCCACTGCATCGGTAAAGCGAAACTTACAAAGAATCGACATTTGTACAACCCAGGCCAGAAAAATGACAAGGGCTGCTACTGTCACTTCTCCCAATCTTCTTTGTGCTCTGGTGGAAATGACAGCCATGCTAATTCTCCAGGGGAGGCAAGACCAGTACCTGGGAAAGGTCGTAGCAATTATCCGTGAGTTTGACGTCGATTTGCATGGAGGCACCGGTGGCATCGCGCCGCACGGAAGAAACCGTTCCAACGGGATGATTATCGGGGAAAGTACCGGCCTTGCCCAGGGTCACCACTTTATCGCCCACATCTACGTTTGTGCCAACCGGCACGAAATCTATGCGCGCCAGGTTCTGGTAATTGCCCACTAATATACCGGTCAGACCGAGCCTCGGAATAAGCACGCCCAACTTCTGCTCGGGATCGGTAAGCAAACGCACTACCGATGCGTGGCTGTCGACTTTTACTACCTGCCCGATCACGCCGGTAATGGAAATGACCGCCGAACCCACCGTCACGTGATCAGCCGATCCCTTATCTATAACTACCTGCTCAAACCAGTTGTCCGGATTGCGGGAGACCACTTCCGCCGCCACTGTTTGCCGCTGCGACTTCTGCTTCAGATCAAGCAGGGAGCGCAAACGATTGGTATCCCTGGATTCCTGCTTGAGACGGGTCAACTCCAGTTCGTTTTTGGCCAGCTTACGCTCCAGATCGCGAATCTTGGCAGAGGCATCAAAGAGTTGCTCGGCTAAATTCTTGGTATCTTCCACCTGGTAGGCGCCTTTGGCCACAAGGGAGGAGACCCAACTCTGGGCCGAGAGAACGAAGCCGCTCACCGGCACTGCCACCATGAGCACAAGCATGACCAGCACAAGGTATTCAGCTAGTGACTGAGAGTGAGTCTCAAAATCCGACTCATTTGGCAGGGGCAAATCTGTCTAAGTCCTCGCTGAGTAAAAACCTAAGACTTACGGCTCAGGCACTGTTCCAGAACCCTTCTGTACATGGGGTCGGTCAACATTTTGCCTGTGCCTATGGCTACCGAGGAGAGGGGATCGTCGGCGACGAAAACCGGTACTTCTGTTTCGTGGGAGATAAGCTCATCGAGGCCGGAGAGGAGGGCGCCACCACCGGTAATGAAGATACCGCGGTTGAAAATATCAGCGGCCAGTTCGGGGGGAGTGCGCTCCAGAGTGCGCTTCACCGCCTCAACGATGGCTTTGAGGGGCTCCTGCATGGATTCTCTCACTTCACCGCGGCTGATGGTAATGGTGCGCGGGACATGATTGAGCAAGCTCAAACCACGCACATCAAGACGTTCGTTATCGCTGGTTTTGAATGCCGAGCCGAGGCGAAACTTGATTTCTTCAGCCGTGCGCTCACCCACAGCCAGGCTGTGTACTTTCTTGAGGTAGGTGATGATGGACTCAGTCAGTTCGTCACCGGCGATGCGAATGGACTCATTGACCACTATGCCGGAAAGACTGATCACGGCAACTTCCGTGGTACCGCCGCCGATATCGACGATCATGGAACCGGTGGGTTCCACCACAGGCAGGGAAGCACCGATGGCCGCTGCCATGGATTCTTCCGGCAAATAGATACGAGAGGCGCGGGCATTCTGGGCGGCAGCCGTGATGGCGATTCTCTCCACCGAGGTCACCCCGGAAGGAACACCAATGGCCATATCGGGGTTCTTGATGCCGCCGGCACCGGTCACTCTCTCAACGAAACGTCTGAGCATCACTTTGGCATGCTCAAGATCGGCAATGACACCATCTTTCAAGGGTCGAATCGCCTTGATGCCTTGAGGGGTGCGACCAATCATGGCCCGGGCCTCTTCCCCGACCCAACGCACCATATTGGTGTTCTCATCCACCGCCACCACGGAAGGCTCTCTCAAGACAACGCCTTTGTCGTGCACGTAAATGAGCGTGTTGGCCGTACCAAGGTCGATACCTATGCCATGCCAGAAAATATTGTTGAAGAAAGCCACTGACTAACTCCCATAGATACGGGTGATATATCAACGCAGATATGCAACGAAGATATAGGAGGAGAGCACTTAAAACGCCGAGCCAGGCTTTAGTTTAACACTATTTGGCTTTCTTTACTCTATATCCCAGAACCGCCGAACGCAGGATGGTAATCTCCGAACCGTCCTCTTGTTTGAGGTGGAAAGCCTCGCCGTCATACCACTTCAAAAGCCCGGAATAGCGGCTGCTCTTGCCGTCCAGACAAATGATCTCCACAGGAGTCTTCTCTCTTACCAACTTCTGCAACTGCGAAACGGAAGGTAGTTTATTTTCGGCCACCATCAGTCGGCAACATCTCTGGAAACAAGCTTGCCTTCAAGACCGGCTTCCCGCTCTCCATCTTGCGGTTCTATAGTGCGGCGCGTGTTGACCACATAGCGCCGCCCTTTCCAGTTGACCTGGCCGCCGCTATGAACAAGATAAGCAGCATGTATATAGAGGGCCGAAACTGCCAGACAGCCGACCGGGGTCAAGAAGAAGTGGTACCACTTCAGCCCGGCATGGTGGCAGCTTGTACGCTTGAGCCAGAGAGCAATAGTGCCGAACTGCACCAGGGAAAGCAGGGTCATGCGCAAAAGCAGCTCGGAGACCTCGCCGGCGGCCCACTGCCAGCCTATATAGCCAAGCCATAGCCAGGGAGCCACCACCACCGAGTTGATCATGACAAGAATCAGGATCAACATGGAGGGCTTGCTGTCGATAAAGCTATATAGATTTTTGGTCCAACCGTACCAGAGGCTGGTCAGGTCGGTGTACATGCGCACGCTGTAAAGAGACTTACCGTCGGCGACTTCGATCTTGTAGCCTTTCTCTTTGAAAACCCTTGCCAGAGCATGGTCTTCCACAATCTCATCGCGCACGCTCTGGTGGCCGCCCACCGCCAGATAAGAGCTGCGGCGGCAGAGGATGTACTGCCCGTGTGCATAAGCCCGCGAATCACGGGGATTGTTCACGGCATGGAAAGGGTCTCCAATCAAAAAGGCGCTCAGTAGAACCGGCATAATCAGTCTCTCAGGGAAACTTCCCAGCTCTTGCATGGGCACGAAGGACATCAAATCTATGCGGTTGGCCATGCCGTAGGAGACTGAGTCAACCACGGAATTGGGATGGTGATATGTGTCGGCATCGGTAAAAATGAACCAGTCGCCGGAAGCGTAGCCGACTGCATGGGCCAGGGCGTTACATTTGCCAATCCAGCCGGAGGGAGCGTCCTTGCCCCTTACAAACTTGATACGGCTGTCCTTCTCGGCATAGGAGGCAATGATCTCGCCGGTCTTATCCGTGGAGCGATCGTCGATGACGATAAGCTCGAAATTAGGATAGTTCTGCGCAAGCAACGACTCGATACAGCGTCCGATTTTGCCTTCCTCGTTACGGGCCGGCACAATCACGGAGACAAAAGGCAGTTCGGAGGTCTTGCGCCGGGACGGCTCGACCCCTTTCAACAAGACATAGAACGCCAGGGTCAGGGCGTAGAGAGCCATGATGAACAGGGTATTGACGAGCATGAGACTGAGAAGCATCGACATCAACCACCGTATTCGTAGAAGCCTTTACCGGTCTTTTTGCCCAGATGCCCGGCTGTTACCAGTTGCCTGATAATGGGGCAGGGACGGTATTTGGTATCACCAAAACCTTGATAGAGCGTCTCAAGAATATGCAGGCAAATATCCAATCCTATGAAGTCGGCCAGAGCCAGCGGCCCCATAGGATGGTTGTAGCCAAGAGTCATACCGGTATCGATTTCTTTGGCTGTAGAAAGTCCTTCCATGAGCGCAAAAGCTGCTTCGTTTATTAAAACCAGTCCCAGTCTGGTGGTGATGAAGCCGGGAAAATCCTTGGAATGAATGATGGTTTTACCCAACTCTTCTCCGAAAGCACGCACCCTGGCCGTGGTTTCTTCACTGGTATCGATACCGTTAATAAGCTCCACCAGCTTCATGACGTGGGCCGGTGAAAAGAAGTGCATGCCGATGAATTGCTTGGAGCGGCCGGTGACCGCCGCTAGAGCAGTGATGGGCAGACTGGAAGTATTGGAGGCAAAGATTGTCTCGGGCTTGCAAATTTTATCGAGACGGCGAAAGAGATCCTTCTTGGCTTCGATGTTTTCGGCGATGGCTTCTATGACCAGATCGGCATGGGCAGCCAGCTTATCGGAGGTGGTAGTGTGAATTCGCCCCCTCAGGTCGGCGAGTTGCTCAACGGTCAGGAAGCCCTTCTCTACGGAAGACTTACCGAACTTTTCCACCGCCTGACCAGCCCTGGCCAACTGCTCTTCCGATATGTCGTAGATATTGACATGGGCGCCGGTTTTGGAGGCAATCAGAAAAGCTATGGCTGATCCCATGAATCCGCTGCCGGCGATGAAAACCGTGGGAAAACTGCAAGCTGCCACTCTCGGTACTCCTGAAAATTGCCCTATCCAAGGTCAGATCCTACCACCCGAAAAGAGACCAGACCTTAGTCTCAAACACTTTGACAACTGCATGGAAAGCGCCACGTCTAGCTCTGTTATGGGTTCGATGCTCGAACAGCTTTGCATCAACTTTCTATAATAAATGAGATTAATCTCCATCCTTAAGTTACGAATATACTTTGTATTTGCTTTAGCCCTCGACCGGAGGCTACTGTCAACCTTAAATCAGCCGGAACTACAAAGAAGGAAAGGTCGATGTTCAAAAAGATTCTCATTGCCAACCGCTCAGAGATAGCTGTACGAGTCATCCAGGCCTGTCGTGAGCTGGGCATCAAGACGGTAGCGGTCTTTTCTGAACCAGACCGGGAATCCAAACACGTGAAAATGGCCGATGAAACCTGGCAACTGACCGGGCAACCGGCTAGAGCCTATCTGGACGCCGCTCAAATCCTGGACATCGCCAAACGTTCCGGTGCGGAAGCCGTGCACCCCGGTTACGGCTTTCTCTCTGAAAATGCCGACTTCGCCAGGGAATGCGCCGCCATGGGAATCAAGTTCATTGGTCCCAGTCCTGATGTAATTCATAAGATGGGTTCAAAAATAGAATCACGAAGGGTCATGGATCAGGCCGGCGTGCCGGTGGTACCAGGTACTACAGATCCGGTCACCACAAAAGAAGAAGTGCTCGCTCTCGGTGAGAAATACGGTTATCCGATTGCCATTAAAGCCAGCGCCGGTGGTGGCGGCAGAGGGCTGCGCGTGGTGCGCAAAGCGGAAGATGTGGAACAAGCTCTGGCCGGTGCTCAGCGTGAAGGCGCCAGCTACTTCGGCTCCGGCGAAGTCTATGTGGAAAAGTATCTGGATCGCCCCCGCCACATCGAAGTGCAGATTCTCGCCGACGAGCACGGCAAAGTTTTACATCTATATGAACGGGACTGCTCAAGCCAGCGTCGCCACCAGAAGCTTCTGGAAGAAACACCGGCGGCGAAACTGGATGCCGATTTAAGAAAGCGGATCACGGAAGCGGCGGTCAAGGGTGCCACTGCCCTTGGTTATACTTCGGCCGGTACGGTAGAGTGTATGGTCTCGGGCAACGAATTCTATTTTCTGGAAGTGAACACACGCATCCAGGTAGAGCACCCCATCACCGAAGCCACCACCGGCATCGATATAGTCAAGGAACAGATCCTTCTGGCTTGCGGTCACAAGCTCTCATTCAAGCAGGAAGAGGTCAGTCAACATGGTCATGCCATTGAATGTCGCATCAATGCCGAAGATCCTTCCAAAAACTTCATGCCCAGCCCGGGCACTCTCACCCGCTTTGAACTACCTCATCACCCCTGGGTAAGAGTAGATACAGCCTGTTACCCGGGCTATCAGATCCTCCCCTTCTACGATTCTCTTTTGGCCAAGCTGGTTGTCTGGGGACGCACCCGGGAAGAAGCCATTCAACGTACGCGCACCGCTCTCACCCACTTTAAAATAGAAGGTGTGGCCACCACCATTCCCTTCCACCTGGCCCTTCTGGATGATCCCAATTTTCAGGCCGGCGAAGTCTACACCACTTATGTGGAGCAAGACTTTATGAAACGCTACAACGCCGCGCCCCGAGCTGAGGCAGGCAAGAGCGCCGGGTCGGATAACGGTGCCGCATCAGTGCCGACTTCAACTAAAGGTTCCGTGCGCAACTTCGAAGTAGACGTGAACCAGAAAGTTTTCAAAGTTCAGGTCACCGAACTGGTGGAGCCCGGCCAGGAGAAAGCGGCTGCGGGCGCAGCCACGGCTACTCTCCCCAAGCGCACCCTGCAAAAACCCGAGAAACGCGAAGCGGCGGCCGGTTCCGGTCACATTCAAGCTACTATGCACGGGCTATTTAAAGAACTGCAGGTGGAGTTGGGCGCAAAGGTAGTTAAAGGTCAGCGCATAGCCATTTTCGAAGCCATGAAAATGGAATCGGATATCACCTCTGATCGTGACGGCACGGTCAAAGAAATCAAAGTAAAAGCCGGGCAAACCGTGGATTCCGGCACCCTGCTTTTCGTCATTGGTGATTGATGCAACTACGCATAGGTCAGGGTTACGATATCCATCGCCTGGTAGAGGGAAGACCGCTGGTCATAGGCGGTCTCACCCTCGAATACGACAGAGGGCCACTCGGACATTCCGACGGTGATGCCCTCCTTCATGCAGTCACAGACGCCATTCTGGGCGCCTGCGCCCTCGGCGACATAGGCCGCCACTTCCCGCCTTCCGACAAGCGCTTTAAAGATGCCGACAGTAAGGTCTTGCTCAAGCAGGCAAAACAGATGGTGCTGGAAGCAGGCTTCACCGTAATCAATATAGACAGTACCGTCATATTGGAAAAGCCCAGACTGGCCCCGCATATTGAGAGCATGCGCCGCAATCTGGCCGAGTTGCTCGACCTCGACCCGGACTCCGTCTCGGTCAAAGCCAAGACCAATGAAGGACTGGGACCGGTAGGGGAAGGTCAGGCCATCGCCGCCCAGGCCGTAGCACTGGTCGAGAAGAAGTGAAGGACCGATGGCCTTGCCTAAGATCAGCACGGGCCCTCTTATATTAGCTGTATGTCTGGCTGCCTCCGCGTTCGCGCCAGGGCAGGCCGCGAAAGGAAAGAGCAAAGCGCCTGCTTCCCCGGCCCAGCTTGTAGCCATAGAAGAAAGAGGTACCAATCTCTATCTTTACGAAAGAGCGCTCTTGGTCTCCATGGAAGCCCTCAAGCAAAGCCAGATAAAGGCCGGGCTGGCAAACGTCAGCGACGGAGAAAATTTCTCCATCCTGGTGCAGTTGAATCCCAAAGGCTTTAAGACAGCTTTTGGTCGCCTCGGCGGCGAGAAGCACTGCTACTTTATAGACTTTCTGGTGGATGGTGAGTGGCAAGATACGCAGCCCAAAACGGCAAGTACCGGCAAAATTGTTTTCTTGAGCCCACCGCAAGAAGACCAGAGCACCTTTCTAGCAATGGCCCGCGCCCTCAATCTGGTCAAAGAAGAAAAGGAAGCCTTGCTACCCTATAAGGGGCACCATTATGCGGTCTTGCCGGGCCAGTCGGCAGGTTCCTTTTATGTCTACTTCTATCCCAGGCCGGAAGACAAAGACACCTACTTCCTGGGCCATGATCTGAGAGTGAAGGTGGAAGCTGACGAAGTGAAAGAACGGCGGGTCATGCACCGCACCATCCTCAGCTTTCCAAACAAAGCCGACAAACAAAGAGAACGGCTGGAGCCGGTGATGGGCGTTCATTCTGCCGTTGTGGACGAGCTTCCAGAGGACACCGATGTGATGCATGTGCTTTTGCGCAAGCCGGCCACAAAAGAGATGGTGATTACCAAAACCTATCTCTACGAAATTGAAAAGTCAGGTCGGATTAAGTACCTCGGACCGATCAAGAGCTTCCTCAAAGGCAGCAAAGTGAAGGCAAACTAAGTGCGGGGCGAAAGCCCCGTCAAAAGGTCGAAGAGAATTTCATCCACCACAGCTTCCGCCGGCTTACGACTGGCGCTGGTAATCCAGTTAAGCTGCCCATGTACCAGGACGAAAGAAAGTAAATGGGTAAGCCACTCCGCGCTTAACTCCGGTCTGATGCTGCCCTCAAGTTGTGCGGCTTCCACAAGTTCCCGGGGCACAAGAGCGGGCGGCTGGAAAAGACCTGTTGCGCCCCTTTGACGGGCTGCCTCCTTCAACATGGTCGGTCCCTCACTGAAGAGAACCCTGGCTAATTCCAGATTTCGCTCCGTCCATTGAAAGGAAAGGGTCATAAAGTACTTCAAGACCTGAAGGGCAGACTGACCGCCGGCCAGCCTCTCTCTGGATAAGCGGCAGGCTTCATCCACGGCGCCAAAGCGCAGGGCCAGAACCAGCGCCTCCTTACTTTCGAAATGATAGAAGACCGTACCTCTGGCCAGATCCGCCAGCTCGGCAATATCGTCGATGGAAGTATTGAAGTAGCCGCGCACGGCAAAAAGGGAGGAAGCGGCAGTGAGGATCTGCTGCCTGGTTTCGTCTCGCTTTCGCAGTCGTCGGCTGGTTGTCATTGACTTTTTACACCCTTGTATGATTTTATACTCTAGTACAAAGATTTTGTACAGCCACTTAGTAATGTTCACTTAGCGGCCACTTTTGCTTTCCCGGCGGCTTCAGTACAATCTGTTTGCCGAAAACGTAAATCCCTTGCACTACAAAGGAGGCCGACTCGGGCCGGTAAAACCAATGAAATTCAGAAAAGTAGCTCTCTCATCTCTGGCACTCCTCTCAGTTTCAATCTTCTTGCAGACTGCCGCCCTCAGTGCTCCCGCCGACGGCAATCAGACGCTGCCGCCGGTGCCGGGCAGAGAAAATGTGACCGACAAGCCCACAGCCCAGTACGATGAACTGGTGGGAGAACACAACCGCAGCGCCCACAGTTATCTAACGGAAGCCCAGAGAGCTTTGCGGGACGGCCGCATAGTGAAAGCCACAGCCCTGGCCCGCAAGGCCATGAACGCCGATCCGCAAGAGCTTGATGCACACCTGGTTTTAGCCCAGGCCCTGGAACGCAGGCTGGATATGCAGGTGGAAAAAGACCAGCGCCTGCTGGGTGAATGCGTGCGCCACTGGTTGGTGGTTTTGCGGGCAGGCGTGGGCGAAGAAGCGGGCAATAACTTCAAAGGAGCCGGTGTTTTAGACTCACTCTACCGGGACGATGAGCACTTCATGGAAGCGAAAGAACACCTCAAGAAGCTGGTGGGACGTGCACCAAAAGCCTGGGAAACTAATGAGCGCTATGTCAAGAAAGTGCTCTCGCCCCAGGCCGAACTGAGTGCCACGGGCAAAATCGTTAGCGGCAAATAGAGCCTCTAAGCAAACTTCTTGAGCAACTCCTCTCTTTTGAGAGCAAGGGTCTCAGGCAATCTCTCACCGAGGCTCTCGAAGAGAGACTTATGCAAAGCCAGTTCCTGGATCCAGAGTTCACGCTGGAGAGTGGTCAGCTTGGCAAATGCAGCTTCATCAAAACCTTCAAGACCGTCAAAATTCATATCGGCGTAGCCTGGCATCAAGCCGATTTCGGTCTGCCTGGCCGCTGAGCGCTGCCTCACCCTCTCAAAGATCCATTGCAGTACCCGCATATTATCGCCAAATCCGGGCCAGAGGAATTCACCCTTATCACCCTGCAAGAACCAGTTGACGCCGTAGATACGAGGCAGACCGGCAGTCGGAAGTTTCTCGGCGAAATTGAGCCAGTGCTGGAAGTAGCTGCCCATGTGATAGCCCATAAAAGGCAACATGGCAAAAGGATCTCGCCGCACCTGACCAACCTGACCGCTGGCTGCCGCCGTTGTCTCAGAGCCCATGGTAGCAGCCATATAAACGCCATCCTGCCAGGAAGCAGCCTCAAAAACCAGGGGCATGGTGCTGCAACGTCTGCCACCGAATATAAAGGCATCGATGGGCACCCCTTCCGGCTTGTCGAAATTTTCGTCAAGGGCAGGACACTGGGTTACCGGTGCCGTAAAGCGTGCATTGGGATGAGCCGCTTTGCGCCCGCAGCCCGGCGTCCAGGGCTGCCCCTGCCAATCAATCAGCTCGGATGGCGGCTCATCAGTGAGACCTTCCCACCACACATCACCATCCATGGTGAGAGCCACATTGGTGAAGATGCAATTTTTCTCGATGGTTTTGATGGCGTTGGGATTGGTTTTCACGGAAGTGCCCGGAGCCACTCCGAAGAAGCCTGCCTCTGGATTGATGGCGTAGAGCTTGCCGTCTTCTCCGGGCTTAATCCAGGCGATATCGTCACCGACCGTGGTGACTTTCCAGCCGGGCATGGCAGCAGGCGGAATCAACATGGCCAGATTGGTTTTGCCGCAGGCGCTCGGAAAGGCAGCAGCGAAATAGCTCTTCTCGCCCCGGGGCGATTCGATGCCGAGAATAAGCATATGCTCGGCCAGCCAGCCCTCTTTCAGACCCATGGAAGAAGCAATACGCAAGGCGAAACACTTCTTGCCGAGCAAGGCATTACCGCCATAACCGGAGCCATAGGACCAGATTTCCCTTGTTTCGGGGAAGTGCATAATGTACTTGGTCTCTTTGTTGGAAGGCCAGGCAACATCCTTCTCACCGGCGGCCAGAGGCATGCCCACCGAGTGCAGGCAGCGCACAAAGTTCTCACTGTCCCCCAGACGGGTTAGCACGCTCTTGCCCATGCGAGTCATGACCGACATGCTGATCACCACATAGGCGGAATCAGTAACCTGTACCCCAATCTGAGAAAGAGGGGAGGCTATGGGTCCCATGGAGAAAGGCATGACATACATGGTCCGACCACGCATAGAGCCTTTGAAATGCCCTTTCAAAGTCGCTTTAGCTTCCAGCGGCGCCATCCAATTATTGGTGGGACCGGCGTCTTCCTTGCGCTCGGAACAGATAAAGGTACGGTCTTCCACACGGGCCACATCGGACTGATCGGAACGCGCCAGGTAACTGCCCGGACGTTTGGTTTCATTCAGCTTGATCAGTTTGCCCTCGCTGACCAGTTCACTGAGTAAGCGCTGGTATTCACTCTCGGAACCATCGCAATAGACTATGCGCGCCGGTTCGCAAAGAGCCGCCACCTCAGCCACAAAGCGTTTTACCGCCGCATTTCTCACTTCGTAACCGAGCGGCTCCGCATAGGCGGATAGGTTCTGACTAACTGCTTGAGCCGTGGTCTGGGGGGTAGCGATATCCACTGGAAGCTCCTTTCCCATTCCTGGGCGCCTCTGTACAAAATCATTACAATAGGTTACCGAATTTGAAGCGCCAGGCCATCCCTCTTCAGGCTAATCGAAGACAGCACTCACATAAGTTATGTTGAATGTAAGGCATAAGCGGCAGCTAATATTGGACGAAATGGCGCCCCGCCTGCAAGAAAAGAAGCCACCGCCAGCGACACCAGAGACAGCCTAAGGCTGCAAGGGCGGCTGGTCCCAGGTCTGGTAATTACCCACCACGAGGCGCACGTTACCGGAGACCGGATCGCGAATAGGCTTACCGTCTATACCGGCTCCCCAGACCACAAAGTAATAGGCACTGTCGGTAACAATGCCGATGGTACCGGGCGTGGCCTGCCAGTCGTAGGGCGGGTTTGTGGCTAGCTGGGCCATGTCGGAAGCATTGAGGGAACGGTCATAAAAGATCTTGATGCGATTGCGGTTGTATTTGGAATCGGAAGGAATTATAGGCATGGGCTGGTCATCGGCAATCTGCAGGTTGGGATCCACATCCTTGCCCGGTTCCATATAAATGCCGCCGTGCATATAAGGATTGTTGGGCACCAGCAGATTCATCTGGCGCATGGCTATATTCAATTCGTCACTCTGCCCGAAAGTGAGGTTATAGGGGTCTTCGCCGCCCACTGACTGTTCCGGGAAATGGTGATTCCAGACCACGTAATCGTTCATCCAGTCAGCCACTTTCTTCATCTGCCGCAAGAGCTCATTATCTGCAGTCATGACCATTTCGGTGTAGACCATTTGCTTCTGCAGCCTGGCCTGTTTGATTTCCTGCTCCTTTATAAGCTTTCCGAGAGCCTCGCTGTCATTCTTCTGGGCCGGTGCCTTCTCGGAGCTACCGGCAGCGCCGTCTTTCAAGAACAGTCCGTCCCCTTCAAAAAGCGGTTTCTGGAAGAGACCGCCTCCCGTCTTAAACAGGTCATCGGCCTGGGACCTCGCCGGGACAAGAGCAAGCAACCCGGAGAGCAAAAGGAATACAGGAACCTTCTTAAGAATGGCGGGCACCGGAACCTCCACAAGAACCTGCCGCCCATTGAGAGGCTGCAAATCTTACTTTACCCCGTTTAAGGGCAACCTTGCTGTCAATACAGGAAATCAACTAAAAAAATACGGGCTAGGCCCTAATGGCAGGATCGGCAATTGCAACTAGGATAAATATATTAGCAGCGACGAACGAGGGCTGGTCCTCCACTACGGCAAATGCGGCGATCCGCAAGTGAAAGTGTGTACCAGCGGTTGACCTGGCTCTCGAGATAGACTCCTGCTGATACGCAAAAGCTAAAGGCGAGGAACCTATCGTTCCTCGCCTTTTTGCTTTTCTGCCTTTCAGCTTATTGCTCTTGCAAGCCTAAATCAGTTTACTGATTTAGAACTCACCCATGCCGGCGCCTGCGGGCATGCCAGCGTTCTTTTTCTCGTCCGGAACGTCCACAACCAGTGCTTCGGTGGTGAGGAACATAGCGGCGATGGAAGAAGCGTTCTGGATGGCGCAACGCTCAACTTTAGCAGGGTCGATGATACCGGCTTTAGCCATGTCGACGTATTCGAAAGTCATGGCGTTGAAACCGATGCCTTCTTTCTGCTCTTTCACGCGCTCAACCACGACTTCACCGGGAAGACCGGCGTTATCAGCGATCTGACGAACAGGAGCTTCGAAAGACTTGACGACGATTTCGAAACCGGTGCGCTCATCACCATGAAGCTTCTCTTTTTCTTTTTCGAGCTTCTTGGAGATATTGAGAAGAGCGGTACCGCCGCCGGGAACATAACCTTCTTCAACAGCAGCGCGAGTGGCGTTGAGGGCATCTTCCATGCGCAGTTTGCGATCTTTCAATTCGGTTTCGGTAGCAGCGCCGACTTTGATAACGGCTACGCCGCCGGCCAGTTTGGCCAGACGCTCTTGCAGTTTTTCTTTGTCGAACTCGGAATCGGATTCTTCGATCTGACGTTTGATAACGGCTACGCGTTTTTCAACTTCAGCTTTGGTTTCGTTACCGGCAACGACAGTGGTCTTGTCTTTGTTGACGCGAACCTGACGAGCTTTGCCAAGCATTTCAACGGTTACGTTTTCCAGCTTGGTGCCGGCTTCTTCGGAAACAACCTGACCGCCGGTGAGGATGGCGATGTCTTTGAGCATTTCTTTTCTACGATCGCCGAAGCCGGGAGCTTTGACGGCGCAGCAAGGAAGTACTTTGCGCAGGTGGTTGACTACGAGAGTAGCCAGGGCTTCGCCTTCAACATCTTCAGCGATGAGGAGGAAAGGACGTCCGGCGCGGGCAACTTTCTCGAGAACCGGTACGAGGTCGGCAAGAAGGTTGACTTTCTTGTCGATGCAGAGGATGTAGGGCTCGTCAAGAACGCTTTCCATTTTCTCACTGTCGGTGACGAAGTAAGCGGAAACGAAGCCTTTGTCGAACTGCATGCCTTCAACAACTTCCAATTCGGTGTTGAGGGATTTGGATTCTTCAACGGTGATGACGCCGTCTTTACCTACTTTTTCCATAGCATCGGCAATGATTTTGCCGGTTTCTTCGTCGTTGCCGGCGGAGATGGTTGCTACCTGGGTGATTTCTACTTTGCCTTCAACCGGCTTGGCCAGTTTTTTGATTTCGGCAACAGCCATGTCGGCGGCTTTGTGGATACCACGACGAAGAACCATCGGATTGGCACCGGCGGCTACGTTGCGGAGACCTTCTTTGACCATCGCCTGAGCCAGAACGGCAGCGGTGGTGGTGCCGTCGCCGGCGTTGTCGTTGGTGCGGGAGCACACTTCGCGGATGAGTTGTGCGCCGGCGTTTTCCAAATGATCTTCCAGTTCGATTTCTTTGGCGATGGAAACACCGTCATTGATGATCTGGGGAGCGCCGAACTTCTTCTCGAGAACGACGTTTCTTCCAGCCGGACCGAGGGTCAGTTTAACGGTGTTGGCCACTTGATCAAGTCCACGCTCAAGAGCGCGACGAGCCACTTCACTGTATACGATTTGCTTAGCCATACTTTTTCGATTTCTCCTGAAATTGAAGTTGTATTGGGTGATTCTTTACTTGTCCGAACGCCCTCTAAGGGCTCCGGTAAAATGCAGACGGTCTTAGCCGATTACAGCAAGAATGTCTTTTTCGGCGAGGATGAGATATTCATGACCGTCGATTTTCACTTCGGTACCAGAATATTTAGCGAACAGCACTTTATCGCCCACTTTTACTTCGAGGGGCTGACGGTTGCCTTTATCATCCAGACGACCAGCTCCAACAGCCAGGATTTCGCCCTGCTGCGGCTTCTCTTTGGCGGTGTCGGGAAGGACAATGCCACCCGCTGTTTTTTCTTCGGCTTCGAGTTTCTTGACAACAACTCGGTCGGCCAGCGGTTTAAGTTGAAGCTTAGATGCAGATGCAGTAGCCAAGGTTCTATCCTCCTATTACGAATTAATTTCGCAAGAGATGTAAACGTCGTGCACACGAAAGACGCACTATGTCGTCTTGCTATGCACATGGTTCAGTGTATAGAGCAAAGGCAAGTCAGCTCTTGCTTTTGCTAATTTTTTAAGAATTGAGGTAACGGGCCGCCTCAGACTTTACCGGGCAAACTAGAGGCCCTTCTTCTTGCCCACAAGCGCGCCCGGTTTGGACAACCAGGTGGCATACTCGGGGGTGGCGGTGAGGCGACTCTGGAGACGCGCCTGACGCTCCGATATGACGGCCATACGGGCCTGCTTGGCCAGTTCTTCCCAGGTAATACCGGAGAGGGCGCCGCTGTCTTTATAGCTGCCGGTGAGAGCGGTCTTGACCCGGTCGCGCCCTTCATACTTGGCCACATTCAAGGCCTGCTCGGCATCACGCATCAGGTTGGCAAGGTTGTCGGCATTACCCGGGAAGGAGGCAATACCCACGGAAACAGTTATCAAGCCGATGCCGGGAGCGGGAGCCTGCCGCAGCTTCTGCCGCAAGCGATCGGCCACCTCGAGAGCATGCTCCTGAGCGGTCTCAGGCAGAATAACAGCGAATTCTTCGCCGCCGAAGCGGGAGGGCACATCAATATCGCGCAGCGAACTCTTGATGGTTCCAGCCACATGCTTGATGGCGTCGTCACCCTTCATCTGGCCTAGCATTTCATTGATCTGGGAAAGGTGGTCGATATCCACCAGCAAGACCGAGAGATTATGGGAATGTCTCTGGGAGCGCTCCAGTTCTTTCACCAGAGCCGCTTCGAAGTGCACTCGATTGACCAGCCCGGTGTGGGCATCGAGGATGGAACCGCCGAGGCTGGCCGACTCGTGAGAAAGGGCGATGTTCAAAGCAGCAGAGACCTGTGCGGCCAGAGACTCCAGAAGATCTTGATGCTCACGGTGGAAGGCCCGCGATTCCGTGGAAAAGACTTCCAATACCCCAATCTTGCGCTCGCCGCTGATAAGCGGTATGGCCAGAACCGAAGCAAAAGGTCTACCGCTCATGGCCCTGGGCATGCCAAAGGGCTCCCGTTGACCATCTCCGTAGACTTCCGTGTGACCGGCCCGCAAACAACTGCCGGCAATGGATTTACCGAACGACATGTCAAACTCGCTCAGGCTGGGGCCGTCGAGCCCCTTGAAGGCCGCCAACTGGAACTTATCGCCGCCTTCATCAAGAAGGAGAATGGCGCAAGTAGGGGTATTTCCTAAAACCAGAGCCGTATCGGCGGCAATCTTTAGAACCGGACCGACTTCCAGGGCATTGGAATTGAGGGCGCAAGAGGTTTTGTAGAGGGTGTTGAGGCGCTCCCGCTCATACTCGGAGCGACCAAACAAAATGGAGTTGGAGATGGCTGTGGCCACCAGATCCGACACCTCTTTCAGGAAATCAAGAAAGCTCAAAAGCTGGGGATTGTTGACCTCGAGCAATACCGCACCCACAAGCAAGTTTCCGCTGACAAGGGGTAAGGCGATCTGACCTTTAGAGGCCTCTCTGCGCATGATTGTGGCTGAAAAGTCGGGAGCCTGAGAGGCTTCGGCACAGGCTATCGGCACGCGTCTCTGGTGTACCGACTTGAGCATGCTGTCGATAGCGAAGGGAATAACCTTCATTTGATCAAGGGAACCGTCCGTGTACCCTTTGGCAGCCATCAGTTTGAAACAGGTGCTCTCGTTGTCGCAGAGAAAAACCGCCACCTTGGCGCCTCCCGCCAGTTCCGTGAAGAGGGCCACAGCTGAATCAAGCACTTCCTTCAACTTTAAAGAAGCAAAAAGTCCCTTCTGCAATTGCAGCAGTCGGGGCAGTATGTTTGATTCGCTTGTCATCGCACTCTCCCTCCAGGCAGAGAACTTAAGGATAAACGTGTTTGTCGTCTTTAGGAGCGCCTTCGTCCTAAATTCTTTAGAGTAAGCTTTTAGCCGCCTTGCCTTATCATTTACTGCACCTTCAATTTTTACCCTATCGGCTTCCCTGCCAAAGGAGAATCCTCAATGACTAATATGGATGGCTCAATGCCGGGGCATGATCCTGACTGCCTCTTCTGCCGCATAGGTAAGGGCCAAATCAATGCCACCTATGTTCATGAAGACGAAAACTGCTTTGCCATTCGCGATATCAGCCCGCAAGCGCCTACACACATCCTTGTTATTCCACGTCTGCACAGACAAAACATAACTATGGTAGAAGACAAAGTTTTGCTCGGCGATCTATTTCAAGCGGCTTCTCGCATCGCCGCCGAGGAAAAGCTCGAGAACGGCTTCAGACTGGTGGTTAACACCGGCGATCATGGTGGTCAGTCGGTGGGTCATTTGCATATACATATACTGGGCGGCCGTCCCCTGGCGTGGCCGCCGGGCTAAGAGAACCCCCGCCCTCTGGGCATCTTGAGGCAAGCAACAAAACTTCGTCAAAGCTTAACCAAAAGATTGGGGTTTTTGCTATTACTTTCCCCCACTAAATTGTTTTATCAGCGCTTGGATTGGGTATTAAAGATTCAAGCAGATGGGGATAGGACAATGGCCAGCAAACAATCGACAGATCAAGTGCTCTGGATGGCAGACTGCTACAGCCTGGCCAAGAGATTTCCAAATCCACATACCTGGTTGGCATTGTTAGAGCCCACCGAGAGTGTAGATGCAGCCAATATCAATCCATTTCACTACTGGCTCTGGATGGAAATTTGGAAAGCAGCTCAACTCTCCGACAGCGTTGAAATGCTGCCGGGAGAAAGAGAAAGACCCAGGGCAGCACCTATGGGAGCGAAATAAACTAGATTGAGAGTTTAGGCTGGCGTTATTTTGAGTTTCAAACGCAGGTTCCAAGAAGGGCCTGCGTTTGTGCTAGGGGCATGTTTTTAGCCCCTGTCAAAAAACGGCTACGTTCCTTTGGGCCGTCATGAACTGCCACTTCCGTGCACCCGGCACTGGAGACGATGCACTTGCGGAGTTTGGCTCCAGCTGCCACTTTCATGCCAGGCCAGAGGATGACATCTTCCAGTTGAGCGCCGGCTCCGACAACACAACCGGGACCGACCACCACATTACCTTTGAGAACCACGCCGTCTTCCAGCAGAGAATCTTTGCCGAGAATGACATTGCCCATGATCTCCACACCCGGTGCTACCACCGCCGATGGAGCCAGGTAGACGCTGAAGAAACCATAGACCACCTTTTTGTAGCCCGTAAGCTCGGTCTTCATGCGCCCTTTCAAAACATCAAAATTGGAATGCCAGTATTGTTCGATGGTACCGACATCGCTCCAATAAGCTTCGATTTCTACACCGAGAACCTTTTTGCCCTGCTCCACAAGCAAGGGAAAGAGTTGGCGACCAAAGCCGAATTCACCCTCTTTCGGCATGTAGTCAAAGACTTCCGGCTCCAGCACATAAATCCCAGTGGAGGCCAGGTCGGAAAGGGCCTCCTCCGCTTTCGGCTTTTCCTGAAAGCCACGAATAAAACCATCATCATCAAGGACGGCGACGCCGAAGCGGCTGACATCGGAAACACGCTTGAGACCAATGCTGGCCAGGGCTCCATGTCTCTTGTGCTCGGCGATGATATACGAAAGATCGGCATCAGTAAGCAGGTCGCCCATCAAAACAAGAAAGGTGCCGTCCTGCAAGAAGTCACGACAGAAGCGCACACCGCCGGCATCGCCGGAGAGCTTTTCTTCTTTGCGAAATTGAATTTTGGCATCGAAACCACTGCCGTCACCGAAGTATTCCACCAGCTTTTCCGGCAGATAGTGCAAATTAGCCACGATGTCATTGATGCCATGGTGCTTGAGAAGAGTAACGATGTGCTCCATGACCGGAATGTTGGCCACCGGTACCAGTGGTTTGGGCACTGCCGCCGTCAGAGGATCAAGCCTGGAACCTACACCAGCGGCGAGAACCATTGCTTTCATTAATAAGTCTCCCAAAGAATTTCCCGGTTTACTCTCTCAATCAAACTACAACTTAGCATCCGCCCCCCTCGGCAAGAGTGATTTCAGGGCTAAGTTTGGACTAATTTAAGAGAGCGGAAAGAATCGCAGGCTTGTCAGGAGGCAGAGACGTTCGCGGTGCCTTCAATCATTTGCGCCGCTAAAGGCGGCAGCCGCTTCTCGTCGGCTTCAAAGAGCTTCCTGGCCTCGGCCAGGGCAAACATGACGGAGGCCGTAGCCGTTCCGCCTCTTGACGTGAGGGCCTCCACCGAACTTTCCACCTGCAGGTGACTATATATATCGTCGCTAAAAGCCGGGGAAAACTGCTGCCATTCGGAAAGCGTCAGATCGCTCAGTTGCTTGTGCCGCTTCTTGCAATAATCACCCAGCCCTTCCACAACCTCTCGCGCCTTTTCCAGGGTAGCCCCTCTTTCAATCAAATAATCGGCGGCCATGGAAGCATTTGTGAGGTCGGCATGGGCCTGTTCGAGCATGCGCTCCAAATTGAACTTAAAGGCCGGCAAGAGTGTGGCAGCCACTTCCGTCACAAAACGCAGGTTCTCCACCACATCTAAAAGGCCCGGCATGCACTCTTTTAGATCACCGGTATAACTGACGGGCAGCCCCTTGAGCTGGCTGAGGAATTCTCCCAGCCGGCCGCCGAACATGCTGGCCCTGGCGCGCAACAATTCCAGAAGCTCCGGATTACGCTTGTGGGGCATGTTCAAACTCTTGATTGTGAGAGCCCGGGGCAGGCGAACAAAGCCAAATTCCTGAGTAGCCCAGAGCAAAAGCTCGCTGGCCAGTTGTGAATAATGCACACCACATATGGCGGCAAAGGAAGCGAACTCAATCACAAAATCTCGATCCGAAACAGCGTCGATACTGTTTTCCACCAGACCATCAAAACCAAGCTCCAGTGCCGTCATCTGTCTGTCGATGGGCTTGGCCGTGCCGGCCAGAGAACAAGCCCCCAGAGGTGAAAGATTGAGCCTTTTGTAGAGGTCGATGAGGCGATCGAAATCACGGGCAAACCTGGCCTCATTGGCCAGCCAGAAATGAGAGAGCAAGATGGCGCATGCTGGCTGCATATGCGTATGACCGGGCATAGGTGCGTCCAGATCCCGCTTTGCCAGGTTGAGCAACAAGCCCCTTACCTTTAGTAATTTGGCAAACATTTCTATGACGGCCTGCCGCAGGTAGAGCCTGATGTTGACAGCGATCAAATCGTTGGGAGAGCGGGCAATATCGACTACCGGCGCCAGGTCACCCACAAGTTCGGTCAAACGCCTGGTAATGGATTGGTTTATATCGGCATCCATGGCGGTGAGCAGGCAGATCTTGTCCCGGCATTCATTGAGGATGGCCACCAGAGCCTCCTCCACTTTCTGGGCCACAGGCTTGGGCACGATGCCTGTCTCAGCCAGCATGCGCACGTGGGCGATGGAAGAAACCAGGCAATGATCTCGCAGGGCTTCTTCCACTTCCGGAGTCAACCAGAAGCGTCTTATTTGATCAACGCTCTCCGGCAGCCGGGGTTGATTAACATCTAGTTTGTCCGTGCCGTAATATGCCAGAGCCCTGGAACCGGTGTTCTCAGGCTTATCTTTTGTACCGGTCATTACTTCCCCTGGCGCTTCCTAATTTCAAAAACTGACACTATGCCGCTTTCGGCTGCCCGAAAAGGTTCTTAGTCTTTTCAATCTGTCTTTGATAACGACTGAAATCTTGCTGGTAACGCTTTTGCACTTCCAAGTCTAACTCTGGACCGCAGTTACCACCGACATTGCGGGAATACTTCTTCTCTTCTCTATTTTCTACTTTTCTCTTCACTGTCTTAACTTCCGACTGATTTTTTAAATTCTGGATATAACGCATATGATGCCTGGAACTGCTTGTTTGTTCCGACTCTTCTTTCAAAAACAGCGCCTATAGTTGCGGATTAGCAAGAACATTCCTGCCTGTACCGGATCTCTAAGTGCTTTGCCAAAAATGCTTCCGATGGCTCTGTCGATACTTTGGTTTTTGCCTCAGTCTCGCATTTGCTTCAGCAACTAGCCTGACATTGCCTGGGGGAGCTGCACATTTAGAGCTGGTGTCTGCACACCAAAACTTGAGTCAAAAATAATATATCACACTTACATAGATCTAGAGCGCCTTTACAGGCTAGTTTCCAAGATATTCTTCAAAAAGAAGAAGTCAGGAGACAGCAAATTCTAAGCAGCGGGTGCCGCCTCCTCTACTTTGGTGGTGCCGGCAGGCAGGCCGGGCAGCATGAAACTCAAGACCATAGAAACAAGCATGCAGGCGGCACCGGCAATATAAGGGCTCTGATAGCCAACTTTTTCAAAGAGGTAACAACCAGCCAGGGGGCCAAGAATGCGACCGAGGGTGGAAAGCGATTGGCCCAGCCCCAGCACGCCGCCCACATACTGGTGATCCGCCAGCTTGGAAATGAGACTCTGGTTGCAGGGATTGTTGATACTTGTGCCGATAGACATGATGCCCAGAGCCACATAGAGCATGGTCGCATTGCCGGTAAGAGGCACCAGAGCGAGACCGATGGCGGTGAGCAGGGAGCCGACTGAAATAAGACGCTTCTCTGCGTTCTTCTTGGTCAGCCGCCGAATCAAACCACCTTGCACCAGGATGATCCAGAACCCTATATAGAGGAACATCCAGGAATTCTGGCTGGGGCCCCAGTGAAACTGCTTCATGGTCAAGAGCACCAGGGTCGCTTCCATGTTGGCAAAAGCAAATGTGGAAACGAAGAAAATCAAGAAGGAGATTTTCAGCCGTGAGTCCGTGAGAGTCTTGACTATAAATTCAGGAGAGAGACCAAAGCGGTCCCTGGCAAAGTCACCCCGGCTCTCCGGTTCAGGCAGAAAGGCAGCCGTCAAAATCAAGTCGAGCAGGCTGAAGGTCGCGGCCACCAGACCCACTGTCTTGAGATCGTGGGTAAGGGCAAGGGCAGCCAGACCAAGGGCCGGTCCCAGCACAAAGCCAAGACCAAAAGCGGCACCCACCAGACCCATACCCTTGGCCCGGTTCTCTTCCGTTGTCACATCCGATATGTAAGCCTGGGCCACGGCAATATTGGCGTTACCAAAGCCGGCCACGATACGGCTGACGAAGAGCCAGATAATCGACTGCGAGAAGCCCCAGATCAAATAGCCGGCAAAGGAAGCCGTAAGACTGATAAGCAAAACCGGGCGACGGCCGATGCGGTCTGAAAGTCGTCCCCAGAACGGCGTGAAAATGAACTGCATGACCGAATAGCTGGCAATCAAGAGTCCGATAAGTGAGTCGGAAGCTTTAAGCTCCTGGGCATAGGTGGGCAAAATGGGAATGACAAGTCCAAAACCCACAAGGTCGATAAAGACCGTTAGAAATATAAGAAGGAGGGGAGCTTTGCTCTTTCTAGCCGTTTCCGTCACTTAACTTGTGCCTCTTGTGATTCTGCCTAATTCTCCCCCGCCGGAGCTCTCAAATAAAAGTATCTGCTCGGGAAGTCCTATAGAGTGTTACAGTTTGTAGGGATATTAAGCTTCTGCTTTAGTCGGCGTTTGGGATTCCTGCTCGAGGGTAATTAAAAGTAATATAAAGGGATTACAGGCGTTGGGCGTTTACTTACTAGAAAGACTGGCGTTCCGCTAGAAAGCAATATGAAACTCTGTCTGATATGCAACTTTCAGACTGCCGGCGATCAAGACATCTGTCCCAGAGACGGATCTTCAATGGTCACCGTCGGTGATGACCCACTTCTTGGAATGGTGGTCGAAGGTCGCTATAAAATTCAATCCGTAATTGGCCAGGGCTCCGCCGGAACCGTCTATCGGGCCGTGCAGGAACTGATCGGCCGGGAAGTCGCCGTCAAGGTACTGCACGACTACCTGGTCTCGGACGACGAATTTATTAAACGCTTCAAGCAGGAAGCCAAAGCTTCCAGTCGCCTCAATCACCCCAATATCATCACCATCTATGATTTCGGAGTAATCCCGCAGGGCGGGGGCAGACCCTATATCGCCATGGACCTGCTGAACGGCATTCCCCTCTCCGATACCATTTCTGAAATTAATCACCTGCCGGTAGAAGAAGCCATTCCTATCTTCACCCAGGTCTGCGCCGCCCTCGGCGAAGCCCATCGGCAGGGTGTAGTGCACCGCGACATCAAGCCGGAAAACATCGTGCTGGTGGAACGCGGCGGTCAGAAGAACTTTCCCATCGTAGTAGACTTCGGCATCGCCAGACTGGTGCAGGAAGAATCCGATCAAGCCAAGATCACCCGCACCGGTACCGTCTGCGGCAGTCCTACATATATGAGCCCCGAACAGTGCACCTCCAGTAAGGTGGACCACCGGAGCGACATCTATTCTTTCGGCATCGTTATGTACGAAACCCTCACCGGCGAAGTGCCCTTCCAGCATGAAGAACTGGTGCGCGTCATGGCCATGCAGCTATCGGATCCGGCCAAACCTATCGATGAAGTGCGCCCCGATCTCATGTTCCCCGGCGACCTTGTGGCCCTCGTCAACAAAACCCTTTCCAAAAGCCCGAATGACCGCTACCAGACCATGGATGAGTTGATAGCAGCCCTGGAAGCGATTTCACTGGAGCCGGAAGCCAGACCAACACCGACGGTGACAAGGGAAGCCACCCGAGACAATCTGCCCGGTCCCCTGGCCCAGGACGACACCCTGCACCCTCGCAAAGAATCAAGAGATATGCTGCCGCCCCGGCCCACAACCAGGGAAATGACGGGCGGCTACGGCGCGGATGTCTTCACCCATACCAGCAATACCGGTCCACAGGAAGTGGTACAACCTTCCCGCGCGCAATCCAGTAATTACGCGGACCAGGTACAAGCCTATCGAGACGCCCAGAAACAGGCCGACCAAGTTAGCAAACCAGGCGTCAATTTTTCGGCGGGACGCACCAAAGGTGGTGACGGCAGCGGTGTGCGCAAGGCCCTTTTGGTCTTACCGGCGGTAGCAAGCTTGATCCTGCTCGGGGCCGTGATAATGTTTGCCACCAATGCCGCTAATTTCTCAGCCCTGATGCCCTGGAGCAAACCGGCCGCCAACACCAATGACACGCCGCAATCCGAGAGCGTGGAAGAGCTTATCAAAGCCGGAAAATTTGCCAAAGCCCTCTCGGTGCTCAAATCGGCAAAACAGCAGGGCAATCTGACACCGGAAGCGCAAGACAAATATGAGCTGTGCTGTGTTTCCGTAGCCAAACAGTATATGAAGGAAAAGAAATTCAGCGAAGCTATTACCTTGCTGAAGGAAGTGCCGGCCAAGTCCGGTCAGAGCAAACAGGCCAAAGACCTGCTCAAGAAAGCCAAACGCGGTCAGTCCAAGTAGACGACTCTTCAGACCTCGGTAAAGGCACCGAAGTTGCGGAACTTGTTCTGGCGGTCGCGCCGCACTTCTTCCTTGCTCATTTTCATGAGCCCGGTCATCTGTTTAACGACGGCACAAGCCAGATTGCTTGCCGCCAACTGATAGTCGTGGTGAGCGCCTCCTAGAGGCTCATCGATTACCTGATCGATCACCCCTAGCTGCAAGATCTCCCGGGCCGTCATCTTCATGGCCTGACAGGCATCGGAAACTTTGTCGTTGGAACGCCAGAGAATCGAAGCGCAGCCCTCAGGCGAGATGACTGAATAGACGGAATGTTCCAGCATGAGGATGCGATTGGCTACCCCGATGGCCAGAGCGCCTCCGGAACCGCCTTCCCCTGTCACTACGGCCACCACCGGCACCGTCAAGCCGGACAGTTCGAAGAGGTTCTCGGCAATGGCCTGGGCCTGATTATGCTCTTCGGCCGAAAGGCCGGGATAGGCTCCCGGAGTATCGATCAAGGTAAGAATTGGCAAGCCGAATTTGTCGGCATGACGAAAGAGCCTGAGAGCCTTGCGATAACCTTCCGGCTGCGGCATGCCGAAATTACAAGCCTGCTTCTCCCTGAGAGAACGCCCCTTCTGGGTGCCGACTGCTACCATCTTGATGCCGCCCAGAGTGAGCAAGCCACCCACCATGGCCTCATCATCAGCACCGGTGCGGTCCCCGTGCAATTCTATGAAACCAGGATCCCAGATGGCGAAATAATCGCGAGAATAGGGACGCTGAGAGTGCCTGGCAATGGCCAGATGATCAATGGGTCTGAGGTTGACGTACAGTGACTTCTTGAGTTGAGTGTACTGCTCCTGCAAGCGGTCGATATCACCTTCCAGGTCAGGATTGTCGCCCAGTTGCCGCTCCAGCGCTTCAATCTGCTGAGCCAGCACCGCAAGTGGTTGCTCAAATTCGAGCGGAATAATTTTCTTTTCGTTGGTAGCCATCATCACTTATATTCTCACTTGGTCAACTGACCGCTTTTGACAGTGCCGTTGGCAGGCTCGCCGGCCGGACCTGTTCTAGACAGATCATGATAGGAAATAATGCGGGAAAGCCGATCTTTCAAATTAGCGCGCTCCACCACCATGTCCACCTGTCCATGTTTGAGCAAGTATTCGGCTGTCTGAAAGTCAGCCGGTAACTTTTGCCTGATGGTCTGCTCAATCACTCGCCGCCCGGCAAAACCAATGCGGGCACCAGGCTCGGCAATAACCAGGTCGCCAAGCATGGCAAAACTGGCCGTGACGCCGCCGAAAGTAGGCTCAGCCAAAATTGAAATATATAGTCCGCCGGCTTCGTGATAGGTCTTGAGTGCGGAACTAGTCTTAGCCATTTGCATGAGGCTGAGAATGCCCTCTTGCATACGGGCGCCGCCCGAGCTGGAAACCACTATAAGAGGAATGCGATTGCTGGTGGCTTCTTCCGCCAGGCGGGTCACCTTCTCACCCACGACCGAACCCATGGAGCCGCCAAAATGCCCGAAATCCATAGCGCCCAGGGCTACAGGCTGACCGTTGATGGCTGCGATACCAGTCACCACGGCTTCTTTCAAACCGGACTTCCGGCAGGCTTCTTGCTGCCGCTTGGCATAAGCCTCAGTATCGAAAAACTTGAGCGGATCGGTGGAAGTCATGACGGCATCCAGTTCTACAAAACTACCGGCATCGGCCATCTGGTCTATGCGATCAAGAGCACCCACCCGAAAATGGTATTGACATTTAGGGCAGACCTGCAGGTTGGCACGCAGGTCCTTGGTATAAAGAAGCTCGCGACACTGAAAACACTGGGTCCAGAGAGCGCAATACTCTTCGGTTGTCAGGGGCTGCTTGATGTTCTCTTGCAGTTCCTTGCGCTTCTGGCGACTGGCAAACCATTCTTTAAGGTCCATCTGCACTTCCATGGGTATTGACGGGAACGGGCTTGTGAGGCTCGGTAATCAAGACATAAATGTCAACGGCACGCTGACCGTAGCAAGCACTCGCGGAACACACAAGATAATATAAACAGGTGAAATTATACCAGTCGCCTTCCTCTAAGTAATCAGATTCTTAAGGCACCTGAAGTAGGAGAGACCCCAAGGTGAGAGAATATCGCTTCTTCACAGCCCAGGGACTGCTTGCAGGCAGAGCCGCCGGTGACTTGATCAATCTGGAAGATGAAGCCCTTGTGCACCAGGTTCTCAACGTCCTGCGCTTGCGAGCAGGGGCCCGCCTGACCTTGTTGGACGGGGCCGGCACATTGCTGCAGGCGGAACTGAAGGAAGTTTTGGAAAGCACTGCCGGTAAGACAAACAAACAAAAGAGGCGCAGCCTCTCGCTCACCGTCCTGGAAGCCTACCGGCAGGAAGAAGAAAGAGAAGGCTCGAAAGTGAGAGTCTATCTACCGCTGATCAAACCGGCGCGCTTCGAATGGGCGCTGGAAAAGTTGACGGAATGCGGTGTGGACACCATTTGTCCCGTACTGTGCAAGCGCTCTACGGCTGCTAATAGTGAATCAAGTGAAAGCACGAAGAAAGCGGAGCGCTGGCAAGCCATCATCAAGGAAGCGGCTGAACAATGCGAAAGGCTCTACCTACCGGAATTGAGATCCTGCCGAGGCCTGGAGCAAGCTCTTGCGGAAGACCTGGCAATGACAGGAAGCGATTCCGACCTACTACTGCATCTGAGCGAAAGAAGTGATGCACCAAATATAGTTCCATTCCTTTACAACTCGAAAGCAGCAAACGGTATTACCGTCGCGATCGTGCTCGGGCCGGAGGGCGGTCTGACGGATGAGGAAAAACGCTACCTGGCGGAGCAGCGATTTCAACCCGTCAGCCTGGGGCGAAAAATCTTGCGCAGCGAAACGGCGGCCATCCTGGCAGCAGCATCCGTCCGAATGGCAACAGCCCCCTGGGCGGAAGCTACAGAAAAATAAGCAAATACTAAGGTGCGGCAGTGATACCAGAATCGATATCACACTAGAGGCCGTCCATTTAAATATCTTCCATAGACATTGGAACAAATAAGAGAGCAACACAGTCAGGAGTTTTGGATATACTTTTCGCCCACTGACAAATGACACCAAACCCAGTGCCCTCTAGATAAATTTTCTGTGGAGACTTGACAAACCGATCCTGTGCGAGAGTTAATAGTAGGCGTCGATAGTGGCATCAGATATGATGCCTGCCGGTCGACAAACCAAGCTAAAGAATTCGACCATCTCTCTGCCATCGGCCATTGAACTAAATGGTTACCTGATTGGTAGCCGGGGCGATATATTCAGGGAAATAAAAGAAGAAGTCGATTCACGGAAAAATGCTCACCCCCTCCCCCGATCAAGCAGCAAAAGGAAGTCCTTCCAAAGTGGCAGCAAATCTTGCACAAGTAAGAGAAGTGCTGAGCGGCAGCGAACTGCCGGTCAGGCTGATTGCCGTCACGAAGAATGCCACTATCGAGCAAATCCAAGAGGTTCATGCACTGGGAGTGCATGATTTCGGTGAGAGTAAGATTCAAGACGCGCTCAAGAAACGCGATCAACTGGCACCGCAGGTGGTACAAGATTGCGCCTGGCATTTTATCGGACACTTGCAGTCAAACAAAGTCAAACAAGCTGTTGGAAATTTCGCCCTGATCCATTCGATCGATTCACTGAGACTGGCTCGGGAAGTCTCAAGAATCGCAGGCGAAAGAGGGCAGATTCAGCCTCTTCTGTTGCAAGTAAAGTTGCAGCCGGACGATAACAAATCCGGTTTCACCCCCGATCAATTACGTGATTGCATGTCGGAGATAATTGCATTACCCTCTATTAAGGTAGAGGGTCTTATGACAATCTCGCCTCTCACCGAAGAAGCTCAAGTTTGGCAAAAAAGCTTTGAAGGTCTGCGTAATTTGAGAGACGAGCTGGAGAAATCACACGGCATCGAACTGAAAGAATTGTCGATGGGAATGAGCGACGACTGGCGCGATGCCATCACATATGGTTCAACTATGATCAGATTGGGGCGAGCCATTTTTGGAAATTAGAAAGGTTTTTTATCAGACAGAGTAAGGATTAGGTAGGGACACAGTTATTTGAGACCGCAGGGTAAGGAGGAAAGTAGTGAGCATCGTACAAAAGTTTAAGAGCTTTTGGTTTGGACCGGCAGACAACTATGAGCGCGAAGATTTTGAAGACCTTTTTGAGACTTCCGACGATGTCTATGCCACGAATGGTCAGCTCGCTCTAGATGCGGCTCCGGCAGAGTCAGTAATGCCGGTAAGACAGCCGCAGGTTAGCATGGGCCCCAGCATTAGTGGCGGCGCCAAAGTGCTCGAGCATCCCAATGCTCAGCCCATGAGTGAAGTGCTGGTTATTGAACCAAGACAATTCGAAGAATCAGTAGATATAGTTGAACACTTGCGTGGACGTAAGTCTGTGCTGCTCAATCTGCACATGCTTGATAATGAGCAGTCTCAGCGCATAGTCGACTTCCTCTCCGGCGCTTGCTGGGCCATCGATGGTCACCAGCAGAGAATCGGCGACGGCGTCTTCCTCTTCGCTCCCGCCAGTGTCACCATCAGTTCCGAGTCGACTTCCTCGAAAGCCATCAAAGACGCTTTCTGGAACAAAACTCAGACGATTTAGGAATCCCAAAGGAATCCCAAAGGAATCCCAAAGGAATCTCAAAGGAATCTCAAAGGAATCCCTTCAGGAACACAACAAAAAGAGAGGCTTGCGAGAGCCTCTCTTTTTGTATGTCGGTATGATTTAGTGCGCCTTACGGAACCACTGCCAGGGCGTGGAGGCAACTTTATTGACGTAGATGCTAAAGTGCAGGTGCGGACCGTTGGCCCTCCCGGTCTGACCGATGGCGCCGATTTTTTCACCCTGCTTGACCATCTGCCCCTCTTTCACCAGGACTTTCGACAGGTGAATGTAGAACGAAACTACACCCTGTCCATGGTCGATGGCCACGGTATTGCCGTGCAACTTAAAGCCTTTGGATACGGCCAGGAGCACCTTCCCCGGTGCGCAGGCGGCCACCGGTGAGCCAATGCCGCCGGCAAAGTCTAAACCGGAATGAAAGTAATCATCCAGAAGCTTGCCGTTGACGATGCGCCTCAATCCGAAGCCGGCTGAAACCCTGGCGGCGGACGGTGCCTGAAAGTTCCCCTTCCAGAAGCGCTCGCCGGAAACCGTACCTTTGGCGCCGTCAATAGCTTCTTCTTCGCCGGGAGCGGTGTTGAAATTATTCTTGGAGGGCGGCAAGGTCATGCGCTGAACCGGATAATGAGCATCCACCACGGTGATATTGCGGGTGGTGGAACCAATTTTCACGGACCTGGGACCCGGCTTCATCACTACCGGCACCGTAAACAGAGCCTTGTATATGGTGCCGCCTTCGGCCTGGAATGGGAAGAATTTATAAGACTCTTTATTGAACTCCAGAGGCGGTGGCGGCACGGCGGCTGGCATACGCAATTCTACTTCCACCGTCTCACCCTGCTTGGGCTTCTCACTGGAGAACCAGACTTCCTGCGAGGCAGGCGCACTGCTCGAGACTGTTTCCTCCTGAGCATGAAGACAGCCCCAATAGGCACCTTGTGCTATTGAGGCTGTAACAAGCAGAGAACCGATGATTTGCAATTTGAGGAGCGGATTTCGCAAGAAGCTCTGGAAGCGCCGGTGTTCGGACCGGAGCTGATTATTTGACAAAGACAATTCCCTCTCTGAGCGGCGCTAGCTAATCGATTGAATAATCAGATTAACACTACTTGCCTGCAGGGGGAACCAGTCTGTCGATGGCTTCCTTGAGGGCATCGATTTTGTCGATGGGAAGGGCGATACCCTTTTTAGTGGGCTTCTCTTCCTGGTCTTTGTCTACGTACCATTCGCGAATGTGCAAATATTTGGTACCGCGATACTCACCAATGTAGACATTGATAGTCTCACCACGGGCTTTCTCATGAATAGTAATTCTTTCTTCCAAGGCTCACTCCTCCAGATTGAAATTATTGGTCCCGGATACTTTGATGCCACGTAGAAGATAAAATCCAACAGATCTAATAGGAAGTATAGTTAAATTCTCGATCAGAACTAGTATCTAATAGATATGTTTAGTTGTTATCAGACACTGAAACATAAGCTCTGCATATTCTTCTGACACACTAAACTAAACGGAGTTCCAAGGTAGCGGTAAAAATGGCCCAATTCATAGACCAGGTTGAAATCGAGATACAGTCGGGAGATGGCGGCAATGGCTCCATCAACTGGCGGCGGGAAAAATATGAACCCATGGGCGGTCCGGCCGGCGGTAACGGCGGCCGGGGCGGTAATGTCTACATCGAGGCCACCGCCGATCTGAACACCCTCATCGATTTTCGTTTCAAAACCAAGTTCCTGGCAGAGCCCGGGCAAAAAGGCGGCATTAAGAACCGCCACGGCAAGGCCGGTGAAGACGTGGTGATTCGGGTGCCGGTGGGCACCCAGGTACGGGACACGGACCTCGACAAGGTAATCGCCGACCTGACCGCACCCGGCCAGCGGGTGCTGGTAGCAGAAGGAGGTATGGGCGGCCGGGGCAACACCGAGCTGGCTTCTTCAACCCGGCGGGCACCGCACTTCTGCGAACCCGGCCAACCGGGGGTGCACCGCCATCTGGAACTGACTCTCAAACTACTGGCCGACGTCGGCATTATCGGCCTTCCCAATGCCGGAAAGTCTACCCTTCTAGCGGCCCTGACCAGGGCCAAACCCAAAATTGCCGACTATCCCTTTTCCACCCTCGAGCCTAATCTAGGGGTGGCCAAAAGCGAAGGCGGCGACGGTTTCGTGCTGGCCGACATACCGGGTCTGATTGAAGGTGCGTCCCAGGGCATCGGGCTGGGGCACAAATTCCTCCGTCATATCGAGCGGACCAGGGTGCTGGTGCACATGGTGGATGCTACCGGGGAAGATCTGCCGGGGGCCCTCAAGACCATCGACCAGGAGCTTTCTCTCTACAGTCGAGATCTGAGTCGGCTGCCCCAGATTCTGGCCCTCAACAAAACAGACTTGCTGCCCCAGGATGAGCAGGAAAAATTGCGCGGGCAAGTTATCGCTTATCTCCAGGCCAAGCCCCCACAAAATAACGCACTAGAGACCGAGCTAAGCCCCGAGAACAGGGTCTTCCTCATATCGGCCTATAGTCGAGTCGGACTGGCTCCTTTAAGCGCTAGAATCGGCGAAATCGTTCAGCGCATGAAAGAAATCGAGAAAGCCGAGGAGGCGAAAGCGCCGAGGGTTCGCTATGTGGATGAAAGAGCCTACGACCACGGCGATTCCAGCTTCACGGTCAGCCGTAAGGACGGTCTCTTCTTTGTGGAAGGAGACCGCGCCGCCCGCCTGGTGGCCGTCACCGACATGAAAGACCCGGATTCCCTCTTCTCCCTGTTCCAGCGTCTGAGGGCCATGGGCGTCATCGATGAGCTTTTGAAAAATGGCGTGGTGCCGGGCTCGGAAGTAATAATCGGCGGCTTCAACTTCACCTACGGCGAAGGCATGGGCTAACAAACCGCCTGAAATTTTAAGCACTGAAAAAAGCGGCTTCGGATTTAACTTCCGGCGCCGCTGGTTTTGACTGCTAAGAGCCCGGGCTAGGAGCCGGCTTTTACCAGATCAGCTACTTGTTTTTCCAGTTTTTTCATGGCTGCAGCCTCGCGGCCGGCGGCTTTCTTCACTTTACGCTTGGCTACTTTGGCAGCTCTTTTCATACCCTTTTGCTGGGCCATGACACTCTCCTTGTGCATATACTTCGCCCCCATACTACCAGATCAGGTCGGGAGCCAAGCTTTTACACCCACAAATTGCCAAGATACTTTATGCTTCCCCGACTGACCTTGGGCAGGGATTCAATGACCATGCGCCCCACGGGCGGGAATAGAGTCAACTTGTCAAGATCCGCCAGGGGCAGATAGTCCACCCCGGCCAGAACCGGTTCGTCGCCAACTTTCAGAACACCGCCGGTGACATGGGCGGTGAGGTAAACATTAACGATATGACGGGAACGGTCCGGCGCAATGGCCTCCGAAAGGAAGACAAAGTCATCCACTTCCACGTCAAGACCGGTTTCTTCCTTGATTTCCCGCACTGCACATTCATGAAAAGTCTCGCCGTATTCCAGCCGCCCACCGGGCAAAACCCAGTACTGCCGGGTGCCTTTGCGATGACGGACCAGCAAAATCTTCTCGTCTTCAGTGACAACAATCACTGAAACTCTAGTGGTTGGAATCGTTTGTAAGTTTCGATTACGCTTAAATCTTGTTCTTGCCAAAGCTCTGCACTTGACTCCCGACGCCGCCTTTTCCGCACATTCTAAGGCAAGTCGCCGCACAAATAAATATATACTAACGCCTCCAGCGGAGTGAGACACAGAACTGGTGCCGCTCATGTAATTTCGCAAAGATGGCAATACCCGAAAGGGGAGAAGTATTATCGGTCTGCTATCTTTGAGAGTCGATCTACTGGTAGCTCGCCTAAAAAGATATAAGAGCGCCCCAAAGGCAAGAGAGAAAGATGCAGGACCTCGAAAAGAAAATAGTGGAGATGGAAAGCTCGGCTTTGAAGGCCATCGAAGAAGCAAGTTCCCTCGATCACCTGGAACAGCTGAGACTCTCGGTTCTTGGCCAAAAGGGAGAACTGACGGGAATCTTGCGGGGTCTCTCCAGCCTCGACAAGGATGTCAGACCCCGTATCGGCCAACTGGCCAACCAGGTCAAGGTCAAAATCGAACAGGCCCACCTCGATCGCAAAGACAGACTCTTTCAAAGCCACATCGAGGCCAGATTAAGCCAGGAACGTATCGATGTCACCGCCCCCGGCCAGACCATGCCGGTAGGCCATATGCACCCTTTGAGCCAGATTCGCCAGGAAATTCTCAGCATTTTCTCCAGCATGGGCTTCGTCACCGCCGACGGTCCGGAAATTGAAACCGACTACTACAATTTCGACGCGCTCAACACACCGGCTTCACACCCGGCCAGGGATGAGCAGGATACCTTCTACACCAATATTGGTGCCAACGTGCTTCTGCGCAGTCAAACTTCAACGGTGCAAATCCGTGTCATGGAGATGAGCAAGCCGCCCTTGAGAATTATCGCTCCCGGTCGCGTTTATCGAAACGAAGAAGTTAACGCCCGCAAGTACCCGCTCTTCCATCAAGTGGAAGGTCTCTTGGTGGACAAAGACGTCACTTTCGGTCAGCTCAAAGGCACACTCACCGCCTTCATCCAGGCACTCTTCAAAAAGCAGGTCAAGACCCGCTTCCGTCCTGATTTCTTCCCCTTCACCGAGCCCAGCGCCGAGTTGGACAGCGAATGTCCGTTCTGCAACGGCAAAGGTTGCAAAACCTGCGGCGGACGGGGTTGGCTTGAACTTTTGGGCTGCGGCATGGTTGATCCGAACGTCTTGAGCGGCGTCGGCATAGATCCGGAAGAATGGTCCGGCTTCGCCTTTGGAATGGGTCTGGAGCGACTGGCCATGCTCAAGTACGGCGTCAATGATATTCGCCATTTCTATACCAACGATCTGCGTTTCCTCGAACAATTTTAAGTAGTAAGGAAGAAGGACAATGAAAGTAAGTCTTGACTGGCTGGGCGAATATGTCGATCTTACAGGGCTCAAGCCTGAGGAAATAGCAGAAAAGCTAACCATGGGCGCCTTTGAAGTGGAAGAAATCACCGTCTTCGGCGTCGACCTGGAAGGTCCTATCGTGGCCGGTGAAATCATGGAAATTCACCCGCACCCCAACGCCGACAAAATAAGATTGACCAGGACTCGCATCAAAGATGGTGCAGAGCCGCTGGAGATTGTTTGCGGCGCCCAAAATATTGAGGTTGGTCAAATAGTGCCGGTGGCCCTGCCCGGTGCCAAGGTGGTCAACCGGCACGACGGCTCGCCGCTCATCATAAAAGCTTCCGCCATAAGAGGCGTCAAATCCAACGGCATGCTCTGCTCAGCCGCTGAACTGGGGATTGTCTGCGACGACGCCGCCGGTGAGGGCATCCTCATTCTGGCCAGAACCAGCGACAAAGAAAAACCCTCCTTCGCATTAGGCGACGATGTTCGGCAAATTCTCAACATTTTGCCCGATTATATTTTGCATGTGGAACCCCGCTCCAACAGAGGCGATGCCCTCTCGGTCGCCGGTCTGGCCAGAGAAGCAGCGGCCCTCTTCGGCCGCCCGCTCAAGAGACCAGACTGGGAATTAGCCGCCGCCGAGCCCGGTACCATTAGCAGTGGCATCACCGGCACCTTTATTGAAAATACGGAAGACTGTCCCTATTTCAGCTTGATTCCCATAAGCGGTGTCAAAATCGGGCCATCTCATCCGCGTATAGCCAAACGACTGGAATCTATCGGCTTGCGCCCGGTATCGAATGTGGTGGACATCACCAACTATGTAATGCACGAACTGGGACAACCGCTGCACGCTTATGACGCCGACAAACTGAAAGGCAAAGCCCTGGGTGTGCGCCGCGCCGCGCCTGGGGAAACCATCACCACTCTGGACGGCAAGGAACGCAAACTGACCGACGAAGTCTTGCTAATCGTGGACAGCCATGGGCAGAGCGATATTCCAGTCGGTATCGCCGGCATCATGGGCGGCAAAGATTCAGAGATTAGCGACAGTTCCACCAGTCTGGTTCTGGAAGCGGCCTGCTTCACACCGGCGGTGGTGCGGCGTGGTTCCCGCCTCCTCGGTCTTTCCTCCGATGCCAGCTTGCGCTTCGAGCGCGGTGTCGATGCGGCCTCCGTCCTCAATGCCGCCAGGAGAGCCGCCTACCTGATCGGCAAATACTGCAGCACCCAAGACCTCAAGATTGGAGCCCCGCACCTGGCTGGTTCCGACCGGGTACAGGAAGTAGCGGTTGACCTGAGGCTCAAGACCATCAAGCGGATTCTCGACCTGGACATGGATGGCAAAAGGGTGGCAACCCTGCTCAGTCCGCTTGGCTTCCAGGTGGAAGAAGCGGGACCGGGCACCCTGAAAGTACAGGTTCCCAGCTTTCGCCAGACTGATGTCAAAAGGGAAATCGACCTGGTGGAAGAGGTCTGCCGTTTAAACGGCTACGACGCCATTGAAGCCTCTATGCCATCGGGCACGGTTTGCCGGGAAAACGAAGACGATACTCTCTCGAAAGCCCATAGCACCCTCACCGGTCTGGGACTTTCGGAAGCCTGGCTCTCCAGCCTGGTACCGGCTGATGATGCCGGTATCGTCCAGGATTACCTGGTGCAAGTATTGAACCCTCTCTCCAAAGATCACCAGTACTTGAGACAGAGCCTGGTGCCCGGACTCTTGGGAGCGCTTGCCTATAACCTGGACCGCGGACAAAAGACGGTCTGGCTCTATGAAACCGGACGTGTCTACTTCAAAGACTATTTGAAGACCACAGAAGCAAACCCTGGTAAAAACGGTAAAAACGGCAAAACGGAAACCACCGGCAGTGAAAAACCAGCCCTGGAGATGCAAAGACTGGCCGGCGTGCTCTGCGGTAGCGGCCCGCAAGGTGCCTGTACCTTCCAGACGGTCAAGGGAGTGCTCGAGTGCCTCCTGACCAGCCTCGGTCTGAATCTCTCTCTTGAGAAGGTCAATTGGAGCACCGGTAGTCAACTGCCGCCCTGGCTCCATCCTTATCGCACTGCCGTGCTCAGTCTCAATCGTCCGCCCCGCAAAGGTTCCGACCTGACGGAAGCAGTGGGTGTCTTCGGCAATCCCATGGTCCTGGCTTATGTGGGTCAACTGCATCCGGCCTATGGAGCCAATCGGGGACTGAAAGAAGAGGCCTTCATTTTCGAGATCGACCTGGACCGTTTGAAGGCGGAGAGAAAACCACCCCGTTTCAGCGAGCTGGCCAATACACCGGCCGTCACCAGAGATCTCACCTGTGACTTTCCAGCGGACCAGGCGGCAACTTTGCAACATCAGACCATGGCTCGCCTGATAACAAAGAAAGCCGGCAGCAACTTGAAGAAATTGGAGCTTGTCAGCATTTATCAGCCACAGGGTGAAGCCGGCGGCGGCAATGTGGCCATAACCTATCGCCTCACCTTCCAGCATGTCAGTGAAACCCTGACAAGTGAACAGATCGACGCCACCCTTAAGGACGTGAAGGAAAGCCTGGCCGGCGAGCTGAAAGCAACCTTCAGGGCCTAGCTACATATTTAGGGATTGTTTTTGAAGAAAATCAATGCCTGATGATTTAGACTTGAATATCTTGGGCAAACCTTCCAGCTATTTACAACAGAGTGAGAATAATCACCGAAACTGGCAGTTAGATCGTCTCAAGGCGGGTATAAAGGTAGCACCCAAAACAGGTCTATCGAAGAAGAAAGGGAACTGAAACTTCCATGTTCAGAATGAAATTCCGAAGCAACTTTGTAGGAATTGGCGCTCTTGTCGTGGGAGCCCTTCTGACCGGCTCCATGCAGTTCAATCCCATGTTCGACGGCAAAGAATTCCTCTATGACCTGCCGGCAATGTACGTGGCTCCCGGCATCATTGCCGTACCCTTTCTATTTGCTCTGGCCCATTACCGCTCCTGCCCGGCAGTGCAGCAATTCAGCGCCTTTCTGGTAACGGCATCCTTTATCAGCTTGCTCGGTCTCGTGGGTAATTTCACCCCCGAGAAAATGGTTCTTATCAAAGAAAACTGGTTATTGCACTTCAACGTCATCCAGCTTTCCTGTATCAATATTGCCGCCATCATTGCCGCCATGAAGATCATGGCCATCGAGCAAATGAGTAGCTTTGCCGATACGAAAGTAGCTGAGGCTCAGCTTGGTCGTCTCAAACAAGCAAAAGTCGATCCGGATGTGCAGGCTAAATGGGAGAAGGCTGCCTCCCACGCTGAAAAACACACTGAGGGGCGCTCCCTGCGCTCCACCATGACCAATCTGAAAGCCATCAGCCTTTCAGATCCCTCTCAAGAACTTAAACCCACAGTCCCGGCCGACAAGAAAGCCAAAGAAGCCGATCTGACTGCTCAAGAAGCCGGCTCCCTGGCAAGCCTCCTCGACCGTATCGGCGAAGAACCGGCCCCGGTGGCAGGCGAAGACCTCGACATGAGCCCCGTCAAGGAAGTAGTAGCGAAAGAAGCCGAGACCGTAGAACCCCAGAAGGCCGTTACCGCTCCCGACGAAAAAGAAATCGTCAGAAGCGATGATTTTGTGCCGCCTTCCGGCGTTGACGCTCCTGCTGATTCCTTCCTTTCCAAGTTTCTGGACCGGGAAGATGAGGATGAGGGCGAGAAAGAAAGCAAAGCAGAAGCCAAAGCGGAAACTGCCGCCAGCCCACCCGGGGCCAATTTCCGCTTCACCTCACAGTCGACCAAGAGCGAACCGGCGCCCTCCCAGGCGGTGGTCAGTAAGCCGGAAACACCGGCCGCTAAAGTGGAAGAGAAGGCTTCACCGGCTCCCGCCCCGGCTCCGGCTCTTCCACCGGCTCCCGCCCCGCCGGTGGAAGAGACTCAGACACCGGGCTCCACGGCCAACCGCATGCAGGCCATGAAGCGCCGCAACACCAGTACCTTCACCAAGTTACAATCACTCTCCGCCAGCGGCAGCGAGTCGCTTCTGCCCACCAAAGAAGAAACCGTCGAACAGGAAGCAGACAGCCTCAAGAGCTTACTGGACCGCCTCGATGAAGAGAAGCCGGTCGCTAAGGAAGAAGAGGCGGCAGCCGCCGCTCCGGTCAAGCAGCCACTGGAGGCCGCTTACGAACTGACCTTAGATTACCTGTTCCAGGCCCAAGCCGCCGTCAAAGAAAAAACGGAAGAAGTGGCGGAAAAGGCAGAAAGCAAAGGTCGCAGTTCGGTGAGCGAGCGCCTGGCCCAGAGCGAAGCCCCGGGCATGCAGGCACTTTTAGACCAAAAAGAAGCTGAAAAAGTAGCTGAAAAAGTAGCGCAAGCGGAGGCGGAGCAAGAAGCAGAAGCCGCCAAATCTCCGGAAGAGAAAGCCAGCGAAACCGGAGACGAACCGGTGGTGGAAGCGCCCGCTGAAGAAGCGGAAGAAGAGAGTGCACCGCTCTTTGAAGGCGGCGTTGACTCCGACATAGACAATATCTTCAACACCCTGGCACCACCGGAAGCACAGAGGGAAGTCGACCGGGAAGCTAGCAAGGGAGCAGATACCGGCGAAGAAGAACCCGCCGAAGAAGAAGAAGAAGAACGTAGTACCCTCTTTGAAGGCGGTGTCGATTCCGACATTGACAGTATTTTCTCCAGCCTGGCACCGGCAGAAGCCCAGCTGGAAGTGAAAGACTTGCTCAAGAAGCCGGAAGCGAAGGAAGAAGAAGTAAAAGCACCGGAAGCGGTGATAGACGCCGGCAAAGAAGAAGAGCCGGAGGCGGAGGAAGAAGAGCGCGGGGCACTTTTTGCCGGCGGCGTCGATTCCGATATAGACGACATTTTCTCAAACCTGGCACCGGCGGAAGTGCAGCGCGAAGTAAAAGACGTGTTGCCTGCCGCCAAAGAGAAGAAGGCAGAAAAGCCGGCTATCAACACCGAAAGCGAAGCGGAAGGCGACGGTCTCTTCGGCGAGAGCCTGGGAGAAGACCTGGACAACATCTTCTCCAGTCTGACGGAAACCGAGCAGAAAGAAGTCAGCCCGGAAACACTTTCTCAGGTAAAACAGAAAGATCCTACCGAGAAAATCGACATGACACCGCCGGTGAAGGCGGAAGAGAAAGCCCCGGAAATTGCCAAAGAAGCAGCCAAAGAACCGGCGAAAGAGACCGCCAAGGAAACACCGAAGGAGTCGGTCAAGGAAGCTTCGAAATACAAGGAAGTAAAAGAGTTCGGACGCCTTTCCGGTCGTTCGGCGGCGGCACCGAAAACCTCAGGCGACAGTGTCGGCACCATGAAGACCATCGGCAAACTGTTGCTTGATGTGACCGCCGTAGAAAACATCATCAAGGCCGGTGAAACCAAGAAAATCGGCAGCGGTCTGTCTACTGCAAAAGTAATCAGCGCCGCCCGCGGTGAAGGTATAAGAAACATACTTACTTCCATCGACACTTATGAAGGTGTGGCAGGCAGCTTAATCGTCGGACACGACGGTCTGGTTATAGCCTCCACAGTGGGACAGGGCTGGGACAAGGACATGCTCGGCGCACTATCCACCGCTTTGCTCTCCACCTCCAACCTGGCTACCAAGAAACTAGAGATCGGTAAGCTCAGGCAGATGGTAATGCTAACCAAGGTCAATGACAACGACTTCAGGACCACTGTCTTGACCGATGTGGAAGTCGGCATTCTGGCGGTCTTCATCGAGAAAACCGACCTGACGAAAATCGACGGCTTGCTGGAGTCTATCCACAAAACCATACACGGAGGTTAGAGCGTGACTTCTCCTAAGATTGAGGGGCCTGTTGCGGCAGGCGAAACAGCACCGGACTTCACCCTGAAATATCATCAAGCCGGTAAAGTGGGAGAAGTGAGCCTCAAGGACTACCGGGGCAAGAAGAACGTCATCCTGGCTTTCTATCCGAAGGACGACACACCCGGTTGCACCAAAGAAATGTGTGCCTTCTCCGAGGATATCTCGCAGTTTGCGGAGGCTCAGACCGAGTTACTGGGCATCTCTTGCGACAACCTGGAAAGACACGAGAAGTTTTCGGGCAAATACAACCTCAAACAGATACTACTGGCCGATGAAGGCGGTAATGTCGGAAGAGCTTACGGCACGGTGCAAGAAGGCAGGGCAAATGCCTCCAGAGTGCTCTTCATCATCGACAAGGCCGGCGTGGTCAGGCATGTCATTGAAGGCATGCCGAAGAATGATGAGTTGCTGAGTCTTGTGGTCAACTTGAACAAGGCTGGTTAAGGACCAACCTGATTTAGTTTTTCCAAAACCAGATCGACAGTTATCACTTCCGGCAAAATAACAGGCTGGTCGGCCTTGCCGGCAGGGAATACCACATACAGTGGCACTCCGGAGCGCCCGAATTTCTTCAGAAGCTTGGTAATATCAGGGTCCTGACTGGTCCAGTCAGCCTTGATGGTTGTAGCATTGAGGGCTTTTAGTTTATTACGCACGGCCTCGGTGTTGATGACGGTGCTTTCATTCACCTTGCAGGTCAGGCACCAGTTAGCCGTAAAATCGAGAAAGACGGTCTTGCCGGCAGCCAGTTCCTTGTCTAACAAGGCAAAAGAAAAAGGCTGCCAGTCAAGTTCTCCGGCAGTGCCTTTGACGGGTTCGGCTTTGGCCTGGGCGGCACCGCTCAGAGCCAGCATTACTTCCGGCTGAGAAAAAATGCAGGCATAGGAAATGAGAGCAAAGACCAGCGAAGCCGTGCCATAAACCCTGGTCTTACGGGCGGTATCACTGGTGAGATCGGTAAATCCGGCCACAATCCAGGCGCAGAAGGCCAGACCGACCAGCCAGTAATTGATCCACATTATGGCCAGGGGTCCCACCTGGCTGGCCAGTACATAATCAAGCCAGACTACGGTAGCCAGCAAAACAAAACCAAGGGACTGTTTGAACTTGTCCATCCAGGCCCCGGGCCGGGGCAAAAAGCGCAGCCACGCAGGATTGAGAGTGAGGAGCAAGTAGGGTGAGGCCATACCCAGACCGGCCACAAAGAAGATACCGGCCACCACCAGATCAGACTGGGCAAAGGCGAAACCAAGGGCGGTACCAAGGAATGGAGCTGTGCATGGCGTAGAGAGAACCGTCGCCAGTACTCCCTTGAAAAAGGTACCCACAAGCCCCTCTCCCGAGGACAGCTTGTTAAGCCCGTCCTGCCCCAGCGCCAGGTTGACGTAGAAAAGTCCAAAAAGTGAAAGTGAAAAAAGCAGCACCACGGCAGCCATACTGAGTACAAAGAGCGGGTACTGGAAGAGGAAGCCCCATCCCACACTCTGACCGGCCGACTTGACCAGTGCCACAAGCAGAGCCAGGACCATAAAGGAAGAGATAATACCAAGGGAAAAAACCAGACCAAGAAGCTTTACCCGCGCCGGTTTCTCGCTGGCCTGCTCGAGGAAACTCATTACTTTGATGGCAATGACCGGCAAAACGCAGGGCATTATGTTTAGGATCAGACCGCCCACAAAAGCTGAAAGAAGAATTGTCACCATGGAAGCATCGGTGTTCTTCACCGTCTTAAAATCGGTGTTGAGCACAGATATGGAAGAACTTGTAGCGGCGGCTCCAGAACCGGCGGAGATTTCTTTGATATCACCGGTGAAGCCATTACCCAGGGTTTCAAAAAGTGCTTTTTCCGCCCCCGGGAAGTCTTTGTGATTCTCGGAAGCCACAGGCAGACTCAACTTCAACTCCGCTTTGCCGGGCAAGCAGACCTCCTTGCAAGAGAGCCATTTGACATTGGCCTGCAAGGTCAATTCGGTGCCGACCTTCAGATCGGCGGGAGCAGTTACATCAACAGCCAGAAAGGCCTGATCTTTATAGCCATAGGTGGTAAGCCCTCCCTCCTCGAACTTGAGTGGTTTGGGCCAGATCAGATCCGAAACCGTAAACCCGGCAGGCAGTGTCCATTTGACCGAGGTGGGCATACCGGAATCGCCGGGAATTTTATAGTATGTGTGCCAGCCGGGCTCCTGTTTCAACAAAATGGCCAGGCGAAAGATTTTACCGGGCACTACCGCATCGACGCTGGATAGCAAACGGGCGGAAACCGGTGCGGGTTTCTTCTGTCCGGCCTCTGCCCTCTCAGCCCGGGCATCCTGACCGTAGACCGGGACCACACCCGAGAAACAAGCCAGCACAAACAACCAGATAGCGAGCGCCACCGCCCCAGCCTTACCGATTTTAATCACAAACCTGCCTCTTCCGTCATCCGTCCTCAAGCCAAGGACATCATAACTGAAGTGCGTTATTCCTCGCTATTTCTTGATAAACCCTGGCAGAAGCTCTCAGAAGCCTTTCCTGGGTGGGATAACTGACTCGCACCAGGCCGAAACGAGCCGACAGGCCTTCCGCCCACTCAAAGTTATCAAGCAACGACCAGTACAAATAACCACGCACATCCACACCGCGTTTGATGGCCCGGTAGAGTTGCTCCAGGTGCAGACGCAAATAACTGACCCGCTGCTCATCGGACAAAGACCAATCACCATCGGCCATTTCCGGGGGAAACAAATTGGCATAACCATTCTCGGTAATCACCACCGGTCTGGCAGTGCCGTCGGCATTTTTTTGATAAGGCAGAGTTTCGGTGACCAGTAAGTCATAGAGCCCCTTCGGGTATATCTCCCAACCCATATCCGAAACGGCAAGCTCGTTTTCCATGGAACACTCGCCGAAGATATCGATTGGCCATCCCATCTTGAAACGGGAAAGCTCTCTGGTGTAGTAGTTGATGGCCAGGAAGTCGCACTTGCCCTTGAGACCGGGTATCTCTCCCTCCAGTTGGCGAATTTCGCGGCTCCAACCAAGGGGCTGGGGAAAATGTAAATGCCCTTCATCCACAGCCTGGGGAAAAAGGTGATTGAAGATTCGATCACGATAGAAGCGCACCATGTGATCAAGCGGACTGAAGCGGTTCTTAGGCAGGAAGGGACGCCAGTGGCAGGTAAAGGAAACCGGCGCGCTGGAAAATTTCTTCAAGGCGTCGTAAGCCAGACTGTGTCCGTAAAGAAAATTACGCATGGCGGTAAAAGCACTGATGTAATCATGACTCTTGCCGGGGGGCCAGAAGCCCGAGATGAAGCCCTGGTAAACATAGGCCAGCGGCTCATTGATGGTAATCCAATAATCCACAAGACCATCCAGCTCTTTAGCCACCAGTTCGCTGAAACGTCCAAAGGCCTCTGCCGTAGCCGGATTCTGCCAGCCGCCGGCACGAGAAAGCGCTTCCGGCAAACAGAAGTGAAAGAGCGTCACAAAAGTTTTGACGCCGTTTTCCTTGAGGCCGCTCAAAACTCGCTTGTAATAATCCACCTGTTCACGATCTAGCTGCCCGCCGCCATCTTCATCAAGCAAGGCCGGCCAATTGAGGGAAAGCCGAAAGGCGCCCAGGTTAAGGTCTTTAATCAGGGAGAGGTCTTCCTCAAAGCGGAAGTAGAACTCGCAAGCCTGGTCTGCGTGCGACTTGTCACTGATGCGCCCCTCTTCCTTGGTCCAGCGACTCCAGTCGGAGAGAGTACCGTCAATCTCCTTGGGATGCCCTTCCACTTGGAAATGCGAAGTAGCGGCACCCCAGAGAAAGCCGTCGGGAAACTTGAGAATCTTGTCATCCTTGCTCAAACTACTGACGCTCCCACCCACACACATCTCATATACTATTAGTTGTAAATCATTAGAGGCGAAATTCCCAGTCAAGTCTGCCTATATAATAGAGGCGATGACTGTTTATAGCGCATACGACACGGCAAAACCGGCAAACATTGCGGAAAATCCGATAAATTTTCCATGCTCGGGCTTATGGGGCAACCTCCTGGGGCCGGGTCTAATCATAGTTACAAATCTACTTCTCTTTCATCGCAGCCTGAGGGGCTACTTTCTGGCCGACGACTTTGTTCACATCGATTATTTGAATCGGGTGATGCAGGGAAACTATCTTGAGCTTCTCAAAAACTTCACCGGCAACTGGATGCAAGCCGAGGGTACCACTTTCTACCGCCCTCTGATCAGTATCACCCTGGCGGCAGACTATTTATTTTCAGGCGCCAACCCGCTTGGTTACCATATTTCCAATCTTGCGTATCATACAGCTTGCGCCCTTGCCCTCTACCTGGTCGGCAGCCTCATCTTCCAGGGCTTCATAAAAGAGCAGGATAACAAGACTAAGCCAAGGTTGGCCGGCTTTCTGGCCGCCATGATCTTCAGCCTTTATCCCCTGCACTGTGAAGTGGTGAACTGGGTTATTGCCAGAGTAGACAGCGTTTGTCTGACTTTTCACCTATTGGCCTTTTACGCCTTTCTTCAATTGCAGAGGAAGCTAAAGACTGAACAAAGCACCGGAAAGACCTGGTTTGTCTGCCTGGTTCTCTTTATCCTTTCTCTCATGAGCAAGGAGATGGCTGTCATCTTGCCTCCCCTGGCGGCGCTCTATCTCTTCTTCAGCCTTGATGCAGTCTCCCTGCCGGCAAGAATCTGGCAAAGCCTCAAGAGAACCGCCCCCTTGTGGGCCGCACTCCTTGGTTATCTGGGCTTGAGGGCGCTCTTCTTGCACACCCTGGCCGGCGGCTATGAAGGTTCCATCGGCTCCGGACTGGCCAAAAGTCTCTTCAAGCGCTGGACGGACGGTTCCCTCATACGCATACTCTTGCCCCTGAACTGGGATGTTTTCGGCGGCAACAACAGCCTCGCTAAGAATCTCAAGACCATCTATTTTCTGGGCATCGGCAATTTCATCGTTTATTTGACCAGGAGCCGTAATCTTTCCTATTTGAAGATGCTGGTCTTCACCGTGGGCTGGTTTGCCCTGGCACTGGCCCCGACCTATCAGGTCTGGAACCTGACGGAAAATCTGCAGGGCGGACGCTTTCTCTACTTCGCCAGTGCACCGCTTTCCTTATTTCTGGCCCTGCTTCTGGCAGCACCGCTGCTTGCGCCCACCCCTTCAGGCATTCTCAAACGCAGCCAGAGTTTCCTGGCCTGCATTCTGCTTACTCTTTTGACTTTGCTCTTTGCTCAGATCACCAGGGGCAACAACCAGGTCTGGATAAGCGCCCAGAAAGAACTGATGCGCTTTCGCCAGGCCCTTTCCGCAGAGGCAGCCGCTGACTCCCTCAAGTTGGCCGTGCTCAATCTGCCCCAGAGCTACAAAGGCGCCCATATGCTATACAACGCCGCCACCATGTCGGTGATGCTGAAACCGCCTCTTTCAGAGCAGGACCTGAGAGAGAGGATTCTCACATTTGAACCGGCCACCTTCGGCGACAGCGAACTAATCAGGCCGGCAAGAGTGAGACAATTAATCAAGCAAGGTGGCTGCCGGTTCTTCCTCTGGCAGCGGGATAAGCAAGAACTTGAACCCTTGCAGTTAACGCTGTCTGAAAACACCGGCAGCCTCAATATCAGCCCCGCCGCACCACTGACAGTGGCACCGGGAGAAAGAGCCACCCTGCGAGAACTTGATCTAAATCCCCTGGCCATGGACCGCATTATCTTAAACATGGACGGCGAACAAGCCAGGCTGACATTCACTTCGGATAAAGGCAGAACCATGGAAGTGCTTGCCCCCATTGACGAAAAGAGCAAGAAACTAGAGGTGAACCTTTCCGAGCGCAAAGGTTTTCTCGCCCTTGAAAAAATTGAGAGCCTTACCGTCAGCCCCGCCAGTGGTACCATCACCATCTACGGCGCGACCATCCCGCCTCTGGACAAACTGCCTGAACTAGCCGTAGACGGCAAAGATTTTGCCCTGGACAACGACGGCATCGCAAGACTGAAAGGTAGTAAACCCACATTCTCCTACGATGTCTCATTTATTCCAGGGGTCAAAAGCGCCATGTTCGAATTATCCAAGCCAAATAGCTGGTTCGAGCACTATACCGGCACCTTCAAAGACCACAATCCGTCCCCGGAAGCCGACATCAGCGGCCAACTCAATCGCCCGCAGGGTAAGAACATTCCCTTATCGGTTACCGGCGTGAAAGGGCACGGCTTCTTCGAACTGCGCCTGGTCGGCTTAGATCAAAACAACAAACCAACGGGCTACTTTTCAGAGCCCATTTGTTTTCAACTCTAAATCGGCGAATGCTTCTAAAGGAAGAAATGAAAAGTGAGCTTACAGAAAACAGAGTGATCAGGCGGCTGGAAAAAGCCCGCCTCGAATTCGGCTCCTTGCGCACACAGATGGCGCTTGCCGCAATCTTGATTTTCACATCCTGCCTGGTCAATTTCTGGTCCACCTTGAAGGACGGCTTCTTGCTCGATGACTTCCTCCACCTGGACTACTGCGCCCGCTTCCTGAGCGGTGATATGCAACCCTTCCTGAGCAATCTCACCGGCAACTGGGGCGCCTCCGACCTCATGCTCAGCTACCGACCGGTGGTCTCCATCTCCCTATTGGCCGACTACTTGCTTTACGGCACTGCGCCCTGGGGTTATCACCTCACCAATGTGCTGCTTTTCGCCGCCTGCGCAATTTTAACGGCAGCCCTCACCCTGCTCGTCTGCCAGAGGCTGGCGCCGAGACTGGCCGGGGTAGCGGCCATCTGGTCCGGTCTGCTCTTCTCCTGTTATCCCCTGCACACAGAGACAGTGGCCTGGATAATCGGTCGAGTAGACAGCCTGGCTACACTTTTCTATCTGGCAGCTCTCATCTTCTACTGGCGGGCCAAGCAGCACAATACGGCCGCCTTCCGCAAAATATCCCTTTTGTCTTTCATCCTTGCTCTAGCCAGTAAGGAAATAGCCGTCAGCCTGCCTGGTTCGCTCTTCCTTCTCTCCATTGTCTACAGCCTGCCCGGGAAGGAAAAGTTTGGGCACATACTGAAAAGGGCGTTCAAAGAAACGCTGCCCTACCTGGCCGTCTTAGCCCTCTTTGCCCTGGCCCGCCACTTCATGTTGGGCTCAGTAATAGGCGGCTACGGCAAGACCGATTTCAATCCGATTCATATTCTGACGGTTTTTGCCGACTATCACTCACTGCTGAAAATTCTGGTGCCGGTCTCGGAGGAGTACCGCTACCTCAGTCAGGCCATGCGCCCGGTGCTCCTGCCTCTCCTGGCCATACTCTCACTGGTGGTGCTGAGACTACTGGTGAAAGGCGGCGGCAAAAGCCGTACCCTCTTTATCTTGCCGCTTCTGATGCTCTGGAGTTTCGGCGCCCTGCTGCCGGCCTTCCAGATCTGGCACATTCATCCCAACCTGGTCGGCAGTCGCCTCTTCTTTCTTTCAAGCGTGCCACTATGCATGGTGCTAACGCTGAAGGCCGTTCCCGGTCACGGGCACCTCACCTTGAGAGAACTCAAATACTGGGCGCTGGGCGGCTTCCTGGCCCTTTCGGGACTTTACCTGGTCTGGTGCGAAGTTCTCAACCTCAACCTGAGAGCCTGGCACGACGCTTCCATGCGCATGCAAGTCTTTATGAAGGAACTAAATGCAAAAGCCATGACCGGAAAACCCATCATACTTGCCAACCTGCCGCAAGATTATAAGGGCGCCGGTATGATCGGACGAAGACTCTACCTGGACATCATGCTCAAACCGCCCCTGAACAGCTCGGACATTAGCTCCAAGATTCTAACGGTTAAAGTTGACGGTGCCTACTTTGACAGAGACGGCTTAAAGGAAGCGCTAAAACTGGGCGGCAAAGAGGCGGAGATAATCTACTTCGACAATGCTCTGGCCCGTTTCAGCAATTACCAGGATACCGCCAAGCCGCCGCAAGAGGGCAACTTGATCGGTAAATTAAGCGCGGCACCAGGCTTGCTCTTGAGCAAAGAAGCAGAAAAAGAAAAGCAATGGAAGGTTCTCAAAGAGGGAGAAACAGAGTTGCGCTTGAGCAAGACCAGCCCCGGCAGCCTGGCCCTGCATGTACCGGAGAAAGCTTCATTTCGCCTGCCGCTGCCGCTTGCTCTACCCTCCCTTTACGATCAAGACGAAAGCTGCTTGCGGATTGAAATGGTCAAAACAACCGGTGCCGGAGGCGGCGATGTGAACTTGCTTATTCTCAACAAAGAGGGGCAAGTAGTGGAGACCCTTGCCCTGGCAGGTAATAACGGGGAAAAGACCTGCCGACTTTCAGGTCTCACCTGTCTGGCCCGCCCGGATGTAGCAGACGGCGGCAAGGCGGCATTATACTTTGAGCCGGGCAATTACCTGCTCAAAGGCATCTATCTTCTGAAACAGAAAGGCACATACAAGCCATGAGCAAAAACAGCGAATTTTGGAAGCCCGCCTACCTGGTCTTCTGGCTCGGTCTGGCCATAGGATCATTTTTCATTCTCAAAGAACTGATTATGATGGTCATCTGCCTGGTTGCCGCTATTACCCTGGCAGCAGCGCTTTCTCCCCTGGCACGTTATCTGGAAGCCCGGAAGATACCGAGACTTATCACCGTTATTTCCGTTTATCTGTTTGTAGCCGCACTCTATTTCATCGTCGGCGCCAATTTAACCCCCGTGATCAAGGAACAGGCAGTGGCTCTGGTATCCACGGTGCGGGACAAGTTACAACCCTGGATCGTAGAAAACATACACGAACTGGCTCCCAGCATCCTGCCCGATACTGCTCATGGACCGTCTTTATCAGATGACATGAAGACTCAGCTCATGGGTAAAGCCGGTGGAATTGCAGCGGGAGCTCTCAAGTTGACCGGCAATGTCATGACCTTTGTGGTAAACATCCTCTTTGTGCTCTTCTTGACCAGCTACTTTGTTGTAGAGTCGAAAAGCCTGCTGGAAAGCTTGCTTTCCTGGCTGCCTCCCAAGCCACGGAAAGTAGTAAGAGAGCTTCTTCCCGGTCTGGAAGGGCGCCTGGGCGGTTATGTCAGAGGACAGCTTCTGGTCAGCCTGGCCGTGGGCACCATAATTGGTATTGGTCTTTTCCTGGTTGGCATCAAAGAAGCCCTGGTACTTGGAGTTGTGGCCGGCTTCATGAACCTGGTGCCCTTTGTCGGCTCACTGGCCACGGCCATTTTCGCCATCTTGATTGGTTTCAATCAGTCCCTCACTACCGGTTGTCTGGTGATTCTAGTTTTTGCCTGTGAGCAATGGCTGGAATCCAATTTCATCGTGCCGCAACTACTCGGGAAGCAAGTGGACATGCATCCGCTAGTGGTACTATTCTCGGTGCTGATCGGCGGCAGCTTACTGGGACTCTCCGGCGCCCTGATTGCGGTACCACTGGCCACGGCATCCCTCTATCTGGCGGAAGAACTTTATCTCAAGAAAATGGAACCGGAGAATTCGCCGACTGCCTGAGCTGGTTTCTCATTTTCAGCTCTTGCAAAAGAGCAAGCACCAGAAACGGACCTTGATAGACAAGGGCGCTGTATAACTGACAGGCCTTAGCGCCCTCTTTCAGCATGGTCTCCACATCGTCGGCCTGACTGATGCCGCCGCAAGCAATTACTTCCTGCTCCTTTTCCTTGCGCAGAACAATCTCTTTCACCATGGTTTGCGTGCCTGTCAAAAGAGGCGCGCCCGATAAGCCGCCATTGCCTATGGTGGCAAGCCGTTCGGCATCAGTGCGCAAGCCGCTGCGACTGACTGTGGTATTACCGGTGATGAATCCTCTTACCTCAAAACTCCTGGCCAGGGGCATGAGAATATCAAGAAAACTTTCAGGACTATCAGGGGACAATTTTAGAAAAATAGGCAGGGGTCTTGCTGCTTCCTGATTTAAGCCCTGAACTGCTTTGAGAATCATAGTCAGTTCGCTGGCGGCGAAGGAGGCTCCTTCGTGGGTATTTGGACAACTGGTGTTGATCACCACATAAGTGAAAGGCAGATGCCTGAGATTCTTGAAGGTAAAAGCAACATCCTCGGCGGCCTTCTCTTGCACCACCCAGGGCTTGTTACTCTTGGCAATATTAAGGGCAACCGGCAGGGGAAAGCCCTGGCCCTGATAATGCTTAAGGCGCGAAGCCACACTGACGGCGCCGTCGCCATTCAAACCAAGGCGATTGATGAGAGCCTGATCGGCCGGCAAGCGGAAAAGGCGGGGACGAGGATTACCACTGGTGGCAAGAGCCGTAACCGAGCCCAATTCCACAAAACCGAAGCCCAGAGAAGCAAGCCCATCGAGCAACTTGCCGTTCTTATCGAAGCCGGCCGCCAGACCTAGGGGGTTGTGCAATGGGCGCCCGGCCAGAGAAAGATTTGACCAGGAGGAAGGTAAGGCAGCGGTACCTACCTCGTTTTCCACTCCCAGGTAAACAGCGGCGGACTCCATAACACCCGCCCCGGCTGACAAGAGCTTGTGCCCCAAATTATGAGCGTCTTCCGCATCCATGAGAAAGAGCCAGGGACGAAGAAATTGTCTGTAGCTTGCAAGTAACCAGTGATCCATAGTCTTTACACAATCATTAAATCTGCCGACAGTGTTTCAGTATGCCACGCGGATGAGCAAATTTGTGGTGCAATCAGGGCAAAGTGAATATAACCCCAGTGAAAGGCCGATGCCTGAAATGTCCGATAAGCCAGAAAGCGGACGAAACGACCCCTCCGGTAAGGAAGCGTCCTTCGATTTTCGCCCGGCTAAAGACGATGAAACCATTCCCCTGGATTCTGCCTTCAACAGACAGAACCCCGGCGACGGGTCGCTTATAGGGCAAGTTGTAGCCGGTCATTACGAGATTCTGGAGGTCATAGGCGAGGGCGGCATGTCGGTGGTCTACCGGGCCCGCCACCAGCACTTGAACCGGCAGGTAGCCATCAAATTCCTGCACGGGCACCTGGTAAACAGCCGCAACAATCTGGAGCGCTTCAAACAAGAAGCCCGCTCCGTCAGCCAGCTTGAACACCGGGGCGTGGTGCGTGTTTACGACTTTGGACTGTTCCAGGGCAGTCGCCCCTATATTGTCATGGATCTGCTCAAGGGGCGCTCCCTCAGCCAGTTGATCAGGGACACCGTTACCGAAACCGGTGCCGCCCTCCCCCCAGCCAGAGCCCTGCCCATTTTTATACAGATTGCCGAGGCCCTGGCTTACACCCATAACAAGGGCATCGTGCACCGAGACCTGAAACCAAGCAATATCATCATTCTCGATAAGCCGCCCGGCGACACGAAAGAAGATGAGATTCGCATCCTCGATTTCGGCATCGCCAAGCTCCTGCCCCACGCCGGGACGGACGGAGCAGCCCTCACCCAAACCGGCGAAGTCTTCGGCAGTCCCCTCTACATGAGCCCCGAGCAGTGCAAGGGCGAGAAACTCGACAACCGCTCCGACATTTACTCCATGGGCTGCCTGATGTACGAAACCCTGACGGGCAAAACGCCTATCAATGGCGCAAATATGCTGGAAATCCTCTACCGGCATATGAACGAAATGCCCAAGCCCATGAAAGGTCAGGTGGCAAACTTATCCGGTCAGCTAGAGTCGCTTGTCTTCAAGACCCTGGCTAAAGATCCCCGGGATCGATTTCAAAACATGGAAGCGCTGGTAAGCGCCCTTAAAGATTGTGTAGACCAGGAACAGTCGTGGCTTGGCAAAATTCTCTCCGCATTCAACCTTTACCGCTCCAGGCGCAAACGCCTGCAAGCATCCGAGCAGTTCGCCATTTTCGCCAGCTTTCTGGCACTTACTGCCACCATCCTTTCTGCCGGTACGGCCCTGGCCCTCTACATATACGGCAACTCCGGTCTGGCACTAGATACGATACCGGACTGGAAGCTCAGCTTCCAGGACAGCTCCAACACAGCCCCCGAAGACATGGTGCAGAAATTGTCACGGAGTCAACTCGGCAGCACTCTCCACCACAGACTGGACTATCTGCGGAAGCTGGAAAAGGAAGGTAAACTGGAGCAGTTGACCTCAGACTTCAATGCCGAAGTGCAAAGTGCCATTCGCATCTCTCGCAGACTAATGCAAACAGGCCAGAGCAAAGACGCCAGCGAACTAGCCTATTACGCCTACCGCATCAGTCTTCTGGAAAACGGCAGTAAATCAATGCTCACTATCGAAACCGCCGTCATCTACACCCAGGCTCTCTACAATGCGAAAGAATATACAAAAGCCCTGGATAGTTTGAAGGAACTCTTCTCCACCTATCTGCAAATTTCCACCAAGATCGGACAGCATCCCACCGCCGTTTTGTGCACCCTGGCCGGTGACTGTTGTTTCAATATCAAAGACATGGCACACGCCAAAATGGCCCTGTCGGATGCACGCCGGTTCTTCGAAATAGGAGATTCCCATAAGGAACAAATGGAAGGCTGGGAGGAGGAAATGTCTGCCTTTGCCTATAGTAGAAGCGGCGATGTGGCCTTCATCGAAAAGAACTACCGGGAAGCCACCGGCTACTACCAGGAAGCGGAGAAGCGCTGGAAAAGGGTAACAACCGCCCATGTAGCCTATAACCGCGCCCTCGTTCTCTACAAAGAGAGTGTCAGCCTGGCTAAGAGCGGTCAACTGGATAGTGCCGAGAGCAAAGCCAACCAGTTGATTGCCTATCTAAATGAGAACAAGAACAACGAACAGGTGGCGAAAAACCGGCTCAATTTTCTCGGCAAATATGCCAACACTCTGCGTGAAGAGGGTGACTGGTTGGCATCGGCCAGTCGTTCCATCCAGATTGGTCTGGCCCGCCTCAAGGACAACTAGAGACTATCAACACCCTGGGTGTCTTCCAGAAGAATGGAGTTCACCGACTCGGCCCGCGTGAAACCGGCAGGCACCTTCATATCGGACCGCTGCAGGGTGTACTTACTCATGGTCACCGTCTCAAGCATAATGTAGGGCACCTTATCAAGGTCTTTGCGCACTGTGGAATGGGCACGCCGCTCTATATGTAAAGGCATGCCGTAGCCGAATTCCGCTCCGGTGATGGAATTGAACAATCTGACCACATTTGGGCTCAAGACAATGTCTCGGGAAGCAAACAAAGTCTCATTGACGCTCACATGCTTAGGTCTATTGACAGCGCCCTTGGTAATGGCGCGCTCATATACCACCACCATGCGGCCGTCTTTCTCCTTCGCCCCTAGCTTCTTCCAGGGTCCATACTGTTCGGTAAGGCGGGGTCTAAGCTCTTTCATCTGCCTGATTAAGCTTTCAACGTCACTTTCTACGAAGCGCTTGGTTTTAAAGCTGTAGAAAGTAGCTTTGCTCGTGCGGCTGTCGTAAAGCATAGAGGCTATCGGCAAATCCACTCTTACAAAGTCCTTGGCAAAAAACCACTTGGTTCGCCCCAGGTTTTGCAGCTTTTGCACCAGTAGCGTGGCCGGAACACTGGCGGAGGCGGCATCGTTAGCGCCCTTAGCCCGGGCGGCTGAGGCGCAATAGCCAAAGCAAATAACAGTTAACAAGACCAGAACGGTCAATTGCCTTTTCAAAGTTTCTCCATCCCGGCTGAGCTAATGGTCAAAAATGCAGGCTCTATTTTAGCGCCGGTCAACTAGAATTTGTCGCCCCGCACCGTAGATTCCGAAGACTCGAAGGACCGCCTGCGGGCATCCAAATTCGCCTTTGCCTCCGGCTCACCGGCTCTACCTCGCACCAGTTTCTTGAGCCAATTTTGGAAATCATCGACATAGGTAAAGACCACCGGCACCACAACCAGGGTAAACAAAGTAGATGTAATGAGTCCGCCAATAACGGAAATAGCCATGGGTGAGCGGGCTTCCGAACCGGCGCCGATGCCCATGGCGATAGGCATCATGCCGGCGATCATGGCAATAGTTGTCATCAAGATAGGCTGCATGCGGGTCTCCCCGGCCATCATGATGGCGGTGCGTTGCGGCAGACCTTCCTTCATTTTCAAAAGGGCGTATTCCACCAGCAAAATAGCGTTCTTGGTGACCAGACCCATAAGCATGGTGATACCAATCAATGCGTAGAGGCCGATTGATTGATGCCAGAGCACCAGACCCATGAGAGCACCGCATAAACTCAAAGGCAGCGATACCATAATTGTCAGAGGATAAAGGAAACCACCAAAGAGAACCACCAGCACTGCGTAGATGAGCAGGACTGCCGCACCGATGGCGGTGCCGAAGCCGCTAAAAATATCTCTTTGAATTTCAGCATCACCGAGGGGCAATTCCACAATGGAAGCCGGCATCTCTTTGAAGCCTGGCAAGTTGTGCACCTGCTTGAGAGCCTGACCAAGAGTAATACTGGATTCCAGACCGGCTTCCAGAGTCACCTGCCTCTGCCGGTCGAAACGGTCAATTTGAAAGGGACCGCAGCCGAAGTCCACATGAGCAACGGAAGAAAGCGGCACCAGTTTCCCGGATGAAGTGAGCACCTTCAAATTTTCAATCACCCGCAAATCTTTGCGATAAGCCGGCGCCAACTGCACCCTGATATTGACCTGGCGATCCTCGAGATTGAACTTGGCCAGATTGGCTTCCGCATCACCAAGAGTAGCAATGAGGGCCGTCCTGGCAATAGACTGCACCGAAACTCCCTGGCGGGCGGAACGGTCAAAATCAGGCGTAACCAGAATCTCCGGCCGCAATAGCGCTGCCGAAGAAGTAACATCATAAAGCCCGTCAATACCGCGCATTTGATCTTTGATAGTTTCCGCCGTCTTATCCAGCAATTCCGAATCAGGCGAAGTTAAGACCAGGCGCAGGGGTTTGCCGGTCAGACCGGAGGCCCGCGAGAAACTGAGCCTGGCACCGGGAACAGCGGTCAACTCAGGTCGCACCGCCTCCTCAAATTCTTGCTGGCTGAGCTTGCGGTCGTGGCGGTTCTTCAAAGAAATATAGACCGTGGCCCTGGTGACATCACCCTGATTGCCGGCTGAGTTGCGCTTAGATGAGGTGGGCGTGCCGACAAAACCAACTACATCAACCACTTCCGGATGGCGACGAATGATACCGGTCACCTGCCTGACACAGCGCTCCGTCTCCGTCAGTTCGGAACCAGGAGGCAACTCCACATTGAGAAGCACTTCACCCCGGTCCACATTGGCCATCAAAGAGGTGGGCATGGATTTGAAGAGCACTATACTGCCGGCAAAAAGCAAAATGGAAAGCACTACGGTGAGAAGTCTGTGTTCCATGGCCTTGACCAGAAGCGGTTCGTAATAGCGCATGAAACCCTTTGGACCGCCTTGCCCGGTGTGACTGTTCAAGACCTCACTGGTACTGGCAGGCTGCATCCAGTAGGCGGCAATCATGGGAGTAATCATCCTGGCCACCAGCAAGGAGAAGAGCACCGCCACCGTCACAGTCAATCCGAATTGTTTGAAGAACTGCCCCGGTATGCCGCCCATGGATGCCACCGGCACAAAGACCACCACAATCGTGAGGGTGGTGGCAATCACAGCCAGACCAATTTCCTCCGCCGCTTCAATGGCCGCCTTAAGCGGCGGCTTGCCCATGCGCAAATGCCTGACGATGTTCTCGATTTCCACGATGGCATCGTCCACAAGAATACCGATAACCAGGGCCAGACCCAATAGAGACATACTATTGAGAGTGAAGCCGGCCCACTGCATGACGGCAAAAGAGGGAATCACGGAAAGGGGAATGGCGATAGCCGTCAGGGTTGTAGCCCGCAAGTCTTTGAGGAAGACAAAAACCACAAACACCGCCAGAAGCGCACCCAGAATCAAGGATTCCAGGGAGGCATCGTAAGAATCTTTGATGTAGCGGCTATTGGTGCGCAGTTTAACGATTTTCACATTGCCGGGCAGTGTGCTGGTCAATTCCTTGATCTTTTGATCAACGCCCTTTTCAACGTCGACCAGATTGGAGCCGGTGCTGCGAATTACACTGAACGCAATCACCGGCTTATTGTTGAGCAAGCACATCTGCCTCAACTCGGAGGTACCGTCGGTAATTTCACCGAGGGTATCCAGCCGGGCATGCCTGCCCGATGGCAACTGAATCTCCACCCGGGCCAGGTCATCGACACTGGGGGCACTACCCAGAAAGCGAATGGACTGCTCCCCCGCACCCACCTGACCGCGACCACCGGGCAAGTTGATATTAACCTGGCGAATCTGATTATTGACGGTATCAGCAGTGATACCAAGGGACTCCAGGCGGGTGGGGTCCAGA